>Ga0265299_10001528_pt1 | contig 26244 bp, 22 predicted proteins | sample AusTroGonzalo_MG_4_FD_193485 | JGI IMG/M metagenome (GOLD analysis project Ga0265299, IMG submission 193485) | Bovine rumen microbial communities from tropical cattle in Woodstock, Queensland, Australia - Gonzalo_02 | ecosystem: Host-associated > Mammals > Digestive system > Stomach > Rumen ... | reverse complement strand
TATTTCAGGCTTACCTACCAGGTAGTCGGGAAGTTCGACGCCGTCCCAGCTTTGGCTGGTGCGAATCAGTTCTGTAGTCATAGAGCACCTATCAATTTTTACGTTTTTTCTTTAAAGCATATCCTGCGCCTAACGCGGTGAGGATAAGCAAGCCGCTGCCCAACGGGGCGTTGACGTCGGTGTCCAAACCGTGGGACAAAGGCAACAACAGACTTTCAAATCCGGTTGTCCTGAAGATTTCAGTCTCTGCTGTGTTCCATTCAAAGAAAGCGTCGTTTTGAGCGTTGGCCGATAAGGCCATTGTCATTACCATAACCGCTGCAAATAATATCTTTTTCATAATATAACTTTTTATCTTTCAACTCTACACTTTAAACTATCTAACGACAATCTTCTGTGTCATTGCGTTCAGCTTGAAGATGTAAACTCCTGTCTGAGACGGTTTTTCAAACGTCTGAACGCCATTGATGTGCTGGTTCATCACCATGCGACCCATCATGTCGAACACCTGAAGCTCGCCCTCGCCGCTGACGATGATGTCATTGCCGCTCTGGTAGGCGAAGATGCTGCCAGTCTCGACCTGGGTGAACACCAAGGTGAACCTGTCGCTGCGGTCGGCTGTCGAGCCCATGAAGGTGTAACTGTCGTTGGAGTTCAGCTCAATGATACTGCCTTCCAGCTTGTCGATGAGCTGTATTCTTACGCCTTTGACATTTTCAAAATTGAAGCCTATGGTGTAACGGCCTGTCTCAGTCGCTCTGAAGTTCAGAGGCACCTCACCGGTCATTTCCGAGAACGCGATGGCGTAGTCGTTGCCGTCCTGAGGGATGTACAACTTAGCATTACGCTCGTTGAAGACAAACTTCTCAAGCTGGCTGCTCTCGTTGAAGCTCACGATGGCCTTGTCTTGGAAGGCATCGCTTCTTACGTCTGCCCTTGTCAGTGTCATCTGCAGGTTGCCGTTGTTGTTGGCGCCCTGTTGTGCCGGAGCCTCAGTGCTGAATGTGACGAAGTCTGTGCCGGTGGCTCTCACCACAACGCCATAGCATGGCGGGATTGTTACCGGACTGTATGTGTCGTAGTTGTCTATCGGCACAATTTCAGTACCTTCAGCGTTCATCTGGTAGAATGGCTTGCTGACGTAGGCATCCACTACAAACGGGTTGCCAACGAGGTTGAAGCCATCGCTGAGTCCCACTATTTTCGAGCTTTCAGTGTTGAATGTGCCGCTGAACACCAATGTCTTTGTCTCCTTTGTTGCGTAGAGGTAGCCTTGACCGTTGACGAGGTTGAAGCCAGCATGGTGTTCCTGGTTGTTGTAGTTCTCCCACATCACAGTACTTGGATTCAAACGGTAGAGGTCGAAATCATAAACGTTTGTCGTGATTTCCGTTTCAACGAGGTTATTAACTGCCGTAGGCTCAATGCTTCCCTCGACTGGCGAGGCGATGAAGACCCAGCCGCCGTCGCCTTCGCCGTAGCCATCCACTGTGCGCGTGAAATAGGGGATGAGGTTGACGCTGACCGTCACGTCCTCGTCGGGCATGGTGAAGGTCGAGCCGCTGATGGCTTCGCCGTTGACGGTGTAGGTGACGGTATAGCCTGCGGGCGTGCCGCTGTAGGCGAGGGCGATGGTGCTGCCTGCGGTGCTGTAGAGGGTGGTCTCGGTGCCGTCGCTATAGCTTAGGGCGTAGTCGCCGTAGGCTTTCACGCGGCCTTCGCCGGTGGGAGTGTCGCCGAGGGTGACGCTTTCGCCGAGGGTGACGGTGTGGGCGGGGCCGCTGTTGGCTATGGTGAAGCCGTAGTTGTCGCCGACGGCGCTGGCGGCGTTGCCGAGGGTGGTGCCGTTGTAGTCCTTGCCCTTGATGTCGGTGTCGGTGTAGTAGCTGGTTCCGACGGTGCCATAGTAGTTTTCGCCCGCGATGGCTCCGACGTAATATGAGCCGTCAAGGGTGGTGCCGAGGTAGATGCAGTGGGTGACGGTGGCGGGGTTGGAGCCTGCGATGCCACCGTTGTTTTTGCCTGCGATGCCGCCGACGTAACGTGAGTTGCTGCCGGCGGTGGTGAGGGCGGCGGCGCTGGTGCAGCTGGTGATGGTGCCGCCGTAGTTGTAGCCTGCGATGCCGCCGTGGGAATATGCACCGCTCTGGACGGCGTGGACGGTGACGTCGGCGAGGGCGTGGCAGCCGGTGACGGTGCCGCCATCGTTGTAGCCCACGATGGCGCCGGTGCGGTCGTAGCCGGTGATGCGGGCGTCGGCGAGGATGACGCTCTTCACCTCGGCTGGGCTGCCGATTTGGCCGAAGAGGCCCTGATACGTGTCGGCGTAGTCATTGCCGCCCTTGTAGATGCGGATGCCGCTGACGACGTGGTTCTGGCCGTCGAAGGTACCGCGGAAGTAGCGGTCGTTCGTGCCGTCGTAGCCTCCGATGGCTTCGTAGTTGCTGTCGGTGTCGCCGAGGTTGGTGTGGTCGTAGGCGATGTCGGCTTCGAGGCGGAAGTGCTTGCCGCTGTAGTCGTTGGCGGTCTCGCCGTGGGTGCCGTTGACGCGGTGGGCCAGCAGGTCGAGCTGGTCTTTATTATATATAAGGTAGGGGGTGTCGGCGGTGCCGGCGCTCTGGGTGGCCCAGTCGATGGGGGCGAGGGTTCCAAGGCTGATGGTCACATCCTCGTCGGGCATCAGGAGTATCCAGCCGTCGGCGTCGCTGCCGCTGAGGATGCCTGCGCTGGCGTTGTAGCCGTCGTAGCGGTAGCCGTCGGGTGCGGTGGCGGTGTTGGTGAGGGTGAGGCTCGGCTGGTCGTAACTGCCGGCATAGAGCACGTCATTGTACTTGATGCCCGTGCCATAGCTGGTGATGCCGCTGACAGTGTAGTCAGTGGCGTTGCCGGCGTTCTCCACGGTGACACCCGTGCCAGGCGTGATGCTATTGGCTTGTTTGCCCTGTGCCGTGCCCATCGTCGCGGTATAGTAGCAGTTAGCGCCTATTGTCGGGTTGTTTCCACGCACGAAGGTGGCGCCATTGTCGATGGCCGTTTCACCCTGAGCGACCGCGATGTTGGCATCGGGGGCATAGAGTGAATTGGTAACAATAGCAGTAGTATTACCGCTCCATCCCACAAAACCGCCGCAATACTGGGTGCCGCTGGTGGTCAGCAGGCGACCGTTAAAGACGCAGCCCTCGATGTTCGTGTTGCTTGCCGGCATGGCCACGATGCCGCCGTGGGTGCCGTCGCCGCTGACGCTGCTGTGGATGACGGTGCCGACCTGGCAGTTGGTGATGTTCGTCGTGCCGTATGGTCTGCTGACAAGTCCTGCCGCAAACTTCTGTGAGGTGTATATGTAGCCTGCCACCTTAAGGTCGCGGATAGTGGCTCCGTTGACATAGCGGAACGGGGCGCAGTTTTGTTCGTTGAAGGCGCTCTCTGACGTGCCTTGGGTGAAGGTCAGCGTGTGGGTTCCGTCGCCGAGGAAGGTGCCTTGGAACGAGTTGGTCTCACTCGTGCCCACCATTGTCGAAACGCTGATGTCGGCGGTCAGCTTCACGAACTGGTTGCTGTAGTTGTTGCCATTGTTGACACTCTCGGCGAAAGTGTCCCATTCTGCTTCGCTGCCAATGGCAAGGGCACTGTTTACCGGGTCGCCGGTAGCGGTGATATTGAAGGTCTTCGTGCCGGTGTAGCTGCCCGCGCCGGTGAGCACCAATGTGTAGTTGCCAGCCGTGCTGATTTTTACGGGAAAATTCTGCACAGCATTTCCGTCCAGCGTGGCCGTATAGTCAGTGCCCAAGGTGAGGGTTGCCGCAGAGGGGTCGGTCACCGTTGGCGTGATGAATACGAGGCCTTGATCCAAATCGTATGCTGCTTCCACGCCGCTGACGGTACAGGCATAATAGACCGTGGTGCCGCTGATTGTTATCGACTTGCTGATTTCGTTGGCCGGAGCGGTGTAATAGACCTGTGTGCCCTGGTTGGTGGGCAGGTTGGCGGTAGCGACGAAGTAGCAGTTCTCGATGGTAACGGTGGCTCCGTTATACAGGCCTACGAAGGTGTTACTAACCATACCCTCAGCCACGCTACTGGGTGCCACAAGAGAATTGGTGATTGTTGTTGACGTGTTTTCATTGCACATTCCGACGATTCCCCCACAAAATGTGGTGCCGTACGAGTTGGTATGGGCAACAGTGGCGGCAAACGAACCGTCGAAAACGCAGCCGCTGATGGTGACGTTTCCGTTGTTTGAGGCAACAAGACCGCCGTGAGCGTCCATTTGCGGTCTGCTGCTGGAGATGGCTACAGAGCTGCTACAGGATATAAGGTTCAGCGAGCCGGTCACATCACCCACTATGCCAGCGGCACACATGGCGCCGGTAGTGATGGTGCCTGTCGTCTTAAGGTTCCTGATGGTGGCGTTTTTGACGTAGCGGAATGGGGCCGTCACGGCATATTCCGTGTTATAGCTGACGGTCAGCGTGTGGCCGTCGCCGTCGAACAAGCCCTGAAACGAGTTGCTCTCACTGCTGCCTGCCATCTCCGATACACTGATGTCGCTGGTCAACTTCACATACTTGTCGCTGAAGGTGTTGCCATACAAGGTGCTGCCGGTGTTCACTGCGATGCAAAATAAGTTCCAATCACTTTGACTGCCGATTTCGTAGAGCGTGAGCAGGTTGAATGTAAGGCACGCACGGACAGGAACAGTTTGGGCGTTAGACACGAAGCCAGACCAACCATGGTTCTCTTGGATAATAAGTCCATTAACTCCAGATCCATCCATCTCACTTGACCAATAATAAGTAAGCATGTCTGTACCGCCAACGCTGCTGAATCCTTCGAACAAGGCCGGGCCGCTACCAGCGGCACTGATCATCTTGTCCCATTCGCTCTTGCTGGCCAGTTTCCAAGTTCCGCCTACGACGGGCATGCTTGTATTCTTGTTGTTGCAAGCAGTTATTCCATCAGCCTGTGTATACTGTCCCTCATCGCGCAGTGCCAGAGCCAGACCCGCTTTGTTCGACTCGTCAATGTAGATAATCTTGGCCGCGGCCGTCTTGCCGTCAGCCGTTGCGGCCGCCACGTTGTCGTAGATGGTGCCATCGGTGCATACCACACGGTTTTTGTCGCTGGCCGTGCAGTAGATACCGTTCTGTGCCCAAGCTCCCTGTGCAAATGCACACAACAGAGCGATAAATAGTAAAAGTCTCTTAGTCATATTTCGTAGTTTTTATTATCGTTTTGATAAGTTACTTTCTTTGGTTTCCGTCAAAAAACAAGCTACAAGTCCGTAGGTAATGGTCGGACGAATCCATATTTCAGTGAGCATATATGGTGTGTATTCGTCAGCGGGCTCAAGATAGATGTCTAAGTTGTAGAGCGCGGCTATTATCATATCGATAACACAAATCATCCACAGGTTGCGCTTGGTGTAGCTCTTCCAGTCTTTACGCGAGTAGAAATAAGTGAGCATAATGAGCAGCACTATAGCGAAGATTGTGCAAATATAGTGTAGAGATTGATAAGCCAGCGGAGGTGCGAAAAGAATGTCGCGCAGCAATATGGTCACGCCTAAACACACCGAACACCAGTAATTCAACTGATCCGGCTCCAGTCGGTTAAAGAAATACATCCACATCATGACCAGACAGGCCAGATAAAACGTATTGAGGACCAGTTCAGGCCATGTGTTTTTAAATCCAAAATGAAAAACACCGTAGAGCATGACTGCCACTGATAAAATTCCCGCCAATCCGGTAATTACGATGTCGAAAATCTGACGTCTTTCGTTAAATCTTATCATGGTACAGATAGTTAATAATTATTAAGTCGGTTTTAGTTAGTTCGATAAGTAAGCAACTTTGCCGTCGGTTGACGGCAAAGTGCCCGGAAATTTATTCCCGTTAATAATGATGTTAGTTAGTTGTGTGTGTTCTAAAATGCAAAGATAGCCAATTATCTTCAAATGTCAAAACCCCGAATGCCGACAGCATTCAGGTTTTGCATATTTTGCAAATTTTTGCAAATTTTGAAACAAAAATTGCAAATTTTGAAAGTCGGGGAGTCTGTTATTTGTCAGTTTCACGCATCCAAGCCGTCACGGATTGTCCCATGCGCTGCTTGAAAGCCAGGCTGAAGGTGCTGTAACTGCGGTAGCCGCTGTCGCTTGCCAGTTGCTGGGCAGTCACTTGTTGACGAGCGGCCACAGCCTCACGGTAGAGGTTAACGAAATGATTGATGCGCAGATTGTTTATATAAGCATTGTAAGTGATGCCCTGACGTGAGAAAAACTGGCTCAGATAGAAGCGGTTGGTGCCTATGGACTGGGCCAGCTGTTGAAGGGTGAGATCGTGCTGCAAGTAGAGCAGTGTGCCCACGCAACGCTCATCCAACAGTTCCTCTATATTTGAAGGTATGTTCAAAGGCTGTTTCGCCTGGGATTCAGGTTGCTCTTGCTGTTCAACCGGCATGATATCCAACTTAGGCATTGTATCTATTCGCCACAACAAAAAGCCGAACACACCGATTGACGCTATTTGAACAATATAGCTTATGGTTATGTTGTCGCCATCGAACCCATAGGTTACTATTAACAGCGAGACCGCAATTACCACCACTTGGCTGTGCAGCACTTCCTTATGTTCCAAATCGGCATAATTGTCGCGAAGCCAACGCCCGTATTGCCTTACAGCAAACAACGTATATACAGTGAATACCAAGTAGACCAACAATACGTAGTATACTGCTATATTCATGAAATTACGGTTGGGATAGGCTACGTTAAGTCCTAAAAAAACAACGCATGGTATGGTTGCAATAACTACTGGCCAGATGGAGCGCTTGCGGTCCTGAAGCATGGCAAGCAGGGTGCCGGGAATAGTGGTCATAAGCCCCAAACAGTCGAGCATGTTTACAACCATGCAACTAATACTGTAGACGTCGCCGGAATAGAGATAGAAAAGCAACCACCATATGTGGCCCAAAAACGTTACAGCAAAAAATGCCGCGGCCCAACGGCGAAGCTGTAAAGGCGGCGTGATGCCATCAGCGAAGGCATTACCCTTGCGCAACAAGAGATAAATACAGGCTATTAGAGCCGAAACTGCAGCTCCGCCATAGAGTATGAAATATACAATAAATTCGGTAGATATATCTTCAATAGACATAGATTCAAATTTTTAAATTGGCCTTTCAAGGGTGCAAAAGTAGTAAAAAGTTTGCTGTTTTTCCAAAAAAAATAATTATTTTTGCAAGTCTATCCCAACATATAAAACTATGAAAAAGTTGATTTTAGTTCGCCACGGCGAAAGTGAATGGAATAAGCTCAACCTCTTTACAGGTTGGACAAATGTCGATTTGTCGGAAAAAGGCATTCAGGAAGCCCAAGAAGCCGGAAAAGCCTTGAAAGACGGTGGTTACAAACCTCAGATCTGCTTCACATCTTACCTCAAGAGAGCTGTCAAGACTCTCAACAACATACTCGATGTGATGGATATGGACTGGCTGCCAGTTTATAAGACCTGGCGCCTCAACGAGAAGAGCTACGGCCAGCTGCAGGGTTTGAACAAAGTGGACATGGCCAAGAAATACGGCGAGGAACAGGTGTTGAAATGGCGCCGTTGCTTCGACGTTCAGCCACCGGCGCTGGCTATGGACGACCCAAAGAGCCCACGTCAGGATCCGCGTTACGCTGAGCTCACCGACGAACAGATTCCGCTCACCGAGTCATTGAAAGACACCATCGCCCGTTTGATGCCTTATTATAAGGATGTGATTCTCAAGGCCTTCGAAAATCACGACGAGGTTATGGTGGTGGCCCACGGCAACAGTCTGCGCGGCATAGTGAAAGAACTCAAAGGCATGGGCGAGGATGAAATCATCAAGTTCAACATCCCTACAGCCATACCTTACGTCTTCGAGTTTGACGACAACATGAAGCTGCAGAAAGACTTCTTCCTCGGCGACCCTGACGAGATTGCCAAGAAGATGCAGAGCGTTGCCAACCAAGGTAAGGCAAAATAAGTTTTTAACATCCATCAGATGTTTGTCGACATCCATACTCACATTGACAATCAATCTGTTATAAAGATTGTCGACGGGTGTGGGGAAAGGATTTTGACTACAGTCGGAGTACATCCCTGGGAACTTGACCGTCATTTCGACTGGAGTGAAGCGGAATGGAGCAATGAAGTGAGTGCCATTGGCGAGGTCGGGCTCGACAAAGCCCACCGCGACACTTTCGGACAACAGCAGGAGGTGTTCGCTCAGATGATAAAGCTGTCCGAAACTTATCGCAAACCTGTGATAATCCACTGCGTGAGGGCTTATTCCGAGCTTATCGCCATGCGGAAGTCTACCAAGGCCAAGATGCCATGGGTGATTCACGGCTTCAACGGTTCGGTCGAGACCATGCGGCAGCTGCTGAAGCACGACATGTACATCTCTTTGGGCGAAGTGCTGTACCGCAACGAGACAAAAGCTGCCGAAATACTGAAAAATCTCCCTGTGGAGAGGCTGTTTTTGGAAACCGACGTCTCGGGCAGAGAAATAAAGGACGTTTATTCGAAGGCGGCGGCTTTGGCGGGATGGGAGGTCGGTTTTTTATGCAAACAGATTTTTGAGAATTATGGACGATTGGAAACAACGAACGGAAATATTGGTGGGTAAAGACGGAGTGGAGCGTCTGGCCGCAGCCCATGTTTTGGTGGTAGGGCTCGGCGGCGTAGGTGCCTACGCCGCCGAACAACTGGCCCGTGCCGGCGTCGGTGAGATGACCATAGTCGACAGCGACACCGTCAGCGTGACCAACAAAAACCGACAGCTGTTGGCATTGGACAGCACCGTGGGACGCTACAAGACCGAAGTCATGGCCGAACGCATACGCGACATCAACCCCGACATCAAGCTGCACGTGCTCACCCAGTATCTCAAAGACCAATCCATAATCGATTTGATGGAGCAAAAGTTCGACTTCGTGGTCGATGCCATCGACACCATGGCACCTAAGGTGTTTCTGCTGTATTACGCAGTGCAAAACCATCAGAACATAGTCAGCTGCATGGGCGCCGGAGGCAAGTACGACCCTACCAAAATAGAGATCTGCGACATGTCGAAGTCGTACAACTGCCGCCTCGCCTTCTACATCCGCAAGCGCCTGCACCGACTGGGCATACGCGAAGGCATCACCGTGGTGTTCTCACCCGAGAAGGTGGCCGACGACGCCTTCATAGTTGAAGACGAGCAGCAACAAAACAAAATCGCCACGGTTGGCACTGTATCATACATGCCGGCCGTGTTCGGATGCTTCTGCGCATCGTACGTTATCAACCAACTACTAGGAAAACAAAATCGTGTTTCTTCCTGACCTCTTTCTCGATGTTCGCTATGTAGTGCGTGCGTCTCGGAATAGTGTCAAGTATTTTCTGAGCCTCGTCGTACTCTCTCATCTCACGATATAACTCTATGATTTCCAGAATGGAAGCTTCATATTCCTCATCATCCGGAGTGTATCGGCCTTTCACCAGCAGTAACAAGGCTTTCATATTCTCCAGATAATCGTCGTGGTATTTCTTGAAAAGACGACGGCCTTCTATCTGTTTGCGACGGTTCTTGCGCCAGACGTTGAAACTCATCTTTCCAGACAACAGATAAGGCAGATGCATCTGATAGTTGTTGCGCACCAAATCGTTGTAGGCCCACCACATCAGACGACGGACGTATATCTCCTTGTCCTTGTCGTCCTTAATGACTTTAAGAAATTGTTTGTAATGATTCACCAAAGCCAGACGCCCTTCGTTGCTGTTGAAATGTATGCCGTAAAAGCGCCAGTGGTTCCAAGTGTAATATGGCACTGTAGGCTTTACAGGTGTCACCATAGGTTCCTTAAACTCTTCCACCCAAAACCAATGGCTGCACGAAGGACAGACTATGACTTTCTGAGGTTCGGTTATATAATTGTCGTTCAACGTCTTACCATCAGAATACAAGGTGGACTTGTTGACCAGCTCCGACCTTACGATATGGCCCTCAAGCCAAGCATCGCATCGCGGGCACTGCAGATAGAATGTGTCGAACTTAATCATAACCTGTGTCTTACTATTTTCTGCCGAAATCTGCCGGTATCTCACCCCAGATCTCGGTTCTCCATTTGTATATCGGCACCCTGAAGGTGTTGTCGTGAAGCCATTTCTCGGCTCTTTTTACCACCTCGAAGAGATATTTGTTCTTTTCATTCTCAACGAGTTTAGTCTTGCAGACACCCTCCGCCACCCATTTCTGACCGTTAACCGAGTCGGAATAGATGGGGATGTTGATGCGTTTTTTCTGCTGCCATGCCAGGCAATGCACTATTGCGAGAAACTCCCCTATGTTGTTGGTGCCGTATTCGAAGAGAGGGCTTTTGAACAACTCCTCCCCTGTCTCAACATAAACACCGCGATACTCCATTTTGCCGGGGTTTCCCGAGCATGCGGCATCGACGGCAATGGCGTTGGGCTCAGGCTTTGGACTGCCTTCCGGCAGTGACCGCCAAGACTCTGGCGTCTTGGCAGCAGACGGATTCCCATCCGTCTCCAAAGCGGTTTTTCCGAAATCAGGCTCGTTTTTAAACGCCGATTCGGCGGATTCTCTGGTGGGAAATCCTTTGTATCTCGCACCAGGGAATCCTTCCACCTGCAGACGGCATTCGTCCCAAGAGTTGAAAACGCCTATCTGCCGGCCTGTCCAAACCGTATAAAATTTGTTTTTCAATTACTGTTTGCGAACTGCCAATAACAATTCAAGCATCTTGATTGCCGAATCCGACACTATGGTGCCAGGTCCGAAGATGGCCACTGCGCCGGCATCGTACAGGAACTGATAGTCCTGGTGAGGGATAACGCCACCCACTGTCACCATGATATCCGGGCGACCGAGTTTGGCCAGCTCTTCAATCACCTGAGGGACGAGGGTCTTGTGACCTGCTGCCAGTGACGACACACCCACGATGTGGACGTCGTTTTCCACAGCCTGACGTGCTGTCTCGGCCGGTGTCTGGAACAAAGGTCCCATATCGACGTCGAAGCCTATGTCAGCGTAACCTGTAGCGACGACTTTAGCACCACGGTCGTGACCGTCCTGACCCATCTTGGCAATCATGATACGAGGACGACGACCTTCGATACGAGCGAACTCGTCAGCCATTGCCTGTGCCTTGGCGAATTTTTCATTGCCTTTTGCTTCCATAGAATAAACTCCTGAAATTGAACGAATAACAGCTTTATAACGACCCACGACCTTCTCGCATGCCATTGAGATCTCACCCAATGTGGCGCGGCATTTTGCTGCTTCCACTGCGAGAGCGAGGAGGTTGCCCTTGCCTGTCTTCACCGACTCGGTGATGGCGTCGAGGCAACGCTGCACGTCGGCTTCGTTACGGTTTGCCTTCAATTCTTTCAGACGGCGGATCTGTGACTCACGCACCGCTGTGTTGTCAACTTCGAGAGTATCGATGCTATCCTCATGTTCGAGACGGTATTTGTTGATACCGACTATGGTCTCTGTACCTGCGTCAATCTTAGCCTGCTTACGGGCTGCAGCCTCTTCGATACGCATCTTCGGAAGACCTGTCTCTATAGCCTTTGCCATACCGCCCATCTGCTCGACCTCCATGATGTGTGACCATGCACGCTCAGCGATCTCCTTGGTGAGTGATTCAACATAATATGAACCTGCCCATGGGTCGACGACGCGGCAAACGTTGGTCTCTTCCTGGATGTAGATCTGGGTGTTACGTGCGATACGTGCCGAGAAATCGGTTGGAAGTGCGATAGCCTCGTCCAAAGCGTTGGTGTGCAACGACTGTGTGTGACCGAGGGCTGCTCCCATAGCTTCGATACATGTACGGGCCACGTTGTTGAACGGGTCTTGCTCTGTGAGTGACCAACCTGAAGTCTGGGTGTGAGTACGCAGAGCCAGTGACTTGTCGCTCTTCGGGTTGAAGGTCTTCACTATCTTAGCCCACAGCATACGTGCGGCGCGCATCTTGGCGATCTCCATGAAATGGTTCATTCCGGAGCACCAGAAGAACGACAGACGTGGAGCGAAAGCGTCGATGTCCAAGCCCGACTTGACACCTGTGCGGAGGTAATCCCAACCGTCGGCCAAGGTGTAAGCCAACTCGATGTCGCATGTAGCGCCGGCTTCCTGCATGTGGTAGCCAGAGATTGAAATTGAGTTGAACTTCGGCATGTTCTGCGATGTGAAAGCGAAGATATCAGCTATGATTCGCATTGAGAACTCCGGAGGATAGATATAGGTGTTACGCACCATGAACTCCTTCAAAATGTCGTTCTGGATTGTACCCTGAAGCTCTTCATATTTAGCGCCCTGTTCCAAAGCGGCCACAATGTAGAATGCCAAGATAGGCAACACAGCGCCGTTCATTGTCATTGAAACAGACATCTTATTCAGCGGGATCTGGTCGAACAAGACCTTCATGTCTTCGACCGAGCAGATTGACACGCCGGCCTTACCGACATCACCCATAACACGCTCATGGTCAGCGTCATAGCCACGGTGTGTAGCAAGGTCGAAAGCCACTGACAGACCTTTCTGACCGGCGGCGATGTTACGGCGGTAGAATGCGTTTGACTCCTCAGCTGTAGAGAAACCTGCATACTGACGGACTGTCCAAGGACGCATCACATACATGGTTGAATAAGGTCCACGGAGATAAGGAGCTATACCTGCAGCGTAGTTGAGGTGCTCCATATTCTCGAGGTCTTCGGCTGTATAAGCCGGCTTCACGTTGATATGCTCAACTGTTTCCCAGTCAGGCTGGTAGTCAGCCTTGATATTCGACTTAGGTATAGCGTTGATATTGATATTTTTGAAATCTGGTTTCATTGCTTACTCCTTTCTCATTTTGTTATACCTAATTTTTTCTGGAAACTCTGTAATGTCTCAAGGACGTTGCTCTTGACGTGGATGAAGTATTCGAGGCCGGCCTCTTTGAGGATGTCGGCAGTGCCTTCCGGATTACCGGCGAGCACCACTATGGTCTCGTTCTTCAGTTCCTCGTAGATCTTGAGGGCGTTGCCTTCGCCGTATTCCTCGTCTGACGAGCAGATGACCAGGATTTCAGGTTTTACCTGACGTGCCGCGGCTATGCCTTCTTCCAAGGTCTTGAAGCCAGGGTTGTCAACCACTTCGAAGCCAGCGCAAGCGAAGAAGTTGGATGCGAAGTTGGCGCGGGCCTTACGCATTGCCAGGTTGCCGTAGGTGAACATCCATGCTGTAGGACGCTTGTGGTTCTTAGCGTAGACGTCGGTGGCATAACGCATTGTCTCAAACTGCTGAGCCACGCGGAAGGTGTCGATGGTGTCGACTTCAGCCTTAGCCTCGCGTTTGCAGTCAGCTTTGAACACCCACTCGGCCGGGTCGAACTTCATAGTCTCGGTGAAGTTCGGGAACTGGTTGGTTCCGAGTATGGTCTCGCGGCGTGTGGCGACATTGCTGAAACGCTTGGCTGCGCTTTCCTTCACTATATTTTGGATTGTGCCCTTGCGTACCGATGCGAGGTAACCGCCCTCTTCCTGAATCTGGAGGAAGACGTTCCATGCCGCGGTAGCTATGGACTCTGTAAGATTCTCAACATAATATGAACCTGCAGCAGGGTCAGCAACCTTGTCGAAGTGTGACTCTTCCTTGAGGATGAGCTGCTGGTTGCGTGAGATACGGTCTGAGAACTCGGTGGCCTCTTCGTATGTGGCGTCGAAAGGAGTGACGCAGAACGAATCGACACCGCCGAGGACAGCTGACATTGTACCTGTGGTGGTACGCAGCATGTTCACGTATGGGTCGTACAAACTCATGTTAATCAAAGCGTTGAAGGCATGGATGCGAATCTTGCAATTCTCTTCCTTGGCGCCGTAAGCCTTGAGGATTTCCGCCCAGAGCATGCGGTAGGCACGCATCTTGGCCATCTCCATGAAGTAGGTCTGACCGACTGCAACGTTGAAGCGCATCTTCGGGGCTATTTCATCGATAGTCATGCCCTTGGCGAGCAATTGCTCAATGTATTCAACACCAACCGAAAGGGCTATACCCATTTCCTGAGAGATGGTGGCGCCGGCGTTGGTGAACACGTGAGCGTTGACGCCTATGGTCTGCACTCCCGGAATCTCGGCCTTTGTGAGTATGGCTGCGAGTTCCATATCGGTGTTCTCGGTAACGAACCAAGTACCGCGACGGATGTAACGTGTCAGCGGGTCGTAGTTCAACGAGCCATTGATGCCCGGAATCTTCGACATCATCTCAAGAAGCGGAAGATGATACTTGTTGTTGTAAAAATTGATTTCGACTGCTTCGGCCACTATGCCGTTAAGGAGACCTGATATCTCGACAGCGTCGTATGGCTTGTCGTATTCGAGGCGGAACGAAAGAGCTGTTGCGCCACGGTTGAGTGCGTCGAGGGCTTTTTTGTTAGCCTCGTGGTAGTCTTTCACCACAATGTCTTCGCACACAAGCCAGTCGTTGCCTTCTTTTTTCGTGCTGCGGATGTATGGATACTCGCCCGGTTTGGTGTCGAGCCACGGAATATCCTTCAGATTCTCAGCGCGATAGTACGGTCTTACCTGGAAACCTTCGGCTGTTTTCCAGACAAGTTTCTTGTTGTAATCGGCTCCTTTGAGGTCTTTCTCTATGACAGCTTCCCACTGTTCGGTGGTTACTGGAGGAAACTCCTCAAAAAGTTTTTTTTGGTTACTCATGATATTTAAAATTTTCGAAAATTTTTTGCAAAGATAGGAATTATTATTGAAAGAGGAAAGAGAAAAGTAAAAAAATTAGGATGTGGCGGCACGGCTCTTGTTGACGAGTATGACACCCGAGAAAACCAAGACGGCAGCTACTATTTTTTGCCATGTCAGGTGGTCCATGCCGGTGGCTATACCCACTATGGTGGCTATGATGGGCTGCAGGTAGCCGTACAGACTGACCACAGTCGGACGCAACACTTTTTGACCGACTGGAATCAAGTAATAAGCTATGAATGAGGAGAATACGACCACAAAACCCAGCTCCATGAGGTATCTCGAAGGCATAGCGGCCAAATTGAGGCCGGTCAGCTCCTTGAAATCAAAGGGTATAGCAACCAAAGCCGAAAACAGGAACATCCACTTCATGAATGTCACCACGCTGTATTTCTGAATGAGAGGCCTGAACGAACCGAGATACAAAGCGAAGAAGATACAGTTGAAAATCATGTAAACCACTCCCATGGTGGTGGTTTCGGTCACGCTGTTGCTTTCGACACGTACCGTATTGAAAACCAGGAATATAACGCCAATAAAACTCAAAGCCACGCCGCCGGCTTTTTTGAAAGTTATGGGCTCCTTCAGTACTATGGCGGCTATAAACATGGTAAAAATCGGGGTCAGAGGGGTGAGAATGCTGGTGTCGAAGGGAGTGGTCAGCGGACTGGACTTCAAAAACGACAGTTGCGTCAGGAAAAGACCCAGCATGGATGCCAGAAAAATTTTAGGGAAATCGCGAGTTTCCACCTTTTCACGAGGCGTAAAAAGCGACAGCAGCCAAAACAGCAGGGCGGCGCCTGTCACACGAAAGCACAGCAGTCCCATGGGAGAAATCAGGGCCAGATTTGACAAGTCTCTGCAAATGATTATGTTAAAGCCGAAAATCGTGTAGGCTGTGAAGGCTGCAATATGACCTATATACTTTTTCATATCGGCTGCAAAATTACAAAATTAGCCATTAGGTATTAGCCATTAGCCAATAGTTTTTTTCGCTTATGGATAATGGCTAGTTGCTACTGGCTAAAAATATCGTATATTTGCAAACTGAAAAAGCAAAAAATTTAGAAAAATGAGTAGAAAGGAAACTCCGGTCCTGCTTCTGACCGGTTATCTCGGAAGTGGTAAGACAACATTGGTCAACAACATTCTTGCCAACAAGAAAGGCATACGTTTTGCAGTGATTGTCAACGATATAGGCGAGGTCAACATTGACGCCGACCTCATTCAGAAAGGCGGAATAGTGGGTAAGAAAGACGAGAGTCTGGTGGCTCTTCAGAACGGCTGCATCTGCTGCACTCTGAAGATGGACCTCATCGAACAGCTCACCGACATCATGAAGATGGGCCGTTTCGACTACATAGTCATCGAAGCCAGCGGAATATGCGAACCCGAGCCTATAGCACGCACCATAGCCGGCATCCCGAACATGGGCTATGAATACACCAAATTCGGCACTCCTCGCCTCGACTGCATAGTGACAGTGGTCGACGCCTTGAGAATGAAAGACGAGTTCAGCTGCGGCAACGACCTCAAGCGCGACAACATAGACGACGAGGACATAGAAAACCTGCTCATCCAACAGATTGAGTTCTGCAACGTGGTCATGCTCAACAAGGTGTCCGAAGTGGAGCCCAAGGAGTTGGAGCGCATACGCCAGATTGTCAGAAGCTTGCAGCCCGACGCAAAGATAGTGGAGTGCGACTACGCCAACATCGACATAGAGAACCTGCTCAACAACGATATGTTCGACTACGACCAGGTGGCTGGTTCGGCGGGGTGGATTAAGATGATCGAGGATCATCACGTTAACGATAACGATAACGATAACGAGGAACATGAGCATCATCATCATGAGCATAATGAGGAGGAAGGTGAGGCTGAGGAATATGGCATCGGCACATTTGTTTACTTCAACCGCCGTCCGTTCGACACATTGAAGTTCAACGACTACGTGCTCAACAAATGGCCAAAAAACATTATACGTGCCAAGGGTTTATGCTATTTTGCCGACAACCAGGACATGTCTTACATATTCGAGACTGCGGGCCGTCAGAAAAAGCTGACCGAAGCCGGCTACTGGTTTGCCACAGCTTCTGAGGAGGAACTGCAGCAGTTTGTCGAGCGCGACCCGAGCATACTCAAAGACTGGGACGATGAATACGGCGACCGTATGGAAAAGATAGTGTTCATCGGACAAAAACTGGATAAGGAAGCGATAAAACAAGCGCTTGACAGCTGCTTGTTTTAGTCTCTAGTCTTTAGTCATACTAATGGCTAATGGCTAATGGCTAATGGCTAATGGCTAACGCCTAATGGCTAAAGCCTCCTTCACCGCGAATGGCAGCGACAGCAGGAAGGTCAGTGCATCGGCCACTGCCTGAGTCATCTCCACACCCTGAAGCCCTATGAAATGGGGCAGAATCATAATGGTCGGTATGAAAAACAAACCTTGTCGTCCCATTGACAGCAATGAGGCGATAAAGGTTTTGCGTACCGTCTGGTAAAGCATATTGGTGGCTGTGCTCACTCCCACCAGAGGGAACGACAGGCACTGCCATCGCAGCACCTCGGCTCCAATCCTGATCAGTTCCGGGTCCTCACTGCGGAACAGCCTCACAAGTTCGGGAGCATAAACCGAGAATGCTATGGATACAATCAGCAGTATGGCGGTTGACAGTTGCATGGTGAAAATGAACGACTTACGTACACGCTCATGCAGCCCGGCCCCATAGTTGAAACCGCATACCGGCTGGAACCCCTGCCCTATTCCCAAAATAATCGAGAAGGCAAACATCATTATGCGCGACACTATGGCAAAGGCCGCCAAGGCACTGGCCTCGGTGCCCGGATCGGCGTAAAATGCCGCATAACGGTTGAGCATAATTGTGCTGACACACACAAACACATGGCGCACCAGCGAGGGGTTGCCTCCCTTGAAAATCTCCTTGAAAGTCTGCCAGTTGGGGTTGACATTCCTCAGTCGGATGTGCACATTGCCTTTCTGCTCAGTGCCTATGAGCAACACCAGCCAGCCCACCATCTGACTGATACATGTGGCCAGCGAAGCTCCCATCACACCCATGTCCAGACTGTAAATGAAATAAGCGTCTAGTATGATATTGAGTATGGCTCCGGTGGAAATACCCACCATTGCGTAATGCGCATTGCCCTGCAGACGCAGCTGGTTGTTCAGGGTAAGAGACGACATCATGAAAGGAGTGCCTATGAGGATAAACAGCAGATAATCATTGGCATGCGGCAACACATCGGGGGTGGAGCCCATCATACGCGACAGTGGCGACAAAAGGCACAATCCCACTATCATAGCTATCAGACCGAAGGTCATTGAGGAGACGAAACCCGTGGCGGCCATCTTCTCAGCTTCGTCGTATTTCTTGGCCCCGAGAGCCGTCGAGATGAAATTGCCCGAACCGTGACCGAAAAAGAATCCCAGGGCGTTGATGAAGGTCATGTAAGCGAACGACACGCCAACGCCCGCCGTCGCCTCAGTGCTGATGTGCCCCACAAAAAACGCGTCGATGATGTTGTACAAAGCTGTCACCATCATCGAAACTATAGTAGGACCAGCCATTCTCAAAACCAACGGCCGCACTGGGCTTTCCGTCATCAACACGTAACGCTCGCCACGCCGCCGCTCGTCTTCCTCCTTCCGATTCCCGAAAATTCTCTTCATGCTGCAAAATTACAAAAAATAACGGCTCGTAATATAATTTTCCTTATCTTTGCAGGTTATTAATATAGACAGCTGTTTTTTATGGAAGAGAAAGATTTGAACGAAGAAGAAATTCTTGAAGAAAATATAACTGAAACGACCGAAGACGTTGACAGTCTGCTTAAATCAGCCCCTCAGAAGTTCAACCTGAAGGACGAGGAGATGGAAGACCGCATGGTGAACAAGCAGGACGAAGGCGAGGAATTCCAAGCTACATGGCCGCTACACGACGACATGAAGCAGACTCACACCAACGATTTTCACCGCGGATGCCGCATCAAAGCCGAGACTTACGAGTTCGGAAGCAACGTGCTGCGTCACGGACAATGCAAACTCGACAGCTTCAACTGGCTTAAGGATTACGAGAATGAGACACCTAAGGAAGGCGAACTTCTGGTGGCCGAGGTGCGTTTCAAAAACGACAGAAAAGACTTTTTCAGCTACCCTTCGGAGATGAATCTGCTTGAAGGTGAGCTTGTTGCTGTTGAGACTGCCATTGGACACGACATAGGCATAGTCACCATGGTGGGCGAACTTATCGACAGACAACGCAAACGCAAAAAGAGCAACACTCCCGTGTCAGAGCTTAAGAAAATCTATCGCCGCGCCCGCATCAACGACGTGGAGAAGTTTATCGAAGCCATACGCCAGGAGGAGCACACCCTTTACAGAAGCCGCGAAATCGCCTCCAGCCTGAAGCTTGAGATGAAGCTCAATGATATTGAATATCAAGGAGATAGAACAAAAGCCATATTCTATTACACAGCCGACGGCCGTGTAGACTTCCGTGAATTGATCAAGAAACTGGCCGAAGAGTTCCACGTACGTGTGGAAATGCGTCAGATCGGATTCCGTCAGGAGTCGGCCAAGCTCGGCGGCATAGGCTCATGCGGACGCGAGCTGTGCTGCGCCTCATGGATTACCGATTTCCAGTCAGTTACCACCAACGTGGCCAGAGTGCAGCAGCTGTCACCCAACCCTCAGAAGCTGGCCGGACAGTGCGGAAAACTGAAGTGCTGCCTCAACTACGAATACGACACTTACGTGGACGCCCTGAAAGGTTTCCCAGACAACCGCATAGTGCTCAAAACCAAGAAAGGCGACGGCATCTACCAGAAAATCGACATCTTCAAGGGCCTGATGTGGTATTCCTACCCATTCGACCGCAACAACATGATGGCTATTCCGGTGGAAAAGGTGAAAGACATTATTGAAAGAAACAAAAAAGGCGATCTGCCGGAACAGTTGGAAGACTTCGCATTCATAAAGGAACAGAAGAACAACGACTACGGTGAGGACGGCAAGCCGGCCGATTTGTCGAAACTGGAATAAAGTTTAGTTTGAAAGTGTATAAGAAGTTTGTTTATATTGCTTTAGTGACTATTTTGATGGTCTCGTGCGGCGGCAACAGGCTGTACGACGAGAGCGTCATCATTCCGGGAGCCAAGTGGGACAACCAGAACGTGCCGTATTTCGACGTTACGGTCGACGACACCCTTGCCGACTATGCCTTTTATCTGAATATCAGGCATCTGGAAAGCTATAGCTACAGCAATTTATACGTCTTTATGCATACTGAGTTCCCAAACGGCAATGTGACTCACGACACCATTGAGTGCACCCTCGCCTACCCAGACGGCCGATGGATGGGCAAAGGCAGCGGCACCATGCGCTCGGCTAAAATAATGCTCAACCCCTGTTTGCGCTTCCCTTTGAGCGGCGTTTACCGTTTTGAGATTGAGCAGGCCATGCGCGAGAAAGAGCTACGCGGCATAACTGACGTAGGCATTTGTTTTGAAAAACAATAATTTATGGCAGAGAAAAAAGCTAAGAAGAAAAAAGACGTCAAGGTTTATCTGATAGTGATCTGGTCGCTGTTCGCGATGGGTGTGCTGTCGGTATATCTGCTTTTCTACGGCATAAATCACGAATGGTTCGGCCCTATGCCGACATTCGAAGAGCTTGAAAACCCTGAGACCAACCTCGCCACAGAAATCATCTCCTGTGACGGCAAGTTGCTTGGAACCTATTACATAGAGAACCGTTCCAACGTGAGCTATCAGGACATTTCACCCAACCTCATCCATGCTCTTGTAGCCATCGAAGACGTCCGATTCTACGAGCACAGCGGCATAGATAAGATAGCGCTTTTCAGAGTGGTGAAAGGCATTTCCACTGGTCATACTGAACAGGGTGGCGGCAGTACCCTCACCCAACAGCTGGCCAAAAACCTTTTCCCTCGAGCTGAAGAGTTGAGCGTAACCCAACTGGTCATCAGGAAGCTGCAGGAATGGGTCACGGCCACCAAGCTGGAATACAACTATTCGAAGGACGAGATCATAGCCATGTATCTCAACACTGTGTTCTACGGACACAACGCCTTCGGTATCAAAAAGGCGGCTGAGACCTTTTTTGGCAAGCAGCCCAGCGAGTTGACGGTTGAAGAGTCGGCAGTGCTGGCCGGAGTGTTGAAAGCCCAGACAAAATACAGCCCTATCAGCAATCCGGAGTATGCTTTGCAGCGCCGCAATCTGGTGCTGAAGCGCATGGTCACCAACGGCTCGCTGACCGAGCACGAATATGATTCAATTTCACAGATACCGATCGACATCTCGCATTTCGGCGTCTTGGACCATACTGCCGGACAAGCCACCTACTTCCGCGAGTTCCTCAGAGGTATACTGACCAAGTGGGCCAAAACCCACAACAAACCTGACGGCACTCCGTACAACATCTACAAAGACGGCCTGCGCGTCTACACCACCATCGACTCCAGAATGCAGCAGTATGCCGAGGAGGCGGTGCGCGAGCATCTGTCTCTCGACCTTCAGCCGGCCTTCTACGAACATTGGGAAGGTGACGAGCTGGCTCCGTTTGTGTTGAATGACCAAGAGGAAGTGGATCATCTGATGATGCTTTCGATGAAGCGTTCCGAGCGCTATCGTGTGCTGAAGAAAGCCGGATGGAGCATGGATTCCATAGTGGCCGATTTCAACAAGCCCAAACACATGACGGTGTTCTCGTGGGAAGGCCCTATCGACACGGTGATGACTCCTATGGATTCCATTCACTACTACAAGTTTTTCCTGCAATCGGCTTTGATGTCGATGGAAACCAGCACAGGTTATGTGAAGGCTTACGTGGGCGGCAACGACTACCGTTTCTTCCAGTATGACCATGTGACACAGTCGAAGCGTCAGGTGGGCTCCACTTTCAAGCCTTTCCTCTACTCGCTGGCCATGCAGGAAGGTGAATATACCCCTTGCACCAAGGTGGCTAACATCAGCTACAGCATACAACTGCCAGACGGCAAGTTCTGGGAGCCTAAGGATGCCGGCAAGACCAAGCTGGGCGAAGAAGTGACCTTAAGATGGGCCCTCGCCCACTCCAATAACCGCATCTCGGCTTACCTGATGAAACGTTTCGGCCCTACAGCCGTCATTCAGATGGCCCGCCGAATGGGCGTCAAGTCGGATATCCCGGCAGTCCCTTCGATTTGCTTAGGCGTATGCGACCTTTCGCTTTACGAAATGGTGGGTGCCATGAACACCTTCGCCAACAGAGGAGTCTACATACAGCCTATTTTCATCACCAAGATTGAGGATAAGAACGGCAATGTCATCGAGACTTTCAAGGCTGAGCAGCATGAGGCCATGGACGATGTGACAGCCTACAAGATGATAGAGCTGATGAAAGGCGTGGTTTACGAGGGCACAGGCATGCGTCTGCGTTTCAAATACGGCCTGCGAAACCCTATCGCCGGCAAAACCGGCACCACTCAGAACCAGAGTGACGGATGGTTTATGGGCATCACCCCCGACCTCACCACAGGTGTTTGGACAGGTGCTGAAGACCGTGCCGTCCACTTCAAGACCATAACGCTCGGACAGGGCTCCAACACGGCTTTGCCTATCTGGGCTTTGTATATGAAAAAAGTTTATGCCGACCCTACGCTGAACATCAGCAGGGGCGACTTCACCAAACCTCTTTCGCGCGTCGACCTTGACTTCGACTGCGACAAATACGACGAAGAGCAGAGCGCCGCAGCAACGCCGGAAGAGACCGAAGAAGATGAATTTTAGGAATTATGGCTAGTTCAAATTTTGTCGATTACGTAAAGATATTCTGTCGCTCAGGCAAGGGCGGACATGGCTCCATGCATTTCAACCATGCCAAGTATGTGCCCAAAGGCGGTCCTGACGGCGGCGACGGCGGCAAGGGCGGCGACGTGATTCTCAAAGGCAACGCCCAGCTGTGGACGCTGCTGCATCTGCGCTACACCAAGCATCTGTTCGCCGGCGACGGCGAGTCCGGCGGAGCGAACCAGCGCACCGGCGCCCAAGGAAACAACGTTGTGATAGAGGTGCCACTGGGCGCCGTAGCCTACGACGCTGAAACCAACGAGCCCCTTGGCGAGGTGACCGAAGACGGACAGGAAATAGTCATAATGAAAGGCGGACGCGGCGGCAAGGGCAACACCTTCTTCAAAACAGCCACATTGCAGGCACCGAAGTTCGCTCAGCCGGGCGAGCCGGCAGAGGAGCGCTGGATTATAATCGAGCTCAAGCTTTTGGCCGACGTAGGTCTGGTGGGCTTCCCGAATGCCGGAAAATCGACCCTGCTTTCTGTAGTCTCAGCGGCAAAACCTGAGATTGCCGACTACCCGTTCACAACTTTGACACCTAACCTCGGAATAGTGCCGTATTACGACTTCAAGTCGTTCATCATGGCCGATATCCCGGGAATCATCGAAGGCGCTTCTGAAGGTAAAGGACTGGGGATCAGATTCTTACGTCATATCGAGCGCAACTCCATACTGTTGTTCTTAGTGGAGGCCGACAGCCCCGACGTGAAAGAAGCTTACGACGTATTGCTCAACGAGTTGAAGAAATACAACCCTGAATTGCTCGACAAGAAACGCATTTTAGCGGTCAGCAAGTGCGACCTCATTGACGAAGACACCAGGAAAGATATCAAGAAACATCTGCCCAAGAAGGTGCCGCATCTGTTCATCAGCTCGGCCACCGGCGAAGGAATAAAGGAGCTGAAGGATTTGATTTGGCTCTGCCTCACTGAATAGCATGTTAAACAATCTCGACCATCAGCTTTTTCTGTTTCTCAACGGCTTGCACGTTGGGTGGCTCGACCCTGTGATGACGTTTATCTCATCTGAGCTGGGCTGGGTGCCGTTTTATGCGGTGCTGGTGTTCCTGGTTTTTTACAAATACAAATGGAAAGGCTTGTGGATCCTTCTGGGCGTAGCCGTGGCAATCACTTTGTCCGACCAAATCGCATCCCACGTGTTCAAGCCTATGGTCATGCGACTCAGGCCATGTCACGACCCGCGTATACAAGATCTAGTGTATCTGCCTGACGGCCACTGTGGCGGTATGTACAGTTTCATGTCGTCGCATGCCGCAAACACCTTCGCTTTGGCGTCGCTCATCTACATGACGATGAAAAAGCATTACAGTAAAATAGGCTGGCTGATGTTTCCTTGGGCAGCGGTGGTTTCTTACAGCCGCATCTACATGGGAGCTCACTTCCCCGGCGACGTAATCTGCGGAGCGGCGTTGGGATTGGCAGTCGGTTTCGGAGTAGGATACTTATTACAACGGAAACTCCTTTAAAGCTTCTATTCTCCCCTCTTCCACTTTATAGCAGAACATAGTTTTCCCATTGGTCAAGGTGAGATATTTCACTTTCAGGCCGGAGTAATATCTGATGGCTTGGTCTAAGACTTTTTCGGTTATCGGTACTGTTTCCGCTTTACATTCCACAATCATCTGCGGCTCGCCGAGCTTGTTGAAGACAACGATGTCGGCACGCTTGGGGAGGTTATTCACTTTTATGGAATACTCCACCGCAATGAGTCCTGCCGCCACTTTTCGTGTCTCCACGAGGTAATACAGCATCTTCTGCCGCACCTGCTCCTCAGGCGTTAAAGAAACCCATTGTCTTCGCAAAGGGTCGAAGACCTGAGTCTTATTGTCGGTTATTTGAGTTTTGAAGAAAACCATTTTTTATTAAAACACACAAGCCCAGCCGAATTTCTTTACGATTTCCATAAGCAAAGTCCTGTCACCAACAGGAATGGTAACTTTGACCGTCTCTTTTTGCTTGTCACGTTTAGCAATATTGACGACATCAATATCATATTGAGTTTGTAGATTCATCCAAAATTCTGCAGGTATGCCCAACGCCTTTTCCAAAGCAATAGCAAAATTTAACGACATCGAACGCTTGCCGTTAATCGTCTCGCTGATAACGGATTGCTTTATGCCTGTCAATTCTTCCAACTGCTTCTGAGTCATTTTTCTTTCATGCAGTTCATCCTTAATCAGTTCGCCAGGATGAGTCGCCTCAAAAGGTGTGAGGTTGTTGGCAATCATATTGTCCGGTGTTCCAATTTTGTGTATCATATCGGCTGCAAAGATACATAATATTTTTGATATTATCGCATTTTTGTGATATTATTTGCAAAAAAAAATCAAGGATCAACATAATAATGTTAACCCTTAATTTTTAATTAATCCTTTAATATCATTTCCCAAAGTATGGATAATAGTTTGAAACGCCGTCAGCATCACCGATTATTCGATATGAATTCTCCGGGGGAAGATTTGGATTTTCGAATGTTTTCAAAAGAATTTCCGCCATTTTGAAATTATTTACGGCATCGTTCTCTTCGTCCCAAGTACCGCTTAAAATGGTAGCTGTTTTGGCATAGCCATTCGTATAATCTTCTTTAAGATAATAAATTGTAAAATCATCACCCGAACCTATTATATATGATCTGCTACCCGTCGGAATAGGCAAACCTACATTTTCATCCCATATATATTCAACCAGATCAATTACATTGTCGAAATTTCTGCGAATTTCAAAATAGTAGTCATGATAAATCGTGTCGGCAGGTTCGTCGAATGTTGTATGTATCAGCTTGTGTGGGTGTGATCTATACGCATTTTCAATTATTATTTTAGGATTTTCGCCTGAATAAATATTCATATACTGGCCAATTTCAGCTGCTAATTCATCTGGCAAAACCTCCGATGGGATATGACCGTCGACAGGTTCCGGTGCCCATGGATTGTCATGAGGCACTGCCACAAAATCTATCTCATTGCCGTACACAAGTCCATATCTATTTTGAGCATAAGCTCTTACATAATAAGTCGCTGAATACGTCAAATTTGTTAGTAATCCACCAAACACACCGCTAAAGATAACTGTCGATTGCACTGTATTATCATTAATAGTCGGGTTATGTGATGTGCTCCAGCAGAATCCCCATTCTGTCAAAGCCACAGAATCCCAATTGACAATTTTAGCAACGCACTCGGCGGTTTCTTCCGTTATATTTTTCAAATACAAAGTCTGCACCTGCGGTAACAGAGTGCTGTCGACCACTACGACAGGCGGCTCGGGATTGTCATTTGCAGTTTTTTCTTTTTTGCACGATACAATCGTCACTGCAATCATAATGATTGCTAATGTTAGGAGTTTTTTCATGGTTAAGTTTTTAAATAGTTTAAAAAGTAGAGAGTAGAAATCCCCATTCCTACTCTCTATTCATTGCTTTAGAATTTTAAAACGCCATTATCGATTTCTTGATTCTGTCGATAGCGTCCATCAATTCGGCTTCGGTGATCACTAATGGTGGAGCGAAACGGATAATGTGCTGGTGGGTTGGCTTGGCGAGAACGCCGTTGTCGCGCATCT
>Ga0265299_10001527_pt1 | contig 26248 bp, 20 predicted proteins | sample AusTroGonzalo_MG_4_FD_193485 | JGI IMG/M metagenome (GOLD analysis project Ga0265299, IMG submission 193485) | Bovine rumen microbial communities from tropical cattle in Woodstock, Queensland, Australia - Gonzalo_02 | ecosystem: Host-associated > Mammals > Digestive system > Stomach > Rumen ... | reverse complement strand
CGTCAAAGAACGCCCCGGGTATCCGCAAGGAGAACCTCCCCGGGAATGTCGAGGACAAGATCAACGAACTGGGCAGGAAGCTCAGGAAGGCGGGCTACAGGGACTTCGCGAATGCGGCGCTCAAGGATGTGTTCGACGGTGGCGGCGTGAGGCGTCTCATCGAGAACCTCAACAACGCGCTGGTCGGGCTCCAGGACGAAGCGATGTTCAACGCCCTTGCGCTCGTGAACGAGACTCTCAGGGAAATCAGGGACGTGTTCGAGAACCTCAACGGCGAGATCGAGAACCGCATGGGCAACGAAGTCCTCGTAGAGCCGAACGACATCTACTACTGATAGTCGGGGAGAGTTCCCTCGAAACCGTTCTAATTTTTAATTCGCTCAGCGGTGGCCGAATGCGAGGCCTTCGTCCGACCTGCTCGCACCCCTCTAGCGACCGCTTCGCGGCTCACTTCGTTCGGGGGATACCGACCCGCAAACGTGCGCCAGTCGGCTCTCAGGCCTCGGACATTTGCTCCACCGCCTACTTCTGACTCCTGACCCCTGCCCCCTGACTCCTGACCCCTGACTACTAACCCCTAACCCACCACTCTCCAACTTCACTAAGATTTTTATCATTTCCCCTCTTGTAGTCAAAATGACAATATGATATAATTCTTACGTAACCCAAACGAGGGAAAGTACCGAAAGGCGAAAATGAAGGCTCCTACAAAAAGCGACAAGGCACTGATAGATGCGTACCGCAAGACGCTCGGAAAGTATCCTAAGCCGAGCGTCACCGCGGACATCATCGCCGTACGCCCTGCCTACAGCGAGCTTAAGTCCGATCAGTGGCGCGAGAATCCGGAGTTCGCGCTCGAGATGCTGTTCATCAAGCGCGGTCAATGGCCGTTCGAGGGAAGCTGGGCGCTCCCGGGCGGGTTCATTCGTCCGACTGAGACGGTGGACGAGGGCGCGCGTCGCGAGCTTCGCGAAGAGACGGCTCTTGTGTCTGATCGGCTCATTCCCGTCGGTGTGTTCTCGAAGCCAGACCGCGACATGAGGGCGTGGATCATCTCTAACGCATTCGTGTCTTTCCACAGGCGCGGAGAGGGCGTACATGTAAAGGGCGGCGACGATGCGAGCGAGGCCAAGTGGCTTGTAGTGCGATCTCCCGCAATCGGCGAAGGAAGGTTCAAGCTGCCGTTCTACGATGGCGACAAACTGGAGTTCTGCATTTCCGGGACATATCGCGAGGAAGAGTTCGGCGGCGGCACGGTCTTGTCGGTTGGCGACAGTCCTCTTGCGTTCGACCATGCCGAGATCATCGCGCAGGCGTTTCTGCGGATGCTCTCGTTCGATATCAAGAAGCTCGTGTTCTTCTTCCTGCCGGAGAAGTTCACGCTTTCGAACTATATCGACATCTACCAGTATCTCACGCGCTATTCGATAGAGCCGAGCAACATCCCGAACTTCCGGCGGCAGCTTACGGCAACGAAGGACCCGCTTCTTGAAGTGTGCGAAGGCGAGATGGAGACTCTTGATGGCCGCGCCCACGCCCCCGCGAAGCTTTACAGAAGGAGAAGTGGCTAGTCTAGCCACTAACCACTAACCACTAACCCCTGACTACTGACCCCTGACCCCTATAATCCAATCTCATATAGTCAAATAGAAAATATGAAAGGAGAACTAACTATGGACAAGAACAAATCAAAAGGAATGCTCTGGGGACTCATCGTCGGCGATGCCTTCGGAAGCCCAATACAGTTCACACTCAAGGACAACCATCCGTGGATCACCGAGATGGTCGCGTGCCCTATGTTCGGCGGACTCCCGCCCGGCTACTGGACCGACGACGGCTCAATGGCGATGTGCATCATGGATTCCTATGTTCGCAAGGGCAAGTACGACCTCAAGGACATCGGCAACACGTTCGTGAAGTGGTTTCAGGACGGCTACCTCTCGTCGAAGGACGGCGAGTCGTTTGATGTCGGTCGCGCGACATGGGATGCCTGCCAGAGCATCGCGTTCAGGCATAAATACGTGAACGGCAGGGAGGATGCGCAGGGCAACGGCTCGATCATGCGCTTCGCGCCGTCGTACCTTCTCGCGCAGAAGGAACGCGACCCCACGAAGGTCATGCACGAGATCAGCGACCTCACGCATGCATCGTCCGTCGTCAGGAACGTCTGCGACACCCTTGCGTCCGTCCTCGACGAGCACATGGCCGGACGCCGCACGCACTCAGGCCCCGGCAAGGAGCTGAAGCGCGAACTCGTGGACAACTCCGGCTGGTCCGTCTCCACGCTACAGGCCGCGCTCTGGGCGTTCAACACGACCGAGAGCTTCGAAGAAGGGCTGATCGCGGCCGTCAACCTCGGCGGCGATTCTGACTCCATCGGTGCAGTCTTCGGGCAGATTGCCGGCGCGTACTACGGCTTCGACGCAATCCCGGAACGCTGGGTCAAGGCGATCAAGACGTGGCGCAAGGTAGATACACTCATCAAGAGCTTTCTCGATACCGTGGAGGCCAAGTGAAACAAAATCAAAGATTTGAAGGGATCCCACCATGAAAAAATTTTGTGATACCCTCTTGTGGTCTAATCAGCAATATGATATAATATCAACCGTCAAGACATCAGGAGACGATTTGCGCCAAACGCAAGTCGCACCAACCGAGTGGAACACCACGGTGGTTTGCCGAAAGGCAGATGAGCCCGAAAGGGAAAACATGTTCCAGCAGGTCGCACGTCTTGATCACAAGATGTGCGGCCATTCGTTTGCAGGGGAATGGTCCCTTCCTGTGAAGCTTGACTAATAAGAAAGGAACAAACGATGAACACGCCAAACAATGAAACAGCGGGCATAATTCCAGAATGCCCGTTCGCCCCAGAGCTTATCGAGGCGGCAACGAAAACCTTCCTCATGGATGGCGACTGGAAGCGCGTCTACGACAACGCCCCCGAGGGCGCAAGGCGGCGGCTTGAGATCTCGTTCTTCTTTACCGCTCGCCGCAGTTATTTGGAAGAGCAGCCAGACATGTTTTGCAAGTACCGTGAATGGCGGAAAGCCCTGGAGTCGACCCTGACGCAGGTGGACCTAGAATACCTGGTCCGCGTGATCGAAAAGCCCGCTGCGCGCGAGCACTACAAGGCGCTTCTCAGCGACCGCAGGGGAGAAAGGCATTACGACGAAGGACCGAAGCTAAAGTCGTACGACGACTTCTTCGGGATGCTCGAGAAGCTTGGGGAGTTCAAGTCGTACGACTACGACGACGAGACGAAGAGATCGATCATTGAAGACTTCTTGCCGGTCCTCGAGAACACCGGCGATCCGCTCGAGACGCACATCGAGGATATCCTCGCGACGGCGAAGCTCAAGGAAGTTCGCGTCTATCCGAAGGACGAGACGATGTACGTCCGAGTCGAGGTGCAGTTCCTTACGGAGACTGCCGAATGGAGCCACCCCTACCAGATGGTCGCCGCGTGGGACGCTATGTCCCAGCTGAAGGGCTATACGTTCCCCGTCGGGAAGGGACGGCGGACGGAGTTGCCGGTTGAGCTGGAAAACCCCGCGAGCGCGGCGCAGAAAGAGAAGCGTCTTCTGCTCAAGGCCGAGCGACTCTGCAAATAGCCAAGTCGCTTCATTAAACGCGTTACAAGGAAAGGAAGGAAGCCATGACTGAAGTCGGATTCAGCAAGGAATACACGGGCCTGCAGTTGCGTTACGATGCGCTGAAGGAGCATGTCGCCAACCAGATCGAGCTTTTGCACACGCTCGTCTGCACGACAGGTCCCAACATAAAGGCCCGGTACATGATGTTCGTCGGCTGCCTTGAATACAAGGTCTACGAGCTCAAGGTCGAGTTCAGCCGCTGGAAACGACGCTTTGCGCTGCGCCAGGCAGCGCTGAACCGCGGCGAGACACCAGATCTCGCCGCGATAGAGGCGACGCTCAAACGCGAGTTCGCGGATTTCATGCAGGAGATAAAGCGCCAGGCGGCGGAGATCAAGGAGAACGCCCGGCTCTTTGCCTACAAGAGTCTCTCGGACGAGGAAGATGCCGCTGTTCGGCTCGCGTACCTCGAGGCGGTCAAGAAGCTCCATCCCGACCTGAACCCCAATCTTCCGCAGGCGGCGAAGGACCTCTGGAACGAGATCCAGGCCGCATACGCCGAGCGCGACTGGGCGGCAGTGCGGCTTCTTGCCTCGCTAGTCGAAAGCGTCGCTTCGGGCAAGGAGGACTTCGCGTCCGCACCCGACGCCGTTGCGGCGCTCCGCGAGGCGTGCGAGAGACTGGAAGCAAAGAGCCGCGAGCTGGTGGCGGAGTCTGCCCGCATCCAGAAGGAGTCGCCTTTCATCTACAAGGAGTTCCTTGCCGACGAAGAAGCCGTGGTTGCGCGGCAGAACGAACTGAAAATGGATATCGCCGAACTGAAGGTGAAAATCGCAAAGTGCGAGGAGGAGTGGAATAATGGCTAACGAACTTGCCACAGTCGAGGAAAACTGGCTGGAACTTGCCGGGAAATTCAAGGACCTGCCCATGCCTTTCGAGAAGACGGTGTTCCTCACGGAATGCCATCTCGCGGGCACGGCGGATATCACCGACATGCTCGTCCGGACGCAGGGCGTCGACATGGGCTCGCCGCTCGTCCTCAAGCGCTCGGCGGAGGATGCGCAAGACGCCAAGGCGGTCGCCGTGCAAACGGAGGGAGGCGTTCTTGTCGGCTATGTGCCGCGTCGCTACTCCGCCGTCATGGCGCGGCTCATGGACGCCGGCAAGGCGCTCTCCGCGAAGGTGACGGAGAAGACTCTGGTGGACCATTGGCTCGATCTCGTGGTCGCAATTGACATGAAGGAGGTCTGACATGGCGCGTCCATTCGATCTGTACGGCGATCTTGAAGATGCCTACGACGAAGCCGAGCTCAACGGCGACGTCGAGATAATGGAGACGCTGGACGTCTTCGACCTGTGGAGCGAAAGGCCGCGCGGCGGAAACGCGTTCCTGCACACGCTCCTGCGGGCGATTCGCGGCGATGTCGATGCGCAGGACGCCATGGGACATGCGTTCTTCTGGTCGGAGGACGATCCTGACGACAGCCGGGAAAAATGCGAATGGCTGTACAAGCCGAATCTGGCTCAATACTGGTACGGTCTCGCGGCCGAGGCGGGATGCGCCAATTCGCAGAACTACCTCGGCGGCCTCTACTGTCCGAACATCGCGCCCTTGGACGCGTTCAAGCTCGGGCGTTTTGCGCGGAGCTATTGGGAGGACGCCTCGGAACAGAAGCACCCCAATGCCATGCGCAACCTTGCCAACTGCCTTCGGTGCGGAAAGTGCTGCTGCTGCGACACCGACCTTCAGCGCGCCGAAGCCCTCGAAGCCGAGGCCTATCGTCTGGAAGGGGAAGAGAGAAAGGAAAAAGTGAAAGGAAGGTAATACATAGGAGAATACTAGTTCTTAAGAAATGAATTTTTGATATAATTAAACTGTTGTCGGGGTTTATAGTAAGTGTAGGACACGTTAGGACATAACAACATGAAAATCATCCATACTAGCGACTGGCACCTTGGAGATCGCCTCCATGGGTGGGACCGTACCGACGAGGAGGAGTATTTCTTTTCGCAGCTCAAGGTTGTGGTGGCTCAGGAGAGTCCCGACGCTCTGCTCATAAGCGGAGATATCTTCGATACCGGTACGCCGGGGAACGACGTCGCCAAGAAGTTCAACGATGCGCTTCTCGACATCGCGGAGGCGTGTCCCTCAATGGAGACCGTTGTAATCGCTGGCAATCACGACAGCTATTCTCGTCTAGTGGTCGACGAGTCGCTCTGGCGCCGCCACCATGTGCACGTGTTCGGCATCCCCGCTGAAGATGGCGAGGGTAGAGCTGTTTTCTTGGGAAACGTGGTCGACATACCGCAGAAGGGCGTCATCGCCGCAGTCCCGTTCTGCCACGAGCGCAACTTCCCGTTCGTCAACGGTGCTCCTGGAACAAGCCGCATGCGCGAATACTTCGCTGGGATGGCTCAGTTCGCCGCGGAAACGGCCAAGGGCAGGCCGTGCATTCTGATGGCGCACCTTGCGGTTGGCAAGGAGACGGACTTCACCGGACAGGACAAGTCGATGGCCATCGGCGGACAGGAGTGCGTCGATCCCGACGTTCTCGGGACTGGCTATGACTACATTGCGCTCGGACACATCCACTGTCCGCAGTGGATCAAGGGCGGTAAGAAGACCGCCCGTTACTGCGGCACGCCGCGCGCGATCCACTTCGACGAGACGTACAACCATGGCGTCGACATCCTCGAGGTGGAGCCCGGCAAGGAGCCGGCGCAGCGCACCGTCGTCCTGAAGCCGAAGCGCGAACTTGTCACGGTCGGCGGCAAGGAGGGCCTTGGCTTCGACGACGCTCTGAAGGCAGTGGAGGGACTTGGCGCGCCAGCAGAGACGTACGTCCGTCTCAACGTCGCGCTTGGCGAAGGCGGTTCCGTGGGGCCGGACTGGGCGGAGCGTGCGCGTCGTGCCTGCGTGGCGAAGAACTATCGGTACTGCACGATCAACCCGATCCGCAAGGAGGTCGCGGGGAAAGCGGCGGAGGTGAAGAAGGTGCTGACCGTCGCGGAGCTAAAGGAGCTTTCCAACGAGAAGGTCATCGAGATACTTTCGGCGCGGCGTTCGCTTACGCCGCGCCAGTGCGAACTTGTTAAGGGTCTCATGGAGGAGGTGGGTGTATGAAGATCAAGAAGCTTTCCATTGGCAACATCGCGTCCATCGAGTCGGCGGAGATTGACTTCGAGAACGGTCCGCTAAAGGACTCGCCGCTCTTCCTCATCTGCGGCGAGACGGGGTCTGGCAAGACCACGATCCTCGACGCGATCACACTCGCTCTCTACGGCAAGACGCCGCGGTATTCGGACAGCAGGCGCAGGAACGACTGCCAGATTGGTGGCATGGCATACAACGATTCGCGCCAGATCGTGCGGCACGGCGCGGACAATGCGCACGCCGTTGTCGAACTCGTCGGCAACGACGGCAAGCCGTATGAGGCGCGGTGGTCCGTGGCCTCGGTAACGCGCGGCCCCACCAAGGGCAAGCTCAAGGACGCCGAATGGGTCTGGAAGGACTGCTCCAAAGGCGGGATCGAGTACATGAAGGACAAGGAAATTGAGTCGGTGGTCGCGCGAGCGGTCGGACTCGGCTTTGAGCAGTTCTGTCGGACGACGCTGTTGGCGCAGGGACAGTTCACGAAGTTTCTGCTCGGCGACGAAGACGCCAAGGCGGAAATCCTTGAGAAGCTGACGAACACCGAGAAGTTCAAGAAGTTCGGCATCGCCATCGGCGAGAAGTACGCAAATCTAAAAGGCGCTGCCGACTTGTTGGAAAAGGAAATTCAGCGCCTGGCGGGACTCGGCCAGGAGCGTCCGGTTGTCGAAGCGAAGATAGCGGAGCTCAATGCCAAGCTCGTGAAATCAAGCGAATTGGTCAAGTCCCTTGACGCTCGGAAGAACTGGCTTGTCCATGCCGAAGAGCTGGTGCATAACGAGCAGGAGATACGTAAAGACCTCGCCGCAGCATTTGCCGATCTCAAGGCCACCGAGACCGAGACCGCCGCACGGCTACAGGAGGCAAAGGCGTCCGTCGACGGCATCAACGCATTCCTCGCCGAGAATGAGTCGAAGGCGGAGATGTACAACCAGGTCGCCGCTATCCTGACGAACCTCGGATACGTCCGCGACGCCAGAGAGAAGAAGGCCGCTGCCGAAGCGAACCTCGCGAAGTTTGAGAAGCGGCTTCCGGAGCTGAACAAGCAGAAGGACGATGCCGCCAAGGCGCTTGACGCGGCCATTAAAGTTTTGGACGTGGAATCGGCTAAGGAAGAGTCTGAAAAGCAGAAACTTGCCGAGATGAATCTCAAGAAACTCCGCGCGGACAAAGATGCTGCGGCCAAGAAACACGGCGACCTCAAGGCGCTTGGCGCCCAGATCAAGGGGCTCGACAAGCTTCTCAGAGACAAGGCGAACCACGAGAAGACCTTGAAGGATCGTCAAGAAGAGCATGCTGCGAAGCTCTCTGTTCTTCCCGAGCTCAAGAAGGCGTTCGGGGAAGCGGAGAAAATGCGCGACGCCGCACAGGCAGACCGCGACAAGGTAAAGAGCCTGGTCGATGACGGAATCGCGAAGATCGTCGCGGGGCTGCACGTCGGGGACGAGTGTCCGATCTGCAAGTCTCGGATCGAGCATCTGAACACCTCCGAGTGGTTCTCCGGGTTGATGGCGGAGAAGGACGCCGCGTATGTCGCGGCGGATAAGTCCTGTAAGGAGGCGGAGAAGTCGTTCAATGCGGCCAAGGCAGCTGCGGACGGCGCGAAGGCCAAGGTGTCCGATGCAGAGAAGCAGATTGAGGCAGACATGGATGACATCAAGGCGGCGCACAGCGACATTCAGGATTGTGCAAAGATCTTTGGCATCAAGGCAACGCAGGAAGATGTCGATACCGCAAAGAAGACCTGTGAGAAGGAGATGGCCGCCATTGACGAAAAGCTGAAAGAAGCCGAAAAGCAGGAGAAGGCTATTGACGCGATTTCAAAATCGCTCAAGAAGCTGCGCAAGGTAAAGGACGCGGCGAAGGATGCCTTGTCCCTCGAGGAAAAGGCGTGCCTAAACTGCGAGGCGTCCATCAAGCAGGCCAAGAGCGGAATCCAGGCGGAGGAGTCGCGCGCCGAGGAGTCGCTTGCGAAGGCGTCTGCGAAAATCGTGCTTCACGCGTGGCAGGATGCCTGGGAAGCGGACCACGAAGGCTGGGAGTCGACATTCAAGAAATCCGCCGACGAATACCTTGAACGCAAGACGTTGCTTCCGAAGGTGACGGCCAAGTTCGAAGGATTCGTGAAAATGGCTGAGCAGATAGCTGAGTGCCGCAAGCGCGTTCTGGAGAAGGTGCCCGCTCTTGGTGTGGATGCGGCAGTCGGGAATGCCGACGATGGTTCGCTTGGCAGGGTCAACACCTCGCTTGGGCAGCTTGATTTTGTCGGCCGTCAACGCAAAGAGCAGGGCGAGAAGAGGCCGAAGGATCTGGCAGAGGAGGACACGGTCGAGGCTTTGTCCGCCAAGTCCGACGAACTCAAGGCCGAGGATGAGCGCCTGCGGAACGAGCTTGCCGCGGAGCAGCAGAAAATCAAGGATGACGACAAGTGCACCAGCGATCGTGCAGCCAAGGAGAAGGAGCTCGAGGCGGCGCGTGCAGAGCGCGACGAATGGAAACCGATCGCGGATCTGTTCGGCGACCAGACTGGGAAGAAAGTTCAGCGCGAGATACAGTCGTATGTCCTCATGAACGTGCTTGGCAAGGCGAACCACTACCTGAGGCAGCTTTCCGACAGGTACGAACTTTCCTGCGAAGGACTGATGCTGTCAGTCGTCGATGCGAACGAAGGCTATGTGGTACGTCCAGTGAACACGCTTTCCGGTGGCGAGCAGTTCCTGGTGTCGTTGTCGCTGGCACTCGGTCTCGCGGGTATGAATGATTCCGGGCTAAGCGTGGACATGCTGCTCATCGACGAGGGCTTCGGCACCCTGAGCGGAGAGCACCTAAACTCGGCGATCGAGGCGTTGGAGCGGCTAAATGCGCTGACAGGCACCCGTAAGGTCGGTGTCATCAGTCATGTCGAACGGCTCCGCGAGCGGATCAGGACGCATGTCGAGGTGACGCGCAACGGCCACGAACCCAGCAAGGTCCGTGTCGTCTCTGCCGGTGCCGCGGCTTGAACTTCCGCGGCGGACTTGCCGCGACCAGCGCCTGCGAAGGCGGGGACAAGCTCGGCGAGTGGATGAAATGCAACTCATCTGCGTGATAATCGCCAAGTATGTGACATTCGCCAAGCCCCGCCAATCCTTGCGAAAAAAAGCCATATTTGGTATAATATCCGTTGTCAAAAGGGGAGTAAAACCTCCATTGATGACAGTAGATTTTGGCTCGCCACGTTTTCTTTTCCGCGCCAGCGCGGCAGGCCTTGTATGGGCGGCTCGGAAGGAGGAATCTTTGTGGACAGAACGCCGATAGATCGCGAAGAGGCAAGTCGATACTTGTACGACTGTTTCTTGAGCGACTTACGGATGTGGTTCACGATTGAGCCGTACCGTGCTTGTCCTGGATGTTTTATTGTGCTATTCATGGACGATCAACATAATCCAAATCGTCCGTACAACCATCTAATCAATAATGATGCGCGGCGGTCACATATCTTTGCGGCGGCATTTCGTGCGATGATTGAGCTGACACAGGCTGTCATAAGAGAACAGGGCGAAGCCGCAGCCGCTGAATACTGCAAGAGCCATGGTTGGCCGCTCTGTAGTGCCGGTCTCGGTGGAAGGCTTATTCCGCCGGAACAAATGGCAAAAGAAGCCCATCTTTTCCCAGATGTCCGCTCCTGTATTCCATTTTATGATAACGCCAGGACTTTGTTCCGCGAGTTGATGGCGACAAAGTAGATGCAGAAACAGTCTTGCCACAATGAATTGCGGTCAATGAGGAAAGTATGAACAGCATCTCTAATCATCAGGCGAAGTATTTCGCATACGCCCTGACGCGTGAAGGTGGGCATGGTGTTGAGAGACTTCAGCAGTCGCTCCTGAACGCTACCGTTGATTTGAATCCGCATCAGGTTGAGGCCGCTCTCTTCGCCCTTCGTTCCCCGATTTCAAGCGGTGCGTTTGTCCCGCACTACATGCATCACACCGACATGCCAAAATCCTGGCAAGCCCGCTTCCGTTCGGCGATGTGAGGGCTCCCGCCGATCCTTGCGAGAAATAGCCATATTTGATACAATATCCATTGTCAAAAGGGGAGGGGAGTAAAACCTCCACTGATGACAGCAGATTTAGGCTCGCCGCGTCTCTTTCCGCGCCGACGTGACGGGCCTTTTGAGATGTGCGCGGAAGGAGATAGCGATGGACAAGCGGCAATTGGCGAACAGGATTTGGGAGTCGGCGAACAAGTTGCGCTCTAAGATCGAGGCGAACGAGTACAAGGACTTCATCCTTGGTTTCATATTCTACAAATTCCTCTCGGACTGCGAAGAGCAGTATGCCCGTTCGAAGTTAAGATGCAGTGACGAGGACATCAAGAACGAGTTTTACGAGACGAATGCGGAGTTCGTCAATCATCTGCATACACAACTTGGTTATTTCATCGCGTACAAGGATCTATTCTCGACTTGGCTTGCGAAGGGGTCTGAGTTTGACGTTTCAAACGTTCGCGATGCACTTTCTGCCTTTACCCGTCTTGTGGCACCATCCCACAAGAACGTGTTTGACAAGGTCTTCGTTACGCTTGAAACTGGGCTTAGCAAGCTCGGAGACAGCCCCGCATTACAGACAAAGGCCATCAAGAAGCTCCTAAATCTGATCCGTGACATTCCGATGGATGGTCGTCAGGATTATGATGTACTTGGTTTTATCTACGAGTATCTGATCGGCATGTTTGCCGCGAATGCCGGTAAGAAAGCTGGCGAGTTCTACACGCCTCACGAAGTGGCACTGTTTATGGCAGAGGTTGTGGCCGAACATCTGAAAGAACACGAAAAGATTAAAATTTATGACCCGACAAGTGGTTCGGGGTCGCTTCTGATTAACATTGGTCGCGCCGTTGCACGATATTTGAAGAATCCGAACGGAATAAAATACTACGCCCAGGAACTTAAGGAGCCGACATACAATCTTACACGCATGAATCTCGTTATGCGTGGCATCAAGCCTGGCAATATTAAGGTGCGTAACGACGATACGCTTGGGCGTGATTGGCCTTGGTCAGACGATTCGAATCCAGATCCTGATGAACCGTTTGTTGATGCGGTTGTCTCCAATCCTCCCTATTCGCAGCACTGGACACCAAAGGGCCACGATGGTGATCCGCGTTATGCGGGCTTTGGCCTTGCGCCGAAATCCAAGGCCGACCTTGCCTTCCTTCTGCATGGCCTCTATCACCTTAGATCAAATGGCATTATGACAATTGTCATGCCGCATGGTGTCCTTTTCCGTGGGAAGGAAGACGACGGTTCGGAATGGTCAATCCGAAAGGCATTGGTTGAGGGCAACCATATTGATGCAATCGTTGGACTTCCGCCGAATATCTTCTTCGGCACGGGCATTCCCACGATTGTTGTTATACTGCGCAAGGTGCGCGAACGCGAGGATGTTCTGATTGTCGATGCATCCAGGGGATTCGTCAAGGACGGGAAGAAGAACCGGCTGCGTGCTTCGGACGTGAAGCGCCTTTCCGATATCGTGACGGGGCATATTGAGGTGTCGGGATACTCTCGCCGCGTTTCCCGCGATGAAATCCGCACCAATGGCTACAACCTTAACATTCCGCGCTATGTCTCTAACAGGGAGATTGAGCATTGGGATGTTTGCGCCGTCATGTTCGGCGGCATACCCCTGAGTGAGCTGGATGGGTTTATGGCCTACTGGGATGTTTTTCCTGGATTGCGCAACTCGCTTTTCTCCGTCGAGGGCAATTACGCAAAGACCAAGGTGGGGAATCTGGCAGAGGCGATAGCTACCGCGCCGTCGGTCCAGAAGTATGCTGCAACTGTTGAACAAGCACTTGCGGGATTTGACGACTTCCTTAAAGGCGAACTTGTGGACTCCTGCTGTACGGTACAGGTGAACGCAGAAGAGAAGCGCCTTTCAGACGAACTTTTCCGTCGCGTGGAAGCGCTCCCGCTAATTGACAAATACGAAGCCTATCAGTTGCTGGACGACGAATGGGTGCAGACGGCGATTGATCTTGAAATCATCCAGACGGAAGGGTTTGATGCAGTAAGGGGTGTCGATCCGCACATGGTGCTAAAGAAGGGCAAGGACGAGGAAGAAACGGTTGAGGTTCAGGATGGCTGGGTCGGGCGCATCTTCCCATTTGAACTTGTGCAGCGCATGTTTTTCAACGAAGACCTCTCCGCGCTCGTAGAAATGACGCAAAGGGTTGACAGCATTTCAGATGAGATTGAGAAACTTGCTAGCGAGATTCAGGATGACGACCGCGATGCGGTTATTCCTGAAGGGGAAGAATCACTCGACGCTAAGCTAGTCGCCGAAAAGGCGGATGAAATCATAGCCGATGTTGAAACGCCTGAAACACAGGCGTTGGATGAGTATCTTGCTTTGCCGTCCGCAGCGGAAAAGAAGAAGTTTCCGGCGCAGCATCCTGAAGTCGATTGGTCGGCCATGGAACCGGCCAAGAACGGAACATACAGCAAGAAAACGGTTCTTGTCCGGCAGTGGGAGATCCGTAGGGCAGGTTCGTTTGAGGATGATTCGTTTGAAGCCATTGTCTTGAAGGCCAACAGCCTCTTTGATGAAGAAAAGTCCATCAAGAAGGAAATCAAGGTGATGGAGAAGGAGCTCGAAAAGAAAACCATAGAGAAGATAAAGTCGTTGACGGACGATGAGGCGAACGCGCTACTTGAAGCGAAGTGGGTAACTCCTGTTGTTGCGAAACTGCGCGCGCTTCCGTCTGCGGTTGTCGATCCGCTTGTTGTGAAAATTAAGGCACTTGTCGCGAAGTACGAAACAACGCTTTCCGATGTGGAGGCAAAGATTGAAACGGCGGAAAGCAATCTCGCCGGCATGTTGGGCGACCTGGACGGCAACGCCGATGATCTTGCGGGCATCGCGGCGTGGAAGGAGAGGTTGACGCGATGAGCGGGAGAGCGAGAGAACAGATGCAGAATGTTCCTGCGTTGCGCTTTCGGGTTGGGGAGATGTCTCCCGCAGAGACCACGGAGACTGTAGGGAATGAAGCGCATGGAAACACTGGTAGGGCTCGGACTCTGGTCGTTCCGTGGAAGAGGGAGCGATTGGGTGCGATAGGTTTCCCGTATAACGGATTGTCCGGGAAAAGCAAATCGGATTTTGGGCATGGATTGGGAAGATATGTCACGTACATGAATATATTCTCCCATCCAATAGCAGACCCTGTTCAGTGTGACGCAATTGAAATAGATAAGGGGCAAAATGAAGTAAAAGATGGCGATGTGTTCTTTACGACATCTTCAGAGACGCCTGAAGAGGTTGGCATGTCTTCGGTGTGGATGGGAGACGGTACGAATACCTATTTAAATAGTTTTTGCTTTGGTTATCGCCCGAAACCAGGGAATGTAAGTGAGTTTCTTGCATACTTGTTTCGGGCAAATGGGTTCCGAAGTGCAATTTCGTTTCTGGCGCAGGGCATTTCTCGGTATAACATATCCAAGACAAAGGTGATGGATATAGAAATCCCATTGCCAGATGTTATAGAGCAACAAAAGATTGGTTCATTCTTCCGTTCATTGGACACGCTGGTTGATGGGCGTGAGAAGGCGCTTGGGAAACTGGAATCGCTCAAGAAGGCGATGCTCGAAAAGATGTTTCCGCAAGGTGACGCCAAAACACCACAAGTGAGGTTCAAGGGGTTTGAAGGGGAATGGACAGAGAAGAAACTTGGGGCAGTTTTGTCATATGAACAACCTCAGCCTTATATTGTTTCTTCAACAGAATATAAAGATTCTGGTATCCCTGTCTTGACAGTTGGGAAAACCTTCGTGCTAGGGTATACTAATGAGGTTGATGGCATTTATCCTGCATCAAAAAAACCGACGATACTGTTCGATGACTTCTTGGCTATATCACGATATGTCGACTTTGATTTTAAAGTGAAGTCATCGGCGGTAAAAATGCTCAACATCAAAAATGGTGTTGAGTGTGATCTGTTATGTGTTTCATACCTGCTAGAAGCCGGCGAGAGCGTGGCGGAAGAACACGCTCGACATTGGATAAATGTTACGTCTCAAAAGAGTGTAAGGCTTCCATCTCTCCTTGAGCAACAAATAATAGGTGCGTATTTCCGCTCTCTTGATGCGTTGTTGGCGGCGCGGCGGGAGGAAGTCGTAAAGTTGAAGCAACTGAAACAAGCCTTCCTAGAAAGGATGTTCGTATGACTGAGTTCAAGAAGGAAAAGGATTTCGAGGACGCACTTGTCAAGTTGTTGACGGAGCCAGATCTTGGTTGGAAGGATGGTGTTCTCAATCATCCTAAGGAAAAGGACCTGCTAGACAACTGGGCGAAGATTCTCTACGAGAACAACAGGGACGTTGACCGCCTTGGGGACTTCCCGCTTACAGACGGCGAGATGCAACAGATTTTGGAGCAGATCAAGGTTCTCCGGACACCGCTTGCGCTCAACGGGTTCATCAATGGGAAGACGGTGAGCGTAAAGCGTGACAATCCAGACGACGTCGCGCATTTCGGCAAGGAAGTGAGCCTCTTCATCTATGACCGCATGCAGATTGCTGGCGGAAAGACGCGCTACCAGATTGCGCGCCAGCCGATCCTGCCCACGCCGCACCCCCTCGCGAGTGATCGCAGGGGCGACATTATGCTGCTCATCAACGGCATGCCGATGATCCATGTTGAACTAAAGCGCAGTGGTGTCGCCGTGGGACAGGCCGTCAACCAGATTGAGAAGTATATGCACGAAGGGGCATTGGGCGGCATCTTCTCGCTTGTCCAGGTCTTCGTTGCAATGGAGCCGAAGGAGGCTGTCTATTTCGCGAATCCGGGGCCAGATGGCGTTTTCAACCGCGATTATTGCTTCCACTGGGCTGACTTCAACAACAAGCGCGTGAATGCCTGGCATGAGGTGGCGGAGCAGCTTCTGTCGATTCCAATGGCGCATCAGCTGATCGGCTACTATTCGGTGGCGGATGCATCGGATGGCGTCTTGAAGGTCTTGCGTTCATATCAGTTCTATGCTGCGCGGGCGATCTTTGCGAAGGTTCGCAAGAACGAAGAATGGGAGGGCGGACGCGAGCGGCTCGGCGGCTATGTATGGCATACGACGGGAAGCGGAAAGACTCTAACATGCTTCAAGTCGGCGCAGATGATCGCCGAGACAAAGTCCGCAGACAAGGTCGTTTTTCTGCTTGACCGCAAGGAACTCGGTACGCAGTCACTCAACGATTACCGAGGCTTCGCCGGAGACACCATCGAGGTTCAGGCGACGGAAAACACGGCTGTGCTTGCCGGGAAACTGAAAAGCGAAAGCGACATTGATACGCTGATAGTGACATCCATCCAGAAAATGAGCCGGATCAAGGAGGATGCGGGCGGCATTGGTGCGGCTGACATTGACAAGATGAAGGATAAACGCATTGTATTCATTGTCGACGAGGCGCATCGTGACGTGGACGGGGAAATGCTGCACACCATCAAGACAACATTCCCTGAAGCGATGTTCTTTGGATTTACCGGCACGCCCAAGCTCAAGGAAGGCAGGGATCCCACAACAGCGGCGATTTTCGGCGACGAGCTTCACCGTTACACAATAGCCGACGGCATCTGCGACAGGAATGTTCTGGGTTTTGATCCTGTGATGGAATTGACCTACAAGGACATGGACGTGCGCAAGGCCGTCGCGCTTGAGCAGGCTAAGGCAAAGAGCGAAGCGGAGGCGTTTGCCGACGATACGAAGAAGGCCGTCTACTTGAAATGGATGAATCCTGCCGAAACGCCAATGACGAAGGTTGAGGCGCATTTGCCCGCTTCGCAATACAACCGTGATGAACATCGTCGGAAAGTGGTGGAAAACATCGCAACAAACTGGATGACGCTTAGCGTGGGCGGCAAGTTTCATGCGATTCTTGCCACGTCGAGCATCCCGGAGGCAATTGAATACTACAGGCTTCTCAAATCCGAACATGCATCGCTGAAGGTCACGGCGCTCTTCGACCCCAGCATTGACAACACAGGTGGGGCTGTTATAAAGGAAGAGGCACTGCTGGAGATATTGACGGACTACAATGCCCGCTATGGCACGACTTATTCGATACCGACATGGGATCAGTTCAAGAAGGATGTCTCCAATCGCCTTGCGCATAAAAAGCCGTATAACACCATTGAAAAGACACCCGCCAAGCAAATCGACATTCTGATTGTCGTGGACCAGATGCTGACAGGCTTTGATTCAAAGTGGCTTAATACACTCTATCTCGATAAGATGCGAGACGAGGAAAACCTGATTCAGTCGTTTTCACGAACGAACCGACTTTTCGGACCCGAAAAGCCTTTTGGTTCGATACGTTTTTACCGAAAGCCGCATACGATGACGAAGAACATCGAAGCCGCGCTCAAACTCTATTCGGGAGATCGTCCATTTGCATTGTACGTGGAGCATCTGGAGGAGAACCTTGGTGGAATGAACCAGACCTACTCCGAGATTAAGGTTCTTTTTGACGATGCCGGCATTGCTGATTTCGGACGACTGCCTGAAGATGTAGCCATTCGAGGACAATTCGCTCTTCTTTTCAAGCGGTTCAACGACTACATGAATCGTGCAAAAATCCAAGGCTTTACCTGGAAGGAGATGGCCTACACCTTCAAACATGAAAATGGCGAAGACACTCTTATTACGCTGCTGCTGGATGAGCGTGTATATGGAATCCTTGCCCTCCGCTACAAGGAACTTGCTTCAGGCAGTGGCGGTTCAGGCGGCAGTGGTGGAGATGATGTTCCGTTTGACATTGATCCGTACTTGAGTGAGATTGACATTGGACTTATCAACGCGGATTACATGAACGCGCGGTTTACGAAGTTTGTCAAGAGTCTGGAACAGGGGAATCTAACTCAGGCTGAACTTGATGCTCTTAAGCAGGAGGTTCACGCGAGCTTTGCGGGGCTGACGGAAGAAGATCAGAAATTTGCCGAGATGCTGTTGGATGATATTGCAAGCGGATCCATAACGCTTGAGAGTGGGATGACGTTACAGGACTATATCACGGAATACAAGGCAAAAGCCTTGAGCCATGACATTGACCTTGCGGTCTCGGCGTTTGGCCTCGATAAGGCGTTGCTTGTCAACATCCTTAGAAGTGGCAAGGTCACGGAAGCGAACCTCAACGAATACGGTAGGTTTGACAACCTTGTCGCAAGTGTAGATGACGCGAAAGCAAAGCCGTATTTAGAGGCGGCGCTAGGCATGGGGCTTCCCGTTTTCCTCTATAAGCTACGACTGGTAACCGTTTTAAAGGAATTCTTGATGTCCGGCGGCAAGGGCGAGAAGATTCCAAAGGTCGAATCGGCGATGGATGATGATGCTCCTCAAATGCTTCTGGCCGCAGAGGACGAGTCAACCGATGCTTAGGGCGGACGAGGATTGCCACGATGGCGATATTCGCAAAACAGGAAGGCGATCTTCCCCCGCGCGAGAAGCTTGATGCTTCTGACAGCATCCTTTCGCTGAGTGATGACGAACTGTTGGGGCTCATAATCCGATGCGGACGCAATGGGAAAAATGCCGTCGAAGTCGGGAAGGAGTTGAAAGACACCTTTGGTTCGGTCAGGAACATGGTCTATGCGGACTGGCGCCAGATAGCAGGCAAGCACATTCCGGGCGTTGGCAAGACCCGTGCCAAGGAACTAGCAGCGGCTTTTGAACTCGGGCGTCGTGGGGCGAAACTATCAGCAGAGGATTATCAAAAGCCTATTGAGAATGCCCATGATGTATTTGAGCATGTTCGTGCGCTTGGCGTTTCAGACATGCAGGAGCATTTCTTCGCGCTCTACCTCGATCCGAAGAAAAGACTTCTCTGTCCGCCAAAGGTCGTGACAACGGGGCTTGTAAATGCTTCAATGCTTCACGCTCGGGAACTATTCCGTGAAGCGATCCAGTGGGGCGCGACATCGCTGTACGTTGCACACAATCATCCAAGCGGTGACGCCACGCCGTCGAAGGAGGATATCTCAATCACGATAACGCTTCTAGAGGCGTCAAAGATTCTTGGCATACCGCTACGTGATCACATTGTCATCGGCACGGAAAACTCACCCGGGCCAGCATTTGCGTCGGCAAGAAGTAAACTTGGCTTTTGAAATTAGAGGAGGAACAAAGATGAACTTTGACAATCTAATGACTGTTGCGCAGTGCGATCAGTGTATTGCCATGTTAAGGAATATTGGCGCGGATGTGCCGGAAGCACTTATTGCGAGAAGGGCTTTTCTTGCAGAACATGGGACCACAGTGTATGCTGATTTCTGTGCAAGAAATCATCCTTCGGAGGAATTATCCGCGTGCATTGAACGTGCGGCGAACGTGTTGCTGGATCCTGGCATTGACGCACTCACCGCACAGAAGCCAGTTATGCTGTACGGTAAGATACAGAGTGGAAAGACGCGCGCCTTTGTCGGCATAATGAGCATAGCGTTTGACCGAGGAGTGGATATTGCCATTGTGTACACAAAGGGGACGAATGCCCTTGCCAAGCAGACTGTTTCGAGAATGAGGGATGAGTTCGTCAATTTCAGGCCGTCAGACAACCTTCGGCAGCAGTGTACCATTGTCGTGCATGATGTTCTAGACCTTAGAGCTCAGATGCTCACCACGTATGAGCTTAATACGAAGAAACACATTGTCATCTGCAAGAAAGAGGCAAATAACACATTGGCGTTAAGGAATCTCGTCTATGAGAACACATTGCTGCGGCAGAAGCGAGTGATCGTAATAGACGACGAGGCCGATTTTGGCGGTATTGCGTTTTACCGCGATCCTCGTCTGCAGGAAGTGCTGGTTGGTACTAACGCAAGAAATATAACCGAGACGGTGCAGGCAATTCCAGACTGCCGGAATATGCTGGTGACAGCAACTCCGTATTCGCTATATCTCCAGCCGGACGGGATGGTCGAGTTGGTCAATGGAGCTGTTCGTGCGTTGAGACCTCGTCATACAGAGATGGTGCCGGTGCATCAACATTACATCGGGGGGGAGCAGTATTTCGTAGACGCCGCTCGCGGCGATTCAATGTTTAATTCTGTTTTCCACCCCTTGTCACCTGAATGCGTCAATGTTCTTGGGGGGCGAGACCGGCGGTATCTCAGTAATATCGCTACGTCGGCAAAGCTATACGATTTTCGTTATGCGGTTATGCAATATCTTGTTGGCACCGCCATTCGTAGCTTGCAGGAAGCCTGCAGAGGAGTTCGTTATCGCTCCAGCATGATTGTGCATGTTGAAGTCGCAAAGAATGCACATGAGTGGCAACGTGATCTGGTTGAGAATTTATTGAGATATCTAGGAGAACATGTGTTCTGCGATCATCCAGATGATGGTTCGTTCGATGAAATAATTGCTGCAATAGTAGAAGATTTTGTTGCGACAAGAAATAATGGCGAGGCTGAGGGCCTGCTTGAGAGAGATGGAATGCCCTCGGGTGAAGAGATTGTTGCAAAAATCAATGAACTATTTGCGGCAGCTGCGATTCATGTCCAGATTGTCAATTCAGATGAGGATGTAGCCAATCTCTTGGATGCATCTGGCCAGCTTGAGCTCCGCCATGAAGCAAATATCTTTATAGGCGGTAGTATCTTGGATCGTGGCATAACGATAGAAAATCTTATTGGATTTGTTTACGGGCGCTCGCCGCAACGAATGCAGATGGATACTGTTCTGCAACATGCTCGTATGTATGGCGCACGCAAGATGTCCGACATGGCCGTTACTAGGTTTCATACAACGAATTTACTGTATGATCGATTGCGTCGTATTAATGCGATGGACGAGTCTTTGCGGGAACAGTTTGAGCGGGCTATGCGTGAAGGACGAGATCCCGATACGGTGTTCGTATCTCGTGATGACCGAGGGCAAATCATACCGACGTCTCCGAGTCGTCTTCTAATAGCTTCGATATCAACAATTACGTCGCATAGCCGCCATCTGCCTGTTGGGTTCCAGACAGATTGTCGCACGAATATTTATGAGATAGTTGCTGGAATTGATAGGGATATTCTTGCAGCTCCTGATTATTCGAATCGCGACGGAGACGGGATCTTCTTGATTGATCGTAACCTTGCGATTGATATACTTCGTAGAATCCGAGCTACATATATTTACAATCGCCCTATTGATAGAAATGCAAATCTTGAATGGGATGTTGAAGAGACAATCGGTATTTTGGAATGGGCGCTCAAAGATAATCGTCAGTTGTATTGCCTGCGGCGTGAAAACCGCGAACTTAGTCGTTATCGTGCAAATGGGAGTTTCGCGGACGCTCCGGACGATGGTCGCACGGATCTCGCCCCTGCGCGGGCAAAGGCGATAGACCTTCCCGTGTTGATGCTAATCCGCGAAAATGGCAATGCTGATCAAGGGTGGCGCGACACACCGTTCTATTGGCCTGTTCTCGTGGTTCAACAAAATGTTCGGTCCGCTGTTTACGGGAATTCCGGGCAATAGTAAAGAGGAGCAAAAATGCCAGGTCATGTCATATCGGTAAGTACGTTCAATGAGGTGGACGTAAAGGAAGACCAGAAGACCGAGTTCAAGACTTCGATCTTCGTAGATGCCGAAACACAGCAGCCGGGGATCAAGCAGATGTTGAAGATCGCTCGGACGCTGTCGGCATTTATGAACACCGACGGGGGGATGCTCTATGTCGGCGTAACGGACGATAAGCAGATTCGCGGCATAGAAGATGACCTTGCAATTCTAGCCAATACTCCGGCTGCTGTTAGTGTTCATACCGTCCACTATAACGACGAAAGCTTCGTCTATGGGGCGACGGAAGACAAATACGAGCTAAAGTTGCGGGCAATTGCCAGGGCGTTCCTAAGTCCAAACGCGGGCGCATTCATCAAATCAGTACTGGTTCGTCCAATGGGTGGCAAGCCTGTCTGCCGTGTCGAGGTGACGCCGTGTAAATCGGATGAATTCGTCTATTTCTATAGCAAGAACAACACTACGCATACTGAAGAGGCTCAGATATATGTCCGCAATGGCAACCAGAACAAACGTCTTCTCGGTGCCGAGCGCGACGAGTTTGTGCGTAAGCGTGTTACGGCGGGATTCAATGCGCAGATGGCTGCAGTTCGGGCGGCTGTGGCGGCGTCAGGTGCGGGAACGGACTATGCGGCGGTCATGGACTCGGTGCGTGAATTGCTCTCGCGCCTTGATGGACAGCATCTAGCTGGTGCGGAGATTACTGTAACTGGCGGGCATCCGTTTACGCAGGAAGCAGTCACCGCGGCAAACAAACCGAAGTCACTTGCGTGGGAGGGATGTCATTATGCCCAGGTGAGCGGATGGCAGGATCTTGTCCTTAAGGTGTTGGAGAAGTTGCAAGAGATAAATCCGGCAAAGTTTGACGAGTTGGCGGACACTAAGCCGTTCACGAAGTGTCTCGTCAAGGTCCTGAAGCCGCGCGAGAGGCACAGCGATTGCTATCCGGTGAGGTTCGGTGCGACCGGCGGCATCCGAGTAAAGAAGTCTCTTGGCAACAAGTTGAATCTCTGGCAGGAGGACAAGGCTCTTCGCCAGATGATTGCAGCATTCGGCGTTGATGTCGCGAAGTTCATGTTTGTGGCGGGATGATACTTAATCGGAGGGAGAATTATGAGGCAGCTTTCGAGAGCGGATTATGAGCTGGTCGACAAGGTTGTGTTCCCCATAGTGGAGCGCTTTGGGCTGGAGGGCTGCGAGACGGATATGGGTAATCCGTTCCTCTTCCTGTTCTATGTCTCCGAGGTAAACGTAGAGGCAAAGGTCGTCGCTGCTGCGAACGAGATATTCCACAAACTCGGCGTGCTGCCTGTCGGTAGGGCGCTGCAGATGGGCGAGGGGAGCGATTACTGTTACGTGACCGATTCCGAGAACGGTGATTACATGCTGGCGTTCAACCACCCCGTTGCGATGTCGTTTAAGGATGGTGACGAGGAGTACCAATACACCATAAAGTACGATAGCGAGCAACAGGAGAAAGAGGCGCTGGCCTGGGAGGCGGAAACACTGGCGCTCGTCGACGGCATCAAGAAGGGCCTGTTGAAGGTGAAGAGTCCTGATGGTTACCTCGTCCTCGCAGGAGAGTTCTACGATGCAATCGAGTCTGGCGAGAAGACAATTGAGTACCGCGACTTCACGAAGTACAACATCAATCGGACAATCGGGCTAAAGACGGTTCGCTTCAACCGTGGCTATGGTTCGAAGGGCAAACCTCCGAAGCAGATGAAATGGGAAGTCAAGAAAGTAGTCCTCCTCGACGGCGACGACAATGAATGCGACCCATTCAACGTTCCGGAGGGCTTCCTGCCCACGACAATTGCAATCCACCTTGGCAAGAGGATATGAAAGGACCATGGTGATGAAGAAACTAATGATTGTTGTCGGTATTGTCGCGATGGCGATGGCGGCGAAGGCGGACTATTGGATGACTTTCTGCAAGACGCCTGGCGGGCAGCAGTATTCCCAGATTGGGTACGCGAAGCCCGATGCCGATGGATTTGTGACGATCAGGGCCGGGGCAATAACCGTCGTTGTCTACAAGACCCAGGTCTGGTACCAGAAGATGCCCGGCACCGCGCCGAATATGCCATAGCGGTTCGCGGCGAATTTGCCGCGCGTTCGTCGTCTGCGGGGCGACATGGAGTGGAAGGAGATTTGTTAGAATAGGCGGCGTGAAAAGAGGAGGTCTTGCGCCGAACGAACCTTTGCGCCATTAGTCACTAGCCACTAGCCACTAACCACTAACCACTAAAGTTTGGTATAATGCCGATGAGAAAGAAAGGACATGGGCGACTGAATGAAGGCTAGAGACGGGATTTCGACGGCGGCGAAGCGCGCTGTTGAGAAGTACGAGCGGATCGACTGGACGCTTGGTGGAGGAATCGTCGGCCATGCGTTCGCCAACTGGAACGATTCGGTGAACCCGTTCTTCGTCGAATTCATCAAGGCCGTGCGAGACAAACCTCGCCCCGTTCCGACGGGATATTTTGAGTGCGGGCTTGGCATGCCCGAGAATCCGATTGTCGCGTTTCCCTATTCTAAGGCGATCCATTGCCTGGTCATGGAATTTCCCCGCATGGACGCCGCGACGAAGGCAAGGGTCAAGGACGAGCTGCTCGAACCGTTTATGGCGAAGTGGGAGGAACTTCTTTCCGCGCTTGAGTCGCGCTTTGACGTGCGGCAAGAACTGGTCGACGTTAGGGACAGACTCCAGGCGATCTACAACAGCGTCGCGTCGCTGTGGTATGGCGGAACGGGAATTGCGGAAAACTACTACTCCACGTTCAACGACTTCCAGAGGGCGTTCAATGCCCTCGGCGAGGCAGTCAGGCGCTGCGGCGACCGCAGGTCGGGGGCTGCGACCGGCATTCCAGAAGAAGATCGCGCAGCCGCGAAGGACTATCTGCGGACCATCGCGAGGAGAGTGAAGTGTGATCTCGGCAAGAGGTCTCTGCGCGAAGCAGTTCGATACATCCTCGCCGCTTCCCCGGGAGATCCTCTTTTCGAGGACTGCGCGCGGGTGCGCAAGATCGCCAGGAAATGGCATTGGTGCGAGTCGACGATGATAAAAGAGGCGAAGCCGGCTTCGGCCGTGAAGCATGCCAAGGGCATTCCAACGGCGCAGACCGTTGCCAGGAATCGGAATCGCGCTCGAGTTGCGCACGATCTCCCGCGAGGAGAAGCGATTTAATCTGCGTACAGCCGGTACTATTTGGTACCGACCCCGAGGTGTCAAGGGGAAATCTTGTTTTTTTAAAATTTTTTTGACTGCGAAAACTGCGTGTTTCCGCGGAAAATTGTAGTGTCGTCCGCGATGGGGATAATTTTTTTTCGTGTCCTTTGGTCAGTACCAGGCGTAATTATAGCGTCAACGGGGAAACGGTTTCCCCGAGGCGAAAACAAAATCAGAAAGGAACACGAAAATGAAACACGAGGATGGTGCGCACTACAAGAACGCGGAATGGAGAATGGCGAAGGAGCGCGAGATCGTCAATGCACAGGCGAATCCCGAGAAGATGCTCGAACTGAGGTTCTTCAAGGACGGAGACGGTTGGTTCGCCGATGTCCCTGAGCACACTCAGAGCGAGAACCGCATGGTCATGGGCGCGGACGCGTTGATTGACCGTTTTGCGGAGGGGGCTCCAGAGGTGACGATGCGTTTTCGAACCGTTGAGCCGCCGAGCGGACATGGCCCGAGGGGCAAGAATGGAGAGCTGCTTGAGCCGATATTCAAGATGCATCGCATTGAACACGATCCGTTTGGTGCGAGCTATCTCGTTACAGGACTGACGCGGCTTCCGCTCCTGGCGTGGATTTGCAATGTCACGGAAACAGTTCTCGGAGAGCATCCGAAGAACATCTTCGTGTACGAGGTGACACAAGGGGATCTTAGCTAGGCCCCAAAAGCCACTAATCACTAACCACTAACCACTAAAATTTGCTATAATCGGCATACAATGAAGTACGCGATCATGAGCGATGTGCACGCGAATCCGGTGGCGCTGGAGACGGCGCTGGCGGACGCGCGGGCGCTTGGCTGCGAAAAGTTCGCGATGCTTGGCGACATCACTGGGTATGGATACGATCCGAAGAGGGCGATTTCTCTGGTGCGGGAGAACTTCGACATTGTCCTGATGGGCAATCACGATTCCGCGTGTCTTGGGCTGGAGCAGCGCCAATGCGACCTAAACAACCCGAACTACGACCTTGACCGGAAGTGCCGCGGGGAACTATCGGACGACGACGCGAAATGGCTCCGTAGCTTGCGGCCGCTGCGCAAGGTTGCGGGCATGGCGCTCGCACACGGAGACTTCACGGAGCCGAAGGAGTGGAACTACATCAACGAGCCCGCCCTTGCGGCAGCTAATTTTGGGGCGAGAAGGGAAAAGCTGCTTTTCTGCGGGCATACGCACCGTGCCGAGGTCTGGAGTTTGTCGCGCGAGAAGATGATTTCCCGACCTTCCGACAGACGACTCAGGGGCGCGCCCAATGCGCCGGAGACGATTGAATTCAAGCAAGAGAAGGGCGCACGCTACATTGTGAATGTCGGGAGCGTAGGCTATCCCCGTCATGATCTCTGCATGTCGTACGCCATTTGCGATCCGTCATCGGGTGTGTTCGCGATTCGCCGCCTCCCGTTTGACTTCAAATCTTATGTCATGTCGATGCTCTCCCATGGCGTTGACCTCCCAGCATGGCTCCTTCTCCTGCTTGCAACAGCAAGTAGATAGACTTGTGAGCGTATTCCTCTTTTGGCGATGCCACAGAGAGACGATCCGCCTACGCTAAAGCTTCGGCGCGACAAGTCGGCGGACAAGTCGGAGGACAGGTACGAAATTGGTGGAGAAGGTGTAGAGTATCGGATTTGCCGCAGGCTCACCAAGCTTCTACACGATCTACACGTTCTGCACGGCTAAAATCCAACCTGAAAACCTCTGCGTACTCTGCGCCTCTGCGTCTCTGCGTT
>Ga0265299_10001525_pt1 | contig 26305 bp, 27 predicted proteins | sample AusTroGonzalo_MG_4_FD_193485 | JGI IMG/M metagenome (GOLD analysis project Ga0265299, IMG submission 193485) | Bovine rumen microbial communities from tropical cattle in Woodstock, Queensland, Australia - Gonzalo_02 | ecosystem: Host-associated > Mammals > Digestive system > Stomach > Rumen ... | reverse complement strand
CCACTTAACCATGTCGATGTTATTGGCCAGCGTAGCCATGACCTGTGAGGCACGTGCTCCGTTTTCACCCATGTCCTTGAAGACTGGAGCCAGTGCGTCCATGTTGCCAATCTCCTTGAAACGTTCAAGAATCATGATAAAGCCGGCGTTGGCATCCTCTGCCATAACTTTCTTGAACTGCTCTGCATTCAGGTTCAAAGCCTTAGCAAACTTATCACTCTCCTTATAGGCATCCATGATCAGCTTAGACACAGCCGTAGCCGACATCTCCGCTGCCTGTCCGTTGGCATCGAGGACGGCACCGATGGCGATAAGCTGCGGCAGTGTCATCCCTGCTGCCTTACCCACACCACCCATTCGTCGCGCGAAGTTAGCCAGGTACTCACTTCCAGCCGTACAGTTCTGGGACAGTTCTGTTATTGTTGAACCGATAGCCAACAGTGCCTGTTCCGTACCCAACTGCTGTTTGATGCCGAAGATGTCAGACAGCTTTGACAGTACCAATGTAGCTCCGTCGCCGACAGAGGTGGTACTTGCCTAAGCTGTGTGCTGCTCTTTGCGTGGCCGTAGCAAATACCCCTCCGTCCGTGACGATGTGCGGTGGCGGCACTGACAGCAAGAGCCGATGGGGTTCGCGGGTGGGATTAAACACAAAACCTTTCCTCTTTCAAATGGAGCCATCCGCCCCAACACTGGAGCGGATGGCAGTTTAGGACTTTAATTTGCCAGCTGCAAAGAGCAGGACACCGAGGAGGATGGCAATTGCCAGGACAAGGAATGCGAGATTACGGAATGTATTGGGAGGCTTCACCACTTTCTCTGAATCTTCCGTTTCCGTGACCTTTTGATGACCGAAACGATGGGTAGAGACTGTATCTTCAGACAGGCTCTCAGCACTTGCTGTTTGTGTATGTGTCAGCTGTGTGTTGGAGCGGATGCCCTTCAAAGACAGCCTTGCCGCGAGCCGCCCCGAAGCTTTAGATCGGGGCGGTCTCGTTGCGGCAAGGCTGTCATTATCCACACTCGGAATTTCGAGTGTGAAGATCTCCAGTTCGAGGCTGTCAGCCTCAATTGAATGCGTAGCATTGAGACTGTCGAAGAGCGCGAAGATAGACTGTCCCATGGACAGCCGTTCTACGTGCTCCGACTGCGATGCTTCAGCCTGCACTTGCACACTCTCCTTATGGCTCCGGCAACCAGAAAGGAAGATGCCAATCAAGCACAGCAAGAGCATTAGCAGTAGAATTTTAATTATCAGTAGCACCTCTTTCATAGCACATCTTTTTTGATGTCCATATTGGAGATATACTCATACTCTTTTGTCGCATCGAACGATGGACAATCCTTTTTTGCGAAGTCCCGATGGCCATAAATCTTAGCCTCCGGGAAGGCCGCTTTGAGCAATTGAAGCAGAACCTTCATAGCCTCTTTCTGTTCTGGAGTGCGTGTATCTTCAGGTGTGCGTCCGTCCTCTTTGCGCACGCCACCGATATAGCATACTCCGATGCTGTGTCTGTTGTGGCCACCCTCTTTACAGTGGGCACCTTCCTCCTCGATGGGCCTGCCTAAATGGATGGTGCCGTCGAGGTAGATGACATAGTGATAGCCTATACAACGGAAGTTGAATGGCGGTTTGCGATGCCATTTATCAATGTCTTCTACTGTGAAGTTAGCCCCTTTGGGTGTGGCACTGCAATGAACGATGATTTCATTGATCTGTCTCATTTTGTGTTGAAGTTTTGGTTAGTTGTTTCTTGATGTCCGAGAACTTGGAATTGATATACACGTTGATGCCGAGAGCGCTGCCCGCATATACGAGGCATTGAGCGGTGAACATCAGCACCGAGTCGGAGATTTCTCCCGTAGGCGGCACGATGAAGCCCGCAATAGCGAGGCCGACGCCAGCCACCAGCATGGCGACGGCGGAATACACTTGCAGGTCTTTACGATTGTCTTTGGTCATAGTTGTAGGAAGTCCGCCCCGACACGCTCTTTCGTCGTGCAGGGCGGACACGGTTTTCATGGATTAGACATTGAAGGTTCTAACAGTGGATTAAGGCTCGTCGTCCTCTTCCTCGTCGTCGCTCCAGTCGGCCACGGTGAGACCGTTGAGCTGGGCCTCCAGGGCAGCGGCCACGGCCTTGCGGCTGGGCACCTTGTGCATCGACACATTGGAGATCATGTTTTCGAACTGCTTGGAGGGAGCGAAGTTCACATTGATGCTTGTGATGTTGTCGATGGAGAACTCCTTCAGTCCGATGGCTCCGCGACTCTTGCAGGAGAGGTAGAGCTGGCCGAGGTCGCCGAGCGAGAGTCGGTAGCTGTCAAGCAGGAGCTCCTTGGAACAGCCGACGAGCTTGGTGAGGATGGCCACGATGTCGGCACGATCATAGGAGCAGCCGTGTTTCACCATGTGGTCGGCAATCTCATCGATGGTGAGGGTGCCACGGGTTTGGAGGAAGGCGTAAGCCTTCTTGGGGTCGTCTTCATGCAGCGGGTTACGCAGCATTGCTACAGAATAGTCAAGCATAATTGTTTTTCTTGTTTTTAAAGGTTAATAAAAGGGTTAATTCAGAGTGGCAATTGAGAGGGTCGAAAAACGAACTATAGTTTGTCGCCTTTGGAACTATAGTTTGTCGCCTTTGGAACTATAGTTTGTCGGGCGATGGACCTATAGAGCATTTTCTGACAGACCTCGGTTACTGCGCGCCGGAACCTTGGCTTTTGTCCCTTTTGCCGCTGCAAAGGTACGGCGAGGCCCGGACACCACTGCCCACAGACGCACGAAACGGCGCATTTCGGCGCAAGCCCCTGAATATTTATCGCTAATACGCATATTATGTGGGATTTAATTCGTATCTTTGCACTCGCATAGAGCAAATCAGCCCCCAATCCCTCATTTTTAATCTCTAATCTTTAATCCCTAATCCCTAATCTTTATTCTCTAAAACGCCATGCAAAACACCTTTCGCCTCCGCGCCTACGGCACCTCTGAGCTTGCCTCGCTCTACTACCCCTTCCGTTCCCCCTCCTGGGCCCGCAAGTGCTTCAACCGCGAGCTGCAAGCCTGCCGCACCCTCCGCGACACCCTCCGCCGTCAAGGCTGGTTCATCGGTCAGAAAGTCTATACACCCCGACAGGTGAAGACCATCACCCGCTTCCTCGGCGAACCCTGACCGCCTCCCAACATTCTGTAAAAAACACGTGCGCGACGCTATCCATCCCGGACCGCGTCGCGCTTTTCACAAACACAAAATGTCACCGCTTCAGAGAGAAAAACTGTCTCTCTCGGATGACGCTGCAAAGGTACGGCAAACCCCATGAAAACGAAAAGACAAAAAAGACGGGTTTCAAGCCCAAAAACAATCCATTTTTATGCTGTTTAAGATAGTTTAGGATGACTTTTGACCGAAGTCTCGCAAAAAAGGATTATATTTGCGGCGCAATTGTTATACACTCATGGCAAAGAAATCAAAAGCACAACTAAATATAGCCGCCTTTCCTGAGGAAATTGATCAAGAGAATGGACTTCGCATATATGGCGAAACGTCATATGAGAATCAAATAGCAGTCCTTAGTCATTTCCTCCATAATTTGGTTGTAATGAAGATTATAATAAATGCAAAGCAGAGATTATTATAAGATTCCATTCTCAGTACAAGAACATCCCCGTTTTTATGTTCATCTATTCCCATTATTCCCATTATTCTCATCTTTCCCACTATGCCTACCGATAATAACAGCTTCCTTATTCCCAAAGGCGACTACAAGAAACTCATTGCATTTCAGAAGTCGGAGTGCATCTACGACATCACATACTACTTTTTGGAGCATTATCTGCCGAAGATTGGTGATCGCACTGTAGACCAAATGAAGCAGGCTGCGCGGTCGGGCAAACAGAACATTGCTGAGGGAAATGAAACGGGAACCACGTCGATGGAGGCCTGCATCAAGCTAGTGAACGTGGCGAAGGCCAGCCTTAAAGAATTGCAGGAGGACTACGAAGACTACCTACGCAACCACGGCAATCAGATATGGGACGTGAACAGCGAACAATGCCGTAACGCTCGTCGGTGGTGCAAAGAACATTCAAAAACAGAGGATTACCAGCGTGTCTGCCAATTGCGTGATGACATCACCATCGCCAACATTGCGCTGGTGCTTATCCATCAGACGGACTATCTGCTGAAGCGTTTGCTAGAAAAATTCAAAAGCGATTTTCTCACCAATGGCGGTATCAAAGAGCAAATGTCCGCTGCTCGCCGCGCATGGAGAGACGAGCATGGAATGGGGTATCTCAATGGGAGAAATGGGAATTATGGGAAAATGTGAAAAATGAACAAACTAACAGCATCCTGCAACCTACGATGAACTATCCAAAGAAATAGGTTATGGCAAAGAACGAACCATGGACACGTGAGCAGCTCATCATGGCACTCAACGTTTATTGCAAGATTCCCTTCAAGGACGTGAAGGAATGGCATCCAATCATACAAAAGTATGCTCCTCTTATTGGTCGCACACCAGTCGCTTTAAAGATGAAAGTGGGCAACTTCGGACGCTTCGACCCCGTATTGAAAGCTAAAGGCATCGTCGGTCTTTCCAACGGCAACAAGGCAGACGAGGTCATTTGGAATGAATTTTGGGGCAATGCAGAAAAACTTGCCTATGAAAGTGAGCGGCTCTTTGCCGAGCGTGCAGGCAAGACTATCTCGGAATACGCAGCCATCGACACAAGCAACATTCCGCAAGGAAAAGAGCGCGAAGCTGTCGTTCGATTGCGTGTGAACCAGAACTTTTTCCACGAAGCCGTCCTTACTGCCTACCTTAACAAATGCTGTATCACTGGTATCAGCAACACAGCCCTGTTAGAAGCTTGCCATATTAGCAGTTGGGTCGATGATTTGAACAACCGCACTAATCCAAGAAACGGACTCTGCATGAATCCTCTCTTCCATCGTGCTTACGACAAATATCTTCTTGCCGTCACGCCTGACTGCACAATCATAGTTTCTGATCAGATGTTGAGCGCAACAAAGAATGAAACATTTCTATCATATCTCCAAAGCCTCCAAGGTAAAACTATTATCATGCCTGAAAAATTTTCACCCGACAAAGAACTTTTATCACAACATTATGAGCAATACAAGACCAAACAATAGCTACTATGATTCATGGCATTTCATAGAAGACTATCTTCCAAATTATAGTTCACGGGATGATGTTCTTCGCGATGACATTTTATTGCGATACTATGAAGATGACGATGTCTGCGAGGAAGATATAAAATGGATTCAAGAAGAATACCAGAGTGACAAGCACCTTGTGAAAGAAGAACTCGTAAGACTTGAATCACGTTTTATGTTGGAATCATTACAAGCATACTATGGGATATGATTGTGACAGTATGCCGAACGGAACGCCAAATATAGCCGATGCCGTGAAGATTGTGGCAAAGAATAACCCATTTAAATTTAGTGGCTCAAATATAGAGGCTTTTTATGTCCACAAAATGAAAGTATTACTTCTTGATGCGGCGTTAGGCATGACACCCTCAAAAGAATGGACTGGTAAGTACGATGCCAATGGTGGTTATTTAGTTGTAAAGGAAGATGGTGACATAGTTTGCTACCATTTCTATAATCGTAATGATGTTGAAGACTATCTGTATAATAACACTCGTTTTGAACGTGGTAGTCGTTCACGTCACCATTTCGGTGAACTTTATCGCGGCGATGATGGAGAGGTGTATATAAAGCTCAACCTACAGATACGTTTCAAGAAATAGGTAGCGCTGTAACAGGTGGTAGTTCATTCAGGAAAGACAGTTCGGTAGCGGCTGCTGCCACTTGCGAGGCAGACAAGATTCCTTTTTGCTTGCCCAGTTGAACGAGGAAGTTGTGCTTGCCCTGTGTTGCCAGAACCTTGATGCCGCTCCACCGGATTAGGCAGAAAGAACGGATAGCGGCAGCGTCATATCCTTCTGAAAGAAGGAAATAAACATATAGCTGCTGCGCAGTTGTCAACTCATCCCAAGCCTTGGGTAGTGACAGAGAAAAAGAAATAGCTGTTTCCATACTGCAAAAGTACGGTAACAGTCATAAATGCGAAAAGACAGATAAAGCTTTAAATGAGATCTGTGAATTGGTCATAAAAGGCAACTTCTGATAAAAAAATCAAAAAAAAAGCCTCGATACAAAATAATTTTAACGAACACTTGGTGTGTATTAAAATTTTGTATACTTTTGCGCCACTAAATAGACAAACAGACTCATGAAAGTCTTTTTCAAGAACAAAAAGCTGGAAAAGTTGTGTAATTCCCCTAATAAGCTTATAAAGGAGCTAGGAATACTTAGGGCGACCAAACTCCAACAGCGATTGGATGATTTATATGCTGCTACTACACTTGAAGATACTAGATACTTGCCTGGTCACTATCATGAATTGGTAGAAGATCGAAAAGGTCAATGGGCATGTGACCTAGACCAGCCCTATAGGCTTGTCTTTGAACCAACAGAAAAGCCAATACCGACAGATGACGATGGCAGATACTTGTGGACTGCTATTAGCATCATAGATATTATAGAGATTACAAACTATCATGGCAAATAACAAAACCTCAACAATCATGGCAACTACGATTCAAATGTCCTATGTGCCACATGTGGCATATCATCCTGGCATCACTCTTGCAGAGAAGCTAGAAGAGTTGGGAATGAGTGTGAAGGAATTTGCCGTTCGCACATCTAAGCCCGAAAAGACCATCAATGCCATATTGAAAGGGAATAGCTCTATTACCTCAGATATGGCTGTTGCATTTGAGAGTGTTACTGGCATCCCTGCCCGCTTCTGGATGAAGAAGCAGCAGAATTACAATGAATATGTAGCTAGGCAGAAGCGCGAGGAGATGCTGGTTTCCTCTGAGGAATGGGCACGCCAATTCCCGATCAGGGAGATGCAAAAACGCGGGTGGTTGCCTAGCACCAAAACTCGACAAGAAAAAGTCATTTCTTTATTTAGCTATTTTGCTGTCAGCTCCCCTGCAGGTTGGGAAGACTATTATTGTAACCAGCAATTGAAGGTCGCATTTCGTATTTCCTTAGCGCAGACAAAACATCCTTATGCTATATCTGCATGGCTCCGTCGTGGTGAATTACAAGCAGCTCAAACGAATGTTTTGAACGAGTATTCTGCCGATACTTTAAAACGTCATATCCCGTTGATGAAGGCTATGGTACAAGATATAAGCGAGGAGATGCCATCGAATTTGCAACGTTTATGCGCAGAATGTGGGATTAAACTTCTATATACAGAGTGTTTGCCTAAAGCTCCTATCAGTGGTGCGACACGATGGATTCAGAATGTTCCTTGCATACAATTGAGTGGTCGATACAAGTCACAGGATCGTTTTTGGTTTACCTTCTTCCATGAGATAGGTCATATATTGCTTCATGGAAAGAAAGAAATCTTCCTTGAAGATATAGAAGACTTCGAGCAACAGCAGGAAAAAGAAGCAGATGCCGACAGGTTTGCATCAGAGATGTTATTGGATTCTCGTCAAGAACGGGAAATAATAGCCAATGGAGATTATTCTCGAACGACTATTCTTTTTTACGCGAAGAAATTTAATACCGCTCCATCAATCATTATTGGCCGTTTGCAGCATCTGTCTCTTTTACCTTATCAGGTACATCATGACTTGAAGCCAAACATTGAATTAAACTTTAATTAGAAGAAGTACCCCTGTGCTTCCTTCTTATTCTCGAATACGGGTGGCTCGAACAATTTGGCCGTGTCGGAGCTATGCCATTGCGGGAATATGTCTGTCTGGGAACGGATGACGTTCACCAAGTCTGACATATAGCGATGGCGAATGGGGTTGCCATTCAGCTGTGATACAATCTCTGCTGTAAGGTGTGTTAGGACGTAGGCACGGCCAGACTGTTCGGCGGGTGACAGTTCGGCATAGCCGATGCCAAACTGATACGTATGCAGATGTGCCAGCAATTCAGGACTGATGAACGAGTTAGCGAGTTCATCCTCAATCTGAATGATGCGCGGCACCAGTGCACGATAAGCCACAAAACGATGCTCGCAGATCTGCAGCTGATGACAGACCGAGATATTGGGAAGTAGGGTCTGCGCCCAATATCCGAACACTTCCGAATGTTGCCAGTCTGTACGACGGAAGAGCTGCTTCTGAAGGAGTATGATGGCATCGTCACGCTGCATCTCTATTGAGCCAATCAGTCTATCGACGCGATCACGCGAAGCCGGAGCGATGTTCTGATTGCTGACGATGCCGAATCCGTTAGGTGTCAGTACCAGGTCCAATGACGGTAAGGCGTGAATGAGGGCATGACAAACCACGATGCGGCAAGCGAGTGGTCTATTTGCGCCCTCATTCTCAGCCGTGATAGCGGCCAATGGTGCTGCACCTGTGATATAGGTGGCCAGCCATGTTTCAGCCTCTGAGAGATAAGCACTCAGTTTCTCGAAGAGAGACATTTCCCCCTCAACAGTGACGAGAGCATTGGGAAAAAAGGAACGTAGTTCCTGGTCATTTGTGATTAGCATAGGGCAATTTATTATTGACGATTTATAGATCAATGCCTATCAGCCTTGCCGTGAGCCGCTTCGCTGCACCGCTGCGAAGCGGTCTCATCACGGCAAGGCTGATAGTACCTATGATAGATTCTCTTCTGTAGTTACTTTTTTGGCATCCTTGTTCTCATCCAATGTAGTCAGTTGGATGAAGGGGCAATCCGGCATAACGCCCTCCCATTTATTGAATTTGATGATGATGCGATGCACGGTGAAGAGCAAATCATGATACGGCTTCTGCAGGGCCTGAGCGATGGTATAAAGCTCCCGTTTGTCCGATCCGGAGTTGTTTGACTGCGACTTGCCGGGAACAGACCCCACGAGGTTCGAGTGTACGCGCATGGTAAAGCAGATGATGTTGATGGCTTCGGCGATATCCGATGCCCAATCACCACCCTCCTTGTCCGTATCAATCTTGTTGATAATGACATCATGATTCTCCTGTCCGTCCGGTGTTTTGTAGTGGCAAGAGAACCACACTTTTCCCGAGTTCTCAACGCCAGTGAGGAAGTCAAGAATCTCCTGTTTCGCTTTCTTGACCCTTGCTTGCTGTTTCTTGCGGTCAGTGATACCTTCCGAGCGGAAAAGATTCTCCCAATACTTATTTGAAATCTCGATGTGGTACTTGATGGGAGCCGTGTTCTTCAGCTTGCTCTCCTTGGCAATGCCTATGAGCCTCTTGATGTTGTACCACTTCCCTTTGAACAGCGCGGCATAGTACGGTATGGGATAATACGTACTGTCAGGCGTGGGAATACGCGTGACGATAGCGAACTTATGTCCCTTTGTGCTCACCTTCGTATTTCCGTCTGCCCCGGGCATCAAGCCCATTCGCACGGCGAGATCTGCCCAAGGTGCTGAGAGTGAAAGCAGCGGAATCTTCTCGACCTTTTCCTTGTCGAAGGAAGACTCCCGCCAGTTCGCATAGAGGATATAGGGAATATCCCCGTTCTTGTCAGCCGGAGCGAAGCGGCAGTAGCAAGCCTCCTTACGGAGCAGTCTGACGATTCGGGTATTATCCCCGTTGAGGATGATGACAGATACGCAGAAAGCGAAGTGCTTCAGGTCCTGGCAAACCCCGAGGTAGTAGCTACTGAGGTCGTTTGACAGAAGAAACTCCTCCACCTGCTCTTTCACCTCCTTACTTGCTGCCTCCGTATTGTAACGCAATCCGTCGCCATAGACGATTTCAGCATTGAACATCTGGCAGGTGGAAAGTGTCTCGTCATCCTCAATATACCTCAGGATTTCGTAAGGCATCTGGTTATCACCGCCCCAGGGCATGTATTCCATTTTATCATTGATTTTGATGGGGTTGGTGTCGGTCGTTTCCTTGAAGACAGCGCTGCTGTCCGAGGTAAACGCCGCTCGTGCTTCTATGCCTGGTATGTCCTCAATGGATGCAAAGCCATACTGAGGCATATCCACAGGCACTGTATGAACTTGATTAAAAGATTTCCTTTTCATTGTAGTGTTATGTGTTTGTGTGTGTTGTGTTCAAAGATACACTTCCATCCCATTAAGCTGGAAGATGCATACATCCCGAACTTTTCGGATTTCGTTGGATGGTCTGAGCTTTACATTTCGCGTCCCTTCATAGAAGTTATAGCGCAGGGATATACAGTCGTTGTACGTCTGAATCTCCCCTTTGGAAGTCCAGAAAGAGATGCTGACAGGATCGTGGCTGTCCAGTATCTTCTTGGCAGTGGTGATGTGGATTGCGTTTGCCATGATTATGCGAATTTGTTGTTGAACTGAGCCGAGAACTTCCGTGTTACCTCGTTCGTTTCGGTGAGCGTTGTCAATGTCGCTCCCTGCCGTTTCAGGCGGTAAGTGAACTTGATGCGTCGGTGTTCCTCATCGCTGTCCGTCACCTCGACGTTCATGTCCGTAATGAGGATATCCGTATATGTGCCATCCTTCTCCACCCTCTGTACCTTATGCGAAAGCAGCAGCTGTGCTGCCCAATCCGCTTCCTCGGTACTGAGGGGTGCGGTAGTGACCTCATACTCCTGTGAGTCCACCTGGTCATAGAAGAGCGACTGGCCATGAGAAGTAGCTATGCTGCGCTCTGTGTCCGTCTTCGTCACCGTCACCGCATCGAGGTATATCATTTCCTCCACGTTGAACACGTTTTTGAAGCGGAACCTCTGCGTAGGTTTGAAATCGTAGTCCACATAATACGTGAACAGCCGCGCTCCCGCTTTCACGGTATAATACATCAGCTTCATCTCCTCTATGGTGTATTCATCCGGGTCGTAGTTGCTATCACAAGCATCCCAGACGGCATCATAGCCGATAGCGAGTGCTTTTCTAACATAATAGCCCGTAATTGGAAACGTCATTTCCAACGTGAAGATGGTATCTGCGGGAGTGAGGAAGTACGCTGTCAGCGTGTAGCTGTTCGGCGCATTCCCTTCTTCCGCCGAATAATTCAGCCACAGGCGTTCTTTATCGCTGCTGCTCCCGGCAGGTATGCGTTTGGCAGTCAGTGAACTCAGGAAATGATTGGCGAGGAACCTTGCACAGTCAACGTTTGTGCTGAACGGGCAGTGATAAGCCACGAAGGGCGTGCTCAGAATACGATTATTCCCAGAGTAGAATGAGACGTCAATGACGCTTTCCGTGATGTCACCATTTCTCATGTCCTCCTCAATGAGCGGTCCAAGGTCGTAAAGGATTACTTTCCCATTGACCGGATAGATGGTCGTATTCAGGATGTGATGACGGTTCTCTTCACAGTCGCCGTATATCTGCACATTCAGCGGGTCGATGCCCGCCTGTGCAAATTCCAGCGGCGGGATCTGCGAAGTGAAGAGACATTGTGTTATGGATGTAACGAGGTTCATTGTGCGGTGTTTGTGTTGTTGTCAGTTACCAAGTGCAAAGTTACAATAACATGTACGCACGCGAAAAGACAAAAAAGAGGGGTTAAAAGAGGAGGAAGGAGGGCTAACTGCCCTCTTCTTCCTCCGTGCTCCAATGCGGAGTCTTGACAATCGCGTTGAAGTCGCGGGGGAAGTCCTCCCAACCTCGTTCTTCATCGAGGAAGTCAATGAGTTCCTTGAACTCCTCTTCCTCAACGAGGACGAATGTACGGCTTTTCTCGCCGATGACAACTTCTGCCTGATGATCAAACTGGGCATCCTGCAAATTTTGGACTGCTTTTAGAACCAACTCTGTTACGATGAATGGAATTTCTTTCATAATGCTGAATGATTAGAGAGTGGATAAATGAGGATTATTGAGTGAGGGAAGTGGCCTACGCGGCCACCTCCTCTACTTGCTTCTTCGTGCGACGTGTGCGCTTCTTGGGCTGGGCATTCTCTGCGGGCTGCTCTTCGATGGCCTCCGTGGGCTGTGCCTCCTCCTTGGGAGTGCGGGGCTTGTACCATTGGAGCTTGCCCTTCTCGTTCTCGGCGTAGTAGCTCTTCAGCTGCTCCAGCGTGTTGTCCTCGATGGGGTAGCACGGGAAAAGCGGAATGACTGAATGTCATTATGCCCTGTGCGACCGAGGCTTAACTCCTAAGCCGAGGACGGGGGACAGCGGTACGCTGTGAAAAGATAGGATTGTTCCATAGTTCTTGAAGTGTCAAGCGACCAAAGGTCGAGCGGTAAAGTTGTTTAGGGGTTATTGAATTATTGGATTAAAAAGCGTTGATATTCATGAAGGAAATCTGGATGCAGTCATGGAATGCAAGATTCTCGGCCTCCCGTGCTGCGTCCTCGAAGCTCTCAGCCGATACTGTATATTCCTGTGACTCTCCGTCGAAGTCCACCACCTCTACGGTGTAGATATTGCTGAGGAAAACTTTTGCACTTCTTTTGTGTGAGCGAAGGCGGAAATCTGCTGTCATGTAGTGAGTTGTCATAATGATTAAGAGTTTTTGTTATTGGTTTTGTGTACCGAAGCACTTTTGAATTTTGACAGTGCCTTATCAAGGTAAGCCAGGCGAAGAGCAGCAAGGCCGAAGCAAATTATTTTCAAACCCTTGTGGACGGTAGCAGAAAGTTCCGATTAAGCGAGCGGAGAGCCAAACTCGTTTGAGCTTTCCCGAGCGTGAGGAACTTCGACGAAGTCAAATTAGTCTGACCCACGGCTCATTTGTTTGAAAATAATTTGTGTAGCCAAGGCCCAGTCCAGCCTTGCAGCACGAGAATGGCGATTTACCTTTGCAGTGGCAAAATCATAAGTGTGCTTCAGGTACGATTACAAATACAAGTGAGACAAAAGCTCCATGGTGACAACTCAATGACAGTAGATTGCCCGCTCACATGGGGATAAGAAGCGCGTACCGCTTTAGCAATATGTGTAGAGTCAGGTGGACTTTGAGAAACAAGGGAATGTATCGGTAAAGAGCGGATGCAGAAACGATGGCCATAGCAGAATCTCTATGACAGGCAAACAGATACATGAATATCAACAAACAGGCTCTAATCCATCAATAACCTACAACGTGCCGCTCGGCTTTGCCGCTTGACACTTCAAGAACGTCACAAAGTATGGTAGCAATAGAGATGAGGACGAATAAGAGTCACAAAGAAACAATGTTAGTCCGTCCACGCGGATGAGACCCGAAGACACAAGATGATGGGTACAATCGGTATCAAAGCCAGTGATGCAGTTCTTGAAGTGTCAAGCGTCCTTTAGGGCCGAGCGGCTTCATCCCAAGGCCACAGAGCACCAGCTAAAAGACCTCCCCAAAACAAAACGCCCGTAGTTCGCCACTCCCTTGGGACTGGCGAACTGCGAGGCGTTGGGGAGGTCAAAGCCAGCGGACAACACAGGAGCAGCGGCCACTACGCCAACAGAGAACGTGAAACGGCAAGCTCGGTACTTGCTCCATCAAGCAGCACACACCTCAAAGGCCATCAAGCAGTCCACCGAGGAACTCACCCGTTAGACTTAAGTAGCGGAACACGCTACAGCAACAAGAGGCATATAATATGTAGACCATTGAGCAATGGATGCCACAATCAAAAAGCGTGGCTATCTCAGATAACCACGCTTATCATATTCATAAATAGTTCATTATCCTTTGATATAAAAGCCTTTGGGCGCAGTATTACTAATTATCCTTTGATATGGTGATATGTATATAGTGCACAATGTATTACCATCATTTGTGATTATTTCATATCCATCTATCGGATGTTCAATATTGGGAGCTCCAAAGGAACCGACTCTTCTCCAATGAAAAGGCTCATCAGATAATAGTGACAGCTTTTCTAAATAGACTTCATTGGATGGTATTCCTCTAGTTGGCACGGGGTTTGTTACACATAAACCATATTCACCATAAGCCCCTGGAATAATGTCGGTAGTTGCCCCTTTTTCAAAATTACCTAAACTCTCATAGAGTTTGTCAAATATTTCTTTAGAGGCATTTGGCATATTCTTTTCTATACTTTTTCTAACCACATATTTATATAATACTATTGCATCTTCTCTGTTGAAGGGGTTTTCATGTCTACGCAGTTGTCCATTGTCAACTATTGCATAAGCAGATTTATCGCCTTCTCGAGAAAACCTTAAAGTCATCCATGTTAAAGCGTTAGCTATACTATCTTGATTATAGCGGCGTCCTAACATCTCATAAAGTTCAATAATTTGTTCTCGCATTTGTGAATAACTTCCAAATAACGAGTCTGTCATTTTATCCATAAGAGCATTTAGCTCTTCATTTTTGCGCGGTTTTGGTTTAAAGAAATCAAATAGTCCCATGATAATTAATCTTTCGTAACTGTAAAACCTATTGGACGTGTCTTCTTCCCTGTCTTAAATTTATCTCGTATTTCTTCGTGTTTCCGTAAATCAGCACTCGATACAGAAGGAAGTTCACCTTTACTCTTTTCAATTGTATCTAATAATGTTTGCATCTTGATGAATTCATCATCTTGTTGACCAGACACCAATGCGGCTCTATTAACTAATGCACAAATATCTTTTGACACATATCCATCAGTTAGTGATGCAAGTTTTTTGTAATCTACATCCTTAGCTGCAATATCTCTTAACGATAATTTGAACAATAATTCTCGTTCACTTTCAGAAGGAGCTGGTACATATTCCTTAATATCGAAACGTCCTGATCTTAATGCTGCAGGGTCAATCATCGTCGGATTATTCGTGGCTCCAATAACTATAACACCTTTTTCTCCACAATTATTAAGTTGTGTAAGGAATTCATTAACTTCACCAGACATTGATATATTGTCATGTAAGGAGCGACTTGCGAGCATGGCATCCAGCTCATCTAAAAACAAAATCGTTGGCGCATTTTCATATGCCTGCTGAAAAACTGCTGCGATTTTTTCCTGGCCACCATGTATATATGGTGATGCTACGTCAGAACAATGTATATACATATAATTGCAGCCAAGTTCTTCGGCAAACTTCTCTGCTATAAAGGTTTTCCCACATCCGGGGGGGCCATATAGAAGGATACCGTTTGGAGTCTTTACTCTTAATCTCTTATACTTTTCCGGATTACGTAACAGGTCTATCACTTCTTCTTGCAACCTTTTCTTCAGCTCATCCATACCAGCTACGTCATCAAAACCGTTTCCTCTCTTTTTGAATGTAGGCTTATCTGAGGCTTTTTCCAATTCTTGTGCAACCTCAATTTTTTTATAGTTTGTACAGTTAATAGGAAGTTCTCCTGTTAAAGCTGACAAAAATTCATCTGCACTTTGGAATCTTAGATCTACATCTTGGGATAAGGCTTTTGCCATTATACTTAAAAGACTGTTATCCATCTCAAAGACCTTAATGTCAGGAATGGGTAACGGCTTTTTTCGAGCAGTAAGGATAGCTTTCTCTCTATCTTGGTCAGGTATCTTATCAAGATCTATTTCCCACGGTTCAATCCCAAAAACTAAATGATACATTAGAGCACCTACAGCATATAAGTCTGTTCGGGAAGAGTATAAGCCCTTGAACATTTCTGGAGCTAAATAAAATGGTGAAAGCCCATTCATGTAGCATTGTTTATTCTCTTTATTTAGCTTTCTTGCATGCCCGAAATCTATAAGTAATGGTTGGGGGGATTCCGCACTTAGGTCTAGCATGATACTATTTGGAGAAATGCTATTAAAGATTATTGGTTCTGGCTGAGAATGGAGATACTTTAATCCATTTAATACGCCAGAAACAATCTGCTTCATTTCAAAAATTGAACAGCCCCCCTTTCGGGCTAAACTATCAGATAAAAGTTCACCTGGCACGAAGTTACAAACAGAGTATGCATATCTCTGTCCATCAACTATCGTTTCTCCATCATCAACTTGATGGATTATATTGACATGTGAAATATTCCGAATTAATTCAATTTCATAAATCTGATTATTGCTTGGAATTATTTGCAATGAATCAAGTTTAGCCAGATTAAAAAGTCTTAGAAAAAATTTATTCTTCTGAGCATCAATCACTCTGTAAAGATCATAATATGTGCCTTTCTTTAATGGAAAGACTACTTGATATTGTTCAATATTCTTTATTGTGGCCATACTCTTATGTGATAATACGATGCAATTATTTCCGTTGTCTTAGTAAACCAGAATTCTGAGGCTTTTCACTACGCGGCAACATATCTAAAAGTTCAAATGCTATAGGTTTCAGGTCTTCAGCGGTAGCTTTGCCGCTTTTGATTAATTCAAGACCTTGATTTATCAGGCTCCTGGCACGCGTTGGGTTTGACCATTTCTTTTGATTGAAGTTTTTATTCCATGTCTGTATCCAAGAAATATAAAACTCCACTTCTGCAATCTTATAATCCATTTGCCACATCTGATCGTATAATTGTTCCGCCGCATCCATATCTTTAGCAGCGATAACACGTTCTACATCTGTTTTCAATCCCTGAATAATCGCAGTTGTTTTATCATTCCCATATTTCTTGTTGTCCTCTGAAAGCTCTTTATACATTCTTTGCAATTTATTCTCCATTCTTTGCCAATCTCCAAGTGAGTATTCAGAGTCAATCTTATGCAGTATTTCTTTAAGAGCTTCCAAAGCTTGTTCCTTTTGGTCTCTATCTTTGTTCTTGGCTGCTTCAAACCCATCAGCGGCCTCGTCAAGCTGTTGATTTAATGTAGAATTATCCAATGACTGAAGTTTTTTCTTTGCCTCTTCAATTTCAGCCATATAAATTGCAGGGTCTGCAATCTTAGATGTAACATTTGTTATGCGTTCGGTGATGTCTATATCCATGTTAAGGTATGGAATATCTATCAAAAAGCTGTCAACAGTTCCTGATTTATCTGCATGAATGGTAACATTGATAGTACTTCCAATAGGCAAGATTGAAGGAATGTCATCGCCAGTAAAATAGCAATCATAGAGATGTGTGCAGTATATTCTCTTAAGTTTTTTATGTTCTTTCCTCAGACTATCAATGTCCAAATCTGTTTGCAAAATTGGGAAGATGACTTTGTCTGAAGACATTCCAGGTCGGATTTCACGATCTGTAACCATCTTTATTATCCCGTTTTTCCCATATGCAGGTAATGGCAGATTCTTTTTTAATCCTTCCAACGGCGTAAATACGACCTCGTCGTCTTCGTCAACTGTCGCAATTCCTAGATATTGTGGAAGAACAGCATCACCGATGCCGTCAATTCCTTGAATAATTGTAATTGACTGGGGTTCACATTCAAGCTTGTTTCCTCTTGAATCATAACAGCGTATTTCAAACACATTCGTTGAATCTGGTTTCAGCCTTAATTCCACAGCATCACCTTGTGTTGTCGCATCGATTTTGACGCGTCCGGTGTTAAATTCGCCATCAGTTCTAACCATATCAACAAAAACGATATTGTCATCATATCCTTTGCTTTTGTCCTTAAGAAACTTCACAGCCGCAAATTCAAGCTCTTCCACAGACGTGCTCTTTACCGAGATTTCAAGTTGAATCTTGGAGGTATCTCGACGTTGATCCATAAGTGATTCCGGCACATCAATTGTACTCCCATACAGCGCAGCTCCACATGCTACTGCTGTCATGGGGTCTATACTGGTGTCCACGTTAGGAGTAACTTGCTCACGAAGCATTCTCCTCAGGATAGGTGAATGTGTTGGACCACCGACAAGAATCAATGCTCCTAAATCTTGTCCTTTTAGGTTGTTGCGTTCTATCAATTGTTTTGTTATATCGATAGCCTTCTGAAAGATTGGAGCAGCTATTGGCTCAATGTCATCTTGTGTAATTGTTATATCCAGCTCGAATTCTTGGCCATCATCATCACAACCATATTCGTCACCCAAATCAGTTTGTAATGAATATGATTCTTGGAATGATAAAGCAATTTTTGCCTCTTCCGCTTTTGGTTTCCACATTGTGCAGAAAGCATCTTTCTTTGAGCATTCCATAATGTTGTATTCACGAGACAAATGAGGGATAATGATTTGTTCTACAATGGCATTATCAATATCTTTTCCTCCGAGATGATTATTACCAGCTGTATCAACAGCCTTTATAATTCCTTCTTCTATATGCATCAATGCAGCATCAAATGTACCACCGCCAAAGTCAAATACTAACCAGTATGCGTTCTTCATTTTCGAAGCAAGACCATAAGCAACTGATGCAGCTACAGGTTCTTGTATCAGTTCATAGTGGTCAAAACCCGCCATTTCAGCAGCTCGTTTTGTTGCATCTCTTTGGTTGTTATTAAAAAGTGCAGGTACTGTTATTACAGCCTCTTTAACTTCGTCATCCAAAACATAGCTGCGTAGGGCCTTCAGTACTTCTGATGATAACTGTTCTGGTGTGAGATATGGTGACTGGCCGCTCTTCTCCAGGTTGTAGCTGTAAAGGGTTTCGTCTGTACCCATAATACGCTTGAACTCCACGAAGGTGTTGCGTTGATACCCTTCTTTGACAAAACTAAGCGCCCAGTCTTTCCCCAATTGAGCATAAGCTTTAGAACCGACAAGTAAACGACCTTTGGGATTAACAGTAACACAGGATGGAGTGGTATCACCCTGAACAGGACTCTTTTTAATTACGGCTTGACCATTCTCGAATCTTGCAATTGCGGAATTGGTCGTACCCAGATCAATGCCATAAATAATCTTATTGTTATTCATATCCTTAATTTTTTATTCGTTATACTCTATGATTACTTCTGCAGCTTGAATTAACTTCCCTTGAAATGACACTTGGGGTCGTATAACCCGTTTGATACGATTGGTATTAGGAGGCAAATCAGGATTGTGTTCCAGAGTGCATTCCATATTATCGCCTTCATGATAAGAACGGCCGAGCAATTCAGGAATATCGTATTGATTGCTTTTAAGTGTCGCATATATTGACTTCAGCCTATTCTTTAATTGAGCAACACCCTTGGTGGAATCGTCCATATAATCAAGGTTTTGCTGCATTCTTGCTACATCATTTATAATGGCAAGTATTATGCCGTGATTAATGTCTTTTACATTTTCCATATAATCGCGTATTATATTATTGATACTAGTTTGGCCATCCACCTAAGGGGAAAACCTATAAGGAGAATTGCAATTGCAAGTAGTTGGAATGGAATGGCAAATGGCCAGGAATAAGTTTTCCTACCTTGTACTCCGGCCATAGTGATTGCATTTGCCACTTTCATTAATTCTTCATAGGATTTATCAATCCAATCAAATTCAGTATCTAACGGATCTTCCTGGAATTCCATCCCCCACATAATAACCACGAAAAGAACAACCACGACCATAAAACCTATACAGATATACCCCCACCATGGTATCGTTTCCATAAAGTAATTCAAATTGTTGTTCCAACTCAAATAGTAGCACATTAATGCAAAAACTCCAATAGCTCCAATAGTGCTCCATATTTTGTGAATCCTTCTAGACTTATTCTCTTCTTTTGAACTTGAATGTTTAAATGAACTACTTTTGCCTATATTGGAACAATTACCACCTAAGTCGCCATAATTTCTGTGACTAATAGCCGCCATCATATTATTCGAAATTATGGTAAGATTGTTTTCTAATCTTTTTCCTGTTTCGGAAGACATTTCCATGTCCTTCAGTTTCTTTAGTAAAGAAAATGCAGATGCGGAAGTAGTTGCATCTTTATCTCTATTGCATATTGAAATGATAACATTCAAGATGGCATTTACAGCATTATCTGATACTTTTTTGAATAAATCAGAATCTTTTCCGTTCTCAGTTTTAATGCATTCTACATACATGGAAATATCCGTTAGAAGCTTTTCGGCTTTAGGAAGTGTGACATTATTTCCTTCTAATTCTTTGAATCGTGCGTCTATTTTTTCGAGTAATTTGTCTGTGGTTGAAATCTGCTTGTTAGTCTTAAAAACAGCTACATTTTGTTCACATCTTTCCCGTAGAACTTCGTCTTGAGCTATCTTCATAGCTGTTGATGCCCAATAGAGTGCGGTTGATGGAGCAGCCCAATAATCATAATTATTGTTATAATGAATAGAATAGTTGAGCAAAGACTCAGAAATTTCATTGGACAATAATTTAAATCTATAATTATCTTTTCCGACAACCCTGGAAATACGCAGGAGTTCATATGGAGCTTCTTTTGCAATTCTATCAAAAATATTCCTGCTTTTTTCAAAATCAAACTTATCTGTATTATGAGCTGAATGTAATAATGACTCTAATGGCTCTTTTATTATGTCAAATTGTTTGTTGAGATTATAATCAATCTCTTCAGCGTCAATAATGTTCTTCAGCGTAATATTATGCTGGAAAGTTATCAGATTATAAATATCATTCAAGGATAATTCTGATTCTGGAAATACATATATAGAATCCCAAAATAATCGAGATAATTCATCACGAGAGATTTGTATCCTACCTGAAGTAATTGTAGACAAAAAATGGGAGCGATACTCATCGTTATGTATTACCTCTAAAATATTTGCTATCGCAGAGGATGTATCTCGTTCTATAAACTTTAAAACAGCTCTATTGATATATGCGGAGAAGTTCTTTTCCTCTTTCCAAATATCAAGTGCTTCTTCCCTTTTCTGTTCTGATAAAAATTGAATTGCTTTCTTGTCTGCGTCAGTTATAATGCAGAACCAAAACAAAGCATACTTAATACGATCTATTTCAGAGGATATTTTTCTCGCGGCAATAGTAATTGCCTCAGAATCTCTATTTGGCAAATCATTCCATTCTGGGGCTAAGTTTTGGGCCAATACCCAATCGTTAAGAATTTCTTTTTCTCTATTTATTTTACTTTGTTGAATTGAGAGCCAAATTCCAGAGCTTCTTTGTTTTAAAAGTTCTAAGTACTTAATCTTATTATCTAATAGTTCAATATTTTTAGATATAGAACAAGGTATTACGTTATCAGTATCAAAAGAAGGTACTTGTCCTACTTTTGTCTTTACCTGAATACAACTCTCATTAGCATGAATCTCTTTTGCGGAGGAATTACTCCATACGCCTAGAATTCTATATGGATTACTTCCTATTAATTCAACATTCTTAATGACAGTGTCAAGAATTGGGATGTATGTTTCCCTAATAATAGCTAGCCTCTCCTTTGCCTTATCGCTTTTGCATCCTTTGTATAAATTACATGCACGACGTAAACATTTTGTTGTTCCAATTCCAGATTCATAACATCTAGCCAAATTGAATCTTGCTTGTTCATCGGAATATGTACCTATATTATACCAATAAAATGCTTCTACAGGATTAGCTGAAATTACAATGTTAGTTTCTCGTTTTAAAGAAATATCTACCATATTGGGACGATAGCCATTCTCGTATATCTCTCCCAACGTATTTGCAGCTTTCGCGAAATTCTGTAAAGCCGATTTCTCATACCATTCTATAGCTTTTTTTATATCTTTTTTTACGCTAATACCGTAATGGTAGTAACGCCCGGTATTATATTGACCATATTTGTTGCCCTGTTTTGCAGAACGCTCAAACCAGACGAAAGCTTCATGTAAATCTTTGGTAACTCCATCTCCAGAAGAGTATGCGCAACCCAGGTCGTTCTGTGCGACTGGGTCGCCAGCAAGGGCATCTGCACGTAGGATTTCTATTTCTTCTTTCGTCTTCATGCTACTTATTTTTTAATTGAAGACGTTGTCGATATCTGCGCTCTGAAGAACCAGATTACCATCTTTAACAGGATACAATGTATATTCTAGATAGGCAGATTCCAAATACACTGGACCATCCATTTGCATGTGTCCACCTTTAACGAAGCCACCTGTGAAATGGCCGACCTGCTTATCAGGATTCCAACCACGACCAGAGTAAAAATACACATCATAATTTCCGTCAGGTACATAAAGCCTAGCATTGTCATTGCCTCGAATGTAGATATGATTGATATACCTATCATCTCGGTGTCTTTTGATGATAACTACATAATCATGGTTCCCTGACGTTTTAAAATCAATATAATTATCACCAGTCTGAGCTCTTCCGAAGTATTGTGAATATGGTTTTGCTCCTGTATTTAATGAATTATTCAAATAAGCCTCATCAGGATTATATGTTGTTACTGGCTCATTATGTTGAACGGCATTTGATACATTTTTGTCCTCTTGTTGACTATGAGTTTCAGCATTCGTTATAACCACTTCATTTTGTTGAACGGCATCTGATACTTCTTCGGCCTCTTGTTGACTATTAGTTTCAGCAATCTCATTCTTTGTCTCTGTGTTTATTGTTTGCTTACCAGCAATACCCTGATTATCTTGTCCTATTCGACCAAAGAATAAGAAAAATGCTACAGCCAACAATCCGATGATACTAACAATAATCAGTCCTTTCCTCTGACGTTCAGCCTTGATATGTTTGTTTGCCTCCACAGCAAACATCCCATGAGGATATTGCTGGAGGTAACCTTTATAATCCTTTTTAGACTTACATCGCTTATAATAATTTTCATCAAGCATTTGGCGAAGGGTATAAGCGTAGCGGCCTTTGGGATACCTTTTCAAGTATACATCATAATTCCCGCTACTCAATGCTTGCTGATAAATCAACTCTTCTATTCTATCAAGTGCTTTTGCGTATAATTTACTAGACGGATACTGAATAATAAATCTATTGAAATCAGAAAGGCTATGACATTTGTTAAATGCTTCTTCCTCTACTTTATCGTGTGCTCCTTGAATAAGCCTAAGAGCTTCATCCCTGTATTTACCGTTAGGGAATTCGCTTAAATACTCTTTCCATCCTTCGATATTATGGCACATTTTGAACGAAGCTAAATCTAATCTGCCAAGTATGATAGCTCGTTTGGGATGATTGGGCCATAACCGTAACATGGTACGGTATTCATAAACCGTTCCTAACGTGCCGCTACCCAATAGCAACTCATTTACCTTACTTATTAGCTTACTCTCGTTATGGCTGTTTGGGAATTTTTCCTTATATGCTAATAGCGCTTTTCTATATGTAGAGATGGACTCTCCAATCTTTGGATATGCTTCATCTTCTATTTCCCAAATACGTTTGATTGCCTCTTTAAAATGTATGCTTTCAGGGTATTTACGAGTAAACTCCATGAGCGATTGGTAATCAGAACATGACTGATAAAGCTCCTCGTATGTTTGAAGTGAAATAGAAGGCTCGGGCACTTCGTAATGAATGTCATAGCGTTTTTTGCAGCTATCTATTTCTTCTGCAAACTTGTTTAGTTTCTGTGCAGCAAAATCCTTTTCCAAATTCAATTGGCTCAAATCTTCAAATAGCTGGGATGCTTGGAGAAGGACTCTCTTTAAATTGTTCTTTGCAACCTCAGGATTGTTCTTTGGATTGTGGTATTTCCTTTCGGCCGATTCAATTTCAGACTGGCAGGCATATAAGGCATTATCCGCTATTTGTGTTGAAATACGAAGGTAATAAGGATTATCATCGCCAAGTGCAATTTTTATATTAATAAGCGGCTTGACGCAGTTGCGCAATAACTGTAACGCCCATCTGGTTTCATTTGGTCTCTCACAGAACGATTCTATTTCTTTTCGTATCGCTGTAGAAAACGACTTAACTTGTAGAGGTGCCAAATATTGTACTTCATCCTTTAGTTTCTTGCCAAACAATGTACATTCGTCTTTTGTCTTGCTAGAATATGAGATTCTATAGACATCGCGCAGAATACCAAGAATATCCTCTACAGGCTTCGCATCCCAAAAACGTGTTTCTGAATAATATTTCTTACAAGCTTTCAATATTGCTAGAGCATATTCAGAAAGAGCTATTTGAGCTTCAGCATGTGGCTGCCTTGTCTTTAAATCACAAGTTTCTTTGATAACATCCACGATACGCTTTCCCAAAATATGCATCATTGATATAGAAAGCCAGTTCGTATCTTTCTTTAAGGAGTCTGTTTCTGATATCTTACGAAGATAACTAATAGATTCTTTATTAACTACCTTCGCAATATACTCCAAGGTTTCATTATGCCCATCCGCTTTTTCACAACTATCTTTCAAACGAGGCCACCATACAAAGGGAGGCCATTCATAATCTCCTTTCGATAATGTCTCCAATGAATCTATAAATCGCTCTTTGACTGAATCATTTGGGGCTTCATCACATTCGAATAACCTGATAATATAATCAGAAGCCAGCTCTGTATTGTCGGCAAGAAGTGCTCCAATTATAACATTTACATAGCTTGATTTATCTTTCCCTTCGATTCCAGATCTAATAAGATCTATTGGAGCTTTAGCAGTAGCGTCCAGCTTGTCTGTTCTGTGAACCCAAGTGCAAGAATAGTATTCTGCATCTATATCAGATGACAACAAAGAAATTGCTTGCTCAATGGCCTGTTCTGACCTATCAACAGGACCAAAAATATCAACTAAATCACATTCAAAGCAGCAATCCTTACCAACTTTATTAAACGCACGAATCTTTGCGATGTTTGCTGTCCGAATTTTGATTGGGTCGTTAGCAAACACGCCTAATGTTCTATAGGGGTTTCGTGCGATTATATCCATCATATTATTTCAAAGTGCATTCTGTATACGACCATTTGTTGAAACAAGGAGATCTTTAATATCCACATCCAATAGTCGGGCAATTTCCAAAAATGTCTCAATACTTGGCTGTGATGTGTTTGTACACCATTTGGACACAGTGGCAGGATCTTTACCTAAAGTTTCTGCCAACCACTTACTTGTTTTCTTCTTTTCAACAAGTACGACCTTCAGTCTATTAATATCACCATTCATATACGCAAAGATAATGATTTTAGCGCAAATTTATTGAACAATCCTCAAATTCAATATATATTTCTAATTATTTGATGCTAGAAATACTAAAAATTAACAATTATTGGCTAATTTTTCCACTCTTGAAGATCTCTAGGATATAAAATGTATCTCTTTTACAAACTTTTCTTCATGTTTCTTTTAGCTTTTGATTTCCATACATTTTATTCTCTTTGAGCCAACGCTTGGATGGAGTTGAGCCATCAGCTACATGACTCTTTTGAAGCAAATGTGAGCGTGGCCGTCAGAAGTCATAGGATGCAAGGTCAAGAATCAGACGATTACTCGTCCAGTAGAATTGGTAGTACCCGCCACCGATGCATTTGTCATCGCCCACCTGCAAATCCTTATGCTGATTGACTATGCTCAGAAGCAGGTAGCGTCCATTGTGATGATAAACTTGGGGAGACTCCTTTTTATATGCTATTTATACTTTTGTTATGAATTTACACATTGGATAATTAGAACAACCATAAAAACGACCATATCGGCCATTCCTTAAAACGAGTGATCCACCACAACGTGGACATATACCATTATCTACTTTGGTTTGTGAAACAGCTTGATATGTTTTTACCTTTTGTATGTGCTGACTCCTTTTTTCTTTATCATTAGAAGATAGTCCTTGAAGTGTTTGAGCCATCGCCTCACATTGGGCATCCGTGTATATTATTCGGGTATATTTCAACACCTCACTCTTCAGAGCATTTGTTCTGATGACTGTGTGATTCGGTGTATTTACCATTAAGCGGTCGCAATTAACAATGACAACAATAGGAAAGACTACCACATCGTCATACGACTTTAAAGCCAATTTAACCGCCTCTACATGCACTTTATTCTGATAGATAGGATTGGGTTTGTCATATTTCTCCTTATAGATTGTCTGCGTCCATTGGTCTGTGTTCTCACCTCCACTTATCCATCCAGTCCAGCATTTTGTTTCAATAACAAAAACGCCAAATGGTGAAACTACCACATGGTCTATCTGGGTGTCGCCGTGCGCATTTGGAATCAGCAAGTCATCCAGAACAATATAGTGTTCCCCTAACCCATGCAACTTCCCAGATACTGTTCCCTCCCCACTGGCTCCACGCGAGAACCATTTGCGGTTCTTTACTAAAAAGAACAGTAAGAGGCAGAATAATATCAGAGAAATTAACTCAGGCATATAAAATCAAATTAGTCTAACGTAATATCACCATCTTTTACCTTATCGATTGTAGCTTTTCTATGGTAACCATTCTTCGTGAACTCGTTTATCCAAATTAGACGTCTAGTGCCGTCTCCATAAGGCTGCAATCTAAAATGCCCATTAACTTGGAAAGACTTATCATTACAAATCTCAGTATACCACTTACTATCGAATAAATAGTATTCTAAACCAGACGCAGTAACTGTCTGAATCTTCTTATTCTTCTTAATTTCCTTCTTGACAGTGGTTGAAACCTTTCCTAGTTGTACTTCT
>Ga0265299_10001524_pt1 | contig 26306 bp, 24 predicted proteins | sample AusTroGonzalo_MG_4_FD_193485 | JGI IMG/M metagenome (GOLD analysis project Ga0265299, IMG submission 193485) | Bovine rumen microbial communities from tropical cattle in Woodstock, Queensland, Australia - Gonzalo_02 | ecosystem: Host-associated > Mammals > Digestive system > Stomach > Rumen ... | reverse complement strand
GGTACACCCTCTTTGTACTCAACAAAGCCACCGCTGCCCACAATGCCAATCATGGTTGAGAGGGCCCAGCGATCTTTCTTATACGAAGCAAATAAAGCTGGAACGATAGGTGCTGAGGCTTTGCCTTTATAAGTGTGACTACCTACAGATGTGGTCAGCTCGATGTCGCGGTACTGCCAAGGTTTCTGGAAATTAAGAGAGAACTGCCAACCTTCATGTCCCCATGCCAAACCGGCAGGGTTGCTGTAGGCTGCATCAATCTCTGTTGATGCACCACGTGCGAACATTCGATCGAAAGCTATGTGATAATTTGTGTTGGTCATAAGTCCACCTGCATGGACTGAGGCTGATGTGGCAAGGGCCACAATAGCTGTGATAAGTAATTTTCTCGTCATTTTCTTCTATGTTCTTTAAATTCGGCTGCAAAGGTAGCCAAAAAATCCAAAACTTGCGAGAAAATGACGAGAAAAATGCCAAAAAAGAACAATTTATTGCTCAGAATGCTCCTTAAAACGTTCTAAAAGCCATTTTTTCTGTTCTAAAATGGTCATGTTGCTGTTGTCGAGTTCGATAGCATCATCTGCCTTTCGCAGTGGACTAACCTCACGGTGAGAGTCGATATAGTCGCGCTCCTCCACATTTTTCAGGATGTCATCAAAGTCAGCTGGCATTCCCTTGGCCTTTAGCTCATCAAAACGGCGCTGGGCACGAACCTGAGCTGATGCGGTTACAAAAATCTTAAGTTCGGCATCGGGGAATACGGTGGTACCTATGTCTCGTCCATCCATAACCACACCTTTGTCCTTACCCATCTGCTGTTGCTGGGCTACCATAGCTGTGCGTACAAACGGTACTGCTGCTATAGGACTAACGTGACTGCTAACTTCGAGCGAGCGTATCTCCTTTTCAACGCATTCGCCGTTAAGATATGTGTCGGGGCGACCAGCCTCGGCATTGAACTTGAACGAAATCTGGATGTTGGGCATCTCCTTTTCGAGTTCGACAGTCTTAACGCTGCCATCCTCGTTAAACAGACCATGGCGCAGGGCATATAGTGTTACGCTGCGATACATGGCACCAGTGTCTACATATACATAGCCCACTTCGCGGGCCAGGTCCTTTGCCATAGTGCTTTTTCCGCAAGAGCTATGGCCATCGATTGCAATTGTTATCTTCTTCATAATGTGTATGATATATTAATCAGTAGTGATGATGTGCTGACGTGATACTTGCTCCAGCCCAAATGTAGCTTGAAACGCTGAAGCGACAGACCAGCACCAAGTGACAGTCCGGCCCCGTGGGCTGATGAACCATCGGTATCTGAGACCTTCATCTGTTGTGCTTTCCTGAAATTATAGCCAGCAGCAATATAGATGTTCTCGCCCAGTAGCACATCTGCTCCGATGGCCAGATGGCGCCCGAGAGGCTCATCCCAATCGGTTATTCGGCTGAGTGTGGCGTGGAATCGCAAAGGAGAGTTCAGCAAACGCTTGCTAACACCCACCTGAAGATCGAAAGGAATACGCTCAAACTCGTCTTCGTATGCCTTAATCTGTCCGCCAAGATTACGCGCCACAGACGAAATACTCCAACCACGGTCTACATCAAGGTAGTTTAAACCCAAATCTACACCTACTGCCAATGAGTTGTAGCCGGCAATGGTAGAAGTGATGAACTTAGCTGTGATACCTCCGCTAATCCTGTCGGTCAACTCATAGGCAAAGGTGCCTCCGATAGCGATGTCGCGTGCAGAGAACTTGCCCAGATGCTCGTTGTATATGGTGGTCTGGTTGATGCTGCCGTAATCCATCAGCTGTGCCGAGACGCCCCATGATGAACGCTCACCAACCAGTCTTGTGAATGAGGCGCTGACGTTTTTGGCACCCTCCATATACGTCATGTAGTTCAGGTTGATGCTCTTGTCGCTAACACCACATATAAGTGCCGGATTATGGAAAATCATAGTTGCGTCATCCTCTGCCAGTGTTATGTTTTCTCCTCCAAGAGCAGCAACATGAGCACTTACGGGCAACCTAAGGAAACTGTAGGCTGTCTCGCAGTCCTGGGCATGCATATTTGTTGATGCACAGGCAAGTAATAGCAGTGTGATGACATTTCGAATGTTCATTTCTTCTAATTTGGTCGCAAAGATAGCAAAAAAACTTAATATATATCTATTTTACCGAAAAAATAACTATCTTTGCACTCGGTTTTTATATCAAATAGATGGAAGTCAAGAAGAGTAAAGAGGCTGATTTGGAACAAAAGCGCACACAAGGGTTCCTTTTAGGAGTGATTGTGGTGTTGGCCTTGCTATTCGTACTGCTGGAATGGAATAGTGGAGATGGCGGATGGTCTTTTTTTGACGATGACGATAGTCTGGAGGCCGAGGTAGAGCTGTCGCCACTGAAGCGCGATAAGGATGAGGTGCCTATGATGATGCCTCAGGAGCAGAAAGTAGAGAAACAGGAGTCGCAGCAGCTGCATCTGGTAGATCATGATGTGGAACTGCCGCCAGAGCCCGTTCTGCAGGAAGAGACCGAAGAGGAAGAGCCTACACTCAAGGCCGAGGAAGAAAAGCCGCAGGTGGTGGATATGTATGATGAACCCATCGACTTCCGTGTGGTAGAGGATCTGCCCCAGTTCCCCGGTGGAGCGGCTGAGTTTATGAAGTGGCTGACAAAGAACCTGAAGTATCCGGCATCGGCACAGCAGCGCAAGATAAAAGGAAAGGTGGTGGCGCAGTTCATTGTGAATAAAGACGGCACACTGAGCGACCTGCAGGTGGTGCAGCCACTGGAGCCTTCCTGCGACCAGGAAGTGCTGAGGGTGCTGAAGATGATGCCCCAATGGAAGGCAGGCATGATGAATGCCAAACCATGCAGAACCATGGTCTGCATACCAGTAGTATTTAATTTATAAAAAGATATGTATACATCAGAAGAACTTCTCAAGAAAGTGAATGAGGCACTTGACAATTTGGTCTACGACCGTCAGCCAGCCTCGTTGTACGACCCTATCAAGTACGTACTCTCGATAGGTGGCAAACGTGTGCGCCCTGTGCTCACTATGTTGTCGTATAACCTCTATAAGGATGATCCACTGAGCATTATGCCTCAGGCCATCGGGCTTGAGACTTATCACAACTTTACTCTCCTGCACGATGATCTTATGGATCATGCTGACATGCGTAGAGGTCATGAGACTGTTCACAAGAAGTGGGATGCCAACCGTGCTATCCTCTCTGGTGACACCATGCTGCTTCAGGCTTTCGAGAGGGTAGAGGACTGCGATCCTGCTAAGTTGCCATCTGTTTTCAAGGTGTTCATCCAGACCACTCTTGAGATTGGTGAGGGCCAGCAGTTGGATGTTGAGTTCGAGACTCGTAACGATGTTACTGAGGATGAATATATCGAGATGATCAGACTGAAGACCAGTGTGCTGCTGGCCTGCGCTTGTAAGGTGGGCGCTATCATGGCCGATGCACCTGCTGGGGATATCGAGAATATCTATACGTTCGGTGAGAAACTGGGGTTAGCATTCCAGCTTCAGGATGATCTGCTGGATGTGTATGGCGATCCTGCTGTGTTCGGAAAGAACATTGGTGGCGACATCACTTCAAACAAGAAGACCTATATGCTGATTAACGCCGTGAACCGGGCCAATCCTGTGCAGCGTGAACAGTTGATGAAGTGGATTGATGCCAAGGAGTTCGACCGCAACGAGAAGGTCAAGGCAGTCACTGAATTGTATAATGAGATAGGTATCCGTGAACTCTGCGAGCAGAAGATCGAGGAGTATTATCAGGAGAGTCTGGTATATCTGGCAAAGATTAATCTTTCAGAGGAGCGTAAGGCCGAGTTGAAGGCATACGCCGCAGAGATGATGAAACGACAGAGTTAATGCAGTTTATAGATACACATTGTCATCTGGATGGCGAAGAGTTCCTCGATGATCTCGATGCCGTAGTAACCCGAGCCCGCGAGGCTGGGGTTGCTGCTATTGGTGTGCCAGGGATAAATCTGGAATCGTGCGAGACAGTTCTGGAGCTTTGCCGCCGATATCCTGACTACTGCTATCCGATGCTCGGTCTCCATCCTGAGGATGTGAAATCTGATTGGAAGGAGGTGCTGTCTGCCATAAAACCAGCTCTGCATGCAGTTAAAGCAGTGGGCGAGGTTGGGCTTGACTATTATTGGAGCAGAGAGTTTGAAAAAGAACAGCTGGAGGCTTTTGAAGAACAGGTGCGTTGGGCTGTAGAGTTCCAACTGCCGCTGATGATTCATTGTCGTAAGGCTCAGAACGAGATGGTGTCGATAATAAAAAAATACCAGAATGACCTGCCCGGTGGAGTGTTTCACTGTTTTACAGGTAACGAGCACGAGGCTGCAGAACTATTACAGTTCGACAAGTTCGTTCTGGGAATAGGTGGCGTTTCTACTTTCAAGAAGTCGCACCTGCCAGAAGTTCTGCCTGCGGTAGTGCCTCTGGATCGTATCGTACTTGAGACCGATGCACCTTATATGGCGCCTGTGCCAAAGCGTGGCGAGAGAAATGAACCTGCCTTTGTGGCATATGTTTTGAAGCGCCTTGCTGAGGCCTACGGAGTGAGCGAAGAAGAGGTGGCGCAGAAGACAAATGAGAATGTGGCACGAGTGCTCGGAATTATACTTTAAAGAATATTAAATTATCAATTGTCGATTATAAAATATCAATTAATAACGCTAACTTTGCATCCACTAAACAAAAGGAGAGGTGCTCGAGTGGTTGAAGAGGCACGCCTGGAAAGCGTGTAACCGGCAAAACCGGTTCGCAGGTTCGAATCCTGTTCTCTCCGCACAACTTACATAAAAATATGAAACGACTGTTTTTTCTATTTTCACTGATAGGTTTGCTAACCATAGCGCAAACCAGTGTTGCCCAGAACAAGGTTGACTCTGTGGCAATAACCGACACAACTGTTATCACTGCTGATGTTGACTCGATGGCTGTGATGGCCGAAGATATCGATGAACTTGCAGGCGATGAGGCCGAAGGTGGATTACACAAGCAGCTTAAGACTAAGTTTGTTGATGGTAACGTGGCATTTATGTCACTTGTGGCATTGGCACTCGTACTTGGACTTGCTTTCTGTATAGAGCGTATCATCTATCTCACACTGTCTGAGATTAAGACTCACCAGTTGATGGGCGACATTGAGCAGAAACTAAAGGCAAACGATGTTGAGGGGGCTAAAACGCTTTGCCGCAATACCCGCGGACCTGTGGCATCGGTATGCTATCAGGGTCTCTTGCACATCAAGCAGCCAATGGATGCCATCGAGCGTAGTATCACAAACTTTGGCGGATTGCAGACTGCTAATCTTGAGAAGGGATGCTCGTGGATTAAGCTGTTCATCGCTATGGCACCTTCACTTGGATTCCTTGGTACTGTTATAGGTATGGTAATGGCGTTCGACCAGATCCAGATTGTTGGCGATATTGGTCCTACTGTAGTTGCCCAGGGTATGAAGGTGGCACTTATTACCACTATCTTCGGTATTGTAGTAGCGTTGGTTCTGCAACTGTTTTACAGCTATATCCTCTCTAAGATTGAGCGCCTGACGGCTCAGATGGAAGAGGCTGCTATCATGCTGCTTGATATGATTAGCGAGTATAAAATGAAGAGTGAATAGTTATGAATAACTTCATTTCGCCTGCCATAGCTGATGTGATGCTGGGACTAATGTACCTGGCTCTTGCTGTTGCCATCCTGGCCACAGCCTATTCTGTATGGCATGGATTGCGATTCCGCAGAAAGGGCGATGATGTGGTGAATGGTGTTCCCGCTGGTAAGATCGGGTGGATTGTGGCCATCGGCTTTGTTCTGTGTATGGCAGTCACCTTCGCACTTGCATCTACTAAGCCTATAATGACCAATGGTCAACTGCTTACCGACACGTTCTGGCTGCGTGTCGCTGATATGTTTATCTACACCTCTATTATATTGATTATCGGATGTTTCGTAAGCGCTATCGTCAGCAGATTCCGGAGCTGAATACCACATCTACAGCCGACATATCGTTTATGCTGTTGATTTTCTTCCTCGTGACATCATCGATGGACACGGAGAAGGGATTATTGCGCCAGATGGCTCCACCACCATTGGAGCAAGAACAGCCGAAAGACATCAATCGCGACAATGTGATGCAGGTTAAGCTGGATGCAAATAACCAGCTGACATGCGATGGCAAGACTGTTACCTATCAACAGCTTACTGCCGAGGTTCACTCGCTGGCATTTGTTAACCGCACAGGACATGTGATATCTATACAGGCCGATCCTGCTACAACTTACGAGGCTTATTTCCAGATGCAAGATGCTATAGTAAGCGCATACCAGGAGTTGCGCGAGGAATATGCCAAGAAGCATTACGGCCATAGCTATGCAGCATGTACCAACGATGAGAAGACTGCTCTTAACGAGTATTACCCGCAGCGTATTAGCGAGTCGCCTATTAAGGAAGGAGGTGCACAATGAGACCGATGAAGAGTATGTTCCATCAGAGTCGCAAGAGTGTGCCATCGCTAAATGTGGCATCAATGCCCGACCTGATTTTCACTGTCCTTTTCTTCTTTATGATTGTTACACATATGCGTAGCGATGAGGTTAAGGTGCGCCTGCAGGTGCCTCAGGGTGTTGAGGTTCAGAAACTAGCCAACAAGCAGGCTGTGGTGAACATATATATTGGTAGAGAAGGAGGCAAGGAGAGTAGGAGTGAAGCAGGTCGTTGGGCTGTTCAGCTTAATGGCGATATTGTCAATCCTAAAGATATCCCTGCTCTGATAGAACAGATACGAGGCGGTTTGAGTGCTGAGAACCAGTCACGCCTTACCGTATCACTGCGTGTAGACCGCAAGGCGCCAATGGGGCTTGTAAGCGAGGTGAAGCGAAACCTGCAACAGGCTTATGCCCTGAAGATAAATTATAGTGCAACTGAAATCAAAAAATAACTGCTATTATGGTAAAAATTGACGAACTCGACAGACAGATACTTAGTCTGATAGCCGCCGATGCCCGCATTCCTTTTCTTGAAGTGGCACGTGCATGTAATGTGAGTGGTGCTGCCATCCACCAGCGTATTCAGAAGTTGAATAGTCTGGGTGTGCTTAAAGGATCGCAGTTCCTTATTGAACCCGAGAAGATAGGTTATGAGACATGTGCTTATATCGGATTGAATCTTAAGGATCCTGCACGCTTTGACGAGGTGTTGGATAAGTTAAAGCAGATCCCTGAGGTAGTGGAGTGTCATTACACAACAGGTAACTTCGATATGTTTATCAAGTTGTATGCCCGTAATAATCATCATCTGTTGACGATTATTCACGATAAGCTTCAGCCTCTCGGGCTTTCTAGCAGTCAAACGCTGATTTCATTCCATACAGCGATTGACCGCCAGTTGCCCATTGCCGACATCCTTACTACAGATGCTGAGGCTGAGGATTCATTTAAATAGATTTACTTGCCCTTCTTAAGCAGATTCAGTTTCTGCTTAGGAGCAAGGGCATTAGTTGTTTTTTCTGTATATTCAGCAATCTTAAGTGTTGCTGTAGCTGCTATGTCGCGGCTGCTGTTACCGATACGGAAGGTGTATGTACCAGCTTCTGTAATCCACTGACTACCTGCCTCGTCAAAGCTTGCCAGATCGCGTACAGGGATTGTCATTGTAAGAACCTGACTCTCGCCTGGCTGAAGTTCGCGGGTCTTGGCAAATGCCTTCAACTCCTGACATGGCTTTTCCAACTTTCCTTCTGGAGCCTGAACATAAACCTGTGCCACTTCCTTACCACTAACCTTTCCGGTGTTCTTTACGGTGATGCTAACCTCAACAGCATCCTTGCCCTTAGCCTTTACTACAGGCTTTGAGAATGCAAATGTAGTGTAGCTCAAACCATAACCGAATGGGTAAGCAACGTTCTTATTGAAGGTGTCGAAGTAACGATATCCCACGTAGATATCCTCTTCATGATTTGTGTAAGCATGTCCGGGAATCTGCATCTTGTTACCAACCATCATCTTGAATGTATAGTCATCAATACTTCCTGGGAAGTTCTTTGTTGATGCATGATCGGTGGCAGCGATAGGCCAAGTCATAGTGAGCTTGCCTGATGGGTTTACCTTACCTGTAAGCAGATCGGCGATAGAGTTACCACCTTCCATTCCTGGCTGCCATGCACACAGGATAGCATCGGGATATCCGCTCCATGAAGCAGTCTCGATAACACTACCAGAGTTGATGATTACGATTACCGGCTTACCAACTGAGTGGAATGCGTTACATACGTCAACAATCAGATTACGCTCCTCGGGAATCAGGTTGAACTCTGTGTCGATATCACGATCGATACCCTCACCAGCCTGACGTCCGATTGTGATGATTGCTGCATCAGCAGCCTGTATCTCCTTGTTGATGGCGATAGGTGCGATAGAGATTTCGGGATACTTCTGCTGGCCCATCATCTCTGTCTGGAACCATTTCGCAGGATGACGTTCTGCCTGGAACTTTACGCGGGCAAACTCTATGTATTTGCGATAGATGTCGGTAAGAGTAGCCGATGAGCTGATGCCTGCATTCTTCAGTCCTTCGAGCATGTCAACCACGTATGGTGGGTGAACGCAACCAGAACCTGTTCCACCGCTAAGGAAGTCGTATGAGTTCTCACCAAACAAGGCAACGGTCTTAACAGCACCGTTCTTCCAAGGCAGAGCTCCGTTGTTCTTAAGCATAACAATACCCTCGGCAGCACTCTGACGTGTGATGGCTGCATGAGCCTTGAAGTCAGGGTTGTTAGATGCTGGATATTTGTGGAAGCTAGGAGTCTTAACGATATACTCAAGCATGCGGCGAACATTACGGTCAACATCGGCAATGTCGAGCTTTCCGTTCTTTACGGCATCAATAATCTCCTGGATCTGTGCAGGCTGTCCTGGCTCCATAAGGTCATTACCGGCATGAACCTCGCTGGCTGTGGTAAGTCCCTGGCGGATACCAATCCAGTCTGTCATCACGATACCCTTATATCCCCAGTCCTCACGCAGAATCTTGGTCAGCAGGTCGTGATTACCCATAGAGTACTCACCGTTCACCTGGTTATACGATGCCATGATGGTCCAAGGATTACTCTCGCGCACTGCAATCTCGAATCCACGCAGATAGAGCTCGCGTGCAGCACGCTGTGATACTCGCTCGTCAACAGCTGTACGGTCTGTTTCTTGTGAGTTGATGGCAAAGTGCTTGGCACTTACACCTGCACCCTGACTCTGTACGCCCTGTATGTAAGATGCTGCAATCTTACCTGTAAGCAGGGGGTCCTCAGAGTAGTACTCAAAGTTTCGTCCGCACAGAGGGTTGCGATGCAGGTTCATTCCAGGACCTAAGATAACGTCGCAACGATATTCCTTTGTCTCGTTTCCGATTGCCTCGCCCACCTTGCTCACCAGTTCGGTGTTCCAGGTAGAAGCCAGGCACGAACCGATTGGGAATGCTGTAGCGTAGTAAGTCTTCGTAGTACCCTTACGTGTTGGGTCGATACGTACTCCGGCAGGACCGTCGGTAAGTACAGTAGCAGGAATTCCCAATCGTGGGATAGCGGGTGATGTACCGGCAGCTCCGGCTACGAGGTCGGCCTCGCCGCCAACAACGGCACCTGCACCGAAGAAATTGTTAGCACCGCCAACAAGTAGTTTGGCTTTCTCTTCAAGGGTCATAGCCTTGATAACTTCGTCGATGTTGTCAGCGCGAAGTTGGGGTTGGGCATTTGTTGTCATTGCGAATGTTGCTGTAAGTAAGCAGGTTGTTAGTAATCTTTTCATTGTTGTTTATTTATTTGTTTTATGGAAATATTCTGAAGCTATAGCCTTGGTCTTTTAGCCACTGCAGACTCTCCGGCAGTGCGGTCTTTAGTTTGTCTATGCTCTTAAGCGAATCGTGGAATGTAATAATCGAACCATTACGCGCGTACCTCTTTATATTATTAACCACATCCTCAGCAGTCATCCATTTAGAGTAGTCACGGGTAACAAGATCCCACATCACAATCTTGTATTTTCGGCTTAACCATGCATATTGTGCCATGCGCATCCATCCATGGGGCGGGCGCACATAGTGGCTATGGATATAGGCATTTGCCTTTTCCACATTATAGCTGTATTCCTTAATTGAGTGGCGTAGTCCGCCAATATGGTTGTGAGTATGGTTTCCCACCTGATGACCTTCGGCTAGAATACGTTTGTAGAGTTCTGGGTATTTCCGCACATTGTCGCCCACCATGAAGAAGGTGGCTCTAGCGCCAAATTCTTTCAGAGTGTCGAGAATAAATGGCGTAGCCTCTGGGATGGGACCATCATCGAAAGTCAGGTATACTGACCTTTCGTGACGGTCCATTCTCCAGTATGCTCTTGGATATAGCCAGCGCAGATATATTGCCGGTTGCTCTATAAACATATCTTATTGTCCGTAAGTTCCTCCTTTAGCAGTGTAGATTTTGTTGATGGTCTGGAACTGCTTGTCCTTCTCCTCTGCCTTCTTCTCGTCAACTGCCGACTGCAGGTCGAGAACCTGGTTCAGAATGTAGAGATGCAGTATGCAGTCCTGCTGTGAGCTCTCAAAACGCTGTCCGTCAAGTGAGCAGTACCACAGCATATATTCAGCTGACTTACGCCACAACTGGTCAATCAGCTCCTGAGCCTTCTTGGTCTGTCCGGTAAGTGCGTATGCACGGGCCAGATCCATTGATCCGCTCTGGTAGTCGTGAGGAATGTTGTAGCTTGGCAGCATCTTCTCGCTCTTGTCCAGCACCTCCATGGCCTTCTTGTCCTTGCCTTCATGAATAAGATTCATAGCCAGCATTGACAACAGGCGGCGGTGGGTATAACACATGCGCATCACAGTCTCATCAAGATAGATGCCTGGCTTGTCTACACCACCGAACTTGAACTTGTTCATAACATTGTTATATGTCTTCTCAGTGTCGAAGTTCTTAGCACCTGGGGCGTTGGTGGTGAATGGTGTTATGCGGTTAGCCAGTCCCTCCTGAACAAAGTTGTCACCCAGATTCATGTAGTTCTCGGCACCAACGGTTGTAGCTACGTAGATAGGACGTGTCCAGTTGCACTGTGCAATCATCTCAAGCATCATCAGGTCGCCCTTGTACAGCGCACTCTTGCCCTTCAGCGAGATAACCATCTGGTCGGGTATAGAGTCGCTGGCCATCATCATTCCGCTCTTACGTACAGCATCCTTGTCGATGGTCACATATACTGTGTCTGTAGGGATAACGTGCAGATCCTTGTTGGTAGTGCGAACCCAGTACTTAAGTATGTTCTTAAGTTCGAAAGGTTTCTCGCCAAACTGCTTTGCGGCTTCCTCAGGATTCTGGCGATACAGTTCCTCCACCTGCTTCTTCAGCGATGGGTCAACCTGTACATACTCGTTTGTTCCAGCACAATACTCCAGTCTGCTCCAGCTTATGGGCACTGATGGAGAATTGTATGCCGGGCGACGCATCTGGTCGATATACCAGTCGGTCTGCAGATACGACAGGTTACATACTCTTGCGTCAGTACGGAATCCCTCTGTATCCTGGTTGTACCAGAGTGGGAAGGTGTCGTTATCTCCGTTTGTGAAGATAATCGGGTTACCCTCTTCCTGCAGTGTCATCAGGTAGTTCTGACCGAAGTCACGACAGCAGTAGCGACCAGAACGATCGTGGTCATCCCAAGTCTGACTAGCCATCTGGATAGGTACTATCAGACATGCCAAGCCTATAACGATGGCTGCAATCAGATTCTCTTTCTTTATCTGACGGTTTATCCAGTCAATTATTGCAGCTACACCCATACCACACCAGATGGCGAAGGCGTAGAACGAACCAGCATAAGCATAGTCGCGCTCACGTGGCTGCATTGGGGTCTGGTTCAGATATACCACAATGGCCAGACCGGTCATGAAGAACAGGAAGAATACAACCCAGAACTGACGTATTCCTATTGGATCGTCTATGGTCTTCTCCTGACCGTTTACTATAGTCTTGCGCTTACGTGTGTACCAAGCCTGCCAGAAGAGTCCCAGCAATCCCAGAATCAGAGGCATGCAGTAGAACACGTTGTGACCCTTGTTCTCTTTCAGCTCCTGTGGCAGCATGCTCTGGTCTCCCAGGCGTGCGTTGTCTATGAACGAGAATCCTGTAAGCCAGTTTCCATGCTCAAGCTCACCATTACCCTGAATATCATTCTGGCGTCCGGCAAAGTTCCACATAAAGTAGCGCCAGTACATAAAGTTGCACTGATAGCTCAGGAAGAAACGTATGTTCTCCAGCTGACTAGGCACCTTCACCATCATCTGCTCACCGCAGCGATCATAAGGCACCTGCGAGCCGTCAACACCACCCATCCACGACTCATATGCTGCAGCATGACCTGCATCATACATACGTGGGAACAGCATGTTCTGTGCATACTTATATTCATCCTTTGTACGAACTACGAAGTACGAGTCCTTCTCATCGGCCGAAGCCTTCTCCTTGCGCTGATATACTGGCTTGCCGGTTGTCATAACAGGCTTGCAGTAGTTGCCTTCCTGCTCCAGTGCCACCTGCGATGTGTAGGCCTGACCGTAAAACAATGGGCGCTGACCATACTGCTCACGTCCCAGATAGTCACCCAGTGTAAAGATATCCTCTGGTGAGTTCTGGTCCATTGGTGGGTTAGCCGATGAACGGATAACAATCAGAGCGTAGCTTGAATAGCCAATCATAAGCATCAGCATGCACAGCAGCATGGTGTTCTTTATGCGGGCAGTAATCAGTGGCTGGTTGTTCTTGGTGTATCTCAGTACAAACCATACTGCAGCCAATACTACCACACCGATGAAGAACGCACTCCAACCCCAACCGTAGAAGGGGATACCCAGCATGCCGAATGCAGCAAGGAATGCAATGTTCTGTATCTTCAGTGGGTGTTTCTGTGTCTGAGTCTCGTAAACAGCCCAGATAACACAGCCCACCAACAGGAATATATAGATAATCTCACCTGTGTTGAATGGCATTCCGAGGGTGTTCACAAAGAACAGCTCAAACCATCCGCCAACAGTAATGATTCCAGGTACCACACCATAGAGTACTGCTCCCAGTATCACCAGCGACACAGCCAGAGCTATGATCGAACCCTTCAGGTTTGCATCGGGGAATCGGCGATAGTAGTAAACAAGCACGATGGCAGGAACACAAAGCAGGTTCAGCAGGTGCACGCCGATAGACAGTCCTGTCATATACATAATAAGTATAAGCCAGCGGTCACTATGAGGCTCGTCGGCATGGTCTTCCCATTTAAGTATCAGCCAGAACACCACAGCTGTAAATGCTGAAGAGTAGGCATAAACCTCGCCCTCAACAGCCGAGAACCAGAATGTATCACTGAAGGTGTATATCAATGCTCCAACAAGTCCCGATGCCTCAATGGCCACCATCTTTGGCATTGTCAGCTCATCCCAGTTGCTGATAAGCAGTCTGCGTGTAAGATGTGTGATGGTCCAGAACAGGAACAGTATACATGTTGCCGATAGCAGTGCACTCATGGTGTTTACCATACGTGCCACCTGTGTTGGGTCGCTTGTAAACTGCGTAAACAGGTTTGCTGTAAGCATGAAGAAAGGTGCCCCGGGTGGGTGACCTATTTCCAGTTTGTAACCAGTGGTAATAAATTCCGGACAGTCCCAGAAACTGGCTGTCGGTTCGATGGTAGAACAATAGACAAAAGCTGCAATAAAGAATGCCAGCCAGCCAAAGGCGTTGTCTATTAACCTGAATTGTTTCATTACAGAAATATTATACTTTAACGTTAAAAATCTAAATAGTGGTGCAAAGTTACACAAAAATATTTTATATAAACAGACCAGCTCCGTAAATTAAGATAATATAACGGAACAACTTGCCCAGTGTTATTGCGATGAATGTTATTATCACGTTCGATCGCATCAGTCCTAAGGCAATTGTTATCGCGCTGCCTAATACTGGCAGGAAAGCAAAGAATCCCATCCATGCTCCACGCCCTGCCAGAAACCTGTGGGCTTTGTCAAGGTCTTGTTTCTTTACATGCAGATATTTCTCTATCCACTCAAGCTTTCCCATTCTGCCCACGCAGTAGTTAAACACACTGCCCATCACGTTTCCTATAGTGCCGTAAATCATCAGCACCCATGGGTCAAGACCTGTAGCCATCAGTGCTATCATCACTGCCTCGCTCGAGAAAGGGAAGAAACTACCCGCCAGAAACGCAGCCAGCAACATTCCCCAATAGCCGTATTGTGTCAGTAGGTCTATTATGAAATCCATAGGTTCATGCCTGTTAACACCAGTATTGCTGCCATCAGCACCATGAAGAATATGTTCGACAGCTTGGTATGTGTCAGCGATACAAAATGCGCTATTATCGGACTCACGGCTATTGTCAGCATGTATATCAGCACATTATACATCTGTGGCTGTACTGCCAGCAGCACTAAGGTGTACAGTGTAATCATTATCAAGCTTGTGTATATCTGTCTTACACGTATCTTGTCCATGTAGCTTGTAAACCAGAAGTGTATTGTTCCCACCAGGAACATCACTACCAGCAGTGCCAGGTATATTGTCTGCGGTCTGGTCAGTGCTCCATAGTCTATTGTCCACTGTATCTCTGTGAATCTTGATAAAAAGTCCAATGCTCTTTCCGGATTATGCAGGTTGTTTGCCAACAGCCATCCGGCATATATCCAGTAGGGGGTTATCAAACCTACCAGCGATGCCAGGAATGTGCGGAAACACAGCGAGTACACCGTTGTTGCCATCAGTAGCCATATGATAGGCAGGAACAGCAGATAGTGTGGCTCCAGCATGCTTATTACGCTTGCTATCAGGAATATGTAGAATGTCCTGCCTCTCGTCTCTTGGTCTTGATAACACGAGAACAGCAATAACAATATAAGTACCGAGCCCAGCTGTATTATAGCCCCGTTTACCGATGGGAACAGCCATACAGGAATGCACGACAGCAGAATGTAGGCAGCCGACACAGAACGACTGTATATCCTTATCAGCAGGTTTATGTTGTTGAGGTGTATCATAGCATAAACCGATGCAAAGAAACACACGAACTGGAACCACCAGCCGTTGTTCACCAATCCAGCCGTCAGCCATATGCCGACACCATATATTATGGTAATCGGCAATGTCTTTCTGCTTTCGGCTATGATGTTCTGTGTATGCTTCTTGCTCATGCTGCTTTATAGGTCTGCACCAATGTCACGACGGAAATACTTGTCGGTAAACTGTATCTTCTGTGCCTCTTCGAATGATTTCTGCAGAGCTTCTGCCTTGTCCTTTCCGTATGATGATACAGCAATCACGCGTCCTCCGGCAGTAACCACCTCACCATCTTTCAGGGCTGTACCGCTGTGGAACACAATCGAACCCTCAACATTCTCGATGCCCTTGATGGGGTAGCCTTTCTTATACTCCTGTGGATAACCACCGCTCACCAGCATCACACATACTGCTGCACGTGGGTCGAACTCTATGGCGCGCTGGTCAAGGTTGCCCTCAGCCACACCTTCAAACAGGTCTACTATATCGCTCTTCAGTCGCAACATCACGCTCTCTGTCTCTGGGTCACCCATACGGCAGTTATACTCAATTACGTATGGCTCTGGCTCCTTGCTTGGAGTATTGGTGCGGTTGATAAGTCCGAAGAATATGAATCCCTTGTAGTCGATGCCGTCAGCAGCCAGTCCCTCAACAGTTGGACGGATGATGCGGTCCTCAACCTTTTGCATCCACTCCTTTGTGGCAAAAGGCACTGGTGTAACACTACCCATACCACCGGTGTTCAATCCAGTATCATGCTCGCCAATACGCTTGTAGTCCTTAGCCTCGGGCAGAATCTTATAGTTCTTACCATCAGTAAGTACGAATACCGAGCACTCTATACCGCTCATGAATTCCTCGATAACCACGCGACTTGAAGCATTGCCGAACATACCGCCAAGCATCTCCTTCAGCTCTTTCTTTGCCTCGTCGAGTGTTGGCAGTATCAGCACTCCCTTACCGGCACACAGTCCGTCTGCTTTAAGCACATAGGGTGCCTCGAGTGTCTCAAGGAACTTCAATCCCTCTTCCAGATGCTCGCCGTCAAAGGTCTGATAGCGGGCTGTAGGGATGTTATGACGCTGCATGAATGCCTTGGCAAAGTCCTTTGAGCCTTCGAGCACTGCACCGGCCTTCGATGGTCCGATAACAGGTACGTTCTTGGTACGCTCATCGGCCTTAAGCTCATCGTAGATACCCTTTACCAATGGGTCCTCAGGACCAACCACCACCATGTCAACGCCCTTCTCAACCACGAAGTTCTTAATAGCCTCGAAGTCATCGGCTTTCATGGCTATATTTTCGCCACAATTGCCTGTACCTGCGTTACCTGGTGCTATGTACAGCTTTTCGCATTTGTCACTCTGAGCAATTTTCCAAGCTAAGGCGTGCTCACGTCCGCCACTTCCTAATAGTAAGATCTTCATATTGTTTTTTTACTTTTTTACTTTTTTACTTTTATTTGAGGTAATCCTCAAAGTATTGTGTTATACGTTCGTGCAGATGAACACTGGCGTGTCCTCGCATGTTGTGCTCCTCACCGGGGTAGGCAAAGAAGTCGGGCTGTGTACCGGCCTTAACACATGCATCAAGGAACGACAAGCAGTGCTGTGGCACTACGGTGTTGTCGTTGTATCCTGTTATTATCTGCAGCTTTCCCTTCAGGTTCTTGGCCTTGCTTATAAGACTGCTCTTAGCATATCCCTCAGGGTTGTCCTGTGGTGTACCCATATAGCGCTCGCCATACATTACCTCATACCACTTCCAGTCGATTACAGGACCGCCTGCTACAGCTACCTTGAACACATCGGGATAGTTCAGCATAAGCGATATGGTCATGAATCCGCCGAAGCTCCAGCCGTGAACACCCAGTCGGTTCATGTCTACATATGGCTGCTGCTTAAGGAACTCAACACCTTTCATCTGGTCCAGCATCTCTACCTGACCCAGCTGATGCCAAGTGGCCTGCTCAAAGTCTCTACCGCGATTCTCCGATCCTCGGTTGTCGAGAATGAATACGATGTATCCCTTCTGAGCCATATATGTCTCCCAAGAGCGACTGGCATAGTGCCATGATGCATCAACATTGTGAGCGTGTGGACCGCCATATACATATACCACTGTTGGGTATTTCTTATTTGGGTCAAAGTCATGTGGCTTCACCATTCTATAATATAGGTCGGTCTTGCCGTCGGCTGCTTTTATGTTGCCGCAGGTGAAAATAGGCTGCTGGTACTCCTTCCATGGGTCGGCAGCTTTCAGCAGGGTGATGGGTGAAGCCTTATGTGTACTTGTCACCTCAATAGCATTTGGAACGGTGGGCTCCTGATACTTGTCGTACAGCAGTGCGCCTGTTGCCGACAGCTCACCACGATGTATGCCCTTACCATTGTCAAGCAGTGTACGCTTGCCTGTGCTGATGTTCACAGCCCATAGGTTGCTCTGCACAGCACTCAACTCGTTCGATGCGATGATCACCGATTTGTCCTTTTGGTTGAAGCCCAGTATATCCATCACAACCCACTTGCCGCTGGTAATCTGCTTTAGCTCCTTACCGCTCTTGTCCATAAGGTACAGATGGTTGTATCCGTCCTTCTGACTCTGCATAATGAACTTCGTGCCATCCCATGGCAGGAACAGTATCGGGTTCTGTGGCTCAACATATTTGTCTGATGTCTCGTGATACAGCTCAGCAATCTTCTTGCCCGATACTGCATCGTACGATATCAGTCGACAGTCGTTCTGTTTACGGTTCAGTTCAAACATGTACACGGTCTTCTCGTCGGGGCTCCATGCTATGTTTGTGAAATAGCGGTCTGTTGGGTCGCCGGCCTGCAGATACATGGTCTTGTCGGTGTTCACGTCATAAACACCCACGGTAACCTTATGACTGGTCATGCCAGCCATAGGATATTTGTCGGGCTCATAACTTGCCGAACGGGGGAAGATGTCTACCTGCGGATAGTCGGTTACCATGCTCTGGTCCATACGATAAAAGGCCAGTCTGTTGCCTTTGGGGCTCCAGAATGTACCTTTTCTTATTCCGAACTCATTGCGATGCACGCTCTGTCCGTAAACTATCTCCCTGCTGCCGTCCTTGCTCAGATGGTGCTTCACACCCTTTCCGTCAACCACGTACAACTGGTCCTTCTCGACATAGGCAGTGGCGCGCGATACAGGATTCCAGTCGTTAGCTGTCTGTCCTGATATGCTGTCCTGCCATACTATCTTCTTTGCCTCGAAGTCAAGCAGTATAAACGCCTTCCTGTTCCCCAGAGCCACAATGGGTTTGTCGGGGTAGGGGAATGTGGCGTTCATCAGGTGGCGCACGTATGTCTCATCGTTACTGCCGGCCCATGTGTTTATGTCGTCGAGTGTAAACAGGCATTTCTTCTTACCAGTCTTGGTGTCTATAACCTTACACTCTTCCACACCTGTCTCAATAAGTTTCTCGCCCCACCATGTAAGCCACATGTTCTGTGGTCGCAGGTTGGCGTAGTTGGTACCGCCGAAGTTCAGGTCTTCGAGTGTAAACAGTTTCTTATCCTGAGAGCTCATGGTTGCGGGTATTGCCATCATGGCGATAATCGCCAACAATGTTTTAATCTTCATCATCGTCAAATCTCTTTTTCTTTCCGCCGAAGTCCTTACCTTTGCTGAACTCTCTTTTTCCGCCACGCTTAAAGTCCTTACGGTCTTTACCTCCAAATTCCTTGCGGTCTTTGTTGAACTCCTTACGCTCTTTGCGCTCTCTGCGTTCCTTACCACTGCGGTCAAAGCTCTCGTGTCCTCCACGATTCTTGCTCAGGTCGTGACGATGGAAGGTGAAGCTCAGAATGTCGGCCTCTTCGTTCTCCTCTTTCTCTTCCAGACGCTTCTTGAACTCACGCTCCTTCTTGAAACGGTGCTTCTCTGCCATCTGGCGCTTCTCTTCTTCGGTCTTAACAATACCACCCTCCGAGCGGAAGTCCTTAAGCTTTCCGTCAAACATCTGATACTTGCGGAACTCACACTCCAGACTGCCGTTATACAGAGGAATCTTTATGCTTGGCTTCAGTCCTATCTGGTCGAAGCACTCCTCGCGATAGCTCAGTATCCATGCATCGTTACCCTTGAACTGGTGCTTCAGTCTCTCACCTATCATCTTGTATGTTCCAAGCAGGTCGGGTGTTGAGATACGCTCACCATAAGGTGGGTTCGATATCAGAATACTCTTGTTTGCAGGCTGTGTAAAGTTCTTGAAGTCCTGCTGCTCTACGCTTATTATATCGCTGAGTCCTGCAGCCTTTACGTTCATGCGAGCAGTGTTCACTGCCTTCATGTCTATGTCGTAGCCGTAGATCTTGTGTTTGAACTCGCGCTCCAAGCTCTCGTCGTTATAGATCTCATCAAACAGGTCTGCGTCAAAGTCAGGCCACTTCTCAAATGCAAACTCCTTGCGGAACAGGCCTGGTGCCATGTTCTTTGCTATCAGTGCTGCCTCAATAAGCAGTGTTCCGCTACCACACATCGGGTCGATGAAGTCTGTGTCAGCCTGCCATCCAGAAAGCAGGATCATTCCTGCAGCCAGCACCTCGTTCAGTGGTGCCTCTACGCTCTCCTGACGGTATCCGCGGCGGTGCAGACTCTCACCGCTTGAGTCCAGACTCAGTGTGCACTTGTCTTCGGCAATGTGCATGTTCAGTCTGATGTCAGGGTTGCTTATCGAAATGTTAGGGCGCTTACCGGTCTTCTCGCGGAATTGGTCTACAATCGCGTCCTTAACCTTATACGATACAAACTTAGAGTGGCGGAATTCCTCCGAGAAAACCACCGAGTCAACAGTAAAAGTCTTGTCTGTACCGAGATATTCGGTCCAGTCAATCTTTTTGATTTCATCATACACATCGTCAGCGCTTCTTGCTTTGAAATGTCGTATAGGCTTCAGAATTCTGATAGCCGTGTGCAACTGAAAGTTTGCACGATACATCATTTCCTTATCACCTGTAAACGATACCATTCGTCTACCGATCACTACATCACTAGCCCCCAATTGGGTCAACTCTTTTGCCAGCACAGGTTCCAGTCCCATGAACGTTTTGGCAATCAATTCGTACTTTTCCATTATATTAATGTTTACAGGGTGCAAAGTTACTGCAAAGTTGCCGAAAAACGCACTTTTTTTCTGTTAATCTAACAAAAAAACTTTGTTTTTATGAAAAAACGTGCTAAAAATGTGGTTTTTCCAAATAAAATTCTTACTTTTGCCCATTGAAATTACGAAACTATGTATAGTTTACTACTCTATACCCAGACAGAGAACAAGTATCTCATCCCGATGCTGTGGGCTATCGGCATCGTGTTCCTCATTGCGCTTATCATCATGCTGCTTCTTCAGCGTAGGGCTGGTGGCAGGCTTAAGCGTGAGCTTCGCGATCTTGATAAGGTTAAGCAGAACAGCATCGAGTACGAGTTCGTTCTCAAAGCCATGCATCTATGTACCTGGCATATCGACTGTAAGAGCCGCACCATAGGTGTCGATGCCGATTTTCGTGATGACCGTGGCGACCTTGTCTCTATCCCCGAGGTTCCTATCGAGCAGTTGTTCAGTCTTATCGAGAAGAGCGATGCCCAGCGTGTTCGTATCGCCCTCGAGAATATCTGCAGTGGCGAGAGTTTCTCCTATCACGAGACCTATCGTGTGCTCGCTGGCAAGTCGGGTATGACTTATTGGGAGGAGAGTTTTGGTACCATATCTTCCCGCGATGAGAATGGTAATCCTGCCCGAGTGGTAGGTACATCAATACGTATCGATGCTCAGAAGGAGATGGAGGCTTCGCTTATTGCTGCACGTAACAAGGCTGAGGAGAGCGACCGCCTTAAGACCGCCTTCCTTGCCAATATGGGTCATGAGATCCGAACCCCGCTTAATGCCATCGTGGGTTTTGCCGATCTGTTGCCTGTTGTCGAGAGCGAGGAAGACCGTAATCAGCTTATCTCTGAGATTCAGAAGAATAACTACAAATTGCTCAGTATTATTGACGGATTGGTTAGCATGTCTAAGGTTGAGGCCGAGGCCAAGAGTCTTGTCAAACAGCAGATCAACCTTGTTCCTGTTCTCCAGCAGATTGTCGATTCCTTCTCGGGAATGGTCAATCCTCAGTCGGTTATCCTTGCTGCCCAGTTCCCAATTACCGAACTTATGGTTACTACCGATATTGATAAGGTAAAAGAAATTGTCACAAATCTTGTTCAGAATGCCGTTAAGTTCACAGCTCAGGGTTCTATCACCGTTGGTTTCGATATGCCTCAGGGCGATAAGATTATGCTGTGGGTTCTTGATACCGGTAAGGGTATTGCCGAGGCCGACCAGCAGCGTATCTTCGAGCGCTTTGTCAAGGTCGATGAATATATCCCTGGCACAGGTCTTGGTCTTTCTGTTGCCAAGAGTCATGCTGAGAGTCTCGGTGGTGCTATCGGTGTCGATTCTATCCTTGGCGAGGGTTCACGTTTCTGGGTAGAGATTCCTATGCGATAATTTTTTTTATTGCTTTGCAACTTTTTCTACGTCTGTTACGTCTAACAGGTAGAAATGTTTAAAATTTAAGTTCGATTTATGAAAAAGATTTTTCTTCCTTTTTTGTTTGCTGTGGTAGCTCTTACTCTGATCTCTTGCAGTACCTGTAGCGACAGTGGTTTTAAGTTCAGTTATACTTCATCCGACGAGATGGATGTGTCTACCCGCGATGTCCGTGGCTTCGAGAAGATCGAGGTTATTGGCTCGCCCACGGTTATCTATTCTCAGGCCGATTCCTTCTCTGTTCGTGTAAAGGGCCCGAAGGACCTTGTTCCTAATATCATCACCGAGGTGAATGGTAACACCCTTTCCATCCGTAACAAGGGTAAGATTGGCATTGTTAATGTTGATTTCGGTCGTAAAAAGGGACTTACTGTATATGTCACCTCACCCGATCTTATCAGCGTTGTTCTCAGTGGCTCAGGCGATTTCGTCAGCGAGAAGACTGTCGATACCGATGTTCTCAACATCCAACTCAAGGGCTCAGGCGATGTTAAGTTCGCCAATGTTGTGTGCGATCGCTGTGATGCAGAGCTTGTTGGCTCAGGCGACCTTGATATCGAGCGCCTCGACACTCGTGAGACTTCAGCTACTCTTATTGGCTCGGGCGATCTTGATATCCGTCAGATGAATGCTGCCAATACCAATCTGCAGCTTCGTGGCTCAGGCGATATCGATGTAGAGTTCATCAGTGGCTGTGGTTCTGTAAGTGCCGAGCTCCAGGGCTCGGGTGATATCCGACTCAAAGGCCAGGTAAAACACTACGAAATGCGCAAACGAGGCTCGGGCGATATAGACTCAAGCGATTTAAAGGTAGGGCGTTAAGTTCTACTTTTTTTTTGTGTTTTTATTATAATAAAACCTAAATAAGTGTGCAAAGTTTTCGTCATTTCGTAAGAAATGCGTACCTTTGCACACTGAATTAGATTTAGTTTGGAAAGATGAAGTATGCAATAATTGCTGCTGGCGAAGGATCGCGATTAGTGCAGGAGGGCGTTGCAGCGCCAAAACCACTGGTAAAAGTGGGTGGCGAGATGCTTATTGACCGACTGATACGCGTGTTTATGGATAACAATGCCAGCGAGATATGCGTGATTTGTAATGAGCAGATGACGGCAGTTGCCGAACATCTCAAGCAGATATCAGAGGCAGGACGTGTGCCCCTGAAGTATATCGTTAAGAGTACTCCCAGCTCCATGCATAGCATGTGGGAGCTCAGCAAGTGGCTCGGCGATGAGCCGTTTATCCTTACCACGGTCGACACAATCTTCCGCGAGAACGAGTTCAAGGTATATGCCAACACCTTCCAGCTTTTTGCTGCCGAGGGAGTGGTCGACGGGCTCATGGGGGTAACCGACTATATCGACGATGAGAAGCCTCTGTATGTAGACGTTGCCGATGGTATGGATATCACAGGTTTCCTCGATACCTGCGATAATCCCAAGTATATCAGTGGCGGAATATATGGTCTCACACCAAAGAGTATCGACACTCTGCGTCGATGCATAGAGCGTGGCGACAGCAGGATGCGTAACTTCCAGCGCGCCCTGGTCAGCGATGGACTTAAGCTCAAGGCCTATGGCTTCTCAAAGGTGCTTGACATCGACCATGCGAGCGACATAGAAAAGGCTGAGGCCTTTCTTAGAGTTTAGAAGTTAGAATTTAGATTTTAGAGAGTTGAAGATACTGATGATACAACGGGCGGAGAAGTTCTCGCCTAACTCGGTTGAAAAAGACAAGGCAATACTCGATACAGTAGCTGCCCGACTGATGGCTGCTGGTCATCAGGTTGAGACTGTCAGCGAGGAACAGCAGTTCTCTCCTGAGCAGTACGACCATATCATGTCTATGGGCCGACTGCCTGAGACACTGGATAAGCTCCGTAACTTCAATGCTATCAACTCATCTGCCGGTATCGAGAACTGCTCACGATGCAAGCTCGAGACTATAATGCAGCATATAGGTATGCCCATGCCTCCGCGCCATGGCAACTATGGCTACTGGCTCAAGCGTGGCGATGCAGCTGCACAGAGCGAGGGCGATGTGCAGTATGCTGTCACCAAGGGCGAGCTTGAGCGTAAGATAAGTGAGTTCGAGGCTCGCGGCATAACCCTGTACACCATCAGTGCCCATGTCCCCGGCGATCTCGTTAAGTTCTATGGGGTTGCAGGCACAGGGTTCTTCCGTTATTACTATCCCACCGACGATGGTGATACTAAGTTCGGCGATGAGCAGCGCAATGGCGAAGCTCGTCATTTCCCCTTCGAGGTCGAGGCCATGCAGGCCTGTACCGAACAGTTGGCCAAGGCAGTAGGCGTCAAGGTGTATGGTGGTGACTGCATAGTAGGCGAGGATGGTTCTTTCTGCATCATCGATTTCAACGATTGGCCTAGTTTCTCTCGCTGCCGAGAAGACGCTGCAACAGCGATTGCATCGCTGATTAAAAGGTAAAAAAGTAAAAAGGTAAAAAAGTAAAAATAGTCAAATAAAATAATGGCAACATTTAAGGAATTATTGAAATTATCTTTTAAGTCAGAAGATACTGAAGAGTGGTTGGATGTGCATTTTACGCGCCCCATTGGTTTGGCGTTTGCCTTGTTCTGGAACAAGTTCGATGTGCACCCCAACGTCATCACAATCATTTCTATATTCTTGGGAGTAGGTGCCGGTGTGATGTTCTCTTACACCGACCTTATGCATAACATCTATGGTGTTCTGCTGCTTATGTTCGCAAACTTCTGCGACTCTACCGATGGTCAGATGGCTCGCATCACAGGTAAGAAAACTCTCATTGGTCGAATGCTTGACGGATTTGCGGGCGACTTATGGTTTGTTAGTATCTACCTTGGCATTGTGTACCGTCTGTGGGATCAGCCCATGCCTTTCCTCGATACCAACTGGAGCTTCTGGGGCCTTGTTCTTTGTGCTGTGGCAGGATTCCTGTTCCACTCCGATCAGAGTTCTCTGGCCGATTACTACCGTCAGATACACCTGTTCTTCCTATTGGGTAAGGAGGGTAGCGAGCTCGATAACTATAAGCAGCAGCGTGAAACCTATGAGGGGCTGCCCAAGGGCGATCTGCTGGCTCGTACCTTCTATTTTAACTATGCCAACTACTGCAAGAGTCAGGAGAAGCGCACCCCCGAGTTCCAGAAGTTCATCGTTCGTTGGAAGCAGAACCCAAGTGAGGAGATTCGTCAGAAGTTCCTTGAGGGCAGCCGTCCTCTGATGAAGTACACTAATCTGCTTACATTCAACACCCGTGCCATAACAATCTATGTTACATGTCTGCTTGATTGCCCATGGGTGTACCCTCTTGTTGAGCTTACCGTTTTCCAGGCCATGTACATGTACATGCACAAGACTCACGAGAAATTATGCGCTGCGCTATGATACGGGGTTTTATTTTCGATTACGGCGGAACACTCGATACAGGTGGTCAGCACTGGGGTAAGGTGATATGGCATGCTTATGAGCGCCAGCAGGTGCCTGTTAGCGAGGCCGACTTCCGCGATGCATATGTTCATGCCGAGCGTACACTTGGCAAGAACCCCATCATCCAGCCCGACTTCACCTTTAAGCGCACTCTTGAAGAGAAGATACGTATTGAACTGGAGTTCCTTGGCAAACCCGAATATCAGCAGGCCATTGTCAACGATCTTTATGCTCTCACACTGGCCGAGACAGCCCGTAGTCGTGAGGTGCTGCTAGAGCTTAAAAAGCAGTATCCCATGGTTCTGGTAAGTAATTTCTATGGCAACATAGCCACCGTGCTTATGGAGTTTAAGCTCGATGGCATCTTCGATACCATCATAGAGAGTGCTGTGGTGGGTGTTCGTAAACCCGACCCAAAGATATTTACTCTTGGTGTTGAGGCTCTTGGTATGCAGCCCGATGAGGTTGTGGTTGTGGGCGACAGCATGGATAAGGATATCATCCCTGCCAGTAAGGCTGGTTGCCACACAGTATGGTTCAAAGGCGAAGGCTGGACTAACGACCCTGTAGACGAAACTAACGCAGAGCGTGTCATCACTGCGCTCAAACAATTGATAGTGAATGAATAAAAGGATAACAATATTATTCAGTTTGATGCTGATGACCCTGAGTGTATGGGCACAGCAGATGCTTACCGGTCAGATTATTGATGCCAAGACCGGTGAGCCTATACCTTTTGCCAGTGCCCAGTACCTGGGTCATGGAGTAGGTGTGGCATCCGATATCGATGGAAACTTCCAGATAGCACGCCACAATGGTTGGCAGCTCACTTTTACTTCTGTGGGCTATGTCTCACAGACCATTAATGTAAACTCGGGCATTAAGAGCAACATAAAGATCAGTCTTAAGACCGACAATAAGATGCTTAAGGAGGTAACCATCAAGACTAAACGTCAGCGTTATAGCCGTAAGAACAACCCGGCTGTAGAGATGATGAAGAAGGTTATTGCTGCTAAGAAGCAGACCGACCTCAGCAATCGCGACTTCTATCAGTACAACAAATATCAGAAGATAACCCTGGCGCTGAACGATTTCAGTCCCGAGGTGCTCGACTCACCGAAGTACAAGAAGAAACAGTGGCTCATCGACCAGATTGAG
>Ga0265299_10001517_pt1 | contig 26369 bp, 26 predicted proteins | sample AusTroGonzalo_MG_4_FD_193485 | JGI IMG/M metagenome (GOLD analysis project Ga0265299, IMG submission 193485) | Bovine rumen microbial communities from tropical cattle in Woodstock, Queensland, Australia - Gonzalo_02 | ecosystem: Host-associated > Mammals > Digestive system > Stomach > Rumen ... | reverse complement strand
TATGCCTGTTGTTGTTATCGCCACTCACAACGCGATGTACGAGAAGGTGCTGAGTAATATTCAGGAGATAAAAGCTCGTCAGGGTAGGGTCATTGCTTTGGTCACAAAGGGTGATACAACCATCTCGAAGATTGCCGACGAGGTGATTGAGTTGCCTGAAGTGATGGAGTGCTTGGAGCCCTTGGTGGCTACCATCCCTCTACAACTATTGGCCTATCATGTGGCTGTTTGCAAAGGTAAGAACGTCGACCAACCAAGAAACTTGGCCAAGTCTGTTACCGTTGAATAATTCTAAGGGCGATTCGTTATTAAGCGTTTCGCCCTTCTTTTTAAGAAGAATACGCAAGATTGTAATTATAGATAAATGAGAGATGTAACATTGGTTCTGCAGGACGGAACAACATTTAAAGGAAAGAGTTTTGGCTACGAACAGCCTGTGGCTGGCGAAGTGGTCTTTAACACGGCAATGATGGGTTATCCCGAGAGCTTGACGGATCCTTCGTATGCTGGTCAGTTGATGGTACTCACTTTCCCCTTGGTGGGAAACTATGGTGTGCCTAGGTTCTCGTTTGAGGACAACGGACTACCCACCTTCATGGAGAGTGACAAGATCTACGCCTCTGCCATCATCGTGAGTGACTACAGTGCTACAGGTTATTCTCACTGGAATGCTAACGAGAGCTTGGCTGATTGGTTGAAGCGCGAGAAGGTGCCTGGCATCACTGGAATCGACACACGTGCACTGACAAAGGTGCTTCGTGAGCACGGTGTGATGATGGGCCGCCTGGAATTCGACGGACTCGTAGGCAGCAACACTGTTGCTGCAAACGAGACAGAGGACTATGGCAGCATCAACTGGGTGGCTCGCGTGTCTTGCAAGGATGTCATCCGATATAATGAGGGCGCTGGCAAGAAAGTGGTTCTCGTGGACTGTGGTGTCAAGGCCAATATTATCCGTTGTCTGGTGAATCGCGGCGTGGAAGTGATTCGCGTGCCTTGGAATTATGATTATACCAATCTGAACTTTGACGGACTCTTCCTGGCGAATGGTCCTGGCGATCCTGATATGTGTGAGGACGCAGTGCAGATTATCCGCAAGCAGATGTCAATGAGCAGAAAGCCCATCTGTGGTATCTGTATGGGTAACCAGTTGCTGGCAAAGGCCGGTGGCGCCAGCATCTATAAACTGAAATATGGTCATCGCTCACACAACCAACCTGTGCGTGAGGTTGGCACGAACCATTGCTATGTGACTAGTCAGAACCACGGCTATGCTGTGGATGCCTCAACACTCGGCAAGGATTGGCGTGAGTTGTTTGTGAACATGAACGATGGTTCTAACGAGGGTATCTGCCACCAGACGAATCCTTGGTTCTCAAGTCAGTTCCACCCAGAGGCTTGTTCGGGTCCTGTGGATACTGAGTTTATGTTCGACCGTTTTATTGATGCACTGTAAATTGTAAAAAGGAAAAGAAGATGAGAGATAACAATATAAAGAAAGTGCTGCTTCTTGGTAGCGGTGCGTTGAAGATTGGTGAGGCTGGCGAATTCGACTATAGTGGTAGCCAGGCCCTGAAGGCCCTGAAAGAAGAGGGTATCAAGACGGTGCTTATTAATCCGAATATTGCTACGGTGCAGACTTCGGAGGGTGTGGCCGACCAGGTGTATTTCCTGCCTGTGCAGCCTTACTTTGTGGAGCGTGTCATTGAGAAGGAACGCCCTGACGGCATCCTGCTGGCCTTTGGTGGTCAGACGGCACTGAACTGTGGCGTGGAACTCTATCAGAGTGGTGTGCTCGAGAAGTATGGCGTGAAGGTGCTGGGTACTCCCGTACAGGCCATCATCGATACGGAGGATCGCGAACTCTTCGTGAAGAAGCTCGACGAGATTGGTGTGAAGACCATCAAGAGCGAGGCTTGCGAGACCATCGAGCAGGCGCGTCAGGCTGCTAAGAATCTGGGCTATCCCGTCATCCTGCGTGCGGCTTATGCACTTGGTGGCTTGGGCTCTGGCTTCTGTGATAATGAGGAAGAACTGAATAAGTTGGCCGAGAAGGCTTTTGCATTCTCTCCGCAGGTGTTGGTAGAGAAGTCGCTGAAGGGCTGGAAGGAGATTGAGTACGAGGTGGTGCGCGACCGCTACGACAACTGTATCACCGTTTGTAACATGGAGAACTTCGACCCTCTGGGCATTCACACTGGTGAGAGTATCGTCATCGCTCCTTCGCAGACACTGACCAACTCAGAATATCATAAGTTGCGTGCGCTGGCCATCAAGATTATCCGTCATATCGGTATCGTGGGTGAGTGTAACGTACAGTACGCTTTCGACCCAGAGTCGGAGGACTATCGTGTCATCGAGGTGAACGCCCGTCTGAGTCGTTCGTCGGCTTTGGCTTCTAAGGCAACGGGTTATCCCTTGGCTTTCGTGGCTGCCAAGTTGGGTATGGGTTATGGCTTGTTTGAGTTGAAGAACAGTGTGACGAAGACAACGAGTGCATTCTTCGAGCCCGCTCTTGACTATGTGGTATGTAAGATTCCTCGTTGGGACTTGTCAAAGTTCCACGGCGTAGATAAGGAACTGGGTTCATCGATGAAGTCGGTGGGCGAGGTGATGGCCATTGGACGTACCTTTGAGGAGGCCATTCAGAAGGGTCTTCGCATGATAGGTCAGGGTATGCATGGCTTCGTGGAGAACAAGGAGTTGAAGATTGCCGATATCGACGCAGCATTGCGCGAGCCTACTGACAAGCGTATCTTCGTCATCTCGAAGGCGATGCACATGCCCGAATATGATATCGACAAAATTCATGAGTTGACAAAGATTGACAAGTGGTTCCTGCAGAAGTTGCAGCACATCATCGACATCGACGAGCAATTGAAGAAACAGAATATCAATACGATTGACACCGACTTGCTGCGCGAGGCAAAGGTCTATGGCTTCACGGACTTCCAGATTGCACGTGCCTTGAAACTTGAAGGTGAGTATGGTAATATGCATCAGGCTCTTCTGCTGGTGCGCAATCGTAGAAAGCAGTTGGGCATCCTGCCCGTGGTTAAGCAGATTGATACGCTGGCTGCCGAGTATCCTGCTCAGACCAACTATCTGTATGTGACTTACTCGGGCGTGAGCAGTGATATTCAGTATGAGAACGACAAGAAGAGTATCATCGTATTGGGCTCTGGTGCCTATCGCATTGGTTCGAGCGTAGAGTTCGACTGGTGTGGTGTGCAGGCGCTGAACACCATCCGCAAGGAGGGTTATCGCTCGGTGATGATTAACTATAACCCTGAGACGGTGTCGACGGACTATGATATGTGTGACCGTCTGTACTTCGATGAGTTGACCTTCGAGCGTGTGATGGATATTATTGACCTAGAGGCTCCTCACGGTGTTATCGTGTCAACGGGTGGCCAGATTCCTAACAACTTGGCGATGTATCTCGATGAGCAGCATGTGCCCATCCTTGGAACACAGGCGCAGGACATCGACGGCGCAGAGGATCGTGCTAAGTTCTCACAGATGTTGAACGAACTTGGTGTGAACCAGCCTGAATGGAGTGCTCTGACTTCGATGGATGACATCAATCAGTTTGTCGAGAGGGTAGGCTTCCCCGTGCTGGTACGTCCTTCGTATGTGCTCAGTGGCGCAGCGATGAATGTCTGCTCGAACATGGACGAGCTGGAGCGCTTCTTGCAGTTGGCTGCTAATGTGTCGGCGGAGCATCCCGTAGTGGTGTCGAAGTTCATCGAGCATGCCAAGGAGATTGAGATGGATGCTGTGGCTAAGGATGGTGAGATCATGGCGTATGCCATTAGCGAGCACATCGAGTTTGCTGGTGTGCACTCTGGTGATGCTACGATTCAGTTCCCGCCGCAGAAGTTGTATGTTGAGACGGTACGTCGCATCAAGCGCATCTCTCGTCAAATTGCCAAGGCGCTACATATCAACGGTCCTTTCAATATCCAGTATATGGCGCGTGAAAACGATATCCTGGTGATTGAGTGTAACCTGCGTGCCTCACGTTCGTTCCCATTTGTGTCGAAGGTTCTGAAACTGAATCTTATCGATCTGGCCACAAAGGTTATGCTGGGACTCCCTGTTGAGAAGCCTTCGAAGAATCTCTTCGATCTCGACTATGTGGGTATCAAAGCTTCGCAGTTCTCGTTCAATCGTCTGCAGAAGGCCGACCCTGTGCTGGGTGTCGATATGGCTTCTACTGGTGAGGTGGGTTGTATTGGCGACAACACGGATACGGCTCTGCTCAAGGCTATGCTTAGCGTGGGTCATCGTATTCCTAAGAAGACGGTGTTGCTGTCAACAGGTGGTGCCAAGCAGAAGGCTGAGATGCTGGATGCGGCTCGCATGCTGGTGAATCATGGATATGAACTCTATGCCACCAAGGGCACGAGTCAGTATCTCACGGATAATGGCATCGAGAACACATTGGTGCTGTGGCCTTCGGAGGAGGGGGAAGGAAAGAATAACGCTCCCTCGGCTTTGGAACTGCTGCATGCTCACAAGATAGATATGGTGGTGAATATCCCGAAGGACCTGACGTCGCATGAGTTGACCAATGGCTATAAGATTCGCCGTGCAGCCATCGACCTCAACGTGCCTCTGATCACAAACGCACGTCTGGCAGCTGCCTTTATTCAGGCTTTCTGTAATGTCGGCATCGAAGGCATTGGCATTAAGGCCTGGGGTGAGTATTAATCGGGACAGCGAAGATAAAAAGTGAAATTTTCTTGTATAGATGCGAAATTTTTAGTACTTTTGCATCTATACAAGAATTTTTATTTCTATGAAGATATATCCACTTTTGTTCGAACCTAACTTACACACGGTCGTGTGGGGAGGCGAACGCTTGTGTCCATATAAGGGGCTGGCTGCCTCGAAAGACCCTGTAGGCGAGAGCTGGGAGGTCAGTGCCGTTCCTTCGAGTCCTAGTATTGTTGCTAATGGCGAGTATGCTGGTCGCAATCTCATTTCTGTTATCAACGAGCAGTCAGAAGCTATTCTTGGAAAGGCTGTTTGTGAGAAGTATCGTGGACAGTTGCCTTTGTTGGTGAAGTTTATTGATGCGAAGCGCGATCTGAGCATTCAGGTTCATCCAGACGACGAGATGGCACAGCGGGAACATGGTAAGATGGGCAAGAGTGAGATGTGGTATATCATTGATGCTCAGCCGGGTAGTTTCTTGTATGCTGGCTTTAAAAAGGAGATTACGCCAGAGGAGTATAAGCAACGCATCGCTGATGGCTCGATCGTTGATGTCTTGGCTCGCCATGAGGTGCATGCAGGTGATGTCTTTTATTTGCCCGCAGGACGCGTGCATGCTATCGGTAGTGGTATATTGCTGGCCGAGGTTCAACAGTCGTCCGACGTCACGTATCGCATTTTCGACTATAATCGTCCTGGAATGGATGGAAAGCCTCGCGAACTGCATACCGACTTGGCTGCTAAGGCGCTGAATTATCATGTGGAGGATGAGTATCGCACTATCTATAATGCCATTCAGAATAAGGCGAATCTCATCGTTAACTCACCTTATTTCAGTGTGCGCGTCACGCGAACGGAGAAAACATTCCATCGTAATCTGCTGAAATATGATAGTTTTGTTATCACGATGTGCATCGCCGGCGACTGTGAATTGCGCTTCCGTCAGACAGACGAGGTGGTGCTTCTGAAAGAGGGGCATAGTTGCTTGATACCTGCCTCATTGGCCGACTATGACGTGGTGCCAGTGAATGGGCAGACACGCGTCCTCGATGCTTTTATTGATAATATGGATAAGAGTCTTGTGGGACAAGTGACGCGATTCCTGCATATCACTGCATGATGTTTGTCATCGTCTCTTGTTGATGGATGCCTTTGTCTTTGGGTAACGGGTGACTATTGTTTGATGACTAATAGCGACTCTCCCGTTTCTTGCTCCATACGTGGAGGCTAACTCCCACGATGACAATGGCTAACGGGATGAAGGTGACAATGTTGACAAAGGTGAAATGAAGAATCTGGAGTGTCGAAAAGAGCAAAACACCCAGAATAATGAGGGCTATACCACTATATTTGACGAGTAATTTCATATAAATCGTTAAATTTAGTGCAAAAGTACAAAATAAATTAGTGCTAATGGCCTGAAATCCAATATTTTTTTGTACCTTTGCACCCGCAAATTGCAAAAATAACATTATTTAATTTAAAAAGTAGTATGAATCAGTACGAAACCGTTTTCATTTTAACTCCCGTTTTGTCTGACGAACAGACAAAGGAAACGGTCGCTAAGTTCAAGAAGGTTCTCACCGACAAAGGCGCTGAGATCGTGAACGAAGAGGCCTGGGGATTGAAGAAACTGGCTTACCAGATTGAGAAGAAGACCTCTGGCTTCTATTTCCTCATCGAGTTCAAGGCTGAGCCAGAAGTGATTAAGACTTTGGAGACCGCTTATCGTCGTGACGAGAAGGTGATTCGTTTCCAGACTGTTAAATTCGACAAGTTTGCTGCAGAGTATGCTGAGAAGCGTCGCAACAAGCTCGGTAAAAAAGAGGAGGCTTAAACTATGGCAGAACAGAGTGAAATCCGTTATTTGACTGCTCCTTCTATCGATACGAAGAAGAAGAAGTATTGCCGTTTCAAGAAGAGCGGTATCAAGTATATCGACTACAAAGATCCCGAGTTCTTGAAGAAGTTCCTGAACGAGCAGGGTAAGATTCTGCCCCGTCGCATCACTGGTACCTCTCTGAAGTATCAGCGTCGTGTGGCTCAGGCCGTTAAGCGTGCACGTCAGATTGCATTGCTGCCTTACGTAACCGATTTGATGAAGTAAACAAAGGAGGACGCAAGAATGGAATTGATTTTGAAAGAAGATGTTATCGGCTTGGGATTCAAGAACGATATCGTGAATGTAAAGTCAGGCTATGGCCGTAACTACCTGATTCCTCAGGGCAAGGCTGTTATTGCTTCTCCTTCTGCTAAGAAGATTCTCGCTGAGAACCTGAAGCAGCAGGCTCACAAGCTGGCTGCTCTGAAGGCTGCTGCCGAGGAGAAGGCTGCTGCTCTCAATGGCGTGGCTCTGACCATCGCTGCTAAGGTGAGCGCTACCGGTCAGCTCTATGGTTCTGTTACCAACATGACCGTTGCTGACGAGCTCGCTAAGCTGGGTAAGGAGGTCGATCGCAAGATCATCGTGATGAAGGACATCAAGAAGGTTGGCGATTATGTAGCTGTTGTTCGCTTCCACAAGGAGGTGAGCGCTGAGATTCCTGTGAAGGTTGTTGCTGAGGGCGCTGAGCTCGAGGCTGCTCCCGCTGAGGCTCCCGTTGAGGCTCCCGCAGCTCAGGAAGAAGCTCCTGTTGCAGAGTAATTAGCTGTAAAGCAATTCGTTTATTATAACATTAATCCCGGTCGCTGTTTCAGTGACCGGGATTTTTTTCTCACATATTTTCTATAAATCCGTAACGTACGTATTTTTTGTCCGTCGCCTACGGACTGCTTGTCCGTAAGTAATATACTTATTCTATTTTGCATGCCTTATTGAATTGATTATCGTATCTTGTTGAATAGATTAGCGTATCTTGTTGAATAGATTAGCGTATCTTGTTGAATAGATTAGTGTTTCTTGTTGAATAGATTAGTGTTTCTTGTTGAATTGTGTTAGTATAGTTTGTTGAGGAGAGTAGTGTGTTTTTGCTTGGTTAAACTAAGGATACAAAAGCAAAGCGGATGTACTCAAAGAGCACATCCGCTTGAATTTCTGTTTCGCTTTCTGTAGATTACTCAGCAACAACTGAATCAGCAGCCAGAGTATCAGCAGCCAGAGTGTCAACAACAGTGGTGTCAACCTCAGCAACCTCAACTGAATCAGCAGCAACCTCCTCGGCAGCCTTGTTACCATTACCACAAGCTACAAACATAGCAGCTACAGCGAACATAAATGCAATCTTTTTCATTTCTTTTGCTTTTTTAAATCTGTAAAACAATCATTTGTTAATTAAAACGTTGCAAAGGTAGGCATTTTTTTAATACGATGATACTTTTTTTTCGTTTTTTTTTAGGGTGTTTTTGTAACATTTTCGTAAGTTATTGAAAATCAGTATAATAGCAAATGTTAAAAATGGTATAAAAATTACACTCAACCATTATTTTCCTAAAAATGGGCATTAATTGGCATTTTTTGTGTACCTTTGCGGAAACAAATAAAGATACATATTTTATTTATGATAGATACATCGGCCTTTCATGGGAAAACGGCTAAATATTTCACGCTCGGATGTAAGTTGAACTTCTCCGAGACATCAACTTTTGCTCGAATGCTTCATGAGATGGGTGTTCGTACGGCTCAAAAGAACGAGTCGGCTGATATTTGTCTCATCAATACATGCTCGGTGACGGATGTGGCCGACCATAAATGCCGTCAGGCCATTCATCGTTTGGTTCGTGAGAATCCGGGTGCATTCGTGGTAGTTACGGGGTGCTATGCGCAACTTGAGGCCGAGGCGGTGAGTCATATCGATGGCGTCAGTTTGGTGCTTGGTGCCAATGAGAAGGCCAGTTTGATACAGTTCCTATCAGATGCTTTTGTCAATCGCACGGGCGAACCTATGTATAAGCGCGAGAAGACCAAGGATATCAAGACGTTCTCTCCTTCCTGTTCGCGAGGCAATCGTACGCGTTATTTCCTGAAAGTGCAGGATGGCTGTGATTATTTCTGCACCTACTGCACCATTCCCTATGCACGAGGCTTCAGTCGCAATCCTTCAATTGCATCTCTTGTGGAGCAGGCTCAGCAGGCTGCCAATGAGGGAGGTAAGGAGATTGTGTTGACGGGTGTGAATATCGGTGACTTTGGTAAGACCACGGGTGAGCGTTTTATTGATCTAGTGAAGGCACTCGACAAGGTGGAAGGTATTCAGCGCTATCGTATCAGCAGTTTGGAACCAGACTTGCTGAGCGATGAACTCATTGACTATTGTGCTCATGAGAGTCGTGCTTTTATGCCTCACTTCCACATACCTCTCCAAAGTGGTAGCGACACCGTTCTGAAGTTAATGCATCGCCATTATGATCGTCAACTCTTCGCAGACAAGATACTTCATATTAAAGAGGTGATGCCCGATGCCTTTATTGGTGTTGACGTGATGGTGGGATGTAGGGGCGAAACGCCTGAGTGTTTCGAGGAGACCTATTCTTTCTTGGAGTCTTTGCCTGTCACTCAGTTGCATGTTTTCCCTTATTCCGAGCGTCCTGGCACTTCGGCCTTGAAGATTGACTATGTGGTGCCCGAGCGTGAGAAGAAGTTGCGCAGCAAGCGACTCTTGGAGTTGTCGGACCAGAAGACCCGGGAGTTCTATGAGCAATATGTGGGTAGCACTATGGACGTGCTTTTTGAGAAAGCACCTCGTGGGCGTGCCATGCATGGCTTTACTAATAATTATGTACGTGTGGAATTGGCGCCTGCCAATGCTTGTCCAGAGTACGACAATCAAATTATGAAAGTTCGTTTGGGTGATTTTAATGCAGGTGGTAATGCTCTGAAAGTAGTAGAGATATGAAAAAGGTAGCTGTAGTTATCTTGAACTGGAACGGTGCTGCTATGCTCCGTCAGTATCTGCCTCAGGTTCTCGAGTATTCTCGTGATGAGGCAGATGTCTATGTGGCAGACAATGCATCGACAGACGATAGTGTGGATTTGCTGAAGACATCGTTCCCCGAGGTGAAACTCATCCTATTGGAACGTAACTGGGGGTTTGCCGAAGGCTATAACAAAGCCCTTGCTCAGGTTGATGCGGAATACTATCTGTTGCTGAACAGTGATATTGAAGTGACGCCTCATTGGCTGTCACCGCTTATCTCATTTATGGATACGTATCCTCAGGTGGCTGGATGCCAGCCTAAGTTGCTGAGTATCTTTGAACGTGATAAGTTTGAATATGCCGGAGCTTGTGGTGGCTATCTGGATCGTTATGGTTACCCGTATTGCAGAGGAAGGGTCTTTGATGTTGTGGAGCAAGACAATGGTCAGTATGATGCCCCTGCAATTATTCATTGGGCTACAGGAGCTGCTCTCATGGTACGCTCCTATATATATAAAGAGGTGGGAGGACTCGATGCTCGTTTCTTTGCACATCAGGAAGAAATCGAGATGTGCTGGCGTATGCGTATTCGTGGTTATCAGCTCTATTGTTTGCCCGAGAGTGTGGTCTATCATGTTGGTGGAGGCACATTGCCTAAGTCAAACCCCATGAAGACTTATCTTAATTTCCGTAATAACCTCACGATGCTCTACAAGTGTCTGCCTCAGAGTGATCTGTGTCGTGTTATGATAGTGCGCTGGTTCCTTGATTATCTGGCAGCTTTCCAGATGTTGCTACTAAAACGTAATTTGGGAGATTTTAAGGCCGTCTATCGTGCTCGCAGAGACTTTAGACGATGGAAGAAAGACTTTGTGAATGACCGTCAGCTGATTCAGCAGAGTAGGGTCATGCATGATGACTACACCCCTATGATGCTTCTATGGAAGTATTATGTTCACGGATGTCATACCTTTGAAAAACTCTCAAAGGTTATTCGTGGTGATAAGGCTCGCCTTTAATGATTGTGCATGCCCTATAGAGTTGTTCGGTGAATACCAGTCTCACCATCTGGTGAGAGAATGTCAATTTAGAAAGAGATAACTTTTCGTTGGCTCGTTCATAGACGGCAGGCGAAAAACCATAAGGCCCTCCGATGACAAATACTAGTCGGCGGGCTTTGTTTTGCATTTGTTCCAACCAAGCGGCCAGTTCGATGCTCCTGAATTCCTTGCCGTGTTCATCTAGCAGAACCACTGTGTCGGTGGATTGTATCTGTTTCAGAATCAGTTCCCCCTCGGCTTTTTTCTGCTGTTCCTCTGTTAGGTTCTTGGTGTTCTTCAGCTCAGGAATGGTCGTAATGCTGAAAGGCATATAGTGACTGATGCGCTCTGCATAGTCGTTTATGCCTGCCACAAAGTGCTTGTTGACGGTCTTTCCTACTAAAATCAAGTTAGTCTTCATACTCCTCCTTTCGTTTGGGATTCATGGGAAACCAACCTCTTTTCACGCGCTTTCTCTGTTCGAACAGTTCGCCGATGGTCCAAAGCGATGATGCTCCCACCACACCTGTCAAGGCAGAAATGATGTCATTGCTAATAAACAAGGCTCCGCCAATGCAGGCAATACCTAATAAGAGAAATACCCACCAGTAGCGTGTGCCGGTGTGATATTCAGTCTTGATGACGATGGGATGAAAGATGCCAATGACCAGAAATGTCGAGATTGCGATGATGATGCCCGTGAAATGCATAAATTCTTTTTATGGGGTATTACTTTTTGGATTGCAAAGTTACAAAAAAATCCCCATAACCATGCAGGGCTATCGGGATTTTTTTGTACCTTTGCAACTCGAAACGAAAACTTAAGATAAATTGAACATATATGGGAAAAGTAATCTTGACGGGTGACCGTCCTACCGGTAAACTGCATCTGGGTCATTTTGTGGGCTCGTTGCGCCGTCGTGTGGAACTGCAGAACGCAGGTGATTATGATAGGATGTTTGTGTTTATGGCCGATGTACAGGCTCTGACAGACAATGCAGACAATCCTGAAAAGATTAGAAATAGCGTGACCCAGGTGGCACTTGACTATTTGGCTGCAGGACTGGACCCCAATAAGTGTACCTTGTTTATTCAGAGCGGCATCCCCGAGTTGGCTGAGTTGACCACATATCTGATGAACCTGATTACAGTGAGTCGCGTGCAGCGAAACCCTACTGTGAAGACTGAAATCAAGATGCGTGGTTTTGGCGGAGAGAGCATCCCCTTGGGCTTCTTCTGTTATCCTGTAAGTCAGGCAGCTGATATTACACTGTTCAAGGCCACCACAGTACCTGCTGGTGAAGACCAGGAGCCAATGTTGGAGGTGACACGTGAGTTGGTGAACCGCTTCAATAATACTTATGGCCCTGTGTTGGTAGAGCCTAACATCATGTTGCCTGAGAACTTGACGGCTCGTCGACTGCCAGGAACCGATGGCAAGGAGAAAATGTCGAAATCGCTGGGCAACTGTATCTATCTGAGCGACTCGGCTGATGAGGTTTGGCAGAAGGTTCGTTCAATGTATACCGATCCGACACACCTTAATGTCAGTGACCCAGGTCATGTGGAGGGTAATGCTGTGTTTACCTACTTGGATGCGTTCTCTACCGATGAAGATTTCAAGAATTTCTGGCCAGAATACCAGAACTTGGATGAATTGAAGGACCACTATACTCGTGGCGGATTGGGCGACATGAAGTGTAAGAAGTTCCTCAATGAGGTTCTCAACCAGTATCTGGAGCCTATGCGTCAGCGTCGTGCAGAACTTGAGAAGGATATTCCCGAGATCTATAATATCCTGAAGAAGGGTACTGAAGCTGCTCGCGAGGTTGGTGCGCAGACTATGAGTGAAGTGCGCAAGGCCATGCAAATTGATTATTTCGGATAATCTCAGAAGATTATCATATTATGAAAAACGACTCTGTAGTTATTATACAGAGCCGTTTTTTTATGTTCTTTAGAAGGGCATTGGAGCACCTCCAGGACCACTTGAGAAGGGGTCGTAACCATCAGGGAGTGGGGCAGGGCCTTCGTTTCCGTTAATCTTAGACTCAAGGAATGGGCCTTGATTATCAGAAGGAGCACCAGCACCAGAATTGATGTGTCCTTCTTCGGGATTCTCGAATCGGGTGAACTCGCCGCGGAAGTTGAGCAATACGTCGCCGGTGGCACCCTTACGGTGCTTGGCAATAATAATCTCGGCCATACCATGTAGGTCACGTCCCTTGTCATCCTGGAAGATATGGTAGTATTCTGGACGGTGGACGAAGAGTACCATATCGGCGTCCTGCTCGATAGCACCCGACTCACGCAGATCGCTCAACTGGGGACGCTTGCCTTCAAGACCTTCACGACTCTCTACACCACGGTTCAATTGCGACAGGGCAAGGATGGGGATATCCAACTCCTTGGCTAGTCCTTTGAGTGAACGACTGATGGTACTTACTTCTTCCTGACGGCTGGAGAATCGCATGCCGTTGGCATTCATCAGCTGTAGATAGTCAATCATGATAATCTTAACACCATGTTCGCGCACCAAGCGACGAGCTTTTGTGCGGAGTTCGAAGACAGAAAGACCAGGGGTATCATCCACATAGAGTGGGGCACCAAGAAGTGTGTTGACACGATTGTCCAGACGATCCCATTCGTCAGGCTGCAACTGTCCGTTCAGAATTTTCTTACCGGAAATCTCGCATGCATTAGAGATGAGACGGTTGACGAGCTGAACGTTCGACATCTCAAGAGAGAAGAAAGCAATGGGCACGTGGTGGTCGGCAGCAATGTTTTTTGCCATGGAGAGCGCAAAAGCGGTCTTACCCATGGCAGGGCGTCCAGCGATAATGACTAAATCTGAGGGTTGCCAGCCACTGGTCTTATCGTCAAGTCCAGTATAACCACTACTGATACCTGTTAGACCACTCGTGTTGGCTGAAGCTTTCTGGATGACTGTAATGGCCTGCGTGACGACTGGGTCAATCTGGGTGTAGTCCTTCTTCATGTTCTTCTGAGAGAGTTCAAAGAGGGCACCTTCAGCATGTTGCATGAGGTCGTCAACATCAATGGTCTCATCAAAAGCTTTTGTCTCTACATCGCTTGCAAACTGAATGAGTTGGCGAGCTAAAGACTTCTGTGCCACGATGCGGGCGTGGTATTCCACATGGGCAGAAGAAGCTACGCGTGATGATATCTCAGCAATATAGGCTGGACCACCCACCTCTTCTAATTGTCCTTGTTTGGCCAGTTCTTCTGCAACGGTAAGTACATCGACAGGGCGCTCATTCATGGAGAGCTGCTGGATGGCACTATAGACGATCTGGTTGCGAGGCTCATAGAAACTCTCTGGGCGTAATATCTCGCAGACAATGGCATAGGCGTCCTTGTCAATGAGAAGGGCTCCAAGAACGGCTCGCTCTACATCAAGTGCCTGAGGCTGCAAATGAGCATAAGTATTGTCGACAGGTTGCTGTTTGCGGGACTGTCGACGAGCAGTAGTATTCTGTTGTGGCATATTATCTTTATTTTGTGATGCAAAGGTAATCAATTTTTTGAAGAAAAGGGCTGTGAAGAAAAATTTTTTTAATATGGGTTAAACTTTAAATAAAGTAACGCGTCAAAGGTTCAGTTGAATAATAAACAAACCAATAATGAAAAGATTTCTATTCACGATGGCCGTTGTATTTTCGGCCCTCTCTCTTCAGGCTCAGCGCACCATCACAGGAATCGTGGTGGAAGGCGATACCCAAGAGTCGGTGATTCAAGCAACAGTGTCTTTGTTGAAAACTGACAGTACGAAGGTTGCCAATGCAGTGACCAACATGAACGGACAGTTCTCTATCACAGCCCCAGCTGATGGTAAATATATTGTTCGCGTATCATACATTGGTTATAAGACGCTGAACAAAAGCGTTACCGTAGCTGGAAAACCCGTTAACCTTGGCAAGATGACAATCAATGTGGATGCTGTCATGCTAAAAGGCGCAACAGTGACATCACGTTTGGCAAAGGTTCAATCAAAAGGCGATACGCTGATTTTCAATGCAGATGCCTATCGTACTCCCGAGGGATCTGTTGTTGAAGAGTTGGTGAAGCGCATGCCTGGTGCAGAGCTTGATGATGATGGAAATATTAAGATTAATGGTAAGACCGTCACAAAGATTAAGGTGGATGGTAAAGAGTTCGGTGATTCAAAAACTGCACTGAAGAACCTACCTACCTCTATTATAGAAAAGGTACGCGCGTATGATGAGAAGAGTGATCTAGCTCGTATCACCGGTATTGACGATGGTAACGAGCAGACTGTGCTCGACTTTGGTATCCGTGCAGGTATGAATCGTGGAACCATGATGAATGTAGATCTTGGTAAAGGTACTAAGGATCGATATACTGGTCGCTTATTCGGTATGTATATGCGCGACGATTATCGTGTAATGGGTATGTTCAACGCCAATAATACCAATGACCAAGGCATGGGTGGCGGTGGTGGCCGTCGCTTTGGTGGTGGTATGGGTATGGGCGGTGGCCTGAATGCTGCCAAGACAGGTATGATTAATCTGAACTATGAAAAGACAGATTTAATCATTGCTCAAGCCAGTGTGAACTTTAACCATCGTGATGGTGACTCTTGGTCACGCCGTTCGAGTGAGAACTTCGTGGGTAGCACGTCTTCATTCCAGAACTCTATCAACCAGAGTTACTCTCGTTCTGATAACTGGAGTGTTACAGGTCGTTTGGAATGGACACCTGATACATTGTGGAATATTTCGTTCCGTCCTAACTGGAGTTTTGGAACAAATGATGGAACAGGTAACAATACCTCGGCTACCTTTAATTCAGATCCATATGATCAAGTTGATTATCAGATTACTTCTGCAGTCATCGCAGAACTCTTGAAGAACGGTGGTGACCTCAGTGATATTGCTGTTAACGGCTCTGCCAATAAATCGCTTTCCTATGGCGAAAACAAACGCTTGGGTGGTACCTTGCAGGTTAACCGCTTGCTCAATGGCCGTGGTCGTAACATTACTGTTCAGTTGACGGGTAACTATAGTGATAACGAGAATAAGCAGCTCTCTAATAATTTTACGAAGCTCTTCAAAAGTACCACTACATTCAATGGAATATCCGGGCTCAACGAATATCAGACTAATCGTTATACACTCACACCAACTAAGTCATACGATTATAGCGTACGTGCTACTTATAGCGAACCTATTGCATATGCTACGTTCTTGCAGTTCAGCTATACCTACCAGTATCGCCATAACGAGAACGATCGTCAGACTTACGATTACTCTACTCCTCTGCTGAATAACCCCGACAAAGATCCTAACTTAGGTTTCAACTTCACAGGTGTAACACCTTCTTATGGCAATTGGAGCGACTACTTTAATTTGGTCAACAGTGGTTATTCTCCTTCAGTAGGAGATGCCTATTATACCAAGAATCAGAGTCAGTATTCAGAATATACCAACTATATTCATACTGGTGAGATTATGCTGCGCTTCATCCGTAATACCTATGACTTCAATGTCGGTGTGCAGGTTATCCCACAGAGATCACACTATAATCAGGACTACTTAGGTCAGTTGGTCGACACCGTTATCAATGTTGTCAACTGGAGCCCTTCAGCTAATTTCCGTTGGCGTTTCTCACAACAGGGCAACCTCCGCTTTGAGTATCGTGGTAGTACCAGTCAGCCATCGCTGTCTCAGTTGCTCGTTCTTGACGATGATACTAATCCTTTGAACAAAACAACTGGTAACCCCAACTTGAAGCCTTCGTTTACTCAGAGTTTTGGCTTGCGCTATAATGACTATTTCCAGGCTCATCAGCGTTTTATCTTTGCTAACTTGAATTTCTCAACAACTGCAAACAGTATTGCCAACGTTGTGAAGTATAATGCCGAAACTGGTGGACAGGAATCAAGACCAGAGAATATCAATGGTAACTGGAATGCTGGTGGTAACGTGACATTTAATTCTGCTATCGACTCCTTGGGCTACTTCAGTTATAACATCTCACTGAATGAAAATTACAACCATCGTGTGAGCTACCTTATGCAAAATAAGGAGACCGTAAGAAACTATACTAACACTCACAACATGGGTGGCCGTCTGGGTGCTAGCTATCGTAACGATTGGTTGGAGGTTGAAGTCAATGGTTCACTGAACTATAACTATACTCGCAATGAGTTGCAGCCTCAGTCTAACCTCGATACATATACATTCTCTTATGGTTTCAACTCCACTCTGCAGATGCCTTGGGGTTCACAGGTAACAACAGACTTGAGTATGAATAGTCGTCGTGGTTATACAGATGCTTCGATGAATACTAACGAATTGATTTGGAATGCTCAGATTTCTCATAGCTTGCTTCGTGGTAAGCCTCTGACGCTCTCGCTGCAGTTCTATGATATTCTCGGGCAGCAGTCAAACTTCTCACGTACCATCTCTGCTATGGCACGTACTGATAATGAATACAACTCTATCAACAGCTACGTGATGTTCCGCGCCAGCTATCGTCTGAACCTCTTTGGAACACGTCAGTCCCGTATGGGAATGGGCATGGGAATGGGCATGCCTATGGGCGGCGGCTTCGGTCCGGGAATGGGCGGTGGCAACAACCGTGGCGGCAACAACCGTGGTGGTGGTAACCGCGGTGGCGGCGGTGGCTTCGGAGGCGGACGTCCTATGGGTGGTGGCTTCGGTGGTCCAGGTATGTTCTAAACCAACACAAAACATAATGAAAAGGGTTTCGGAAATTTTTCCGAAACCCTTTGTTTTATTTGAAAAAATGAAATTATTCAGCGTCCTTGCGGTTATCAATGTTGTTGCCCTCGGTAGGCTTCATCTCTTCCTTGAAATCGGAAATGCCGTTTTCTACGAGGATGTTGTACCACTGGATAAGTTTCTTGATGTCGCTGCAGTGAACACGATCGCGATCGAAACTGGGGAGAATTTTTGCGAAGTAGTCGCGGAGTTCTTCGCTGCTTGCTTTCTTATAGTCTAATGATGACTTCTTGCCATTCTCCAAATTCTTCAGGCTCTCAAGAACATCCATCAAGGGAACATCCTCAGAATCGGTGAACATGGCAATGTCTGCCAATGATGTAATGCGATCTGTTCCAAAGGCTGGCTGACGACGATGAGTAGCATCGAGAGCCTCGACAATGAGGTTGTTCTTTCCGCGTGAAACAAGTTTGTAAAGACCGGGTTTTCCGGCAATAGCTAAAATAGTCTGTTGCATATTGTTCTTATTCTTTTATATGATTAATAATATATTCTATTTGTGGTTCCAGCTCGCGGCCGTCATTTATTATTTCATATTTGGCGCGCTTCTGAAGTTCGGATTGTGGCCACTGCTTGTCAATCCATGCTATGGCAGCTTCTCTAGTGATTTGGTCGCGCTGCATGATACGCAGAATGCGTAGCTCGGTTGGAGCAGTCACGGCAATGACGCAGTCTACTAGATGGTCAAAGCCTGATTCATATAAAATGGCGCATTCCATCCATTGTATGCCACTTTGCTTGAAATCCTCAGCAACGGCAGGATGGACAATGGCATCTACGGCCAGTCTGTTTTCTTCCGATGCCAATAGAAAACGGGCCACTTCAGCTTTGTTGAGTTTTCCTTTCGTGTCGTAAGTATTAGGGCCTATGAGATTGCACAGTTTCTGACGGATTGTGGGAGAGTTACGCATAAGTCGTTTGGCTGCACGATCACAGTCGTATATGTTGATGCCTTTGTTAGACAACAACTGACAAATGTAACTTTTGCCGCTTCCGATGCCTCCAGTAATGGCTATCTTCATTTCTCCTTAGTATTGTTCTTCGATAAGGTAATCAACCTGAGTCGTTTCCAATTTTACACGGGTAACTCCCTCGGGCTTTTGTTGCAGAGTGATAGTGCACTTGCCTGAAGGATCTTTGCTGAACTGCTGATAATCAGCCACAACCAGAAAATCCTGTGCCGTTATCCTTCTATAGTTTTTCATACCCGTAACGAAATGAATAGTAACTTTAGCTGGGAAAGTGCGCAATAATTTTCCTTGTGGCATATTGATGCCAACAATTGGTATATTATCTATGCATTCTTCTGTGAGGACATCACTATAAAAACATGCTGTGACATGACTTGGAACCATCTTCACTCCATCAATATGCTGAAGTTGGGTGTTAATAACAAGTGTGTCGCCTATGTCGTTATGATTAATCTCTTCTGTGGTTACCCATTTGATGCTGTCTAGTTTCTGACGTGAAGCGTAAATGACGACGCTATCTGGCGAAATGGTGGTTTTTGATATGAAATGCATCTGTTGGGGTGTGACATTACCTTGAAGGAGAACGGGGACTTTTTTTCTTTCGCCATAGTTGTAGAAAAAGGTGAGTCTATCGGGTTTGATGGATTCCAATTTAGTTGATGCTGGTAAATAAGGCTCTATAAGCCGTCGTAGATCATTATTCGAAAGCCGTCCTGTACCGTGCAATTCGGCATGGCGATCAAAATCAACTCCTATTGATTGACTTTTAATGGTGTAGATTGCACTAAGCAAATTGAAACCTTTATCACTGATGGTGATGCGGATACTGTCTTGTTCTCCAGAGGTGATAATAACATTCTTTGGTACATTTGTAATACGAATGCTAATATCAACTTCGCGTGTATATGTCTCGTTGAGAGACATCACCAGCCAAAAGATGCCAGACAGTAGCAGAAATGCAAAAAAAATCAGTAATTCCCTGTTAGCAGCGCTGAACAGGAAATTACTGATAGTTCGGATAATACCCGGTATTTTCAATGCTTAATACGTTTAGTATTACTTCTGCAAATTAGTGCTGGCAGTGTCTCTGTAAACGAAACTTTTGTCAACAGTGATGACTACATCGCGTGCAATCTTTACTTCGACGGTGTTCTTGGCCAGATCAACACTTTTGACTGTGCCATAAATGCCGCCACCAGTAACAACCTGAGTGCCTTCCTGCAATTCGTTTTGGAATTTTTGGATTTCCTTGCGTTGTTTCTGCTGTGGGCGAATCATAAAGAAATACATGATGGCGAAAATAGCACCGAACATGATGAGTGTCATGAACATGCTGTTGCCTTGCTGTCCAGCCTCTTGGGCTGCTAAGATGAGATTTGTCATTGTCGTTATTTGTTGTTGTTAATTATTTGTTCTTGTCATCCATGTGTTTCAGCAGACGACCGGTCTTGATGAGGTGACGGGCAATGGCATCAAGCATACCGTTGATATAAGCACTGCTGCGTGGGGTAGAGTAGAGTTTTGCTAAGTCTACAAACTCATTGATTGTAACACTGACGGGAATGCTTGGGAATGTGAGCATCTCAGCAATAGCTATCTGCATGATGATGACATCCATATAGGCCAAACGTGAGAAATCCCAGTTGTGAGATGCTTCCGTCATCATGCGTTGATATTCGTCTCCATTGAGAATGGTGGCGCGGAACAGCTTACGTGCATAGTCTTTCTCTTCCTCTGAGTCATATTCTGGCAATAACTCCTGTTTGTCTCCGTTCTTCTCGTCAAAGCGCTTGATAGTCTTGATGACAAATGTGTCAACAACCTCTTTGTCATCGTTCCAATAAAGACTTTGCTCTTCTAGCAATTGGTCTAGGTCTTCATTCTCCTGGATGAGTGTGCGGTAGATACGGCGCCATAACTCACGATCGCTTGCATAGTCATCGTCTGTGCTTTCTAGATAGTCTTTGTAGGTTTGACTCTGCTCAATCTGCTCAAAGAGCTTTCCAATAAATTCGGGATATTCTGCCCATGAGCGATTTTGTGTTTCCAAAAATTCTGCCAGCTGCCTATTGTTCTCTAACTGCAAGGCGAAGCGATTGTACGCAAACTTCTGTGAAGGCTCTGGAAGACCTTCACGCTGGGCTTTTGCCTGTAAAACTTCCAGGCGTCGACGCGATTCTTTCGTGATGGCAACAATGAGCGCCAGCAGCTGATTATAGAGGTCATAAGCCTTTGAAAGGCTGAAAAAGAGCTCTTTTTCTGCTGTATCAATGTTCTTGTTACCATTTTGATAGTACGCGTAGGTTAACTGAACAATCTTAATTCTAATGATTTCCCTATTAATCATGTGGTATGATGTTTTTTATCGGATGCAAATTTAGTGAATTTTCCGTGATTACACAAGAAAAACATATAATTTTTAAAAATTTTCTATGAACATTTGTATTTTATCAATTCTTTTTCGTACCTTTGCAGCCGCTTTTTTCGTGTGATGGCGAATTAAGTCAAACAAATTTAATGTCAAACAACTTAATTTAGAGTAACACAAACGTTATGAAAGAGATCGCAATCAATGGCCAGAAGCGTGAGACTACTGGCAAGAAGGCTTCCAAGATGATTCGTAAGGAAGGCTTGGTTCCCTGTAACCTTTATGGTGAGAAGAAAGGTGAGAATGGTCTGCCCGAGGCAATGTCATTCACAGCTTCTTTCTCAGAGCTGCGTAAGGCTGTTTACACTCCTCATGTTTTCGTGGTAAACCTTACAATTGATGGTAAGGAGCACAAGGCTATTATCAAGGAGTTGCAGTTCCACCCCACAACAGATGCTTTGCTGCATGCTGACTTCTATGAGATCAACGAGACAAAGGCTATTACTGTAGGTATTCCTGTGAAACTGAATGGTCTGGCTCAGGGTGTTCGTGATGGTGGTAAGTTGAACCTCTCAATCCGCAAGATTGATGTGACCGCTCCCTACAAGCAGATTCCTGAGGTACTGGATATCGACGTTACCAATCTGGCTCTCGGTAAGGCTATCAAGGTTGGTGAGTTGAGCTTCGAGGGTCTGACTCTGGCTACTCCCGCTCAGGTGGTTGTATGCTCAGTTAAGGAGACTCGTGCTTCTAAGGCTGCTGCTGCCGCTGCAGCTCAATAATGATTTTTCGTAATGGAAAAGTACTTAATTGTAGGCTTGGGCAACGTAGGCTCTGAATACGAACAGACCCGCCACAATACAGGTTTTATGGTATTGGACGCTTTTGCAAAGGCGTCCAATATCGTTTTTGAGGATAAGCGTTATGGTTTTGTGGCAGAGACCTCACTCAAAGGTCGCAAAGTTTTTTTGCTGAAGCCCTCTACCTATATGAATTTGAGTGGTAATGCTGTGCGTTATTGGCTCAATAAGGAGAATATCGACCAGAGTCATTTGCTTGTAATTAGCGATGATGTCGCATTAGCCTTAGGAGCTTTCCGTTTGAAGGCTAATGGCTCAAATGGTGGTCACAATGGTCTTGGGCATATTCAGCAGCTTATCGGGCAGGACTATGCTCGTCTGCGTGTTGGTATTGGCAATGACTATCCACGTGGTGCTCAAGTAGACTGGGTTTTGGGTCGTTATAGTGACGATGATATGCAGGTTCTTCAACCCACAATAGATATGGCTGGTGATATTATAAAAAGCTTTGTACTAGCAGGAATTAATATCACAATGAACCAGTATAATAAGTTCGGTAAGGGCCCTAAGGTTCTTAAAGAAAACAAAGAAGTGAATTCATGAATGAAGCTCGAATAGATAAATGGTTGTGGGCGGCCCGTATCTTTAAGACACGTTCGATTGCTTCCGATGCCTGTAAAAATGGTCGAGTGGCAGTGAATGGTGTCAATGTGAAGCCATCGCGAATGGTAAAAGAAGGAGATACTATCAGTGTACGTAAGCCGCCGGTAACCTATTCGTTCAAGATTCTTAAAACAATAGAACAGCGAGTTGGTGCTAAACTACTGCCGGATATATACGAGAATGTGACACCTCAGGATCAGTATGAACTTTTGGAAATGAATCGTATCAGTGGCTTTGTGGATCGTGCTCGTGGAACAGGTCGTCCCACTAAGAAAGACCGTCGTGCAATGGATGCTTTTGTCATGCCATCTCTTGAAGGCTTTACTGGTTTCGACTTTGACAGTTGGGACGACGATGACGATGACTAACAACCAATACTTTTAATTAAGGAGATATTAACAATGAAAACAATGAAATCTTTTTTAGGTATTTGTGCTCTTTCAGCACTTATGGCTTCATGCCTTAGTGATCAGGACAATTATCAGGCAGGCTTTTATATTGAGCATCCTACTAGCAATAGTGGTGTGAATGCCTATTTTGCCAACAATCCCTATGACTCGTTAATCTTCTTCGGATACGGAAACTGGGCTATGGAGGATTATCAGATCGATGGATTTGATAACTCTTGGGTGACTGTTCCCACAAGAAAGGGATATGGCAGTACAATTTATAGACAGAAGGTTTCGTTCCTTCCCAACACGACAGGTGAGGGGCGATGGGCCGGCGTGAAAATCGTTGACGTCAACCACTCTGATGCCTATGCTCCTGTGATATTCTATCAGTATGCTACCCGTGGTGATGGTTCATTGGGTATCGCTGCCGATGTAAAGTCAATCACTGGTACTGATGGAAGCCAATTTGATTTTGCCTATGATGACCTTCACCGTCCCACTTCTGTATCTATTAAGAAAGAAGGTTCGGTTCTGTCGCAACTGAACATTACATATAGTGATAATGACAGTACGATGACAATTAATGACAAGGGAGAAGGTTTTAAGGTGAAGTATGGTAACGATTATCAGCCTAATTACCTGGCGAATGCTAATGATACTGTGGGCTATTACTCACGTTATGATTCTTATGGATACCCCATCAATGCCAAATATCTCTTTAACTTCGAGCACCGTGGATTGCGCGAGAATTCTTGTGTCACTTTTCGTTTCAAGGATACGGGAGCCACTCTCAGCATAGATAGTCTCCATAATGTAGACACCCTCTATTATTTCTGGAAGGGCGAACGTGTAGAAAAGTTATCGTTGACTTATGGCACAATGGACAATCGTTATCAGACTGTTGATGTCAACCAATTGGTTCGTGGCGTTGAGTCATGTGACCCCTATCTGCTGGCTTCTCTTTTCCGTTACACTCGCAGCACAAGCATTGTAAGTCGCGCTGAGGGTCAAAAGGGTGATAATGAGGTGGAGTATAATGTTACTACCCAATTGAATGCCAATAAGAGTGTCAAGACAATGACCGTTGTTAGCGGTTCTGAGACGATCACATATACATTTAATTATTGATAAGCCTATGAGTAGTTCACGTGAGCAAGAAGGTTTGAAGACCTTAGGCCGAAAGACTGAATATAAGTCTGATTACGCTCCAGAGGTGTTGGAGACCTTCCAGAACAAACATCCTGAGAATGACTATTGGGTACAGTTTAATTGCCCCGAGTTTACATCACTTTGTCCCATTACGGGACAGCCTGACTTTGCTGAGATCAAGATATTGTACATGCCTGGTGAGCGTATGGTGGAATCAAAGAGCTTGAAACTCTATCTATTTTCATTCCGCAATCATGGCGACTTCCATGAAGATTGTGTCAACGTAATTATGAAAGACTTGGTACGTTTGATGGATCCTAAGTATATTGAGGTTATCGGTCTGTTCACTCCCCGTGGTGGTATCAGTATTCATCCTTATGCCAATTACGGACGTCCAGGGACAAAATACGAGGAGATGGCTCAGCAACGATTGATGAGCTATCAAATGACAGGAAAGTAATTCTGCTTATTCCTCGATTTTCTTGTAAAAGCCGCGAGGTCCGTCGTTGAAACGGAGAACTAGAGAATCGGCAGTTAACAACATCAGATCTACGGTGTCGGCGCTGACCAAGTTTGTCATTCCGAGTGAGTCCGTCATTGATTCAACGAGAATAATTTGTCCGTTATGGAAGTTCCATTCGCGATAGCGCTTTAAAATAGGATATTCCACGGGTAAGATTTCATCGCTCGTGTTTTGGCGATTGGCTCCCTTAGTATAGAGGATATTATCGTGTTTGAAAACATAAGTATATTCAAGAGGAATGTTGAGCAACTCCCGAATAGAATCGGGCAGTTGCTCTTCTTTTTGTTTTTGTGTGAGGCCTTCCATGTCGGCTCTGTCACGCAGGGTGGGGAGCACCTGTTGGCACCATTCTCCCATTAAGTCTTCTATAACCACAACCATTCTTGCCTTGGTTGAATCCTGCTCATTGCGAACGATAGCCAGTTTGTCACCAATACGAATGTCTCCAAATACCATATGTTGGCGTGTGGCATCGAGGACATTGAGTGTGTCAGGGTCGCTTCCGTCATAATCGAGTGTCAAGAAAACTACGATCGTATCGTTACATCCGTCGCAAGCCAAACCATAGATAGTGGTATCGTCGTATGTTAGTGAGTCTTTCGATGTCTGCTCTGTCTCATTGTTGTTGCTGCCTGTTGTGCCACAGCCAAGGATGTTTGCGAGAACAAACATAAAGAAAAATAGTGCTTTTTTCATCTTCTTTGGTCTAAATTTGGGGCAAAGTTACTAAATAATTTATTATTTGCCATACACATTTCATAATAATTTTGTAACTTTGCATCCAATTTGAGAATTTAGTAAAAATCAGATTATGGCAAAGAAACAAATTAAGTTTAGTCTCGTCTACCGCGATATGTGGCAGTCGTCTGGAAAATTCCAGCCACGAAAGGATCAGTTGGAGCGTATTGCCCCAGTGATTATCGATATGGGCTGTTTTGCTCGTGTCGAGACCAATGGTGGTGCATTCGAACAGGTGAACCTGATGGCAGGAGAGAACCCTAACGATGCTGTACGCGCTTTCTGTAAGCCTTTCAATGAGGCAGGCATCCAAACCCACATGTTGGATCGTGGCCTGAATGCTTTGCGTATGTATCCAGTTCCCGATGATGTTCGTGAACTGATGTACAAAGTAAAGAAGGCCCAGGGTGTGGATATCCCTCGTATCTTCTGCGGTTTGAACGACACACGTAATATCATTCCTTCTATCAAGTGGGCAAAGGCTGCTGGCATGATTCCTCAGGCCACACTTTGTATCACCAATTCACCTGTTCACACTGTAGAGTATTACTCACAGATTGCCGATGAGGTGATTGCTGCTGGTGCCGAGGAGATTTGCTTGAAGGATATGGCCGGTATTGGTCAGCCCGCTATGCTGGGTGCTCTTACTAAAGCCATCAAGACCAAACACCCCGATATCATCATTCAGTATCACGGTCATTCTGGTCCTGGTCTCTCTATGGCCAGCATCCTTGAGGTTTGTAACAATGGTGCCGATATCATTGATACCGCTATCGAACCTTTGTCATGGGGTAAGGTTCATCCCGATATCATCTCTGTTCAGTCAATGCTGAAGAACGAGGGCTTCGAGGTAGCTGATATCAATATGAATGCCTACATGCAGGCACGTACATTGACTCAGGAGTTCATTGACGAGTGGCTGGGCTACTTCATTAATCCTGCCAACAAGCACATGTCTTCTCTCTTGTTGGGTTGTGGTTTGCCTGGTGGCATGATGGGCTCTATGATGGCCGATCTTGGTGGTATTCAGACCATGATCAATAAGATTCGTGCTCAGAAGGGTGAGGCAGAACTCACGATGGACGATATGCTTGTGAAGCTGTTCAATGAGGTAGAGTATGTTTGGCCTCGTGTTGGTTATCCCCCATTGGTGACTCCCTTCTCTCAGTATACCAAGAACATTGCCCTCATGAACCTGTTGACTATCGAGCAGGGTAAGGGTCGTTTCGTAATGATGGACGATGCTATGTGGGGTATGATTCTTGGTAAGAGTGGCAAGATTCCTGGCACAGTTGATCCCGAGTTGGTCGAGCTTGCCAAGAAGCAGAACCGCGAGTTTACGGATGTAGACCCCCACACGCT
>Ga0265299_10001516_pt1 | contig 26370 bp, 13 predicted proteins | sample AusTroGonzalo_MG_4_FD_193485 | JGI IMG/M metagenome (GOLD analysis project Ga0265299, IMG submission 193485) | Bovine rumen microbial communities from tropical cattle in Woodstock, Queensland, Australia - Gonzalo_02 | ecosystem: Host-associated > Mammals > Digestive system > Stomach > Rumen ... | reverse complement strand
GTTGCTGCTGGCGGTTTTGGGCCGAAAAAGGGTTTTGATTACTCATACGCAAAATTAGCAAAAAAAACCCTATTGCTATCTATTGAATGGTAAATTCCTTTGCATAAGGCTGGTTTTGCTTATAGGCAGGCCAGCCGGGATTCCCATTTTTGCAGAAAGCCGTCCAGGCATCCAGCATTTCCTCGGAGAGCTGGTAATCGGCCTCTATGAACGGGCGCCAGCTGTTTTTAAGCGTGCCGAATACGTACCAGAGTTCGGCCGAATGGAAGGCGCCGGCGGCCGATGCCGGATGGGCCTCGTCGGTGGGCAGTTCGCGCAGGAACTCGTATTCAAAGACCGGGAAGCCCAGGGAGTCGCGGAGCTCGCAGAAGTGGTCCACGGGCTCGCCGCCCAGCATGCCCATATCGTCCTTGTTGTAGCCAATCATAATGGGAACCGGAGCTATGTTGCCGTCCATAAACGCCCTCTCAAAGCCCTCGGTGAGCACTTTTCCGTCCAGATGCGGGGTGAGCATTCCCTTGAGCGCACCCAAAATCTCAGAGGCCGGGGCCGCGCGCATATCGGCCAAGTTGGTGAGTCCGGCAGCATCCATCAGGGCCTTGCCCATGGCATCGGCCTGCTCCTGCGTGGCTTCCGGAGTGAGACCGCGGGTAGAAAGCCCGCCGCCGCTCTGGATGATGGCACCGGCCATGAGTTCCCGCGACAGGGGTGATACCAGCAGCGTCTTTACACTCATGGCGCCGGCACTTTGACCGAAGACTGTAATCTTATCCGGGTCACCGCCAAAGGCCGATATATTGTCGTGCACCCACTGCAGGGCGGCAATCTGGTCCATGGTGCCGTAGTTTCCGGACTGCCCCTGCTCTGCCGTGAGCTCCGGATGTGACAGGAAGCCGAAGGTTCCCAGCCGATAATTGATGGTGACCAGAATCACGCCCCGGCGGGCCCAGGCATCGCCGTCCATAGTCACTTCATAGCCATAGCCGTTCATATAGGCCCCGCCATGAATCCACATGGCAACAGGCAGTTTAGCGTTAGGATTTCCCACCGTTTGGGCAGGAGCCCAGACATTCAGGTACAGGCAGTCTTCGCTTTCTTCCGGCGTCCCTTCCCAATAGAATTCGTCGCCGTAGAAGGTGCCGGGCTTGTTCCCGAACTGCGGACAAATGGGGCCGAAGGAATCGCACACCCTGACTCCCTCCCAGGTCGGAACCGGCTGCGGCGCCTGCCAACGGAGATCGCCCACCGGCGGTGCGGCATAGGGAATGCCTTTATAGACCATCACATTGGAGGAGTCCGTGAGGACACCCTGGATCTTACCTCCGGCAATCTCCAGCACCGGAGGCTGTGCCGTACAGGAAATCAGGGCCAATAACAGCAGGGAAACGGATAACTTATTCATTTTTCGCGGCGTTTTATAGCGCTAATATACAATTAAAACTGTATATTTGTGCATAAGCACATCGTTCTCCTATGAAAAAAATCTTACTTAGCGCCCTGGTGCTGGCGGTTTTTAGCCTGTTGGCTGCCGCCCAGCCTGCAGTCCCCGAAAATGTCATCCATACCCAGCGGGCCAGCATTAACATTACCTATGGCGGTCCCACTCGCGCAGAAGGCCGATCGTATAATTTCACGCCCATCTTCCTCATCTACCCGGACGGAAAAGTGGATCAGGCCGGCGCAGAGCAACTGCTTGCCAGCCTGGACATCCAGGCCCTGCTGGATGCCAACTACGGCACCGCTCTGGTGGTGAATCCTATCGGCGAAAAGTACGACGCCCAGGCCGATTTTGACGCTTTCGTTCAATTGTTTAACCAGTTCCGCGGCCCCGGCAACCTGAAGCTGGTGGGCTTTGGCGCCGGTGCCACGTTTGTGAATCAGGTGCTGGCTCCCAAGGCCGGCGGGCAGGTGGCCGGCATCCTCAGCGTCGGCGGCAAGCCGGGCAAGAGCGTGGACCCTGCAGGCGTTCCCGCCTATGTGGCCGGGAAAGGCGCGGCCAAGGTGGCTAAGCCTTACCAGGCCGCCATCGCGGCTCATGCCGATGAACCGTTGTTGAAAGTGGTGGTGAATCCTGCATCGGCCCCTTTGAAGGAGGTCTTTGCCGAAGCCTGGAAAGAAGTGTTGGGCCGTAATTACCGCTATAACAATTATCGGCATACCCATTACGAAGGCTCCCCCTTCGGGCAATACGGGTCCTTTGAACTGGAGCCTTACCTGGATTGCGAGTCCCTTGGGATCAAGCGCATCATTGTGGAGCAGCCCACTGGATTCGGCCCGCAGGCGCAGGACGGTCCCAAACAGCTGTGGTACGAATACTGGCCCGAGGAACTGCTGGCCGGCGCTCCGGAACACAGTGTACCCGTGATGGTACTCCTGCACGGCAATATGAACGATCCCCGCACCCAGGCCGAAACTTCCGGCTTTATCCAGGTGGCCGCAGAGGACCGCTTCTTTGTGGTGGAAATGGAATGGCAGGGCACGCCCAATTACCAGGCCATGGGCCACGACGGCATTGAATCCGTTCTTTATCAGCTGTTTGCAAAGTATCCCCAGCTGGATCCTTCCCGCGTATACGCCGAAGGCCTGAGCGCCGGTTCCATCACGGCTACGGCCCTGGGCATCAAGAAGTCCCATATCTTTGCTGCGGTGGGCGGCCATTCCGGCGGCATCTTCAGTGGCCCGTTCAAGGGCTATACCGCCTTTGATATCCTCTGGGCCGAAGCTACCCAGAAGCGCGGCGCCGTGGAAATGCCCTACTGCTCCGTCCTGGGCACGGCCGATAATGTGGTCCCCTACATCAAACCCGACAACTGGAAAGGCAACAACTACCTCAACGCCTGGAACGCCTACCAGCAGATGAACGGCATGGAGGTGGTGAGCGAAATAGACTTTTCCGTGGACCCGGTCTTCGGCCAGAAACTGCAGGACCGCGAAACCATCGTGACCAACAAAGGCGACGGCATTGTCATAGAAACCGGCCAGCTTTACAAAGGCAACGTGCCCCTGATAAAAATAGTAGCCGTCATGGACTACGGCCACTGGAACTTCCAGCCCACCGCCCGCATCATGTGGGACTTCTTCAAACAATACCGCCGCGACCCCGTCACCAAGAAGCTGATCCACCCCTAACCCCTGGCAACCAACTCCCTCACCCTCAGCACATTACAGAAAGTTTTCGTTCAAAATTTGAACGAAAACTTTTCGTAAAATATTAACTGTCAGGCAGTTACTTGCCAGGATATAAGCCGTCCGGTGGGGTTAAAGGGTGGGGCGGGGCTGGCTGGTCAGTTTCTCCAGCGTGACGGGCCCTATGAGGCCGGAGGGAAGAAGGGCCGATTGGGCCTGGTAGAAGGGAACCGGGGTGTAGGTATGTTTCTCTGCTCCGGGCTGGGCGTCGCCGATCAGGCGGTTCACCCATACGTTCACCACTTTCACTTCGATGGTGTTCTTGCCAGGCTTCAGTTTGCCTTCGAAACAGGTCTTGTAAGGGGCTTTCCAGAGGAAGGCCACGTGTTCGCCGTTGATGAAGACATCGGCCATCTGGCCCACGCTGCCCAGGTCCAGGGACAACATTTCCGGCAACTCGTTCTTCTTGAGCGTGAAGCTGTTCCTGTAAGTAGCCGTGCCGGAGAAGTATTTCACAGAAGGGTCTGAAGAATCGGTCCAGGAAGACAGGGTGTTCCATTTCTGCACGCCGGCAGGAGCGCCGGGGCCGTCGAAGGAAACTGTCCAGGGACCGTTCAGGGCCACCTTCCCCACAGACTGCAGGGGTACGGAATCTGCCACAGGCGCAGCCGAAGGATCGGCCACAATAAACAAGGCCTGGTTGGGTTCCAGATGCAGTGTATGGCCTTTCAGGGCCCGGTTCAAGCTCTTGCCAGTTTCAGGATCCAGGACAGTCCAGACGCCCGAAGCATCCCGCAGGGAGAGTTCCGTGTCCAACGCCCTATCGCTGAAATTCCGTACCCAGTAGATGTTGCGCTCCCCGTCCTTCCGGTGGAAATAACGCACTTCGGGGGCCGAACTTACAAAATCGGGGGCCACACCCGCCTTCACCATACCCTCAGCTACGCTACCGGTCCAGACATTGGGACGGGCGGCGTGCCAGATTCCGGCCACCAGGCGGGCGAACTCGGCGGGATCATCGCCCCGGCCGGCCATCCGCACAGGTTCCCGGCCGATAAGGAATACGCCTCCGGAAACCAGCTCATGCAGTTTGCGCAGAATCTCAACGCTCATAGTCTGCGTATGGGCGCCCAAAGCCACTACTTTATAACACTGACCGCTCTCAGTAACAGCTGCACCGTCCTTTACCTGCAGGCAATTCAGCATTACATGGGGACTGGCAAAGTCGTAGGCATAGCTCTCCGGAACGGAAGGCAGCGCATCTTCGTGTTCTGCAGTGACATTGGTGCCTTCGCCATAATACCATAGGACATCGGCCACGGAGCGGCCCTGCTGAAGCATATAGCTGCTGCGGGCCAGGTAATCCATCCAGTATTTGGCGTATTCCGCCCAGGTTTCGTGGCGGGTGAACCACTGGCCGAAAATGAGCAGTCCCAGACCCGGACGCAGGTTGTCGGTGGGCTGATGCGCGCTCTCGTGGATGAAGAAACGGTTGAGGCCGCTCAGAAGGGCGATATCGGCTATCTGCTTGAGGTTGCCGGGATACCAGCTGTAGGCACCGCCCAGCATACCGTTAGTGGTGAAACTCTCCCCTGCCACCAGATTCTGGCCGTAGATATGGGCCACGGAGGCCGATTCCCGGATATCGGCCTGATAATGGATGGATTGGGCCGGATCCACCGTCCAGATAGCGGCCATGGGCACGGTGGCCGTGCGCTTGAGATCCATACCATCGCCCACAAACACGCGGCTGCCTTCATGGGATTCGGTGTATCGGCCTTTCATGCCGTATTCTTCCAGGATACCGTTTATGCGGTCGTAATTAGCGGCAAAGAGCCCGCCCAGGGTTTCGCGCCAGTCAAAGAGGAAGCCTTCTGTCTGCTCCGAACTGCCGATTACTTCTCCGGCAAGAGCCGGGAGCCAGGGAATAAGGTCATAACCGCAGGCCGATTGGAAAGCCTCTGCCATCTTGGGCGTCCAGGTCATCTGTTCGGCCTCATAGCTGTCCACCATGAGGTACTGGATGCCCCGCTGACCCAACAGACCACCGGCCGCCTCCTTGTACATATCCAAATAGTTGTGGAAGTAACGGCTCCAGGCATCCGGATCCAGCTTGTCCACTTCCAGGCCGGTGGCTTCCGGCGGAGCGGGATGGTTCTGCTTGCCGGTGAGCGAAGCGCCGAAACGGTAGATACGCCATCGGCCTTCAGGAACCTCCCAGTTCAGCGAACCGTCTTCCTGCATCAGCGAGGTCAGGTCCAGCACCTCCTTCACGGGGGCATCCGTGACCGGAGTCAGGTGCGTCTCCAGATCCATCGGCGCGGCAAAACCGGCCTTTTCCTCGGCGTGATTCACCTTGTATACGGTATTCAGCTTCCATTCGTGGATACGGGTGCCGGTGGGCATCACCACGGGAACGCCATAGGCAGCCAGGCTGTAATCCGGCTGGGGATTCACCACCATGAGCCGGAAATACTTGGCCGTGGTTTCCGGAATGTCGAAAGTAACCTGCGGGAGGAAAGACGAAGGAACCCGGCACACCTCTTCCCACACCACACCGTCCTGACTGCAAAGGAGCTGATTGTCCATGTGCCGATGAGCATCGAACTGGTCCTGTACCTGGCCTCCCACCAGCGTCATGGAACGGAGAGTCACCGCCTCCGGGAAACTGTACTGCAACCAGGAATGTGTTCCGGAAGGGTTGACAGCCAGTTCATTACCATCATTGATATCGCCGTTGGCAAGTTGTTCAACGGAGAAATCCCCGCCGCTGGATGAAACGACAGCACCCAGTTCTGCCAGACTCTTCTCTTCATCCGGAAGATGGACAGCCACCACGGCAATGTCCTGATACCAGGGGAAGATACGGGCAAAAACAGGCGCATAAAGGCCTCCATCGGCATTCAGGAATTTGCCGATATTCCGATAAGGTTCCGGCAGCTGAAGACTTTGACGGCTTCCGCCCTGCACTTCCAGCATGCGCCAGGTGAGCTTCTTCATGCCATCGGCCGGCTGAACCCAAGGACCGCCGGTGGAACTCCAGCCGGGAGCCGATGCAATGCCGATCTCCATACCCAGCGAATCGGCGAAATGAATGGCATAGGTGAATGCATCCTTCCATCCCTCGCTCAGATACGGCCGAGGTTCCACCACAGGGGGAAGACCCTGCATCATGGCTCCGCCTGCATCGAACTGATGGAAACCCCCAATCCCGATGCGGTCCATCCATTCCATGTCTTTGCGGATACCGTCCTTGCTAATGTTTCCGTCCATCCAGTGCCACCAGACATAAGGGCGCGCCTCCTGGGGCGGGTTTGCGAAACGCGGCTCCTGTGCACCCAATTGAATGCACAGGAATGCGTTCACAACCAATACAAACCAACCACGATTCATCTATTTCAGATTTAAAGCTTTTAACAATTGTTTGTTCCATTTCCCGGAAGCATCGTCGTAAATGGAGAAGTTGTCCCGGTAGAAGGCCCAGATTATGGAGCTGAAGCCGTATTGCCCGGCCAGCGACCGGACAAAGCCGATATAGCGGGCGCGGGAAGCGTTGTCGGCATTGTCGCAGGCACCGAATTCGCCGATGCTCACCGGCCGCCCGGTACGCTCGCTCCAGCGGGCAAGGAAAGCAAAGTCCTGCTCCAGCGGGGCTTTATCGGCCTCCGTACCCATCCAGGGAATGTCTTTGATATCCCCGGCCATGGCGAAGGCAATGCCCTGGTGCGTAAAGGTCTGGGGCAGGTAATAATGCGCGTCCACAATGATATTCCACTCCTCGGAAGGGAATTCCAACAGGCCGATGGTCCAGTGCTGGCCCAGGCTGGGCGTGCCCACCGTAAGGGTTTTGCCGGGGTTGTGGTGACGGATAATTTTGACGCAGGCGGCGATGATTTCATTCCACAGCGCCGGATCCATCTGCAGGCTGGGCTCATTCAGCAGGCCGAAGTACAAGCTATCATCGGCATAGTCCTTATAGTGGGCCGACAACTGCTGCCAGATGCTGTACAGACGGTCGATGTTATCCTGATAGGACAAATCCTTGGGGCTGAAGCCGAAGGAAATAATCGGATAATAATGATTGTCCAGAATGACCGCCAAGCCATTGGCGATGCATTCATCCACCACAGCATCCACCTTCTGCAGGAACTCTGGATCAATAGTATAAGGAGCACTTTCCCCGGTGTGGGCCGCCCAGAGAATGGGAATGCGCACACTCTTGAAACCAGCTTTAACTATTTTTTTGATGGTACCGGGTTTAATGGGTTCGTTGCCGTTCAGACCGTCCAGGGTGGCGTTAAGGTTCACCCCGGCACCCAGCCGACGGTTCCGTTCAAACGCCAGTGACGCTGCTGCAGGAACATCCACCTGCGCCGTAGCTTTCTCAAGAACACTTTTATCCCGGCTCAGGAAAAGATGCGTTGCGGCAAAATTCCCGGCCCCGTCGGCAAAGCTGGCGGGCGCTTGTACGCTTCCTGCCGCACCGAAAATCATAAGCAACTCCAAGTTGTCACCGTCAATGGCCACGAGACCCTTCCCTTCCATTTGAGGGATGCCGCCCAGAGACAGTTTGTTCCCTTCCAGCACATAGCTGCCGCCCATATTCATCGACGAGAAAGCCTCCGACCAGATGGCATAGGTGCCGTCCGGCCTGAAAGTAGCTGATGCCGGAGATCCGCAATACAGGCCATACCACTCCCCTTCCAGGGGCGAAGTCCGGTAGGTGCAGTTCTCTATTTCATAGTTCATGGACGGGCCCCAGTAAGAAGTGAGGGGCGCCGGCAGACCGGCACCGGAAATTTCGCCGAAAACCGGTTTTGTCACCTTGGTGAATACCGGCGTTCCCGCATAGGAGCAGCCGCTTACCCGGGTGGTGGTAATGCCAAAGGCCGATCCCATGGTCCCATAGGTGGCGTTAAACTCGCCTACTACGCCGCCCACCTGGGCGAATCCCATATCGGCCACTTCTATCTGGACGGTGGAAGTGCTGCCCGAAACGGTTCCGTAGCGCTCGCTGCCCACCAGGCCTCCCATATAGATTTGCTGGCTGCCGCTTTCTCCGCTGATGCGGATGCTGCCCTTCGCCGTGCAATTCTCAACATTGGTGGCCGATGCCTGCAATCCTCCGATAAAAGCCTTGTACTCATTTACTTGACGCTGAAGGAAGCGAATATTGATGTCGAAGTCGGAGGTACAGTTGCGGGTGTCGTTATAGGCTTCGCCGGCATAGGCGCCCACGTATAGCTCTCCACCGCCGTTGCCGGCAATCTCAATATCCATAGTACCGCTCACGGTGTTGTTCTCCAGCGTACCGCCCCAGATACCGCCGCAAAGGCCGGTGAAACTGTGGAAAGTTCCTTCGGTATTGGTGGTCTTTACCTTGATGACGGTTCCGCTGATGGTGCAGTTGCGCACGGCAGCAACGCCCTTGTCCTGCTTGATAATGCCCACCAGCGGTGCCACATAGGGCCTTTCCGCCGTAAAGCACAACTGGCTGTCTTCCAGGGTCAGATTGCGGATTTCACCATCGGCCATGGTGCCGAAGAGGCCGGCTTTGTCGGCGCGTAGTTCTGTGATCCGAAGCCCCTTAATGGTGTGCCCCTGGCCGTCGAAGATGCCCTTGAAGGCGTGGCGCCACCATTCGGCCGGTGCAAACTCATAAGGCCCTTCATATTCGCCGATAGGATTCCAGTTGGCTATTCCGGAAAGGTCCAGATCGTTTTCCAGCACATACCAGCCGTACAGATCTTCCCGGATGGCATCCAGTTCCTCCACCGTACGGATGGCCTTGGGGGCCACCCATTTGGCATACAGCGTCATGGATGTTTCCACCCGCATGGAGTCCGTGGCAGGAACGAAGAAGCTGGCGTTGTTGCCGAAGCGCCATTCTTCCTCCGGCCGGCACTCCGGCGTGGTGTACCAGCCGCCGAAACGGTAGCCTTCCCGAGTGGGATAGGTTTTTGCCTCGGCCGGGAGCATTCGGCCCAAGTTCACGGAAACAGGCTCAATCACCTGGTCTGTGCTGTAGTTCAGGTTGAAGGAAACGGTGCCTGTATTTTGGGAGAAGGCAGCCGTGCCGACAAGCGCGGCTGCCAAAAGGGCCAATAACTTTTTCATTCCTAAAGTTTTCCTACAAATTTAGCATTCGCCACGCTGGATTCCAAGGTAATGGTGCAAACATCCCCTTCATAGGAGACACTTACCATGCCGTCGGTGATATAGGTCTTGGTTTCCGCACCGTCCAGGGCGAACCAGACGGAGCCCATATCCAGCGGCCAGTACATACCCGGAGCATATTCATAGTTGTACTGGAATCCGGTGCCGAACTCTCCGGCACCCACCATTCCGGGAATGGAGCAGGCCTTGTAACTGCCGGCTGCCAGTTTGCCGTCGGCGGAATAGATCTCCAGGGTAACATAATTACCGGTTCCGGAATAGCTCCAGGCATACATCGTTTCGTTATACGTGGCTTCGATGCCTTCGGAAGCCAGGCGGACGGTAATGGTCCCTTCACCGGGAGTTACTTCCACCACCTTACTGAGCTCCACATATTCAATGACTTCATAATCCAGCGCTTCAATGGAGCCCGTGTACGCTACCCAAATTTCGGAAGCTTCGTCCTTGTACTCGATGTCGTAGGTGCTGCCGGTCTTGGACACGGTGATGACACCGGATTTCAGGTTGGTCACATCGTAGCCGCTGGCCTTTACATCGAACCAGTTGGTGCCGGAGCCACCGGTAAAGAGCATGCCGGGAGCATATTCATAGGTCCAGAAATCGCCGGCCTTGGCCTCAACGCCCACCGTGTATGTGCCGGGATAGAGCTTGCCGTCGGGGCTGGAGAGTTCCATCATCAGGACCTTTCCGTCGCCGGTGAAGAAAGGATTGCCAGCCAGGTCGGCGCCCACGGCAATCTCGCCGGAGCCGATGTAAACCAGCACGCTGCTTTCCAGGGATTTGGCATCCACCAGCAGGTCCAGGCGCTGGGCTTCTTTCTCGGGCTCATAGACCGCATCAAAGGAGGCTTCCACACGGAAGGCCTTTCCCTCCACGTTCCACAGATAACCGCTTACGGTATAGTGGTCTTCCGTCTTGGTCACGCTCAGCGTTCCTTCCGTATTCAGGGCCTTGGCGCCCTCGCCGGCAGGGGCGAAAGAACTTTCATCGGCCAGATAGTTGCCGGCTTTGACATTGGCCGACGTACCGCCGGAAAAGGTGATGGCGGGAATGTAGTAGGTATCGGCCACCAGGACCAGATTCAGCTGGTCTCCGGCAGAAGAGGTGATGGAAAGCGGGAAATGGAACTTGCCGCTCTCATCCTTCGTGCGTTCGCCAGCGCTGAACTGGGTCAGGCTGTAGGTGGTAGGTTTCGGATAATCGGCCGAAAGGGGGTCGATGGCACTCTTGGTGCAGGCAAGGGCCATCATGCCCGCAGCTATGTAAAGAATATAGTGTTTCATACGCGCTTACCACTGGGGATTTTGTTTGATGTTGGTGTTCTGGCTGGTCTCCAGGGCCGGATAAGGCAAGAGGTTGTGTTTCCCTTCCTTGAAACCGTATTTGGAGCTGTCCTTGTTGTACTGCTGGTAGCTTACGTTACCGTTGGAGTCCAGGGTAGGAATCTCACCGCCCTGATTTTTCAGGCAGTCGGCGGCGATGCCCCAGCGGAGCATGTCCTGGAAGCGGGTTCCTTCGCCACAAAGCTCGCAGCGCTTCTCCAGCTGGATATCGGCCAGGGTGACGCCCGACTTGGTGGAAGCCTTGGCGCGGGTACGTACCTCGTTGTAATATTGGTCGGCCTTGCTCTGGTCTACGCCCAGATTGGCTTCGGCGGCCAGCAGAAGCACTTCAGCGTAGCGCATGTAACGCGGGGAGTTGGTATCGGCATAGCCCATACCGGCTCCGGGGGCCTCGCCTGCCAGGCGGCGCCATTTCCACATGAAGAAACCTTCGTTACCATAGAGGCTCATGCCGTCCTTGATGGTATTGCCCAGGGCCACCATCTGCGGATAGGTCTTCAGGCTCTGGCTCAGGCGGTAACCGTCTTCTCCCTCGGCCTGTACAAAGGCGTCGTAGAGGGACTTCTGGGGATTGCACTGGCCCCAGCCCATGGAGGCGAAGTCGCTGCTCAGGTTCATGGCGTCGGTCTTCCAGTGGATGCCGATACGGTAGGTATTGATGTTCACCCAAACGGCGGCAGGATCGTCCACACGCCGGATGGTGAAGAGTTCCTCACAGTTGAAGGCATTGTCATAGCGCTGGAGGTCTTCATATTCCCCGTCGTAAAGGGCATACAGGCCGCTGCCGATCACCTCGTCCAGCACCTTGGCGGCCTGGGCATTCTTGCCCTGCCACAGATAGACCTTTCCCAGGACAGCCTGGGCGAACTGCTTGGTGGGCTGCCAGGTATCCTTGTCGTTCACGTGGCTCTTCTGGGCCAGGGCACCGCTGCCGATAGCCTCGGTGAGTTCGGTCTCCAGGAAGCTCCAAAGCTGCTCATCGGTGGAATTGGCCTGAGCATATTCGCTGGCCTCCAGTTCGTGGTCCACGATGGGCGGATTTCCCCACAGGGAAGCCAATTCAAAGTGAGCCCAGGCGCGCAGAACGCGGGATTCCTCCACCACGCGCTTCTTCACGCGTGTATCGGGATTCACATGGGCGATGGCCACATTGCAATAGTAAATGACACTGTAATAACCGCTGAACAGGTCTTTGATATTGCTGTGCTCGCTGTCGAAGGTGTATTCGTTCAGGCGTTCCATGCCGGCGGCATCGTTGCGCTGTGCTCCGCCAGCCCAGAAATCGTCGGAGAGCATGTTCTTGGTGAGGAAGATGCTGCTCTCCAGGTTCCGGAGGGTGAGCATGGTGTATGCCGTAGCAGTCTCGGCCTCGTCGTCCGTCTTATAGTAGGTGTCGTAGTTCAGGGAACCGTGCTGGTCGATGTTCAGATTATCGTTGCAGGCTACAGCGGCGCCCAGCACCAGGATTCCGGTAAGGATATAGGTGATTCTCTTTTTCATAACAAACAGGAATTAGAAGGTTAACTGGAGGCCGAAAACCACTTTCTTGGAAGTAGGATAGCTACCGCTGTCAACGCCCAGGGACTGGCCGATGCCGGTGATTTCGGGGTCGAAACCGGGATAGCTGGCAAAAGTGAAGAAGTCGTCCAGCGACGCATAGATGCGCAGATTGTCCATCCTGATCTTCTGGAGCACATTCTTGGGCAGCGTATAACCCAGCTGAATCTGCTTGATCTTGAAGTAGGAGCCGTCGAAGACACTGGCCGATGAAATGGCGTACTTGTCCAGGCCGTTGGCCCCGGCGCGCGGCTGGGTGGCGGTGGTATGAGTAGGCGTCCAGCGGTCTTCCGTGAAGTAGGTAAGCTTGTTATAAGCGCCGCTGGTGCTGTTCAGGGAGCACAGGATGCTGTTTCCATAAGACCCGGTGCCGAAGACCAGGAGGTCGATGCCCTTCCAGCTGGCCGTAAGCGTGATACCGCCGGTCAGGTCCGGAATACCTTTGCCAATGTAGGTCTTGTCCCCGTCGCCGATGGTAGGATCATCGTCCAGGTTCTCAAACTCAGGTTCACCAGTAGTGGAATTGATGCCGCTGAACTTATATCCGTAGAAATACCAGGCCGGCTGACCCACTTCGAAACGGGTGGGAGCTACGGTAGAACTGATATAAGTAGCCGTTTCGTGAATCTTGGTCACCTTGTTCTTAAGCGTGGACAGATTGCCGCGGATGCTGTAAGAGAAGTCCTTGCCAACCTGATCGCTCCAGCCCAGTTCAAACTCGAAACCGGTGTTGCGGATGTTACCGGCGTTCATAGGGGAAGCCGTCACGCCCATGATGGTGGAAGGAACCAGACCTTCCACAATCAGGTCTTTGGTGGTCTTGTTGAACCAGTCCATGGAGAAGGTGAGGCGGCCGCCCAGGAAGCGGGCGTCCAAACCCAGGTCGGTCTGCTCGGAAGTCTCCCATTTGAGCTCGTTGTTGCCGGAGGAAGAAGGAGCATAACCGTAAATGTAGTGGAAATCGGGACCGTCGCTGGTGGGCAGAGCTTCCGTAGCATAATAATTATAGAAGGAGGCGATAGAGTTGGCATAACGGTATCCGCTCAGGGAAGCGATGGAACCGTTCTGACCCCAGCTGGCACGGATTTTCAGGAAAGGCAGCCAACTGCGGGCGCCCTCCATGAAGGGTTCTTCGGAAATGGTCCAACCGGCCGATACGGCAGGGAAATAGCCCCAGCGCTTGGTAACGGGAAGCACGGAGGTATCGGCGGCATCGGCACGCAGGGAAGCCTGTACCAGATATCGGCCGGCATAGCTCCAGTTCAATCGGCCGAAATAGGCCAGCTTGCGGTTGAACAGGTCTTCACCGCCGTAGATGCGCACGCTGGAGGAAGCGGAGCGATAGGCGAAGTAGTAGAACAGCGGATCGTTCTTCTGGACACCCAGGTCGCCTTCGCCGCCGGAAGTGGCACCCGAAACGGAGAAATTGTGCGTCTGACTGTAGGAAGTACCCACCATCACACCCAGGTTGTGCTTACCCAGCTGCTTGTTGTAGTTCACGAAGTTTTCCCACTGGAAATAGCCGGGAACGGAGGCCGAGCTGGCCAGGGTTACATAACTCTGCTGGGCCTTGGCGTTGGCATAATAAGGAATGTCGTAGGTGTACTCGTTGGCTCCCGTCAGGCGATAAGACAGCCGGGTGGTGATGAGCAGTCCCTCGATGGGCGTGAAATTGAGGAAAGTGGTACCGTTGATGACCATCCTTCTGCTCTTCATATAAGAGCGGTCGCGCAGGATGAGCGGATTGGGATTGGAGTCGATGATGAAGTTGGAAATACCATAGTAATTCCCCTTTCCGTCTCCCAGCAAGCCGCCCCAAGAGGGATTCTCCAGGATGAGCTGCATATTGGCAGGAAGTTCATTGGCTGCATACACCGGCTTGGTGAGCGGATCCAGACGCAAGGTAGAAAGGACGGTATTCAGTTCGCTGTGGGAGTTGATCACGGTGCCGGCATCGGAGATGTTGCGGCCGCTGGCATATTCCAGCTGGTTGTTGGAGCCGAACTCCAGCCACTTCTTGATCTTCCGCGTCACGTTCACCATGCCGGTGAGACGCTCGTAAGTATCGGCATTCCCCACAAACATACCATTGTTGTTCAGGTAGTTGATGGAAGCATAGAGACTGCCTTTCTCGTTTCCGGACTGGAAAGAGAGATTGTGGCGATGCATGATACCGTTCTCGAAAGCAGTGTTGATCCAGTCCGTATTGGTCTGGAAATCCCAGTTGCGATACACCTGGTCCAGCGAGATGAGGCCGGCCTCTGTATAATAATCGATGTACTGGTTGGCGTTCATTACATGCGGAACCTTACCCAGGCTTTGTATGGCCAGCTGGAAGTCATAAGAGACCTTTCCTTCGCCCTTACCTTTCTTGGTGGTGATAAGCACCACGCCGTTACCGGCCGATGCACCATAGATAGCAGCGGAGGCGCCGTCCTTCAGCACTTCCATGGATTCGATGTCGTTGGGGTCGATGCCGCCGATATCGGTGGTGACACGGCCGTCCACCACATACAGGGGATCGCAGTCGCCGTTGGAGGAAATACCGCGGATGCGGATGGTGGGCGATGCACCCGGACGGGCCGATGAGTTCATCACCTGCACGCCGGCCGTCTTGCCCTGCAGGGCCTGGCTGGCATCTGTGATAGTACGGGCTTCCAGATCCTGGGCTTTCACAGACGAAATGGCGCCGGTGAGGTCGCTCTTCTTCTGTACGCCGTAACCCACCACCACGGTTTCTTCCAACTGGAGATTGTCTTCTTCCAGGGTGATGGTGACGGTTTTGGACTCATTTACCACAATTTGCTGGGGCAGATAGCCCAGCGTGGAAATTTCAACGGTGCTCCCGGCAGGAACGGTGAGCGTAAAATGCCCGTCCATGTCCGTGACAGTGCCGTTGTTGGTCCCTACTTGGACCACGCCGGCGCTGATGACCGGACCTAAGGCATCAACTACGGTGCCGCTCAGGGTAACCCGCTGCTGTGCGTGCAGCGAGGTGCAAAGCAGCAAGGCCGACAGGATAACGGCTGTCAGTCTTTTGAATGCAGAAGGAATCATAAGGAACAATTTGTATTGGGTTAGTTTGTCTATGCGGTTTCGCTTTTGCAAAGTTCCTTATTATTACGCGGGCGGGCTTGTATGAGGGACCAAGATGTTTTGAAATCATACAAACCGCATTTTAGATTTTGTGCAAATGTGTTGGATTTTGTCCAAGGCCTTAAATAAGTGCATGAAATTGCGTATATTTGAATCATGAAGATTCGCGTGCTCCTGGTGGCCCTTGTGTGCCTTGCGTGCAACAGGCAGATTCCCCTTCCCGAAGAGGACTTCTCCCATGCCGTTTCCAGTCACTTGTCCAGCGGGCAGGTCAACGCTTTCGCGGAAGATGCCCACGGCCAGATATGGATGGCCACGGCGCGCGGTCTCAACCGCTTCGACGGAAAAACATTCCATCAGTTCTTCCACGTTCCCACAGATACGCTTTCCCTGCCGGACAACCACGTGAGTGACCTTCAGATCTCCCCGGACGGCAAACTCTGGGCAGCCACCTGGAACGGAGTGGCCTGGATGGACGAAAGCGGCGCTTTCCATCGGATTGCGCCCGACGGGAAAGACCCCAATGTTTTCAAAATAGCCTGCATGCCTTCCGGAGACGTCTTTGCCGTTTTCCAAAATCACGTTTCCGTTTGCCGAAAAGGTTCTGCCCGCTTCGAGCACGTACTGGAAACGCCGGAATCTTACGGGCAGGCCTGCCTGTATCCGGGAACCCGGAACACCCTTTGGGTGGTAACGGTGCATCAGCTCTATTGTCTGGACACAGCCTCTCTTGAGTTAGAAATCAGCTACGACAACGCACATCCTGTCCTTTGCAGTTTTCTTACAGAAGACGGCATCCTGTGTCTGGCCGGATCCCGCCATTTTTCCCTGTTCAACACCCGCAGCCGTCAGTTCCAGTCCTACAGCCGGAAAGACTATGGCTGGCCCCAACTGGCCGATTGCGAAGTAGATGTCATTTACGAACCGGAAAAAGGGAAACTGCTGTTCGCCACTTCTTCCGGTCCCTGCCTGTACGACCGGTTGAACGACGTCCTTCTCTCCGGAGATGATGTAAATTTCCCCTATTCCATCCCCGATTTCCGGGTGCAGAGCCTGTTCTCAGACTCCAACGGGCTCCTGTGGATAGGAGGCCAGGACCAGGGATATGCTGTATCGGCCTATGGGCCCAGTCCTTACGGCGACAAACCGGTGATCCGGGAGTTCTTCACCCGTAAATCCATTGCATCCCTGGCGGCAACGCCGGACGGGAATTTATGGGTCTCCACCAAACGCGACGGCCTGTTTTTCTGCCAGATGGAAGAGGACCGGGTTGTGCCGGTTTCCATATCGGCCTATCTGGAAGAGAATCCGCTGGGTATCGACTACTGCAACCGGGTGATGGTGGCCCGGGACGGCAGCCTGTGGCTGTGCCTGCTGGGAAACGGAAAGGTACTGCATGTCCGCTACCGGGACGGCCGCCTGGAACTGATCCGGGCATACAAAGACATCCAGGCACCAGACCATTTGTTGGAAACAAGCGACGGAGCCGTCTGGGTTGGCAATGTTACCGGCAGGGTGTTCCGCTGTACACCGGAAGGGATGGACAGCTTTGCGCCCTTTGCCACCGGACAGATCAAGCTGGTGGACGGTCTTTTGGAGTGGGATGAGGACCGGGTTCTGCTTTCTTCCTCTTCAGGCGGCGTCTATCTCATTGACAAAACCGGGAAAACCGAGGAATTGTCCCAGGAATCGGTTTTTCCTCCTTTCCGCGACCATAAAGGACAGGTATGGGGGCCGATGGCCGGTCCCGAGTGGGCCCTCATCACGGAGCAGGGCCTGGAGAAAGTGCCTGTTCCCTCCATCAAAGGAGCTCTCGCCTCGGTTTGCGAAGACCATAACCACGACTTCTGGTTGGGAACCAGCGACGGCCTGGTACGGATGAATCCGGCCAACGGAACCTGTGTCACCTTCTCGGAAGAAGATGGCATTGCGGGAAATGAGTTCACCATTGCCTGTGCCACTGTTCTGCCGGACGGACACCTGGTTTTTGGCGGCCCGCTGGGCATCACGCTGTTTACCCCGCTTTCCAATATGGAACAGCGAAGGGTTCCGCTCCATTTTCAGGAACTCCGCATCCATAACCGCCTGGTCCATCCCGGCCCCGACGCTCCGGTTCAAAGCCTCTTAAGCGAAGCTCCGCCAGTGCGGCTGACTCACCTGCAAAACAGTTTCAGCATCTCTTATGCAGCCCTGGATTATATGAACGGCAACCGGATCAGCTACCAGTATCGGCTGGAGGGATACGATCCGTACTGGAAAGAGGCAGGGCGTGGGCACGAAGCCGACTATTCCAATATTCCGGCGGGCCGATACACCTTCCGGGTGAAGGCCACAGACAGCGCCGGCAGTCTGTTGGACAGCGAGGCCTCCCTGGATATCCGGGTAAAACCCGATCCCTGGCGTTCCTGGTGGGCTGTATCGCTTTATATCCTGGTGGGCCTGGGGCTCCTTTTCCTGGGCATTTATCAAGGCTGGCTGCGAAAGCAGAAAGTACAGGAGGCAGAGGAACTCTCCCGCCTCAACGCCATGCAGATGAATTTCTTTGCCAATGTGGCCCACGAGTTCCGCACACCGCTTACCATGATTGCCGGGCCTGTATCGGCCCTGGCGGCATCGGACCGCATTGCCGGACAAGACCGCAAGATGCTGTCCGTCATGCAGCGCAGCGTGAACTGGATGCTGCACCTGGTGAATCAGATTTTGGATTTCAACCGCCTGGAAGGCGACCGTCTGGAGCTAAAGGTATCCAAACAGGATATTGTCCCCTGCGTAAAAGAAGTGCTGGAGGTGTTCCAGGCCAATGCCCAAGCCAAGGGAATTACCCTCTCCGACCAGGTGGACGGCGGTTTCCAGCTATGGATGGACCGCGATAAAGTGACCAAAATCCTGATGAACCTGCTGTCCAATGCGCTCAAATTCACGCCTGCCGGCGGACAGGTGGAAGTGAGCCTGGACGTGCTGTCCCGCGAACGGGCGCAGGGGCTGTTCCCGCTGCAGGAGAAAGACACCGACCAGCGCTATGTGTATCTGTCCGTGAAAGACACCGGCCCCGGGATTCCGGAGGATCAGCTGGAACGCATCTTCGAACGTTTTTACCAGCTCAAACGCGGCCAGGTGGCCCTGGGCTCCGGGATCGGCCTGTACTATTCCCGCTCGCTGGCCACCATTCATCACGGCTATCTGAAAGCCTGGAACCGCACCGATGGCCCTGTGGGAGCGGTGTTCGGCCTACTGCTCCCCGCCAGTACTTACACGGATGCCGAAAAATCCGGAGACCAGTCCCAGCAGCAATTGTTCCCGGTAATGACCGTGGAAGACAACACCTCGCCATCCGGCGCCGGAGAGCGGCAGAAGATCCTGGTGGTGGACGACGACGTGGATATTGCCAACTACCTGAAAGTGATGCTGCAGCCGCAGTATCAGGTGAATACCTGCTTTGAGGTGGATGCCGCCCTGGAAGCCATGGCCCAGGAGGCTCCCGACCTGGTGCTCAGCGATGTAGTCATGCCCGGCAAGAGCGGCTTCGACCTGTGCGACGCCATCAAGTCCGATATCCAGCTTTGCCACATTCCCGTGATTCTGGTAACGGCCATGGCGCAAGTCTCCTCCCAGGTGGAAGGCCTGGAGAAGGGAGCCGATGCCTATGTGACCAAGCCCTTCGACCCTGCCTATTTGCTGGCACTCGCGGGTTCCCTGCTGGAAAACCGGGAAAAACTGCGCCGGCAACTGGGACAGGTGGCCAGTCCCGCGGAGGTGGAGGACACGCGTATGGCCCCGCAGGACAAAACCTTCATGAAAGAACTCTACCGGCTGATGGACGAAGAACTGTCCAATCCGGAACTGGATGTATCCACCCTCACGGAAAAACTCCACATTTCGCGCTCCAAATTCTATTATAAGGTGAAAGGACTCACGGGGGAGAATCCCGGTGACTTCTTCCGCCGCTATAAGCTGAACAAGGCGGCCGGCATGCTGCTGGAAGGGAAATACAACATATCCGAAGTGGCCGACCATACCGGTTTCAGCAGCCTGTCCTATTTCTCCTCCTGCTTCAAGAAACACTTTGGCGTACCGCCTTCCGAATACAAAGGATAACAACACAACTGCATATGAAAAAGACACTGATTCTCCTTTCGTTGCTGCTTTCGGCAGCCTTCGCATCGGCCCAGCCCGCCGATCTTTTCACCAACGAGTGGCCCGCCCGCTGGATCAGCGTGCCGGAAACCGGCGCCCAGGATTACGGCGTGTATTACTTCCGCAAGGACGTGAACCTGGCGGCCGTCCCCACCACTTATGTGGTACACGTGACGGGCGACAACCGTTACAAACTCTATGTGAATGAGCACCTGGTGTCCATGGGCCCGGCCAAGGGAGACCTCCTGCACTGGAACTACGAGACCGTGGATCTGGCACCGTACCTGACTGCAGGCAACAACGTGATTGCCGCCCTGGTGTACAATGAAGGTCCCAGCCGCCCGGATTCACAGCTTTCCGTTTCCACCGGCTTCCTGCTGCAGGGAGAGGGTGAATCGGCCGATCTTTATACGGATAAAAGCTGGAAATGCATCCAGGATCCGGCCTACAGCCCCGTTACGGCCATCGTCAAGGGCTATTATGTGGCCGGCCCCGGCGAGAAAGTGGATATGAACGCCACCCTGTCCAATTGGAACAAGGCCGATGCCGATCTATCGGCCTGGAAGGAAGCCCAGGAAGGGCCTGCCGGCAAGCCCGTTGATGTGCTGGATATCCAGAATTTTGACTATCATCTCCTGCGGCCTTCCACCCTCCCCCAGATGGAACGCACGCCTTTTGCCCTGGGTCAGGCATTCACCGTTCCCGCCCATTCCCAGAAGGTGGTTCTGCTTGACAACAAGGTGCTTACCAATGCTTATTTCCATCTGCGGATGAGCGGCGGCAAAGATGCCCAGGTGAAGATAGGCTATGCCGAAGCCCTTTATATCCCCGACGGAGAAGGTCCTGCCTATGACCTTACTCCTGAACAGATTGCCCAGCTTCCTGAGGAATATCTCTCCTATGTACTTTCCCCTAATGTGAAAGGCAAGGGCAACCGCAACGAGACAGAAGGAAAGGTGTTTATCGGCCGCGAAGACCGACTCATTTCCAACGGCTTGAAGGACCAGCAGTACACCACGCTTTCCTGGCGCACCTTCCGTTATGTGCGCCTGCTGGTGGAGACGGGCGATGAACCCCTCACCATCGAGGAATCCTCCGGCATCTTCACGGGTTATCCCTTCACGCTGGATGCTTCGCTGGATACAGACCGGCAGGAGCTTAAGGACATTCTGGAGATTGGCTGGCGCACGGCCCGCCTTTGCGCCTGGGAGACCTATATGGACTGCCCGTACTATGAGCAGCTCCAGTATCTGGGCGACACCCGCATCCAGGCCCTGGTTACCTTATACAACAGCGCCGACGACCGTCTGGTGAAGAATTTCCTGCACCTGGCCGATATCTCCCGCAACGCCGACGGCATTACCAAGAGCCGCTACCCCACCACCATTCCCCAGCACATCCCTCCGTATGCACTCAGCTATATCTATGCCCTGCACGATTATCTGATGTATGGCGCAGATACGCAGTTTGTGATGGACCTGCTGCCGGGCGCCGAACAGATTATGACCTATTTCTCCCGCTACCAGCAAGCCGATGGCCGCGTTAAGAACCTTCCGGCCTGGAATTTCTCCGACTGGGTGAACGACAAGCCCGAAAGCTGGCACAGCGGCGTACAGCTGAGGGGTGCCGACGGCTGCACCAGCGTAATGGACCTGCAGCTGCTCTATGCCTATGAACTCATGTCCCATATGGAAGCGGTACGGGGCAACACCTGGCTGGCCAGCGAATATGCCAAAGAGGCTGCCAAGCTAACCGAAGGCGTCAAAAAAGCCTATTGGAACGCTGAGAAAGGCCTGTTTGCCAACCGGGCCGAACAGGATTACTACAGCCAGCACGGCAACGCCCTGGCCATCCTCTGCGGCATTGTGGAAGATCCCAAAGCCCTGGCGCAGAAACTCCAGGCCGATGCCACCCTGGCCCAGTGCACCATCTACTACAAGTACTACCTCTACGAAGCCTACGTTAAGGCCGGCTTGGGTAACGACTACCTGAACTGGCTGGACATCTGGCGCGAGAATATCGCCATGGGTCTCACCACCTGGGGAGAAGATGCCGATGTATTCGGCACCCGCTCCGACTGCCACGCCTGGGGTTCCAGTCCCAACATCGAGCTGTACCGCACCGTGCTGGGCATCGACTCCGACGCTGTGGCCTTCAAGAAGGTGCGCATTGAGCCCCGTCTGGGCGACATCAAGGAAATCGGCGGCACCATCCCGCATCCGCAGGGCGCCATCACCGTCCAGTACAAGGTAAAAGGAAACCACATCCAGGGAACCGTCGAGTTACCCAAGGATGTGGAAGGAGTCTTTGTCTGGAACGGAAAGAATCTGCCGCTCCATGGCGGGCAGAACAAACTGAACCTGTAGACTAGAAATAAGTCACGGTCTTCTGCTCCACGGCGCTTAGCAGCTTGTTGGCCAGGCTGGAAACGCCGAAGCGGAAGAGCGTCTTGTTCATCCACTCATCTCCCAGGACTGTCCGTCCGATGGTCCAGTAACATACGGCATCCAAGGCCGAGGCAATTCCGCCGGCGGCCTTGAAGCCCACTTTCTTGCCCGTGACTTCGTAGTACTTCTTGATGCTTTCGCACATCACGTAAGCGGCAAGCGGCGTGGCGTTTACCTTCACCTTGCCGGTAGAGGTCTTGATGAAGTCGGCGCCGTTCTCCATGGCCAGGAAGGAGGCATCGGCAATGTTTTCGGGGGTTTGCAGCAGACCGGTTTCCAGGATCACCTTCAGGACCACGGGACGGCCCAGTTCGGCGGCCACCCGGTCGATGCATTCGCGCGAAGCTTTGATTTCGGCCCCGGCTTTCTCGTAATCCCCAGCCAGGAAGCTGTTCAGGGCCAGGACGATGTCAATTTCATCGGCCCCGCCGCGGACGGCGAGTTCAATCTCGTGCAGCTTTACCTCCAGGAAACTCTGGGAAGTGGGGAAGCAACCGGCTACGCAGGTAACGTGCAGGGCGGGATCCTGGCGGGTTTCGGCCACGATGGAGGCGAAGTTGGGGAACACGCAGCAGGAGGCGGGCAGCGGCCAGTCGGGATAGGCCACGGCCAGTCCGTTCACCTTCTCGATCATGGCTTTCACGGATGCCGGAGTGTCGTCATTGGCCAGGGTGGTCTGGTCCATAATGCCGAAGCATTTCTTGTACAATTCTTCGTTCGCGATCTCTTCCAGACCGGCGGCAATGCGCTCCAGGCGATGAGCGATGGCCTCTTTGTCCGGCGTATAGCCGTACTTACTTGCAATTGACATAGCACTATCCTTTTATTTGTATAACATATCCTTCGTCGATCAGGGGCTGCACCAGGGCGCGCATCTCCCCTTCCGTATATTTGCCCAGTCCCGACATGGGCGTTTCGCGGTCGATGGTATAGACCATCACCACGCGGGGTTTCAGTTCCCGGACCCGGTCCATCCAGGCCGATACCCAATCTTCCGTGGCCCAGCCGGGACCGCGCAGGAAGAGGGTCTGCAGCACAAAATTGCCGTTGAAACGCTTCAGCTGCTGAATGATATCGGCCACGTGATAGTTTCCTACCGGCCGATTGACCAGCGCCGCTTGCTCATCCGTGGCGGCATCCAGCTTCAGGATGGCATTGTCCACCTTCTGCAGCGCCTCGAACACGCCCGGCGCGCCGATGCGCGTGGCATTGGACAGCACCGACACCTTTGCGGCCGGGTAATACCGGTCCCGCAGCGCCAGGGTTAAATCGATGATTTCCGGGAAGGCCGGGTTCAGCGTGGGTTCCCCGTCCCCCGAGAAAGTGATGGAGTCGATGGGGGTTCCGGCAGCGTAACAGTCTTCCAGCTTGCTCTGCAAAGCCAGCCGAACATCTTCCGCCGTGGGAAGCGTATGATCTTCGCGGCCGTCCTTGTTCCAACCGCACTCGCAGTACACACAGTCGAAGTTGCACAGTTTTCCCCGCTGCGGCAACAAATTGATACCCAGCGAACTTCCCAGCCGTCGGCTGAAAATGGGGCCGAAAACCGTAGTCTCCCTTAACATAGGCGCACAGATTTACTTTCTCCAGTAAGGCGGGGAGCGTCACTCCCCACCTCGGTAATGAGTGCCAGACCGGGCTTTTTGCCGGGGGCGATGCTGCCCAGGATGTCTTCTTTGCCCAGGAAGCGGGCGCCGTTGAGGCAGCCCCATTCCAGGAGTTCTCCCAGCGGCACGTCGAAGGCCTGCTGCAGGCAGTAAAGCTCTGCCACCATATTCAGTTGGTCGTTGGACGAGAGCGAATCCGTTCCCACGCAAATGGGAATCCCGGAAGCCCGCATCACGGGAATGGGCGGCAGGGTGTTATGGATAAATAGGTTAGAAAGCGGACAAACCGCCAGGAAAGGATGGGCCAGCACCTGACGGGCCAGGGCCGCTCCTTCTTCCGTTAAACAACATTCGTGTACCAGCAGTACATGACCGGGAACGGGGGCCGATAAACCGCCCGCCAAAAGGCGGTCCAGGAAATAGGCCAGCGAAGACCCTCCGGTGACCGGCGGTGTGGGAATGCCATTGGCTACCCGGTTGTCCCACATGGGACCGGAGCCGCAGCGCATCATCTCCTCTTCCTCTTCCGATTCTTCGCTGTGATAGGACAGGAAACCGCTTTTCAGGCCCTCAACGGCCGATGCCGTGAGCAGTTCCGGGCTCATGGTATAACAGGAATGGGGCGTGGGAGCGGCATCCAGGCCGAAGGCTTCGGCCCGCTTATGCAGGGCCTTCACGCTCTCCATCACCGCTGAACATTCGTCCGGCTGCGCCCCGAATACCTCCAGGAACGTGCGGGTGTAAAGCGGATGCTCCGCTTTCAGCGCAAAGGAATCGTCGCAGTTGGAGATATCGGCCATGGCTGCCACACCCTGTTCCCAGAGCTGGTCCATGGCGTTTTTCAGGCAGGCAAGTTTTGTTTCCAGAGATGAAGTATCGCGCAGGGCGTTGATCTGGTCGATGAAACCGGCCATCCCCGTACCCTTGCGGAAAAGCCCCTTCATATAGGAGAGTTCCACATGGCAATGCGCGTTCACAAAGCCCGGAACGATGGCCCCGTCCAAAAGGGTCTCTCCCTCCTCACAAGGGCCGATACGAAGGATGGTACCGTCCTCTTCCACCTCCACAAAAGCATTGCGGAGCGGCTCACGGGACTGGAGAGTATACAGATATTTGGCTGCAAAACGCTTCATAGTGAATCTCTTACAAAAAGAAGTGAGTCCTGGGGTACATGGAGCAGGGAATCCCAGGGGGTAACCACCCGCAGGGAATCTCCGCCAAAGCGCAGGGGAAGGCTATCCACCGGACGGACGCGAGGCCAGGGACGCAGGCTGGTATCCGGCCGGTTTTTGTAAATGCGCATCAGCATTCCCCGCCACTGCATCTGGCGGACTTCGGCGCGAACTACGGCAGCCTCTTTTTCCAGACGATCCCCTACCCGTTCCATGATTTTCTCGAACTTGGCAGGTTCGGCCAGATAGTATTCCAGACTGTACAGGAAGTCGTCGGTGTCGTAGCCGTATTCTTCGAAGATAGCCTCATACACAAGGCAAGTATCGGCCTGTGCTTTCAGGTGGTAGTCGGACTTGATCTGCTGGTCTTGCACCAGCATCTGGTACATGATCTCCTCCATGTTATCACGGCTGATCCGCCGCGGGCCGCACGAGACCGCCAGCAGCAGGAACAGCAGTGTATAAAGGGCCTTCCGCACTATCTGAGAACGGCACCGAATTCCGTCTGGAGGGCGTTCAGGACGCGTTCCATGGTCTTTTCCACCTCCACGTCCGTAAGGGTGCGTTCAGGATCCTGCAGCACGAAATTCAGGGCATACTGCTTCTTGCCTGCAGGAATCTTGTCCCCGCGGTATACGTCGAAGAGCGTGACGCTCTTGATGAGTTTCTTACCGGCACGGACGGCGGATTTGCGGATATCGGCATAGGCCACGTTTTCGTCCAGCAGGAGGGCAAGGTCGCGGCGCACTTCCGGGAACTTGGGCAGTTCCTTGAAGGAGAATTTGTCGCGCTTGATGAGGGTGAACAGGACTTCCCAGTTGATTTCGGCGGCGAAGACGGGCTGCTTGATGCCGAAACGCTTGCAAAGCACCGGGTTCATGCAACCCAGTACGGCCAGCTGCTTGGGCTCCTTGCCGGGCAGGCTGTAGGTGATGCCTTCGGAGAAGAGGTCGGCCGGGGCAGATCCCATCTGAAGGGTGGTGACATCGATCCGGTAACGGGCCATCAGGGCCTCCACATAACCCTTGAGCTGGAAGAAACTGGACTTCTGGGCTGCGCTGCGCCACACTTTGTCCGGCGTGCCGCTGATAAAGAGGGAGAAGCAGCGGTGCTCTTCGTAGCCGGCCAGGGTGGTCCCGTCCGTTTCCGGCAAACGCTGGTAAACGGAACCGTATTCGAAGAAGCGCAGGGAGGTGGCCTGACGGTTCAGGTTGTAGGCCACTACCTCAAGACCGTTGAGCAGGAGCGTCTGGCGCATTACGTTCAGATCCTGCGACAGCGGGTTCACGATGTGGACGCATTTTTCGGCCGGGAAGGTTTCCAGTTTGGTATAGTATTCCTCCTTGGTGAGGGAGTTGTTCATGGTCTCCACGAAGCCGTTGGCGGCCAGCCAGTTGGAAATGGCGTTGCGGGTGGCTTCCGGATCCGGCTGCTGCGAAGGATTCACGCTCATGCGCAGGTTCTGCGGCAGCTCGATGTTGTTGTAGCCGTAGATGCGGAGGATTTCCTCCACCACGTCGCATTCGCGCGTAACGTCCACCATGTAGGTGGGAGCGGCCACCAGGGCGCCGCCGTCCCATTCTTTCACAAACTGGTAGTTCAGGCCTTCCAGGATCTTCTCGATGGTCTTCCAGCCGATCTTCTTGCCGATGAAATGCTCGATGCGGGCATAGTCCAGTTCAATCCGGGCACGCTCGATACGCTGAGGATA
>Ga0265299_10001515_pt1 | contig 26382 bp, 23 predicted proteins | sample AusTroGonzalo_MG_4_FD_193485 | JGI IMG/M metagenome (GOLD analysis project Ga0265299, IMG submission 193485) | Bovine rumen microbial communities from tropical cattle in Woodstock, Queensland, Australia - Gonzalo_02 | ecosystem: Host-associated > Mammals > Digestive system > Stomach > Rumen ... | reverse complement strand
AATACACCGTAAGAGGTGATGTTCTTAACGGTACCCTCAAGTACCTGACCCTTCTCGAGCTTGCTGATGATCTCTTTCTTCTGCTGCTCAAGCTCCTCTTCGATAAGAGCTTTGTGTGAAACAACTACGTTGCGGTATTCCTGGTTGATCTTGATAACCTTGAACTCCATGGTCTTGCCAACGAATACATCGTAGTCGCGGATGGGCTTTACATCGATCTGTGAACCGGGGAGGAAGGCCTCGATGCCGAATACATCGACAATCATACCACCCTTTGTGCGGCACTTGATGTAACCCTTTACGATCTCCTGTGAATCCAAAGCCTCGTTTACGCGATCCCATGAACGTGACTCACGAGCCTTCTTATGTGACAGAAGCAGCTGACCCTTCTTGTCCTCTGTGTTCTCAATGTAAACTTCTACCTCGTCACCTACCTTGAGGTCGGGGTTGTAGCGGAATTCGCTGATGGGGATAATACCATCGGACTTGTAACCGATGTTTACGATAACCTCGCGCTTGTTGATGGCTGTGACGGTACCCATGACAACTTCGTTGTCGGCAACCTTGTTGAGTGTTGTGTCATAAGCCTGCTCGAGCTGCTCTTTTGACATGCCTGCTGCGGCACTTCCGTTTTCAAAAGCATCCCAGTCAAATTCCTGAAGGGGAGCTACATTCTTAAAATCTTCCATTTAGTAAAAAATTGAAACTAAAATAAAGTTGGACAATATGTTGTAAACACGTGCCAAATGCCTTGGCGGCATTGGCGGGCGCAAAGATAGCACTTTATTATTTAAATAAAGAGAATTTTGACTCAAAAATGAGGTAAAGCTGTAGAGTTTCAATCAAAAACCGGCATCGAGAGTGTAAGGCACACCCGATGATGTAATACCTGCAGCTTCTACATTGAATTTCTTGGTAATGGAGTTGTTGTAGAACTCCACCTGAGCCTTGCCGTTCTCATCGGTTATTACATTCGGATTCCAGTACAGCGTGCGGCGGTAGTCTACATCACCGAATATCGGTCCTTCAGGGTATTCCGGCGAGTAGAAACTGTATGGTCGGGAATAACCGTCTACCGTAGTGATACGCTTGTTTATCTTGAAAAGGTCTTCGCGGCTGCTGAGCTCGCCATCCTCCTTTACCTGGATGTCAACCAACATCAGGCGTCTGTAAAGATCCTCTCCGAAAATAGTCTGAATGGTTTTGTTGAGATAATCCTGATATAAGGGACATTGGGCAAGGATGTTCATCAGAAACATGGGACGGTCAAAAACGATGATGCTTTTGATATCCTTTGAATCTATTGAACTGGGGTCTTCAAAGATACCCTGATCAAGATATTTCTTGTTGTTGTGAACATAGAAGAAAGCCTCCCATCCGTTTATCAGCATATTACCGCTGTCTCCGGGAACAACCTCATAACCTTTGTCAATCAGATATCCCAGAAGATCTGTGGTATAGTCTCCCTTGTCAAGTTCCAGCTCCACGTCTTTTACCACGTCAAAGGCATTGAAGGTAAAGTAGTCAATATACATGCGCTCCTCATCAATATCAACATCGGGCAGCAGATAGCCGGTTGCAATGTTGATCACGGTAGGCAAGCCGTCATTCTCTTCCTGGACCTTGTCCTTTTTCGTGTTTTTGTTCTTTATGCCTGTGAATACCAACTCTCCGGGGGTATATGCTCTTATGGAGGGTATTGACGGGCGGTCAATCTGAATACGTGCGGGGGTGCCTATTAGGGGATCGCGGTTGGTATGGGCGCCAATTGTGAACTTAGCCTTGTCATAGAACTCGGCGCCTATGTCAAAGCCGAAATAACCCATGGTGTCAGTAGTGTATGAATAAATCTCGGTTAGGGTCTTGTCCTGTGGAACGAGTGAGGCGGTCACCTCCACGCCATCCATTTTCTTTTTACCGGAAGAGTTAAGGATCCAGCCGTTCAAGGTGAGGCTCTCCTCCATGCGGTGACGTTCAGAGAAATTCTTCTGGCCGGTCATGATGTCCCAGTCATAACGTTCCCATCCCTGAACAAGACACAGCAGGTCCAATGCCTGATCACATTCAGGGGCATCGGAATCAAAATACCATGAGGGGTGTTCTATGAAACCTTTCAAATCCGAAGAAAGCAGCATTGAGGTGCGCAGATCGTCTGTATAAGCGTTGTTTTGTGTTCGTGAGTCGCGCACCGACAGGCAGAAACGGTCACGGAAAGGATTGCCTTTGTCACTCAATGAGAAATTTAAGGTTATCTTCTCGAAAGGCTTGTAACTCTGTTTGTCCGAAGTGACTTCAAGGACCGGAGCTTTGATAACCTGACTGCGGTGATAGAAAGAGCGACTGGCGTATTTGATGCCGTTTTTATCAAACAGATATACGCGGCAAACACCTTCCGGTACTCCATGTAATGGTATTATTCTTTCGACTGGGGCGGAACCTGTCTCAATTGTGCCAAAATCCATCAACTCTCCGCGGCAGGTAAGTCCCATACCCAATGTCATGCCTGAGAACCCTTCGGTTCCGTCTACTCTGATAATGATGCTGTCCGATCCGTACGGATCCACTGTCATGGCAAAACCCGATGGTTCGGCTTGTGGCAGATTGAAAGTGCGGGTAGCACCATCAACGGTTATCTCAACTTCGTTCCGCCTCTCCTGCGGAGTGAAGGTGAACCATCCCATTCCGTCATGGATTGTATTGAAAGTAATGTCTTTGCCTTCAATGCTTCCGGTGGCCTCTACACCAAAACCGGTATCGTCGGTAACTTTAAACGCGACTCGGCAGGGCTTGCCCAAAATCAGATGGCCCCCTTCGGGATAGAATGAAGCGTTTATCTTACGCAGTTTCTCGGTTTTGGGGCGGAACTCCGATGTTTCTGATGGTTTGATAGTAATTGTGGGGCTGGTCTCATAATAGTTTCCCTCTTCTTTGGGCTGGTCATATACGGCAATTACCCTTGAAAACAGGATCTCATTATCAAAGTTGAGCATATAGCTGGTGTATGCCCTTATTTCGTAAAAACCGCTGGGATATTCAATAACACCGCGTTTTTCGCGTGCCTGGGCTGTAGCTCCGTCCAATAGCGGGAACGAACCATCGGCTTGACCTGCCACGATCTTGAGTTTCTGCTGTTTGAGCAGGACACCGGTTGGTGAAAGCAAATCAACATACAGTACCTTGCTCTGGGCGCGTCCCAATGTCGAGGCATTTACTACGAAAGCCTTGAACCAAATGGTCTCGCCTGTGTAATATGAAGTGTTATCAAACTGTATGAACACTTTTTCCTGTGGAAATATGCTGTTGAACTGGTGTATGTTTCCGGCATATTTCATAAGCTGATCCATGTTGTCGGACTGTGCACGGCCTTGTGCAACAGCAAGAATGGCAAGAGCGAGAATGATTATTGATTTACGCATTAATCTGTTTGTTTGTTATGGCAAAAGTAGAAAATAATTAGTAAATTCGCAATCCGTTATGATATACGGATTTGACAACGACAAGTATCTTAGGATACAGTCCGAACACATTAAGGAGCGCATAGCTCAGTTCGGTGACAAGCTTTATCTGGAGTTCGGAGGCAAACTCTTCGATGACCACCACGCCAGTCGCGTACTTCCCGGTTTTCAGCCTGACAGCAAGTTGCGTATGCTCAAGCAATTGAGTGATTATGCCGAGATTATAATCGTAATCAGTGCCGTTGACATTGAGAAGAACAAGGTTCGCAGTGATCTGGGTATTACCTATGACATGGATGTCTTGCGTTTAAGGGAGGAGTTCCAGAATCGCGGTCTTCTGGTTGGTTCAGTGGTAATTACTCACTACAATGGCCAGGCCAGTGCCGATGCCTTCCGTGAGCGTCTTAAACGACTTGGTATTGTGACCTATGTTCACTATATCATCGAAGGTTATCCCAATAATGTTGACTTGATTGCTTCCGATGATGGATTCGGGCGCAACGATTATGTGGTTACCTCACGTCCTCTCGTAGTTGTTACTGCACCTGGTCCCGGTAGCGGCAAGATGGCTGTCTGCCTTAGCCAGCTCTATCAGGAGCAGAAACATGGTGTTAAAGCCGGTTATGCCAAATTCGAGACATTCCCTATCTGGAACTTGCCGCTCAAGCATCCTATCAATATCGCATATGAGGCTGCTACGGCCGATCTGGATGATGTGAACATGATTGACCCGTTCCATCTTGAGGCATATGGCAAAACCACCGTTAACTATAACCGTGACATAGAGATATTCCCTGTGTTGGACGCACTGTTCAAGGGAATATACGGAGAGAATCCCTACAAGTCACCCACTGATATGGGCGTTAATATGGCCGGATTCTGTATCAGCGATGATGAGGTGTGCTGTCGTGCCGCAAAGGACGAGGTTATACGCCGTTATTACACCGCTTTGGGTGATATGGCCAGCGGTAAGAACAGTGAGACAGAAGTAAACAAGATCGCTCTGCTCATGAATAAGGCCGGTATTACCACAGCAACCCGTCGATGCACGGTCGCCGCCAAACAGCGTCAGGAGCAGACAGGCGTACCTGCTGCGGCAATCGAACTTTCGGATGGGACTATCATAACCTCCAAGACAACGGCTTTGCTTGGTCCGAGTGCTGCTGTCATACTCAATGCCACCAAGCATTTGGCAGGGATTGACCATGATATCAAGCTTATTCCACAGAACATGATAGAGCCTATTCAGAAGACAAAGGTTGACTATTTGCATGGTAATAATCCGCGTCTGCACACCGATGAGGTTCTTGTAGCTCTCTCTATCCTCAGCCAGCAGGATGAAAACTGCCGTAAGGCACTGGATATGCTTCCGGAATTACGCGGATGTCAGGTTCATTGCACCGTCCTTTTGAGTGAGGTTGACCGTAAGATATTCCGCAAATTGGGTGTCGGTCTGACATGTGATCCTGTAAAGAAGAAATACTTTGCTAACAGATAATGTATATGGATGATAGGGACGACCAGTTGGCAGATGTGATGCAGGTGGCCACCGAAGCCGGGCACATTATGCTCGAGAACGGTGCCGAGATCTTCCGGGTCGAGGAGACCATGGAGCGCATCACACGTCACTACGGTATTGATTCCGGTCGTTTCTTTGTCCTTAGCAACGGCATCCTCACATCAGGGGGCACCCGATACTCGAACGTGGAATTCATCCCGTTCAAGGGTGCGCAGCTTGAGAAGGTGGTTGCTGTAAACCGTCTGTCACGCGCTATTGAGAAGGGTGGCTGTACCATACAGGAGGCCCGGGAACGCTTATCGGAGATTAAGAATATGAAAGCCAAGCCGTTCCTGGAGCAGATCATGGGATCAGCTGTGGGCAGCGGTGCTTTCTGTGCAATATTCGGCGGCAGTTATCTGGACTGTGCGGCATCGTTTGTTACCGGATTGCTGCTATACGTGTTTGTACTGATGGTGAGCCGTAGGGGTATGTCCAAGATTGTGACCAACATACTTGGAAGTATCCTGGCTACAACGCTTTCAGTGGTGTTCATGCGCATAGGGTTCGGCGAGCATCCGGGTAACATGATCATCGGCTCACTTATCCCTCTTATTCCCGGCGTTCCCTTTACTAACGGTATCCGTGACCTGGCCAACGAGGATTACATAGCGGGGTCTACCCGTATGATTGATGCCCTTACGGTGTTTTTCTGTATCGCTGCGGGCGTGGCTCTCACATTTTTGGTTGACGGCCGCATCGAGAACGGAATCATAGTCCTTAACGGAATGCAGACCAGTTCCGAAACGGCAGGTTGGTTTTTCCAGGCTGTATCCGCTTTCTTGGGTACCGCTGGTTTTGCGGTGCTGTACGGTGTGCCGCGTAAGGAATATATCCACGCAAGCGTTTGCAGCACAATAGGATGGATGGCTTATCTTGTCATGTTGCGTCTGGCTAATGCAACGGTTATTGAATCCACATTTGTGGCCACGTTGGTGGTTGTGCTTGTATCACGATTCATGGCTGTAGACCGTAAATGTCCGGTAATTGTGTTCCAGATATGCGGAGTTTTCCCGCTCATCCCCGGAGCAGGTATATTCTGGACTGTCTATTATATAGTTAACAAGGAACTCTCTGTAGCCCTGACGACAGGGTTTACTGCACTTGGTATGGCTGTGGCTATAGTGCTCGGCATAATCTTTATGACAAGCCTCCCGGGGCGTATGTTTAAGATAGCCCAGAAAAAGGCATGATCAACGTATCGGTTTTTGATGACATGACGCTCTGTTCCGATCAGGAGGTGGAGCGAATGTTACCGTTAGTGCCGGAGCCGCGTCGCAGTGAAGCACTCAGGTTCAAACATACATTCGGCAGATTTGCATGTCTTAAATCATATCTGATGCTTGCTGACTTGCTTCGCTCAGAGTTTGGCTTGGAGAAGTTCAATATAGAGATCGCAGAGCACGGCAAGCCTTTCCTTTCAGACTATCCCGATATTCATTTCAATATCAGCCACTGTCAGAAAGCCTTAGCTGTGGTTGTGAGCGACAAGCCTGTAGGTATAGACGTGGAGGCGTTCCGCCACTTCAATGAAGGATTGCTTGATAAAAGCATGAATCCCACTGAGAAAGCCGAAATAATGAAGTCCGATGCACCAGAAGAGACTTTTGCTTCATACTGGACCCGTAAGGAGGCCGTATTTAAAATGCAGGGTACCGGAATAACCGATAACCTGCATTATATACTTTCGGGTGGGGTGACCACCGGCACCAAGATCAACCGCGAAAAGGGTTACGCATTGTCTGTTGCGTGGTAATCCACAAGACCTCTCATGGGGCTTGTATCAATCCGGCCTATCGTCATGCCGAGTGAATCGGCGGTTTCTTTCAATTCTTCGGCGAAGCTGTTGGCTAGTGAACCTACAAAGTGGACCGGTAGCCAGGGCTTGTGATAATTGATAACGTTACGGGTAAAGAATTCCGAGAAGCACTGTATTATCATTTTGTGAACCTCGGGAATAGTACGTTTCTCATAGACGAAAGGTGCGAATCCTGCAATATATCTGTTTGGCAGGGGTTTGCGGTAAACATTCTCTATTATACTCTCTTTGGTAAGTGAGTAGCGCTCCATGAATTCGCGGCTTACTGACTCCGGCAATTGGCGTTTCAGACAGTCACTGATGAGACGACGTCCCAATGCGGCACTGCTACCCTCATCACCCAGAATATAACCCAATGACGGAACCTGGTCCTCAATCTCCTTTCCGTTGTAAAGACATGAGTTGGAACCTGTGCCCAGTACGCATGCCACACCTTCGGACCGTCCGCACAAGGAACGGGCAGCTCCCAGCATGTCGCTGTCAACGGTGATTGCGGCATTCGGAATAAACTCTTTCAGGATGCCGGCCATCTGTAAGCATATAGCCTGAGTGGCGCAACCGGCTCCATAGTAGAATACTTCGCTGATTGCATTCAGGTCAACACCTTGGACGTTAGGCAACAGCTCGCTGTTTATGATTGCCCTTATCTCATCCTCGCTCTGATGGCAGGGATTGATGCCTTGTGTCTTGACTGTCTTGACGTCGTAGACGGTGCTGAAGAATCCCCAATCCGTCTTGGTGGAGCCGCTGTCAACTACGAGTTTCATTGTTTCTTTCCAAAATCAGGTTCATATTTGATTATTGCCGATACCACGCATGTTACGGCACAGCAGGCAATAACCCAAATAAAGAATGTACGGTAGCCCATGTGCTCCTGGAGCATACCTGAAATCATACCCGGAAGCATCATGCCGAGGGCCATGATACCTGTACTTATGGCATAGTGGGATGTCTGATGCTCACCACGTGCAAAATACATCAGGAACAGTGTGTAGGCCGTGAATCCGAAGCCGTACCCCATCTGTTCTATGAATATGCAGGTGCTGACCAGAGCCATGTTGTTTGTGGGGAACCAACTCAGATACACATACACAAGATCCGGAACAGATATGGCTGCAACCATATACCATATGCATTTCTTAAGTCCGAAATGTGATAGGGTGATTCCTCCCAGGATTCCTCCAAGTAACAGTCCTATCACTCCCAGTGTGCCTTGTGCAAAACCAACCTGACCTGTTGTCAGAGCCAGGCCTCCTGCTGCCTCGGAGTCAACCAGGAACAGGGGTGCAATCTTACCCAACTGGGCTTCGGGGAACCGGAACAGTAGAATGAACAAAAGTGCGGGCAGAATGTGAGGCTTCTTGAAATAGCTCACGAATGTCATTCCGAACTCCTTGAGTATGTTACTTCCCGATATGCCTGTGGTGCAGTCTGCCACAGGGTGTGGTAGTATGTATGAGTGGTAGAGCCATAGCAGAATCATCAATGCACCGGCCACCATGAATCCCAAACTCCATGCACGGACGGTTGATCCGAACATTTTCTCAAACTGACCTACCAGAATAAGAAGACCGCCCTGTCCGGCTATCATGGCTATGCGGTAAGCGGTATTGCGGATGCCAACAAACAGGGACTGCTCTCCTTCGTCCAAACCGAGCATGTAGAATCCGTCAATCGATATGTCATGAGTGGCCGAACTGAATGCCAGCAGCCACATGATAGCGAGTGACCAACGGAAGAAGTTGGTGGTGTTGAGAGTGAGTCCCACACCGGCCAGCCCTGCGCCGAGAATTATCTGGGTAAGCAGCAGCCACCAGCGTTTGGTCCTTACCAGATCCACAAACGGGCTCCAGAAAGGTTTGATAACCCATGGCAAATACAACCAGCTGGTATATAGGGCTACATCGGCATTGCTTATGCCCAATTGCTTGAACATGATGGCCGATACGGTCACCACTAACACATAAGGTAGTCCTTCTGCAAAATACAGTGTGGGCACCCAGGCCCACGATGCTCTAGGTGATGCCATTTACTTGGCAGGTATTGCTTCCTTAAGCTTGTCGATTACAGCCTGACGAGCCTCAGGGGTGGGATTACGCTTAAGGGTGGTGCCCTCAACCATGTTGAGGTCAGGGTACTGTTCCTTGAGCTTATTATATGAGTTGGTCAGATTACTGCTTCCTGAAGTTGAGAAGATAATGACGGTCTTACCCTTAAGGTCATTCTGCTCAATGAAAGTGTTGATGATGTTGGGTGCTGCATCGCCCCAGATTGGGAATCCAATGAACACAACATCGTATTTTTTCAGGTTCTTGGGGCTATCCTTAAGCTCGGGACGCATTGCCTTGTCGGCCATCTCCTTGAAGGCGCGTGCCTCGCGGTTGCCCAGATTGACGTCATCGGCTGTGTAGGGCTGTGCTCCCTCTATTTCAAACAGGTCAGCGCCGGTAGCTGTGGCCAGTTCCTGTGACAGAGACTTGGTGGTACCCGAAGCTGAGAAATAGGTAATCAGTACTTTAGGATCCTTTGCAGAGCACACGGTCATGATCATTACCGTCAGTGCAAGAATAAGACTTTTCTTCATAGTTGTATGATTTGTTTTTTAGTTGCTATCTGAACTGCGAATATAAACAAAAAATGGCTATCTTCGCCTTGAAACAATAATTGAATGCTATTATGATAATGACAACAACTCCGACCATTGAAGGTCGTAACATTACCGAATACCGTGGCGTAGTGTTTGGCGAGGTAATCACAGGTGTAAATTTTATCAAGGATTTTGCCGCAAGCATAAGGGATTTCGTAGGTGGCCGTAGCGGTTCTTATGAGGATGAACTGGTGAATGCGCGTGCACAGGCCATGAAAGAACTTGAGGCTAGGGCAAATAAAGTCGGGGCCGATGCCGTTGTAGGCATTGATATCGATTATGAGGTGCTTGGCCAGACCAATAGTATGCTGATGGTTACAGCCTCCGGTACTGCAGTTAAGCTGGGATAAAATTAATGAAGGGAAGAAGGCATAGCTTAAAGGTTAGGCTCAGGGCATTCCGCATATGGCAGATTCTGGGTTATAGTCCATGGAAATCGGAATGGAAGGTGGCCGATGACGTTCCTGAGGGTAATGTCAAGGGATTCTATCGCGGTGCGTTTGACAGCATTCCGTTTCTGAACGATGATGCCAAGCGCACTTTCGTACACTTGCTGCTGCGTCCGGGTTACATGATCCGTGACTATATAAAGGGCAAGCACGATATCTATCTTGCACCGCTCACTTCACTTATTGTCTTTTATGCTTTCTTTTCAGTGGTCTCATCCATAGCGCATCCTGATTTCAAACCGGAAAGTAGTAAGGATGAAATAACGGCTGTATCGGATTCCATACGTCATTCTGCTTTCTCTTTCCAGTTCGAGGATGAAGATTCCATCAATGCGGACCTGATGGAAAAAATGGAGGTTAAGACCGCAAAAGTGTACGCATTTGTCTTTGCTATTGATACCCTGACAAATCTTGATAAATATCCTGAGGCTGTGGATTCGCTCAAGAAAGCATCACTGGCAGCTTTTGAGAGTGCCCTTCGCAGTCAGGGCATAAACTATTTCCTGGGTATATTCATATTGCTGTGGCCGGCCATTCGTATAGCTTTGCGCAAAAAGAATATGGGTTGGGCTGCATCGGCAACGACCGCGGCATATATCTTATGCCAGTTCAGTTTCTTCATGCTGTTTGTGCTTATCCTTTCTTTGGGGCAGAAGAATGAGATAGGATTTGTGTTCATGGGGTTGCTGATAATGATAGATTATCATCAGCTGTTGGATATAAGTTACGGAAAGAGTTTCTGGCTTACCGTAAAGACAGGCATACATTTTGGCTTGCTATATTTCATGTTCCTACTGCTCATTGGCATAGCAGTAGCTGTATACATGCTGATTTGATCACTGCAGGTTGATGTCGGCTATATCTACCAGATTGTTCATTATGGCATAAATGGTGAGGCCGGCCGGGGAGTGGATCTGGAGCTTTGCGGTTATATTGCGACGGTGAGTTGTAACTGTGTGGATTGAAAGGAACAACTTATCGGCAATCTCCTTGTTGGACATTCCACGGGCTACGCATTTGATTATATCCTTCTCGCGGTCACTCAGTATGGCTATTGAACCTGCGCTGTATTCGGGTGTCTTGTTCTGAACGGGTTCGCTGCCTGTAAGAACGGATTTTTCAAGTTTCATTACAGCCGGAACAAACAGACGTTCCTCAATCTCGCTATGTGAAATAAGGTCGTTCTCGCAGTTTATTATATCGTAGAGAGCCGAGTTGAGCTGGTCATTGTTGGGCTGGCGGTAATGGCGTATCACTATATCCTTGAGCTCCTTTAGTTTCTGTGAGCCGTTGTCATGTGCTACGGAATACTTGGCTATGTTGAATCTACCGGTGGGTTGACCGTGCAGCAGTTTCTCTACGTATGTAAATATCACATCATTCTCATGTTTCATGTGATTCTCAACCTCAACGGTGTAATCATCATAAAATTTGAGTATCAGGAATGCCACATCGTTTACATCACTACAATTTAGGGCCTCAATCAGTTTGCGGCGTATACCAGGTAGTATGAAATCACTGAAATAGGTGTGGGCTCGTTTAAGATAATCCATTAGGGATGGAAGCGATACACTGTATCCTGAATAGTTCTTACCGGCTATCAGATTGGCTACAGCAAGGAAAGTGGGGCAATCCACATCATTCTCGCGGCATACTTCGGCTATGGTGCTGTCGCCGAATCCGAAATGTATTCCAAATCTACTCAATACCAAGAGAATCAGATTGTTATCATCAATCAGATCCCTCATCTTGTCCTGAAGTGTGTATTCAGTTTTCATAACCATTAATGAGTATCCGACTGCAAAAATACAAGTTTTAGGTATATACATTCATACTCAAAAGTGAGTATTAACAGGGGGTGCGTTTTTAATAAAAAGTGAGTATTGTGGCTGTAGTGCCTAATACGGACCTTTGCGGCGTCTTTAAGCACGCTGAAAATGAATAAGGCACTGACAACACTTATTTTATCTTTTATACCTTTTTCAATAGCATCCGCCCAGGGTTTGAGCGTGGGCGGATACGGCGAAATAGCCATGAGCCGCAATTTTTACAGTGATAATGTGTATCGCTATTCAAATCCCACCAAATATAAGGATGACCCCAGTCATGGGCGCTTTGACGTTCCGCATGCCGTAATATATCTTGGGTATGATTTTGGGAAAGGATGGTCAATGCAGACCGAGATAGAATTTGAACATACCGGTACAGGCAGTGCTGTGGAGAAAGAGTTCACCGAGGCCGGAGAATGGGAGTCTGAGATAGAGAAGGGTGGTGAGGTTGCCTTGGAGCAGTTTTGGTTGCAGAAATCATTCAAGTCCTGGCTTAATCTGCGTGTGGGACATTTTGTGGTACCGGTAGGAGCGCTTAACAATGCTCATGAGCCGCTCAACTTCTTTACAGTATATCGTCCGGAGGGTGAGTTTACCATTCTGCCTTCCACCTGGCATGATACGGGTATCAGCCTTTGGGGTGATGCAGGCAGTTGGAGTTATGAACTCCAGATGATTGCCGGTCTGGACGCTTTTATGTTCAATCGTGATAACTTCATAAAGTACGGTGCCGCATCACCTTACGAGTTCAAGGTGGCCAACAATTACGGTTTTGCTGCAAGGATTGACAATCGCTCAATAAAGAACCTTCGACTGAGCGTAAGTGGTTATTACGGTAACAGTATGCATAATTCATTCCCTAATGACCTTAAGGATACCCGTTACAAGGACGTCAAGGGACGTACATGGATTGGAAGTTTTGATTTCAGCTACAAAGGCAAGAACCTGATTGTGCGCGGAAACGCTGATTACGGTCATGTGGCCGATGCTGTAACAATCAGCACGATCAAACGTAACATGAGCTCAAACAATGCTCCTTACAAGAAGACCCCTGTCGGCCAATCAGCTATAACTTATGGTGCAGAGGCCGGATATGACGTGTTGGGCCATGCTGAAAGGATTCAGGATAAGCTATATGTGTTTGGCCGTTATGAGTTCTATGATCCGTACATGCCGGCATCGGACCAGCAGGATTACACCTTCACTGATGTGCACAGGATTGCGGCAGGTATCAACTGGTTGCCAATACCGCAGATTGCCGTAAAGGCTGAGTTCTCGGAGCGTTTCCGTCAGGAGCGTTACAATAACGAACCATCAGTGTCAATTGGAATAGCATACATGGGATTTTTCAAATAACAAAAACATAAAGTAATATGAAGAACAAATTCATTTTAGGTGTGATGGTTGCAGCTGCAGCCTTAACTGCATGTGACAACTCTGATGACAAGAAGGGCGAAGGTCTTTCTGCATTTGAGAATGATGCCAAAGGTGCTGTAGAGCAGTATGTTCCTAATGTCATTTACAAGACTTACAATGATTTGGCCAAGGAGTCAGAGGAACTGTACGATCTGCTTGCCGATGCTGCAGAGAAGGGCGTAAATGCACTCTCTCAGGCTGAGATTGACGCCATCTGCGCAAAGTTCCTGCAGGCCCGTCAGTCATGGGAGGAGTCAGAGGCTTTCCTGTATGGTGCAGCAACCGATTTCGGTATCGATCCCCATATTGATACTTGGCCCCTTGACGTAGAGGCTCTGGCTACCGCATTGAGCAATGCAGAGCAGGTTTCAGCCCTTGAGGGTGAGGACGGTATAGGATATGCATCGGCTAAACTTGGTGCCGAACTGCTGGGATTCCACGGTATTGAATTTATCCTGTTCCGTGACGGTGAGAACCGTACCGTAGAGGCTCTGCGCGGCAATGAGGATGATGAGGCATTCAGCGGCAAGACCGTGACAGGTGCACAGGAACTGATTTATGCTACAGCAGTAGCCGGTGATTTGCGTGACAACTGCTACCGTCTGAGCGTATCCTGGAACCCCGATGCCCCCAAGGCTTATCAGGACCGTTGCGAGGAGCTTGAGGTTCCGGTTTCAATGACGGGTTCAGACAAGACTTACGGCGAGAATATGCTGGGAGCTGCAAAGGCCGGAAGCACATATGCAACATGGCAGGAAACACTTGCTTCAATACTGGTTGCAGGATGTTCAAATATCTGCAACGAGGTTGCCAACGTCAAGATGGGCAATGCTCATAATGGTGAAGATGAAAACTACATTGAGTCACCCTACAGCAAGAGGTCTTTCCAGGATTTCATTGACAACATACTGAGCATACAGTATTCTCTCTACGGAAAGGCTAATGTCAATGCTCCTGAGAGTAATTCAATAATCAATGTGCTGAAGAATCACAAGTATGAAGGTGCCGATGCACTTCAGAACAAACTCAATGCATCTGTTGCCGCTCTCAAGGAGTGCCAGAAGAAAGGCGCTTTTGTGGATATCTATCGTGACAACTCCGTTCAGGTCGCAATGGATGTAATCAGTGAACTTGATGAAGAACTCAACAAGGCTGCCGATTGGATTGTAAAACAGTAATTTGATATGCGTATAAAAGGATTAAGTACAGCCCTTATCGGGTTGGCCGTTGCCGTCGGATGTACCGACGGCAATAACGGTATTAAGGAGAACGTCAATACCCGCGAGCCTGATGCCAAGTACGTTGGCCAGGCAGTAGGTAATTTCAGTGCCGATGAATGGTATCCGGGCGGTGAGCTGGGAACTACTACCAATGTAACTGCAGGATGTTATGAGGATGAGACTCCATCGGTAGTCAATCAGGGTCTGCTGACCGCATTCAATATGGGCGAAGCTGCATTTGAGCGTAAATACACGACCTCTACCGCTCCCTTCAAGGGACTTGGCCCTGCGTATGTACGCTCATCATGTCTGGATTGCCATCCGGGATATGGTCACGGCAAGCGTCAGTCACAGTATCGTGCCGAGTTCGGTAACGGTTATCTGCTGGTTATCTATCATCCTGTAGATGGACAGAACAGCGATGACGGTCCGTATGTATCGGAAGTGACAGGTATGCCTCAGACCAAGGCTACATATCCGTTCCTGCCTCCCATTGATGAGGAGCAGATTGATATCCAGTGGCTACCAGTGACTGCAATGGAGAGCGGACTTCCCATGAAGTTCCCTGACGGCGAGGAATACAGCCTTATTTACCCCGAACTGACTATCCCTGAGAGTGCTTTCAATACCAGTCCTACACCGTATGAGACCGGCGCTGTGGCATTTCGTCTGGAATCGACCATCGGTATCATCGGCTCAGGTCTGCTTGATGCAATACCGCAGGACAGCATTCGTGAGCAGTATCGCCAGGAGGCACAGCATGCCGAACTCAACCCGGCTTTTTGGGATAAAGAGGCCAATGATTTTGCTGCCACAGCATGGTACACTCTGGCCGATGGAAAGTTTGCCGACGGTACCCCTGCACCTGCAGGTACCAAGTTGCTCAAGCGTTTCACATATGCTATGACACGTGCGTCATTGCAGGACGGTGCAGGCGCCAACGCCATTTGGAATATCACCAATGTTACCCGTAGCGACCGTCCCAAACTCTACACCACTGCAGCATGGGCCAAGGCAATGTCTGAGAATGCACAGGTTATAGCTGCTATCAAAGCCGATCCTACATCACCGTACTATGCCGATGGTACCGATGAAGGTATCAAGGATGCAGTTTTACACTTGCTTGATCCCAGTACCAATCAGTTTGACAATTCATGGCATAACTTTGCTCCGGAGATGAGTGATGACCAGTACTACAACTTTATGGTATGGCATCGCGGCCTTTCAATCCCTCGTGCACGTAACCTGAACCGTGAAGAGGTTCAGAAAGGTAAGGAGGTGTTCAACCGCATTGGTTGCGCCAGCTGCCACCGTGCTTCATGGAAAACCAAGGAGGACAATTACTGGAAACCGGCCGTTTATGCCGACAAGGAACTTCCTCAGTATCAGGAGCAGACAATTTATCCTTATACCGATATGATACAGCATCGTCTGTATATGATTAACGGTATTCACGGAAGCTGGTGCCGCACAACTCCGCTATGGGGTCGCGGACTTTCACGTGAAAATACCGGCGCCGAGGACCGTCTGCATGACAACCGTGCCCGTAACGTGATTGAGGCTATAATGTGGCACGGCTACAGCAAGAAGAGCGATGCTTACTGGTGCACAGAGAAGTTCTACAACCTGTCCAAGGAGGAGCGTGACGCAGTTGTGGAATTCATCAATTCTATCTAATTTTACAGTGTGAAAACAGAAAAGATTCTAAAGAATACTGTTAATGGTAGTGCGGCAGCCGTCATTCTTATGATGGCCGCCGCTACCATTATTGAAAGGCTTCATGGTACGGACAGGGCTTTGAGTATTGTTTACCACAATCCTGTTTTTATTGTCTTATGGGCAGTTACTGCGATATCGGGAGTATGGCTCCTGATACAGCGCGGAACTATTCGTAAGCCCGCCACATTCTTTCTTCACATATCATTTGTACTGATCCTGGCAGGTGCACTCATCACCATGCTTACCGGCAAGAGCGGCATAATGGAACTGCGTCGCGGCCTGGTTACCAACCAGTGGTCATCGGATAAAGGTTTCCGCCAGAAGCTGCCGTTTTCTTTGCAGCTGAAGGATTTTAAAATAGAGTATTACCAGGGGTCACAGGATCCGTCGGATTACATAAGCAAGGTGGTGTTGAAAGACAACCGCAGCGATACGGAAACGGAGTATATCATATCCATGAACAATATCCTCAAGTATGACGGATACAGGTTTTACCAGTCCAGTTATGACGATGACTTGCGTGGAAGTGTATTGGCAGTAAGCCATGATCCATGGGGGGTAGGGGTTACATACACAGGCTATATCCTGCTACTGTTGTCATTGATAGGCTTCTTCTTCCAGAAGAATTCAGGTTTCCGTGCTGCACTTAAGGCGCGTGGCCAGGGATTTTCCAAGCCGGTAAGGACAGTATTGCTGGTTCTGAATATAGTGCTGTTCGGTTATCTGACCTTTATTATTGGTCGTAACTGGATCCGCTACGGACACGGTCCGTTTGTTGGCACATATTCTGTAATGATGCTAATGGCCTGGCTGGTGACAGTAGCAATGGTTCTATTGCGCAAGCGCATGCCTATTATACAGCCCTTAGGCTTTGTCCTGGCCGGATTCTCAATACTGGTGGCAGCAATCTCACACACAAGTCCGGAGGGCAATCTGGTTCCTGTTCTACGTTCTCCGTTGCTTGGAGTACATGTGCTTTGCATGATGGTTTCCTACACGTTGTTGGGACTGACTGCACTGATTGGAGTAGTGGGACTGATTAAGCGTAGCAAGGATACACAGGCAATGCTGCGTGATGTAAGCCTTACCATACTTTATCCTGCGGTATTCATTTTGACGATAGGCACATTCATAGGTGCTGTTTGGGCAAATATCTCATGGGGAAGCTATTGGTCATGGGATCCCAAAGAGACTTGGGCGCTGATAACAATGCTGGTATATTCTGCAATGCTCCACAGCAGCGTCTTATCGCGCTTTAACCGCCCCAAGTTCTTCCACGCTTATGCCATTCTGGCAATTCTTACCGTATTGATTACCTACTTTGGAGTAAACCTCCTTCTTGGAGGTATGCACTCCTATGCTTAGCACACAAAGGGGACTGTCCCTACTGTGTGTTTTTTTCTATGAATAACTTGCGGTACGATTCTCCTATGGGTAGGATCGTGCCGTTTTCAATCGTTACCTGAGTGCGGCTGCTGCCTGTAATACGTTTCAAATTTACGATGTAGGATTTGTGAATACGCATGAAACGGTCATTGGGCAGTTGTTCCAATATGCGCTTCATGCTAAGGTGAACTATTAGCGGAGTGGGAGATCCGATATAGTTGATCTTGAGATATTCGGCCATTCCTTCTATGAAAAGAATCTCATCGGGCTTGATATGAACCTGCTTGTAATCTGTTTTGAATAACAAGTCGTTATCGGCTTTCTGGGCATTGTCAGCAACTCTATTCAATTCTTCTATCCTGTCCTGGTTGCGCTTATTCTCCATCCTCAATTCTTTATTATTTCTTTCAGTCTTGAGGTTACGGATAAAGTACATGATACCCCACAACACCCCTATGATCAGCAGGGATATCACAAGTCTCATGGTTTCGGGACGCATGGGCCGATGTCCGTTTTCTGGCATCTGATTGGGGCGCATTTGGTCCATAGGAGGTCTGTTTCCTTCCATTGGCGGACGCATATCCTGGGGTGGTGGAGCCATCCCATCCATTGGCGGAGGCGGTGGTATGGAACCTTCCTGCATCATTTGAGGTGGCCCTTGGAACATACCCGGCTGTGGAGGCATTGAATCTCTGGGATTACCTATCTGGTAACAGTAGATACCTATTACAACTAATGCCGTAACGATAAAAGGAATGTATATGAGATGTCTTTTCTGAATAATTCCCATAGGCGCGAAGATACTCTTTTTTGCATCCCATAAACCCGTTTTGTTGAAGAAAATGGGGCGTTCGTTGATTTTATTTGAATAGAAGGCGTGTGCGTGATACTTTAGCGGCAGAAATGAAAAAAACGGATGCGATATGAGAAAAGTTTATTATCTGCTTGCATTGCTTCTGCTGAATTGTACAGGTTGCACTCCTGACAGCCTGACCAATCTGGTAGATAGTTCGCAACCAATAATTGAAGAGAGTAATACTACTGATACAACCACAGTAGCCCCGCAGATTGATGAGTCTGTATGGGTCGATGACAGCATACAGGGTACCAAGTTTGACCGAACTATCAGGATCGTGTTTGCCGATGGAGTAGCTCGAGTGGAAGGTGACATTAACGGTATTGTGAGCGTTGACGGAAACTATGTGACAGTAAACAATACCTCCGATGAAAAGGTTATATATGAGCTGAGCGGCGCAACACAAAACGGTTCGCTCAAACTTTACAGTTCACAGAAACAGGCGTTGGTGCTGAATGGATTGGAACTGACCAACCCCAATGGTGCAGCTATAAACAACCAGGGCAAAAAGAAATGCTATGTGGTTGTTAATGGCACAAACAGCATATCGGACGGAACTATATATTCATCAACTACGGCCGATGAGGATGAAAAAGCGGTCTTGTTCAGTGAGGGACAACTGATATTCAGCGGCGACGGAACACTCAATGTAACCGCAAAAGGTAAATCGGGCATAACCAGTGATGATTACATCAGCATAATGGATTCACCTGTCATTAACGTAGCCTCAAGCGCCGGGCACGGCATACGAGGCAAGGAAATGGTTGTAATATCGGGTGGATTAATTGGAGTCAATGTGTCGGCTGATATGAAGAAAGGTATTACATCGGACTCATTAGTTTATATAACCGGTGGCGTTTCTATGATAAATGTAAGTGGTTCGGCCGCATATGATGAGGAGGATGCGGAATATAAAGGAACTGCCGGCATCAAGGCTGATCAGCTGTTCGAGATAACGGGTGGAACCCTTGACATAGTCAATTACGGAACGGGTGGTAAGGGTATAAGCGGTGACGGTACAGGCTGTTTCAACGGTGGTACAGTACGCGTTACAACCACCGGTTCCAATTACGGACAGTCATCATCTAACCGATGGGGCAACAGTTCATCAAACAGCGTATCGGCCAAAGGTATAAAGTTTGACGGGAACATCATATTCCAGGACGGCTCTGTTACCGTAAACTGTGCAGCGCATGAGGGGATAGAATCCAAAGGAAACATTGTAATGAAAGGCGGTGTGGTCTACAGTTATTCTGCAGCCGATGATGCTATCAACTCTGCTGGAACATTCACGATTGAGGGTGGTAAATTGTGTGGATATGCAGTACGTAATGACGGTCTTGATGCCAACGGCAACTTCTACATAAATGGAGGTTTGGTCTATGCTATAGGCACAACTGCGCCGGAGGTTGCTATTGATGCCAACACAGAGGGTGGTTACAAACTGTATGTTCAAGGTGGTACATTAATAGCAGTAGGCGGTTTGGAATCAGGAGCAAGCCTTACTCAGTCTTGCTACTCAGCTTCATCCTGGAACAAAAGCACATGGTATTCTATGACTTTGGGCGATGAGATAATAGCATTCAAAACGCCATCTAGTGGCGGTAACACATTGGTGGTGTCAGGTGCATCACAACCTATACTTAAATCGGGCATAACTGTTTCGGGCGGCACCAACTTGTTTGAGGGCCTGATTACCACAGACTGTTCAATAAGCGGAGGTTCAGATGTAACGCTAAACACCTATACGGGCGGCAATGGAGGATTTGGCCCCGGCGGTGGTCCCGGTGGCCCTGGTAGACCTGGTGGCTGGTAAAGAAACATTCAAAAATTACATAAATATCGTTTGCGATATAAATTATTTGATGTAATTTTGTATCGCAAACGATATATTTATATGTAATATGAAAAGGATTTATGACTTCAAGGCACTAAACAACAAGGGTGTAGAGACTGATCTGGCCCAGTATGAGGGCAAGGTTCTGATGATTGTGAATACAGCGTCAAAATGCGGTTTTACTCCGCAATATGACGGCCTGGAGGCTCTTTATCAGAAGTATAAAGACCAAGGGTTGGTTATTATAGGTTTCCCGTGTGACCAGTTTGCACATCAGGAGCCGGGAAGTGATGCTGAGATAGAGGAGTTCTGCCGCATAAATCATGGTGTGACATTCCCGCTCATGAAAAAGATTGATGTGAACGGACAGAATGAACACCCTGTATTTACATACCTTAAAGAGGTCGCTCCTAAAGAGGAATACAAGGGATTCAAGGCCAAGGCAACACAAAAGATGCTCAAGACCATAAGCAAGAGTGTTGAGAAGGAGAGTGACATTCTCTGGAACTTTACCAAATTCCTGATAAACCGTGATGGATCACAGATAAAGCGTTACGCACCCGTAATGACTCCCAATGATATTGAAAAGGACATAATTGAATTCCTGAAATGAAAGAACAGTTCAAACTGGACAACCAGCTCTGTTTCAGGCTGTACACCGCATCGCGCCTTCTTACCCAGGCCTATCATCCGCTGCTGTCGGAACAGGGATTGACCTATCCGCAGTATCTGGTACTGATGGTCCTGTGGGAGAAGGATGCGCAGCCTGTCAATGACATAGCCAAACGTCTTATGCTGGAGACAAACACCGTAACACCGCTCCTTAAAAGAATGGAGCAGCAGGGCATTCTTACCCGCAGCAAAGGCCAGGCCGATGCACGTCAGGTGATTGTATCGCTTACAGAGAAAGGGCAGAATCTGCAGGATCTGCTGACCGATGTCCCTATGAAAGTAGGTAATGCGGTTACATGTAAAAGCGTGACACCGGATACAGTTCCGGCACTGTTCGCAATGCTGGATGACATAATTGCAAAACTTGACAGTCAGGTAAACCCGCATGAAACTTGATTTCCATAAGCTTACCGTAGCTGACCGTGAAGCGGTGCAGGCAGTCAGCCTTAATGCCGGACGCCGTAACTGCAACTTTACCTTTGCCAATCTTGTGGGTTGGCAAAAGTGGTTCGGGACCGAGGTTTGCGTGCTTAAGGATGCTGTAGTGCTGCGTTTCAATTTTGAAGGAGAACGTGCATACATGCTATGCATGCAGGGAACGCCCTCTTGCGAACTGCTCCAGGCCCTATGCGAGGATTGCAGTCATAAGCTAATACTTTTGGGGCTTGAGGATGATGCCGCGCTCCAGTTACAGCAGAATGCCTGTCTTGAGGGCATCAGTATTAATGTAGAACCTGAACGAAGTCAATATGATTACATTTATAAGCGTTCTGATCTGGCGTTGCTGCAAGGAGGCAAACTCAAAGCAAAACGCAACCATGTGAACCGTTTCAACATCCTGTATCCGGGTTATGAGTATCGGCCTCTGACACCGGCTCTGTTTGATGACTGCCGCAAGGTGGTTACATTGTGGCAGGATGAAAAGGAGCATGAAAATCCGTCATGGGGCGACACCATAAAGGCTGAGCATGATGTGATGGAAACCATATTTGCCCATTGGGATGAGCTGGGAATGCTGGGCGGCAGCATATATGTGGATGGCCGCATGGTTGCATTTACGTATGGATCGGCTGTGACCAATGACACTTTTGATGTCTGTATGGAGAAAGCGGACCGCGATGTTGAAGGTGCTTTCAGCGTCATTAACCAGCAGTTCTGTGCTCATCTGCCGAAAAAGTATACCTTTGTGAACCGTGAGGAGGATATGGGACTTGAAGGTCTGCGCAAGGCCAAACTCTCATATCATCCCGAGATATTGCTGACTTACAATGTCATACAGATTGCATAGAATGACTCCGGCCGATGCTCCGCTCACTGTAGAGTGGATGGTGCAGCAGTACGGTTTTGACCGCACCGAGGTAGAGAGTTGGGTCAGGGACCTTCATTTCAACTGGCCACTCAGCGTCAAGGCAATAGACAATAATGGCGATGTGATAGGACTTCTCAATATGAGCGATTACCGCATTGAAGAGGAAACCGCTCAAATCCGGAAGGATAATCTTGAACTCCTGGCCAGGTTAAACAGCCAGCGTTATACAGCCGTGTTCTCATTCATTGTACGTGAAGACTATCGCGGAACACGTCTCAACTACGACATGATGATGGAGATCATACCTGAACTGAAAGCCAACTACGACTTTATTTTCATACCCGTACTGCACCGTCTTAAAACCCACAGTTATTGGCAGCGCTGGGGCGCCCGTGAATTCTACCGCGACGCAGACTGCGTGTATTACCAGTTGAAAATGTGAAAAAGGGGACAGTCCCCTTTTCCACATTTTTGTATATTCGCGGTGTATGAAAACAACATTCCTGATACTCTTTGCAATTATTGTGGCCGGGCTTGCGTATGAGGTCTGGCATTTGTGGCGGCTTACTCCTGCCGGATGGCCCATGAAACTGGCTGTTACCGGCCTGTTTGTGCTGTGGTTTGGCATCATGATGGCGGGATTCCTCTATACGGAGCGTTTTTCTGTCAGGTTTGCCACATTCCTTTACGATGTGGGTAATCCTTGGCTGGTTGCATTCGTGTATCTGCTTATCATATTCATTTTGGCCGATATTGCATCGGTCTGCAAAATCCTGCCTAAAACATACCTGCATGACAGCTTAATAGGGTTTGTAAGTGTAGTAGGGGTGATAGCTGTCCTTATGACAGTGGGATGCATACACTATCATCACAAATATCGTGAGGAGCTGACCATTCATACCGATAAGCCGCTGGACAAGCCCATGACCATAGTCCTGGCCAGCGATCTGCATTTAGGCTACCATAACCGTAGGGTGGAACTGGGCCGATGGATAGACCTTATGAACGCCGAGAATCCGGACCTTGTGCTCATAGGAGGTGATATTGTGGACCGCAGCGTAAGGACCGTCCTTGAATGCGGTTTTGCCGATGAATTCAAGCGGCTCAAAGCCCCCATATTTACCATCCTGGGCAATCATGAGTATTACAGCGATGTGGATGGTTCCCGCAAGTTCCTGAGCGATGCCGGAATAACTCTGCTCCGTGACAGCGTTGCAGAGTTTGGCAACTTACAGATAATAGGCCGTGATGACCGGACTAATCACAGACGCAAACCGTTGGGCGCATTGGTTAAGGATACCGATTCATTCACAATCCTGCTGGACCACCAGCCGTATCACCTTGAAGAGGCAGAGAAAGTAGGCGTAGATTTCCAGTTCAGCGGTCACACTCACCGCGGCCAGTTCTGGCCATTATCATGGATAACGGATGCAATGTATGAAAAATCATGGGGCCATCACACCCGAGGCAACACCCGTTACTACATCAGTTCAGGCCTGGGCATCTGGGGCCCCAAGATCCGCATCGGTACCCGCTCCGAGTATCTGGTGTTGCACATCACCAATAAGTAAATTTTTTCTCATTTTTTTGATGGACATATTGGAAATATGCATACTTTTGCATTAACAAGTTTGTTAAACAATATTGTGAATATGTCCCAAAATGAATCCAGAAATACTGAAAATCTGATTCTTGAGGCTGCTGAATCAGAGTTCTTGGAGAAAGGTTTTGAACTGGCCAGGACGATGTCCATTGCACAGCGGGCCGGTGTGACGCATGCCATGCTGCACTACTATTTTAGGACCAAGGAGCAGTTGTTCCAGAAGGTGGTGGAGCAGAAATTCCAGTTGATTGCCGATATGGTGCTGGTTCCGTTTTCCTGTTCAGATTTACCTGTAAAGGAGAGACTGACACAAGGAATTGGTGCTCACTTTGACCTGCTTATCAAGAATCCGCAACTGCCCAGGTTCCTTGTAAGTGAATCGGACAGGCTTGCACCTATACTAAAGGATGTAATCCTGCCCAAGGCCATTCCAGTAATGATGTCATTACAGAATGAGATTGATATGGACGTTAGGATGTTGCTTCTGGATATCCTGTCACAGAACCTGTTTGCTTTCATTTTCCATCCCGTACTGGAAAAGGCGGGGTTTGCCAATCAGGGTACTGATGCCTTTATGGAGCAGATAAAGCAGGAGAACATAACAATAATACTTAAAAGGTTAGGACTATGAGAAAGGCTCTAAGTATATTATTGGTGTTTCTTATGCCGATGGGCGTCTATGCACAGCTTACGCTTGACCGCTGCATGGAACTGGCCCGTGAACACTATCCAGAGATTGCTCAGTATGACCTGATATCGGCCACGGAGCAGTACAACGTAAAGAGTGCGTCAAACAACTGGATACCGCAGATAACGCTGAGCGGACAGGCATCATGGCAATCGGCCGTGGCCAGTTTCCCGGATCAGCTCAAGAATATGCTGGCGGCCAACGGACTGGACCTTCCGGGTATTGCTAAGGACCAGTACCGGATAGCGCTAGATATAAACCAGACCATCTGGGACGGCGGACAATCAAAGGCACAGAAGCTGATTGCGCAGACCGATGCCGCCCAGCAGCGCTTGAGCAGCGATGTGAGCATATACTCCCTGCAGGACCGGATATGCAACCTGTTCTTTGGCATACTGCTGTTAGATGAGAATTATCAGTCACAGATGGGCCATAAGGAACTTATTGAGGCCAACCTGTCACGCCTTCAGTCAATGAGAGGGCAGGGCTTGGCATTACAGTCTGATTTGGACCTGCTGCAAGTAGAACTGCTCACGCTGGGGCAACAGATTGACCAGAACCGCTCATCACGTGAAAGTTACGTTGCGGTGCTTTCATTGTTTACCGGGCAGGATATAACGGGTATGACACTTGTCAAGCCTGAACAGACGTTTGTGCAGAACGGAACCAACAACCGCCCTGAACTACAACTGATTGATGCTCGGATAGAGAGCGTGAATGCACGTAAGGCCCTGCTGGACGCACAAGTTATGCCCCGTGTGAATCTGTTTGCACAAGGGTTCTACGGTAATCCGGGCCTTGATATGTTCAAGAGCATGAGTTCAAGGGAGTGGACGTGGAACGCTATGATGGGCGTGCGTGTGCAATGGAACGTGAGCGCGTTGATTACGCGCAAACGTGACCTGCTGAATCTGGACAATTCACGTGGAATGCTTTCGGCCCAAAGAGAGACATTTACTTTCAACTCAAACATAACTGATGTGCAGATGAACGGCGATATCGGTCGTATGCAGAAGGCTTTGGAGAGTGATGATGAGATAGTTGAACTAAGGGCCAGAATACGCCGCACGGCAGAGTCTGAACTGGAGAACGGAACTATAAACACTGCTTCGCTGTTGCAGCGCATGACCCAGGAGTCCGATGCACGCACCGCTCGCAGCATCCACGAGATAGAGCTTCTGAAAGCCCAATATGAAATGAAAATCCTTAAAAATCAGCAATGATGAGAAATAATATATCAATACCAGTGGTTCTGGTTGCCGTATTATGCGGTTGCAACAAACAGAGCAGTTTTGACGCTACGGGGACTTTTGAGGCCGAGAGTGTAACCATATCGGCCGAGACACAGGGCCGCATACTTGACTTTGGCATACGTGAGGGACAGAGAGTTGAGGCCGGACAGATTGTATGCCGGATAGACAGCACCGCTTTCATTCTACAACGCAACACACTCATCCAGCAGCAAAAAGCTCTGCTGGCAGGTAAGCCGGACATAGGCAAACAACTGGGCGCACTGCGTGAACAGATTTCCCGTCAGCAAAAGGAGGTGGAGCGCGTAAAGGCTCTATTAAGGGATGATGCAGCCACATCCAGACAGATGGATGACGCAGTTTCGGCACTCAACGTCTTACAGAGCCAATATGAGGCCACACTTTCCAGCCTGCAGGGCAGCAACGCATCGATTGACGGCAATGTGGCAGTCATAACCACTCAGATAGACCAGGCTGATTACAATATATCGCGCTGCCTGGTGCAGGTTCCCATGAGCGGTGTGGTTCTGGCCAAATACGCTTCAGAGGGTGAGCTTGCCGCTGCCGGTAAGCCTCTGCTCAAAGTGGCTGATATAGACAATATGTATCTGCGTGCGTATGTTACGTCCGATCAGCTTCCACGTATAGCCATAGGGCAGAAAGTGAAGG
>Ga0265299_10001512_pt1 | contig 26405 bp, 43 predicted proteins | sample AusTroGonzalo_MG_4_FD_193485 | JGI IMG/M metagenome (GOLD analysis project Ga0265299, IMG submission 193485) | Bovine rumen microbial communities from tropical cattle in Woodstock, Queensland, Australia - Gonzalo_02 | ecosystem: Host-associated > Mammals > Digestive system > Stomach > Rumen ... | reverse complement strand
ACAATTCCATTACTATGTGATATAATATATATAGTAAAGGAGTTGATTCTATGAAACTTAGAAAAATTGATTATGTGACTGTTTTTATCTGCGCGATTGCCGCCGCTCTGTGCGGTCTCGGCTCTCCCCTTTCCGCCCCTTGTTTCGTTCTGTCGTCAAGTATCGGACTTGTAGACAGTATGAAAAATAAAGTGCTCAGCGGTGCGTTAATCAATGGCATTTTCTTAACGTTAAATCTTTTTATGACCCTAAAAAATTTTATTTAAGGGGTTGACAAATCACTTTATTTATGATATAATATATATAGTAAAGGAGTTGAGAATTATGAGTTGGAGTAAAACTCTAAATGAATTTAAGAGACAGTTTGACGGTTATAAAATCAAGGTTGTTCCGCCGTGTATATCACCTAATAGAGAGGGTGAATATATAATACAGGCTATGGAATGTGCAATCGGTAAGAAGTGCAGTCCATTTGTAACAATCGACCACGATAAGAAAGAGGTTGTGTATAAAAGATGAATAAGTTTGTTCCACTGGATAAGCAATCCAAAAAGAAACAGCGAGAATTTTACAAGTCGCGGCGCAAGGACTGGGGTGGCATTTCACCAATCACACGAAAAAGTAAAAACGATTACAAAAAGCGTAAAGAAGAAATGAGAGGTATGGAATGAGTGTAAAAGTAAAATCAAAAAACAAAACATATGTGCTCAATAGGGAAGAATTTCAGCGCTATATGAAGGCGCTTTGGCAGAGGGCACAGGCGCGCAAGGCATACAAAGCAGACAAAGAAAAAGAAAAGGACGGCGATTGATTCGCCGCCCCTTTTACTGTATTAAGTTAAAACTTTTAACTGTGGCCCGGGCGGCGTTAGTCTCCCCTAACAAAAAAGGGTTGACAAACTATAATATCTATGTTATAATATAATTACAGTAAAGGACAGAAGTCCTAATATATAAGGAGGTAGTCTTATGACTAACAATAATAACAGTGGAGAAACTAAGGTAGTAAGCGGTGGCGGCGTTAGCCTCAGCACAATTCTCGGCGTAGTTTTCATTATCCTGAAGCTCACAGGTGTTATCTCTTGGTCGTGGGTGTGGGTGCTCGCTCCGTTCTGGATTCCGCTTGCGCTGGTCGCCCTCATACTGATAATAGTAGCTATCATCGCTGTTATCGCAGGTATTATAGGCTTTATTTCTAACAGGTAAAGGAGGCGCTATTATGTGGGAAGATGTAGCTTTATGCCTTGAAGAAATTTATGGCGTATTCGTGGACTATGAAGAAAGATTTTTTATCTGTCCCGAGTGCGGCGAGCCAATCTATGAAGCAGATTGGCAGGACGAAGATTTTGAAAGATGTCCAATTTGTGAATTTGAGTGGGATATTTAACTATCCCACTTCTTTTACCCAATTGTTAGTCGATACTAACTGGCCCGGGCCGCCGGCGATTTGCACAAAAACATAATAGTATTGTTGATGAACATTGTGCATTTTGCCAGTAGACAAATCGGTTCGGATATGGTATAATAATAACAGTGAGAGGGACGGAAGTCAAGAGATATGGAAGTCCTCTTCTCACTCAGTTATATGCGCGAACCAAATTCGTGAGTAGTTAATTTAACTATTGTAAGGTAGCACCTTACTTCGCGCGCCAAAAGGTCAATTGGTTAAATGAAAGAAATATTTCAAAAACCTCTTGACAAACCACAAAAGATGTGGTATAATAATTACAGAGGGTGAGGGAAAAGCCCAAACCCCAACGACTAAGGTGCTCACTACCTAAGTGTGAGAGAAAGAGGTACAATATGACTAACGCAACATTCAAGACTGAGAGAGAGTTCCTTAACGCTGTTATCGAGGCAAACGTATCTGAGGCTATTTCAGAGTTCGCAAAGGGCAGAATTGCCGCACTCGATAAGAAGAACGCCGACAGAAAAGTTTCAAAGTCCGCACTCGCTCATAAGGCTGAGAACGACAGCTTCAAGACTGCAATTCTCGCCGCACTCGCAGACGGTCAGATTCACATAGCTTCCGAGCTTTCCGAAATTCTCGGCGTATCTACACAGAAAGTTTCGGCTCTCGCTCGTCAGCTTGCTGAGGACGGCACTATCGAGGTTGACGATGTACCGATTAAGGGCAAGGGTAAGGTAAAGGGATATTCTCTCCCTTCGGACGATGATATTATCGTTGACGAAGAGGAGGACGACACTCCCGAAGAGGACGGCGCTCCCGTCGAGGACGTCGCCGAATAAGTAAAAACAAATAGCCAAAAGAGGGCGGCGCAATAGTGCCGCCTGTCCTTTTACTTTGGCGCTTTAACACTTTAAAGCGCCGCAGCACGGCCCGGGCCGGCGTTAGCATTACCTAACAACTAAGTGTTGACAAAATAATAAAGATATGCTATAATATAATTACAGTAAAGGACAGGAAGTCCAACAGAAAGGAATTGATATTATGGGTAAGAGAATGATTAGACTTTATGACGTTGAGGGCGATGTAATCGCGGATATTCTTGATGATGAAGATTTTGATGAAATTCTTCCTCAGCTTGACGCTTTTCAGGCTCAGAAGTTATTTGTTTCAATGACGTCTGCTATTCAGTGCTTTGAGGGCGGCGAGAATGTAGAAGTTAATTCAAATAACTTTTCTGATATTATGTGTGAATGGAGTAACGCAATTTCAGAAGCAGAAGATTATGAGAATGAGGACGGCGAAATCGTATTCGAGTATTACACAACAAAAAATATTATTCCAGACAACGCAGATTATTACACAATACAGTCAATAGTTGACGGCTTCGGAAATGACTCTTATGTTATATATTCTACTCAGTCAAAAGAAAAAGCAATAGAGTATGTAAATGAAAACGGCTATGACATAGATAATATAATCCCTCAGTATTTTGATAAAAAGTTTAACAATATTGATGAATATGAATATTAAGAAAAAAGGGCTTAATGCCCTTTTCTTTTTCGTCTTATTTGGTTAAAACTTTTACTATGGCCCGGGCCGTCGTTAGTATATGCTAACAACTGTCTATTGACAAAAATGATGAAGTGTGATATAATATATATAGTGAAAGGGAGATACGATAGACCGACTATCCCCTTATAGATAGCATTATTTGGAAGGTGGATTGATACCCATGTGGTGATTAATAATTAGTGGAATTTGGAGAAATGGGCGCAGTCGGTCTGCGCCTATTTTTCTAATCCCAGTTAGTATATACTAACTTTTTTCTCTTGACATTTCTCTCCCCTTATGCTATAATATATATAGTAAAGGAGATGGTACTATGACATTCGACTTCACAGAATGCAAAAATGAGCGTTCTCAGCAGAATCTTATTCGTGACCGTATCAACGCTATTATCTATGGCGCACTTGTAAAAGAGTTTGGCGTGGATAATGTAGCACAGATTGACGAAGATTTCTATACCGAGGACGGCGCAAAGTTCACCAAAAACACCACGGTCGCAAAAGTCGCTGATATAACTAATAAGGACGGCTTCACAGTTGACATTCTTGTAGAGTGCGGCACTAAGGTAAGAACGTGGAACACCAGCGGAAAGCGTGTGGCGGTATCGTTTGACGATATTACAGAGCACTATGCGGAAAAAGAGGAAGGCGGCGAGTAATCGCCGCCCTCCCGAAAGGAGGAATTTAGTTGGAAGATTTAATTATATTTCTCGGTGATGAATATTACTGCACAGAGTGCGGCGAAAACTTTACAAATTTAACAGAAGACGGTTGCTGTCCCTATTGCGGCACAGAGTTCACAGGCAACGATTCACCATGTTAAAGTGGTGAAGCGGCCCGGGCTGCCGGCGATTTGCACAAAATTCGGTCTGAATTGTTGATAATGTTTGTGCATTTTGCCAATAGACAAATACCATATTATATGGTATAATATAAATGTAGTCAAGGGGAGTGCGAAACGAGCGCCACGGCTCTTGTTCCCACTGTCGGCGGACAGGCTTTCAGTTAAAAAATAAAAATAATTGAAAACCCCTTGACAAATCTTCTAAAATATGATATAATATATATAGAAGATAAGGAAAGTGCCTATGGTGTAAAGGTAGCACAGTTGACTTTTAATCAATCAGTCGGGGTTCAAATCCCCGTAGGCGCACCAAATGTCAATTAGTTAAAAAGAAAAATTTTCTCAAAACTACTTGACAAGCCACAAAAAATGTGGTATAATAATTACAGAAGGTAAGGGAAAGACCCCTACTGATAAACCTAATCTAAGCGTTGCCAACTACCTAAGTGTTGGAGAAATGGAGAATACTATGGCTGCTACTTTCAAGACTGAGCGTGAGTTCCTTACTGCAATCGTAAACGGCGGTTTCAAGCCTGAGTTCGTGGAGTTCGCAAAGGGCAGAATCGCCGCCCTTGACAAGAAGAATGCAGACCGCAAGGTTTCTAAGTCTGCACTCGCACACAAGGCAGAGAATGACAACCTCAAGGGCGCTATCCTTGCGGTGCTCGTTGCCGACAAGCCCACTATCGCTTCCGACCTCGCCGCCGCTGTTGGCGTGTCCACTCAGAAGGTTTCTGCACTGGCTCGTCAGCTTGTGGAGACTGGCGCAGTCGCCGTCTGCGATGTTCCCGTGAAGGGCAAGGGTAAGGTAAGGGGCTACACCCTCGCCGCCCCTGAGAGCCTTGACCCCGTAAAGGGCGAACCTGCGGAGACTTCCGCAGAGTAAAAGATTTGACCGCTTCGGCGGTCATTTCTTTTGCCCTATTTAGTTAAAACTTTTAACGGAGGCCCGGGCCGGTTAGGTCGTGCTAACAACTTTTTCTTGACTTTTATAATATAGTATGGTATAATATATATAGAAATTAAGAAAGGTGGCTATAGTATGGCTAATGTATATTTTAATAATAAGTTTGAGGTATGTTCCATAGAAAATGCCCCTGAGTATCTCTACATTGATGATGTAGATGCCTTTATTCGAGATTGTCTCGATGAGTGGATTTCTGACGATGTAGAGAGCACAGGTGTTTATCATTGGAATGACTATGAAGAAGTGTGGGAACCAGCCATTTCTCCTGTTGAAGAAACAATTAGGCGGATAGTTGAACAGGAACTTCCACAGCAAGGCGGCGATATTTTCGTGGGGTGGAATATTTTAATCACTCTTGATACAGGCGAGACTATTAAGACAAATAGTGAACCCATTTCAATAAATGAAGTACAGGAAGCAATGAATATTCTCCTTAAACCCTCCTTCTTCGGTAAAAGAATTAAAAAATTCGAGATTGTTGCGGAGTAATCCGCAACACTTCACTTCACTGCTTTAAAGTGGTGAGGTGGCCCGGGCGTGTTAGTCTATACTAACAAAAAACTCTTGACAGGTGGCGTGAGATATGCTATAATATAATTACAGTAAAGGAAAGGTGGTCATACATATGATAAAGTGCACAGGAATAGTAAGACGTATTGATGATTTAGGCAGAGTGGTTATCCCTAAAGAAATCAGAAGAACAATGAAGATAAGAGAGGGCGATCCCTTGATTATCTCCACCACTGAAAACGGCGTTCTGTTTGAAAAGTATGACGTCAATGCAGACATAACGGATTCTTTGAAACAAGTTATTGATAACTTCGAGGACGATTTGACGAAAGACGAAATCGAGAGCATACGCAAAGTAATCAAATCTATCTATTTAAGAAGCAAAGAGGATTAAACATCATAATGGAAAAAGGGTGAAATATCGCCCTTTTCGTCATTCGACTCAGGTCAGTTAGTCTTTACTAACTGGCCCGGGCCGCCCCGTCGATCTGCACAAAATAATTCTAAACTAACAATGAAACTTTGTGCATTTTACCAATAGACAAACGCCGCCGCTTATGGTATAATATAAATGTAGTCAAGGAGAGGACAGCGAAACGGTTAGTTTCTCCCTGCTCTATCTTGACGGAAAGAGGTATAAAAATGGGCAGACCAAAACACTATTATTTACAGCTTGACACTGAAACCTGCGGCGATTTAGATAATCCTTTTATCTATGACCTCGGTATGGCTGTTATCGACAGGCAGGGCAACGTATACGAACAGTATAACTTTGTTATCTATGATGTATACGTTGGTATGAAGGAACTGATGAAAACCGCTTACTACGCCGATAAACTCCCTCAGTATGAAGAGGACTTAAAAAACGGCGTTCGCAAAATGGTAAAATGGAGAACAGCCTTCTATACAATCCGTAAACTCTGCAAAAAGTATAACATCAAGGCGGCTATCGCCCACAATGCAAGATTTGACAATACAGCATTAAACAATACAAATAGAGCTTTGGGCGGCTATGGTAGAGTTATTCCTTTTAACATACCGTTTTGGTGTACTTTAAGAATGGCACGGCAGACCGTAGGAAAGACAAAAGCATATCGCCGTTATTGTGAAGAAAACGGTTATTTGACAAAAACTAATCAAGTGCGGCTCACGGCTGAAATACTTTACAGATATATTACAGGTGATGAATTATTTAACGAAAAGCACACCGCACTCGAAGATGTTTTTTGCGAGTTAGTAATATTTGTTTACGAACTCTCATATCACAAGAAAATGGTTAAAACATATTACACACCGAAGGCGGCGGCTTAAAAGCCGCCCCGAAAGGGGGATTAATTAAATGAATAAACCAATAATTGGACTTCCCGACTATGAAACATTCGTTCTTTTAGTCGCCGCTTTATGTGGCGAAAAGGAAGAAATGTTAAAAATTTATACCATATATCAGATTGATATAATGAATAAATTAAATATTGACCCTTCATCGCTTTAATGCGGTGAAGCGGCCCGGGCCGCCCCGTCATTTTGCACAAATTATAGGCGGGCGGCACAATATCTTTATGCATAATGACGAATTTCAAAAAAACTGTTGACTTTTTTATTATCTTATGTTATAATATAATTACAGTAAAGGAAAGGAAGTGCTCAGAATGACTGAGAAAATAATCAACTTTGATATGGATGGAACTATCGCAGACCTCTACGGAGTTGACGGTTGGTTAAATGACTTAATCAATAGCAACACTCGCCCCTATGACATAGCAAAGCCCCTCGTTAATATGTCAGCACTTGCAAGACTTCTCAACGGCTTACAGAGAAAAGGTTATATAATTAATATAATCTCGTGGACTTCAAAGAGCGGTACTGCTGAATATAATGAGCGTGTAAGGGTTGCTAAGTTAAAATGGTTAGCAAAACACTTAAAGTCCGTAAGGTTTAACAATGTGTATATTGTACCTTACGGCACACCAAAGCACACGATTTCAAGCGGTATTCTGTTTGACGATGAAGAGCCAAACCGCACAAAATGGGGCGTTGGTGCTTATGACGTAAATGATATACTGGGAGTATTAAAGGCGGTTGCATAAGCGACCGCCCACGAAAGGGGTTTTATTTAATGGAGTTTTTAGCTTATTTTTTCGATGTGCATATTGATTTTAATGTGCAAATCACAGACGAAGAGACCGTTTTTGTTGTAAAAGATAACTATTATGATTATTTTGAGGGGTTAATTGGTTTAGCAAGAAAGACGGGGGCAGAATATTATATAACAGGCACCAATTACTTAATTATTACAACTAAACAAACTTATAGAATAGAAAATGGGTTTAGGGCTTTAGGGTATTAAAGCCCTAAAGCGGCCCGGGCCGCCCGGCGATCTGCACAAAAATGTGTGGTCAATGTTGATGAACATTGTGCATTTTACCAGTAGACAAAAATAATAAATTGTGGTATAATATAGATAGTAAAGGAAAGGAAGTGCTTAGAATGGCAGATAAGATTACAAGAGCAAGCATTGAGAAGGCAAACAAGGCAGAGGGTTGTAAAGTCCTCAAAGACTTTCTCGACGAGACATTCGGCGGTTGCTATGAGGTCGAGGACGGCTACGCCGTTCCTGTCGGCAGGTCACCGCTCGATGACGCCCTGATGTGGGTTGTATTCCCTTATGTAAAGGCAAAGACCATTCAGGCTCACGCTTGGGGCAAGTCTACAAGGGAGTATTTCGACGGCTATGCAGAGGCAGAGGCTTACGCCGCAGAGGTCAAGGCGAAGGCAGACAAAGCGGCAGAGCGCAAAGCGAATAGCAAGGCAAAAGCCGAGAGAGACAAAGCCGCAAGGGCGAAAAAGGCAGAGGAAAAGGCGAAGTAATTCGCCTTTTCTTTTTACCTATTTAGTTAAATATTTTAACTGCGGCCCGGGCCGAGTTAGTCCCTACTAACAAAAAAGACTTGACATTTTTTATAGACTATGCTATAATATAATTACAGTAAAGAGAAAGGTGGTCATATATATGACAGATAAAAAGTATTTTCTTGCGACTTATTCAAATGGCTATTGTGGTTGTACTGAGCACGATGGAGTTATTGCCGATTCACTGGAACAGGCAGAAAAATATTTCTGCGATGAGGATTTAATTTATCAGTATGGCGATGAATATACATATTGTTGTATTGGTGAAGAATATACCGATGATGAATACGAGCAGTATATTGAAGATATTTCTGTCGATGTTCGTGAAGTAACAAAAGAAGAATTAGAAGAATACATACTCGATGAACCGCTTGATATTCGTTAAAAGAAAAAAATATATCCAGAGGGGTTGATAAAATTTCTTTTCTATGGTATAATAATAATAGAAGGGAGGGAGGCAAATGCGATTAAAATGGCTTCTTGCATATCTCCGTATGTGTAATTATTCTTGCGATGTGGTCGCTTGTGATTCGCATACAGGGGAGGTTATACGTGCCGCGCCCATTGACTGTTTCGGCATTCGGGGCACGGGGCTTTATGTTCAATCATTTAACTATTCACCAGAAGTAATTGTGGTCTACCTTGCGTAGACCACAACTTTTTTAACTTCCTTAGTTAAATCTTTTAACTTCGGCCCGGGCCGTCCCGAGGTTATTGAGTTTATTGAAAATCCCGTACGATAATATATAATGCGATCGCTTATAAACAATCTTAATTTTACGTAGTAAATAGACTTTAAACTCAATTCTTCCTACTACGCATCGTTTTAATACCGAGAAAAATTTTTCCATCTCTAGTAGATCATAATGGCCCGGGTTATGTTGGTCTCTACTAACAAAAAAGTATTGACAACACCACAAGAATATGGTATAATATATATAGAACCGGAAGGCAGAGGGTAAGAGGGGAGTGCAACCCCGTGTTAGTCTATACTAACATTGACCCGGGCCCAAGTTAAATTTTTTAACAATATCAGTTAAAATTTTTAATTTAATCAATTCATTGACTTTTTACAATTCATTCATACGCACTTAACAATTGTATGATATAATATTCAGGGGGAGCGCTCCGCTTTAGCACTTTAAAGCGCTAAAGTTAAATTTTTTAATCAACACTTTCACACGTTAAAGTATTAAAGCACGGACCCGATTGTTAAATTTTTTAATTAAATGTGAGCTGCTCGTATATCCGCTTATATAGGCAAATTCACAGCAACCGAGAGGGCGGCACAAATGGCTATATACCGCCATTTCTCCGCGGTCTGCTCCCTTATACGATAACATATGCAGTCGGGGCGCCGCAGAGCCGCGTATATAGGCACCCGTGAGCTGTGAGCTGTGAGCTGCAAATCGCGGTTTTTCGCGTCACGGGTGAGCTGCTAAAGAACACAACAACTTTCCCGTTTTGTTAAAATTTTTAACAATTGCTGTGAGCTGCAACTAGTGAGCTGCGCGGACCGTTGTTTCCGGACTCCCGAATTGATTAAGTTTATTAAAAATTACGAGCCGAATTTCGAGCTACGATCACACATTCATAAAAAAATTAACGTAAATGGAATTTTCTTCAAACTAATAGCGAATTTTCTAACAGTTTCCTATAGAATTCCGGAAAATTTCTTAATAAAAAGAAAAAGTGCCGCCGCAGCGACACTTTTATATTAATTCTTACTTCTATTATGCCAGTTCCAGAACTATTGTATATAAAACTTATAGGCTTTGTGAATCTAATCGCCAGAAAGTGGAGTATAAATACTCATATCAGGCTAAACAGCTTCAATTCTGCCGTTGAGCGCCGGCAAAATATAGTAGTTAAACTATTGACGTGTCAAGTGCTTGACAATCGACAGCTCATCGACGCCGCGGCAAAAACAAAGATGATAGAAATAAATACCATACGAATACTTAATCTTCGCTCTATCATTGTAATACTTCGTATATGCAAGGGCAAAAGAAGTAAACATTGCTCTATAAATGTTCTCACCGCGCCCAGTCAATTTCGTTAACAAGTCTTCCCAGAGACCAAAATAATCCTCATCAGTAAAGTCTTTGAGTTCTTCTTTCTTAGGGGCATTACCGAGGAAAACATTTTCATACTCATGCGGCGGCGAAGTAATTCCAACCTAATGCACGATTAGGTCGTTCTCGTGCCAAACGCCTTGACGTTTTCGGGGAGACGGGATAGCCAAATACTACTAATTATTATATGTATATTTACAACATAAGCCTTTATCCTCAACAATCGACTGTAAGCGGGTCTGAAAATCTTTGAAGTCCTATCCTTCAATTTTACCTATATATTGAATGAGTTCCTCTTTATTATATTTAATTTTAATTCCTATATTATTAATATTATCTATCTACTTATTATTAATTATTATATAATCTTCTGTACATTTTAATTCTCTTATAGGTTTATTATTAATAGAATTTCTCTATATATAATATAGATATCTTGTCATTATATTACCTCCTATTATAATTTATATAATTATTAAATATTTGACTTTTGCTTGCCGCTGTGCGCACGGACTTAAAAACTAAGTAACTATTAATCGGACACCTCTTTGGAATATTCTCGAAGAGGTGTTTTTATATTATCTCTATATAGTGACCCACGTGGTTTTGTCGGCGGGATTTCTCACCCCTCTTTTTAAGGGGAGATTTTTCCTACCCCTTTTCTCAGCTACGAATTTAAGCTCCCCTTTTCAAAGAGTTCTTTTTTTAAGCTTTCCTTTTCGTTTTATAATCCTAGCCTTCCCTTATTATTTTATTAAAGGTTTTCTCTTTTACTTTTTAATTTAATTATTTTATTTAATTATATTATAATTTTATTATTAAACTTTTTTGCTTACAGGTTTCGCTTATGGGTTTTGCTGGCTACTATCAATTTTTACTATCGTTTAAGATTTTTATTTGTTGTGCCGCCCGTCTAAGATTTTTTTTAATTTTAGTTTTAACTGGCTTTTTTCAGTTTTAAGACTCCCCTATTTATATTATTAATATTATATTATTATAATATAATATTAAATTATAATTATTATATATAATAGTTCTGCCTTAATCATTATTTAAGTAATATTAAGAGAAAATTCTTATAAAAATTTCGACCACCCTTAAAGTTGAAAATTTAAGGTAAAGCCTACAATACCCGTGGTCTCCTATCACAAAAGGGACGGTGTTGTGCCGCCCCTCAAAGAATGATAGAATTACTTAACGAGGTAATCGTAAAGGTCGCCCCAATTTTCAAAGACTAATGTGTTATCGAGAATCTTGTGCTCGTATGGCATAACCCCCGATTTCTCAAATACGATGTCTTCAATCAAACCTTCGGAATCTTCCAGTGCCGCCGTAGCAAAATCTACTAACTCTTTTAAAAATGAATTGTCGATAGCTTTCTATACGCCAGCATCACCAACGAGTTTCTCAATTTCATTATAGAGAGATTCGTTTTGCACAATCTTATACTCGATATTTGACATAATTGTTTCAAATTGTATCTTGTTCATTAAACTCCTCCTTTAATCAAAATATTCTTCATCTTTAGACGATTTATGAAGAAACTCATCGAGTTCCTTCAGTTTTTGGTATTGCTCAATTTCTTTATAAAGGGCGGCTATATCGTTTGCGTAAGATTCGCACATTGATTTATAAGCCCTTTCTGAAATTGCACACTCATAATAGTTTGTCTCTAATAGAAATGTATATATAGAAAGTTTTTCTATATCAAGTGATTTAATTGTTTGCACTCTTTGTGCCGCCTTAAGGCGTTTGTAAGATTGAAGTTCTTCGTGCGTTAAAACTTCGGAGGGCGGCACATCACGGAAAGCTATTAACTTTACCTTGTCGAAGAAGGTCATTTAATTAACCTCCCCATTCAATATCATTGAATGCCATGCTGTCATTAGATTACCTCCTCTATCTGACGAAGTTCTATTCTATCATTACTGTTAAGATTAAAAATTATGCACTTATTAGAATTTGTTTCAAAATCGCAAGCCAGCGTCGGAATCAAACAAGGACAATCGCAATTATCACCAAGGTCTTCTAAGTAAATATTAGGACATATATCCTTGAAATAGTCATAAAGATCTACCTTATCATTTGAACTGTCATTGATAGCATCAAGCAATACCTGACCTATCTCTGCCTTAAAAGCATTAACTGCCCGCTCATATGAGTGATATATCTTAAAAGTATCAAGGTCAGCATAAGAGCTTATTCTTGCCACCATATAAACTTTCTCTACTCTTTCCATTACCTTATCCTCCTACACTCCATATTTCTAACTGATATACTATGCCGCCCTCAACAAGATAACCTCTGTGGCGACAGAAAAAATCCTCGCACTCTTCTTCTGAACCACTAAAGATGAGGAAACTATCTTCATCAGGATAATCCGTATTAAATGCGATTACTTCAAACATTTGCCACCCTCCTTAACAACGATTATATACGTTATGGTATGAAGTTACAATGTCGTCGCCATCGGCGATGACGATGACGATTGAAGCTACATACACGTCAAGACCAGGGCTGTCGAATACTTGGTCAACAACGTAGTCGATAAGTTCAAAGCCATTTGCTTCGCACATTGCCTTAGCTAAGTCCTCTATGCCGAACTCAATTGAGTCATCATCTTCCCAGGTAGGAATAAGAGTATCGTTCTCGTAAGCCTCAGCTATCTCAGGAGAAACGTGGTCCTTCCAGTCAGGCTTATCAAAAGAGATGTTCGGACCGAAAGTCTCAAAGTCATTTTCAAGCTGTTTCATCAGTTCATATACATTCATCATAACTTTACCTCTTTTCTCATTTTCTATATATATTATAACATATTTTTTGAAAAAAGTCAAATTCTCATTAGAGAAAAAGGGGCGAATTTAAATCCGCCCCCTTTATTTATTTACTTATCTTTTTACTTTTTGGGAACGCCCTTCTGCTTGGCTTTAGCTTCAAGTTCTGCCGCCTCAAGCTCGTCATCAATATTGAACTCTCTTACTTCTCTCTTAAGTTCGTTGCCCTTTTCGTCAGTAGTCTTATTGTAGTAAGGCTTGGACTGTGCCTTGCAAACACCACAAACATCGTGAGGGAAACCGTCTTCATCGTTGATAAAACCAAGAACAACAGCGACCTCAGTATTACTAAGACGAACTACCTTTTCATACTTCTGAGACATATATTCGAGGAAATCCTCTGTAAGTCTCTCACGAACCTTTTTGTAAACTTGAGATGTGCTCATACCAGTAAAATCAATTACAAGCTTTTCGTTTTCCATTTTAACCTCACTTCTGCGGCAGTGCCGCGGCGCCATAGTGTTATTAATATAAGAAAGGAAATGAGGTTTTTAACGAGGTTTTCCTCTTCCTCATAGGAGATTACTCCTTATCTGCCTTTTCCTTTGCCTTTGCCTTATCAGCAGCCTTCTGAGCCTTATCTGCAAGATACTTATCATAAGTAGCCGCAGCCTGACGGAAATCGAAAGTCTTGTATTCCTTTCCCTTATCGCTCTTATGATCGTAGAACTCCTTAGTAGTAGGATTGATAGTTGCTACGAGAGGAATCTCTTCACCATTTATCTTTACTGTGCCGAAGATAAAGCCAAGCTCCCTCTTAGGTGATGTGTCAGAACCGCTCTGAACCATAGCAACGGCGTCTTCTCCAAACTTCTCTGTAAGAATTTCAGTGAAAAATGCGAAAAGGTCTGCCTTTGACTGAGTCTTAATCTTTGCGGGTGTCATATCTTTTGTTACTTCATAATTAAACATATAAGCCTCTTTCTCCTACACTATGCAGTAGGCGCATAATAATTTTATTCCCACTTTTGTGGTTGGCGTCGAGAGAGGGATTCGAACCCTCAGCTCCCCTTTCGAGGAGCGACAGTTTTCTGGACTGTTACTCTACCCCACTGAGTGACCTCGACATTTATTTCTTTTTTATTTTTTTTCTATATATATTATAACATATTTTTTGAAAAAAATCAAGTATTTTTTTATGAATATTCTGTAAAATTTTTATGAATAAATTAAAAATATTAATGAGTGTGAACAGGGCGCCGACATCACTGGAATTACTTTCGCCTTATTAAAGGACTTATGATGTCCCTTCCGCCGACGGTGCCTGTTCTCTAATCGCAAACACTCAGTTGCGGTCGCGGTCTCGAGCGACGCATTCCGTCCTTTTCACTTTAGGTGCCAAGGATAAGACCTGCTCCATCGGTATCATCAGCTAAGAGTTTAGCAAGCAGGAACTAATACCGTTTGCTCTCCTGCCGCCCCGCTATGGCTCTGACTTGCTATGAGTTTCCTCTCTGGTTTGCTGTTATGGAGTCTTTATTTCTACTTAATGCGGAATTGCTACGGAAAAACGGTTGCCGCATCAGTGCCGTTTTCCTTATGGTCACCCCTACGGGAGTCGAACCCGTGTCTTCAGAATGAAAATCTGACGTCTTAACCACTTGACTAAGGGGCGATTAATGCTGTTTGATTGACTTGTATCTTACTCCTAACAGCTTAGGAGACAACCTCTCTCAGCAGATTGCATACTGCTTTGACTTTTCGTACCAAAGCACCGATAACCTTTCGTCAGTCAAACAGGGCGTATCACATTCCCTACGGATAACTATACCGCGAAGGCAGATAACAACTGCGTGTCCCCTCTTACAACGCCAGCGGAGTTTGCGTTTCTTCGTATTTTAAGACACCCCGAAAGAAGAGCCGCCGACCCGATTTTTACTTCCTGTCGCTCCAGAAGATTGGTCGGTGTGGAGGGACTCGAACCCACAACCTTCAAATTAAGAGTTTGTTGCGCTACCATTGCGCCACACACCGATTAATAAGGCAGATTAACGCTAAGTTGGGATTCGAACCCAAATTTCCCGCGCAGGCGTTCTCACCATTGAACTACTTAACTACTGCCACGGCTTATTTTAACGTGAAGTCGTCAATCACGGTTCTAACTAAAGTAGGTTGTCTCCTCTTGTGCACATTGATTTTGATTCCAGAAAGTTTTCCACTCTATCTCGCCCTAAAAGGGGACGAGGAGGGGATCGAACCCACGACTTTCTTTCCTCAAGGCTTAACCTTTTATTAGTCATTAGAATTACCCAAGCCGCACCACGAGGAGGTTGACTAACAGCGGCTCACTATGGAGACTTAATAGTTTATACTCTGTGTCTCCGCCCAGAGATTATCCCGCCCTTGTGTTTTTCGTGGTAAGCGTTGGAATCATTTTTGAGGCTCTAACCCACGTTTGCGAACTTATCGCACTGTGAGGTTTCAATTTATTTTGTTTTCCTCACCTTTTCTATAATAATTATATCATAATTTATAAAAAATGTCAAATTTTTTATTCCCAAATTCTTTCCTTATCGCAGTAGAACAAATCTTCAACTTCAAACTGTCCGTCGTATTCTGCAAAAGATTCCTCAAACTCCTTAACTGCAGCGTTGTAAGCATCGGGGTCATTTTCCTTGGAGTAAAACATTTCATCTTCGAGGAATTCTTTTCCATACTTATAAGCGGCTTCCTTAGAACCACAGACAGTAATCTCATATTCTCCGCAATAACGGATTATCCATACAAATTTTTCAGTCATAGCTTTTACTTCCTTTCTCATTTTCTATAAATATTATACCATAATTTTTAAAAAAAGTCAAATTTTTTATTGTCTATCATTTTTATTGGTGGAGCGTATGGGAGTTGAACCCATTTATTTGTGATGCCGACCGATTACCACGCCCCATTTAAAAGTGAGGTAGTAGTTCCACTATCCAGTCACTACCAACCAAGGTAAAAGGGTCATTCTCCACTCGACGCAGGAGAACTTCCAAACCTCTGCCGCCCCGTCAATTTGTTAATCGCCTTTCAGTTCTTTTATTGTACCTCTGCAATAGAAGAACCTTAGTGGTCAGCGGATTTCGTCTCTTCCCAACCACACACGCTCATCTGCGATGTCTTACGCCCACTTTTGTGACCTAAGACTGGTATTTGTCAGCCTTGATGGCTTTAGTCAGGACTTGGTGTTGAGCTTTCTGTTTAGCCACAGCTTGGTGAGTGCCGTCAGCATGGGAGCGAACTCTGTCTCTCCCCAGTGAAGTGTCACCAACAGTTCTTTGGATTTATTCTCGCTTTCCCAACCGTAGGGCGCCAAGATACCAACCCTCGCACAAGCCCAGATTAAAACCATCAAGGTTATCGGTTACAATTACTTCACATTTATATAGCGGAGAACTCAGAAACCGTACCGAACCGTGTACCGCTTTTTTATTTTCTTTCCTCAACCTTTTCTATAAATATTATATCATATTTTATAGAAAAAGTCAAATTTTTCTTTTGTTCTTTCTTAGTAGATAAGAGGCTGAATTTCAACCCACATTACATCTTCAACAGAGAAGGCGCCGCTATACTCTCTCAGAGAGTTTTCAAACTCAGCGACTATAAGGTCGAACTCTTCCTTAGTGAACTCAGTGGCGATTTCCTGAAGATAACTTCTACCTTTCTGCTCTGCCGCCTCAGGAGAGGCACAGACATCAATTTCCCAAGCGTTCACATAGTGAACGATGTAAACTTCAGTTATCTTTTCCATTAAAGTGCCTCCCATTCTGCCTGAAGCTCTGCAAGCTCCTTGCTGTAATAGTCTCTGAGTAATGCCACTATCTTAACTCCAACCTCTTCGGGGATTCCACAGAATCTCTCAGGAAGTCTGGTGCCGCCCTCTTCATCAGTATAGCCAGAGAGCTTAATGTGGTCAACTTTTACTCCAGAAGGTCCAGCTCCCATTCTTGTAAGGAGAGCATTTACTCTTGCCTTAGCATCAGCGATTCTCTCATCGAGTTCCTTTGCTCTTTCAAAGCTTTCTCTTGTCATAGTATCCTCCTTACGCCCACTCAGGGTCACAGTCAGGGTTTTCGTACTCTTCCTCTTCACAGGGAGGAAAATCATCAGGACATCTTGACACCCAATGGCAAGATGGTCTCTCTTCATAATCTTCCTTCCAGAAATATCCGCAGTCAGTACACTTGAAATCTTTCATTCTTTTTCATTTTCTTTCCTCATTTTCTATATATATTATAACATAAAATATGAAAAAAGTCAAATTTCTTTTTGTTTATCTCTTAATAGGTAGTAACTATCTGAAGATACCAGTTAAAACCGCGAGCATCAACATAGACTCCATTGTGACGAGCGATGAAATCAAGTGCGTCCTGATAAGAAACACCGCCGAGAATTACTCTTTCAAATCTATCGTATGAACTGTAACCCATTACATTACACATATTGTCACTCCTTTTCCTCTCCCAGAAATGAGATACATTCCTTTACCTTTTCATTGAAGTCGTTGATGATTGTGTCGATTGATACAGGTCTATTATTGTGAGCATCTGCCGCTACATTATACATATAAGGACGGTCCTCATAGAACTTATCCTTGCTATGTGTATGACCAAACAGATTAATCACTGCATGATTCGGGTCCTGCTCAAGACTTGCAGTCAGTGTTGGATAATGTGAGAGATAGAACCCACGCTTTTTATACTTAATCTTAGTCGCATAACCTTCGCACAGGACTAATGGGTCTTCTCTATACCACTCTATCTTTTTAGGAGTATCGTGATTTCCATAAATCAGATGAATTTTTCCCCTGAGCTTTGTAATTGTCTCACGAATAAAGCGTTCATCAGTGCCGAGGAAGAAATCCCCCAGTACATAAATGTCATCAGCATCGGTAACTGTTTCGTTCCAGTTCTTGATGAGAGTTTCATTCATTTCTTCGATTGACTTAAACCCTCTTGGTCCATACACGAACTCTCTGTCGTGATTAAAGTGGGTATCTGAGATGAAATAAATCATTCGTCCTCCTTTTCATCGGGAATGTAATCGGCTTCATAACACCAGCAGTAGTCATCAATGCTGAAGCCTTCATAGCGAGGGTTGGCATAAGACTCAATGAGCTCGGTCATATCAGCTATCTTACGCTCAAGAGCATCGGGAGTCTTCTCTTCCTTGTTATAGGTATCTTCGAGCCACTCAAGAGCCTTTTTAAGTGCTCTCTCTTTTGAGTCAAAGACTATCTTATTACAGTCGAAATCTTCCAGTATAAACTTTTTAGCCATTAGTATTCTCCTTTCTTAGTGAACCTGCCAAGCCTCGATTTTAAGGTCAAACCAGTCTTTGTCAACCTCAAATTCGGGGATTGCCGTCTGTGCCTTTTCGTATGAATCATAAATGTTAATTATCTTGCGGTTGTTCGGATAAACATAATTGCCGCTGAGAATATAAATTGTATTCATTATGCCGCCCTCCTTATACATCAAATTCCACTGTTTCAATATGGCAACTGATAGAATTATCTAAAAGGTAAGTGCCAAAATAACCGCTTCTGTCTGCTTTTGCCAAAGAGCTCTGAAGTTCTTCTCTGGCAGTTACGATTGCCTCATCTTCGTCGCCCCATTTTTCAGCGAAATAATTGATTTCATCTTCTATTGCTGTTACCGCCTCTTCCTTAGAAGTGTAAACAGTAAGGTCAGAATATTTTTCGCACTGGACAATATATATAGTTTTTATAACTCTCATAGTTTTTACCTCTTTTCTCATTTTCTATATATATTATACCATAAATTTATAAAAATGTCAAATTTTTTATTAGTATAAAAAGAGAAAGGGCGGCACTATTGCCGCCCAAGGTACTATGACTTGAAGCTTTTTGGCAGGCCCCGTAGGATTTAAACCCACACCTACACGGGTTGGAGCCGTGTGTGCTATCATTACACCAGAGACCCATAAAGAAATCAATGCTTCCCTGTCCACGGCTAACTACTTTTGAAGTAGAAAGCGGCTCCTTTAGTTCATCACATTGATTTCTAAGTTAAAGCTTCAACTGTATGTTCGTCCACAGTACGTCGACTTACTGCTTCGCCCTATCACTGGAGGTGAATTTGGTTACCGCCCCCTCTGCACTTTCGTAAGTAAAGCCACGGAACAGTTCTCCTCTCGTGGAACTGCCAAATACGCCCTTTCCCTCGAAGGGTAACAGTCGGTTATTCTAACTGGGTGTACATACCGACAACGAACACCAGAATTTCTTTCAGAGCTTCTCCACTTTATTTTAAGAGTCGTTGGCTAACTCCACAGGAAAGGAAAGGAGTTTTTCAAACTCCTAACCCTATGGTGGGCAGGGGGAGACTTGAACTCCCAACACCAGCGTCTTCAGCGCCGTGCTCTACCATTGGAGCTACCTGCCCATTTATCAAGACGAATAATATATAGGATTTGAACCTACTAAAATTTTTCACATCAAAAAAAATTTATTAACCAATTTGAGTTGCTGTATTCGCCTTAGTGGTGCCTCCTACGAGATTCGAACTCGTATTACTCGCGTATGAGACGAGTGTACTCAACCATTATACGAAAGAGGCATAAACTTAATGGTACCCACGACAGGACTCGAACCTGCATTGAACGCCTTAGAAGGGCGGTGCCTATCCATTAGGCTACGTGGGCATAAGTTTACGGTTGAGGTGTGCACCCCTCATCTCGGCACCGCTTCCAAAGCTGGACCCTGCCGCCTTACCCCATCCGTCAGGTTTGGATATTATACGAGTTCCTTCACGTAGACACCTCCGCTGATACTGCGCAATCAGAGCGTGAGGTTCCACTCTTTGTCAGCCTCCAAGAGTCACTTTATTTGTCGTGATAAAGAAACGGTAAAGCTTAGTAACGCCACTTCCCAGCGACAAGTTTATTCACGACACTTGTAAACGAATGGTACTCACGAGTGGGCTCGAACCACCGACCTTTACGATGTCAACGTAACGCTCTGACCTGCTGAGCTACGCGAGTATATGGTTGCAGGGGGAAGATTTGAACTTCCGTCCTCCAGATACATATTCTTATTCAGTCGTCAATTATTGGCTTCATAATCTTCTCAAAGGAAAAATCTTCGATAAGATTACAATTTGATTTTGATCCATATTTTGGTAACTCAACTCTAAAAACTCTTGAACAACTTTTTTGAACAAACTGTGGTGTCATAAACACAAGTTTATCATCAATAATTGTTACAAGAAAATCTATTTGAGTTTCATCATAGTGTTTCTTATAACGAGTTGCTGTTGTGGCAACTGAAGTTACAGTACTAACTGTATAGCTACCATTTTCATTAAGATTAGCAGTTTTTACTTGAATTCTGAAAATATGATTTCCAGTATCAACTAACATATCATATCTATCGGCATTTCCATATGGAAAAGAAACCGAAAATCCTAATTCAAGAAATTTTTCTGCACACTTTAGTTCTGTTAAAATACCTTTTTGCTGCTGTTCATTATACATTGACATTTTACATCACCCCAAAAGAGATGACAACTGACTTTGAATATGAATCTGACGAGCTACCAGACTGCTCTACCCTGCCATTATTTGCGAGATTGAAAGGTTTGCAACCCTTTCGGGACTCGCCGTCCAAGTCAATTTTACATCTGAGGCTCAGCGATGGAAACACTCACGCGGCTTCAACCAACGACTTTCTTTTATCCGAAAGCAAGACTGGAAATTTCTTTTTACTTCCGAAGCCAGACCATACTTTGCACAGCCAACTCAACCTAACTCAGCATAGGTAGCTTCTCCATTACTATACAACAGAGACAAACTCACCGCCATCACGTTAGCGGAACGCGTACGATATATGTTTTATAGAGACATATTAAAAACTCTTGGTTTCCGCTGAGAGAGTCGAACTCCCATTCTTGGCTTCAGAGACCAGTGTCCTACCATTAGACGAAACGGAATTAAATTGGTCGGCAGGGTAGGACTCGAACCTACAAGACCACTAAGGGCAACTGGGTTACAGCCAGCGACGCTACCAATTACGCTCTACCTACCGATTTAATAAGTGAGTAGCGGATAGTAACCTCACTTTCCAAGTTATGTACTTGGTCTAATATTCGCTTTACAGCTGATGGCGAATATCTTGAGCAGCCATGGCTCTCCGTAACAACTTAAAACTATTCGCAGACTCGAACTGCACCTTACTCCCTGAAGGAATTGAACCCTCTTACCTTGATAAATCAAGGTCACGCCCCCACGTCTCTAATAGTTTAAGATTTAATGGTCACGACACGGGGACTCGAACCCCGAATCTCCACCTTGAGAGGGTGGCGAGTTAAACCAATTCCTCTATGTCGCGATTACTGCGGCGGGACAATAGTCCCGCCGTATTCAATTGTGTTATCAGCCCTCAGTCTTCTCAGGGTTTGTCTTAGGAACGAACTCTACACCTGTAAGAGTGTAAGTCTTAACCTTGCCCTTACCTGTTGCAGACTTGCCCTCACCTTCAGCAACTACACCGTCAGCCTTAAGCGCTCTCATAAGAGCAGAAGCCTTCTGTGTAGAAACGCCGAGCATCTCGGCGATTGCAGATGCCGCGTAAGCAGTCTCAGCAGAAGCGATCTCAACGAACTGAGCCTTGAGCTTCTCATTCTCGAGCTGAGCCGGAGTAAGAGTGTTACGTCTTGTTGCATTCTTCTCGTCAAGGTCAGCAAGCTTTGCAGTAGCAAATGCCGCAAGATCAGGTGCGAGATTCTCGATAGCAAGTACACCAGTAAGGAATGTTCTGATAGTCATCTTCTCATTAGCCATAATAGCCTCACTTTCTGCAACTCTAAGTACGGTTGCCGCCTTATCAGTTTTTTTTCTTTTCTTGACCTTTTCTATAAATATTATATCATATTTTATAAAAGAAGTCAATTTTTTTATTACTTATGTTTTCCTTTCGGAAATGGTCGGGACGGAGAGACTCGAACTCTCACGCCGAAGCATTAGCTCCTTAGACTAACGTGTCTGCCAATTCCACCACAAACCGATTTGTTTATCCCCATTTAAAGGCTGGGTATCCACAACGATTCCTCAAAGAGTCCACCTTTGGCTCCCCCAGTTGGACTCGAACCAACGACCCTGCGGTTAACAGCCGCATGCTCTCCCGAACTGAGCTATAGGGGAATATATATAGTATAGTATTCAATGGTGACGCCAACGGGACTCGAACCCGTATTTTCGCCTTGAAAGGACGACCTCCTGACCAGTTAGAGGATGGCGCCATTGAATCGGTTTTGCTTTGCTTCTTTATATAGCGTTTTCCACTAAGCCACATACCACAATCCGCAATCCAGAATTGCTACCGAAAGTGTCGGTGGTAGTTTAAACCGTAAATCCATGTTAACGCTTTTGGTCGGCGTGGTGGGACTCGAACCCACACGTCCCGAAGGACACCAGCTCCTTAGGCTGGCGCGTATACCAATTCCGCCACACGCCGATTTTCTACTCGCTATGACGCACCTCACCAATCTTTCGATTGCAGGGAGTTGCACCCTATTCATCATAGCTTTCAAAGGGAAATCCCTATTGGTGGAGAAGAAGGGACTCGAACCCTCAACCTTGTGCTTGCAAAGCACCTGCGCTACCAGTTGCGCCACAACCCCATTAATGCCATTCATTTTAACGTCTGATGGGTGAGGCGTATCCCGAATTGACGATCAAGTGCCATTCATTTTAACGTCTGATGGGTGAGGCGTATCCCGAATTGACGATCAAGTGTTTTGAAGTAATCTCTTTCTCAACTTTTCTATATATATTATATCATATTTTTTGAAGAAAGTCAAATTTTTAATTGGTTATGTCTCCCCAATCTTCGTCTATTAAATGTCTGGTGCCGCTACCCAGACTCGAACTGGGAACCTTCACCTTATCAGGATGCTGCGCTTACCTATTGCGCCATAGCGGCATTTAATGATGTTTGCCTTTACTTACGAATAAGTGTTTGCTACTACCTACATCTAGGCGGAGGCGGTTTTCATTCCTCGTAGCATCCAAAAACACTACCCTCTATTTGGAGCAAGATAAGGGAGTCGAACCCTCGTTTTCTGCATGGCAAGCAGATGTACTAACCACTATACGAATCCTGCATTGATAATTGGTGTGCCTATCGGGACTTGAACCCGAAATGACAGATTAAAAGTCTGCTGTGTTGCCAATTACACCATAGGCACATTGTTGGCGGTCCCGAAGGGAGTCGAACCCTCGTCTCTGGAGCGACAATCCAGTGTTCTACGCGTTAAACTACAAGACCATTATTGGCTGGGGAGACGGGATTCGAACCCGTGACCTTTGGTTTAACAGACCACTGCCCTACCGACTAAGCCACTCCCCAATCTTATAATTATTGTATTGGTTTTTCTCAACCTTTTCTATAAATATTATATCATAATTTATAAAAATTGTCAAATTTTTCTTTGCTTTGGAATTTTGCTGGTCGGGCATCGGGGACTCGAACCCCGAACCTCGAAATTAAGAGTTTCTTGCGCTACTAATTGCGCCAATGCCCGATATCTTTAGGGGAGGGCGCCCTTACTTGAACCCCTATTAACGAAGAAAGAATACTCCGAGCGATTTAATTTCTGCCGCAGTTGCTATCTGTGACTATCCATTTGACGTGCAGGATAGCGAACGCCCACATTCCGAAGTGAACTCGAAGAGATTTTACCCCACCACCTCTCGAAGTGGTCGCGTTTTAAACGAGGCTAGCGACCCTCCCCAGCTCTTTCAGGTGAGCCACACCTTATGGGGCTACCTGAGAGACTCGAACTCTCAACCACGGGCTTACAAGGCTCGCGCTCTACCAATTGAGCTAAAGCAGCATTTAAAAGTAAGTAGGTGCGACGACCAAATGTCCTATCGCAACGCTCAAAAGCCAATGCTGACAGTCATATAACTTTCTTTCCAAAACCGCAATCTGTTCATCAGCGCTAACGTTCAGACATTTTGGTTTTGCTACTTACTATTTGGCATCCCGTATAGGACTCGAACCTATATCGCACGCTTTCGTAGAGCGGCACACTCTCCATTATGCTAACGGGATTTATAACGGGAGGCTGGGCTAAAGCACCACTTAATTGTTCCTCCCGAAGAAAGGAAGTCAGGCTTTACGTTCTATAACTACCTGAAATTTGAAGAAACCATCAATATTAGCGCCAACTGCGGGACAACGTTCTACAGTAGCATTATTCTTCTCGGCATAGGCTTTTGCTTCTGCACGATGCTGAAAACGTCTTACGAACTTCTTAACAGGCTCATTTTTTATAGCTTCCATAAAAGTACCTCTCTTTCATTTCTCTATAAATATTATATCATATTTTTTAGAAAAAGTCAAATTTTTATTACTACTGGAGGTGGTGATAGGATTCGAACCTACGATCACGGAGTTGCAGTCCGCTGCCATTACCTCTTGGCTACACCACCATTAAAGTTGAGATTCGTTCTCAACCTTTTCTATATATATTATATCATATTTTATAAAAATTGTCAAATTTTTAATTGTTTATGTTCATCTGTAACCAACCTTATCATACATCGAAGCATACTTCTTAATATGATTATGAGTTACTACACAGACAAGTTTTTCATTGCCACCCTTTTCTTTAATGTAGATATAGGCTTTGTCAGTTGTAATTGCTTTACGTCCACGAGGATAAGTCATTTTCTTACCCCACTCCTCTATCTGTTTCATATTAATAGTGTTAAGTTCCATTCTGCCGTTGCTGCCTGCGACAACAAAGATAGGCATACCATTTTTAAGAACAGGGTTGGAGTCGATAAGCCGACCGCACCAGTTTATATTGTATTCTTCGTGAACATCTGTGATAATAAGATGAGTCTTTACAGGTACTGTTTTATCCATTTCATTCTCCTTTCTTAAAAGAGGCGAAGAAGGCTTCTGCATCTGGATTAGACTTTCTTACTTCTATGTCGGGACTATGAGGAGCTTCTTTAGAAATGTGCGACGTATTGTGTTCTTTCCAACAAGAAAGAAAATGCTTAGCAACCATTTCCTTTTCCTCATATTCTCTACCACAAGTAGGACATATATACATCATTTTTCCTCTTTTCTCATTTTCTATATATATTATAACATAAAATATGAAAAAAGTCAAATTTTTCTTTGCTTTTGAAGTGTTGGTAATTAAAAGTGTTATTTGTTGTACCGCCCTCAAAAATTTTCAGTTTCGGGCTCTGGGATAACGGCGTTAATTGAGTATAACTCAAGCTCCCCATTTTCTTTTTTGATATAGTCCTGTGTAAAACAAGAGAAGAAAAGACCAATAGGAAGAACAGGACTTTCCAGTAGAGTATCTTCTGTAACTACTCCAATGACTTGTCCATTAACAAGAACAGGCGTATACTTACTTATTTTTGTGCTCATCTTTACCTCCAATACCTATTAATAAGCCTCTGCATATTATCTCTCCCAACAACGTTTTGTGTATGAAGCTCAACCGGATAGAAGCGCTCTGTCTCTGCCATCCAGTCAAGCAATTTTATACCGTCGCCGCCGTCATTAGCCCACTGACCAAGGTCGTGGTCAAGGCTGAGCTGGATAGTGGTATCCTCCATATCCTCTGCGGCACAAATAACTATCTTAGCCTGATTGACAGACTTAACTGCCCACCAAGTCTTGTCAGGTGCAGGACGAACATCGTCCAGCCATATCTTAATAACTCTCATATTCGTCCTCCATTTCTTAGAAATTGATGTATGCGTTTATATCTCCGATTAGTTTGAACACAGTGTAATTAGGCTCTTCATCTACATCACTCCACCAGTTGGTGACCTGCGTAATAGTCTCCCAGCCTTTTTCACTTGCGTTTGGAAACTCCATTCGTTCCCACTGTCCTCTCAATATTTCAAGAGGAATCTGTCTTTTACGAGAAAAGTTACCTTTTACGCAACGCTCCCAAGGAGCCGTTACCCATATACAATGACGTGTAAATGTAGGGAACCACTCTACAAACTGCTGTCTCTGACTTGCTGTTAAAGAGTTAGTTGTAAATATAACATCTTTGCCTGCAACTTCAAGGTCATGCAGGTCCTGATACAACGTATGCCATACTTTGAAGGTGTTCTTACGAACTCTTTCATCGCCGTTGATTTTAGCATAGTATTCATCAACGTCAAGAACTTCTGTTATGCTTGGGTTTAAGTTATGGATATAATGCGACAGAAATGTCTTTCCGCCGCCACTTATTCCACATACAAGATAAAAATTTCCCATAGTTTACTCCTCTCTGTTGGTGGAGGCATTAATAATTAGCATCA
>Ga0265299_10001511_pt1 | contig 26407 bp, 25 predicted proteins | sample AusTroGonzalo_MG_4_FD_193485 | JGI IMG/M metagenome (GOLD analysis project Ga0265299, IMG submission 193485) | Bovine rumen microbial communities from tropical cattle in Woodstock, Queensland, Australia - Gonzalo_02 | ecosystem: Host-associated > Mammals > Digestive system > Stomach > Rumen ... | reverse complement strand
CAGGAAAGACGCCTCCCTCTGGGACGTGCGCAAGGTCGTCGGCACCGTACTCATCAAAGAAATCGGCATTCTGGTCGTGTTGCTGGCCGGATGGGCCGGACACCAGTCGGTCTCCCACATCATCCTGGCCCTCTTTGCCGATACGTTGTTCTCCATTGCCTTGATGATTTATCCGCGCGTGATCGTCACGCGGCTCCGGAAGGAAAGCCAGGAGATGCACACGCTCAGCAGCCGGGTCAATGCATTGGTTTACGGTGACGGCGAAGCGTCGGCCGATATGGCGGAGAGCGCGGAGCTCTCCGGCCGTTACGAGGTGCTGGGCTTGATTTCACGCGATCCGGCCATGAATGGCAAAATCCTTCGGGAGTATGTGATTTACTATGTAGGAAGCGCCAGAGATCTGGAGCAGCTGCAGTGGCGGCTGGGTGGTATCGACTGCATCCTTTTCCCGAAAGGCGAGGGCATGGGAAGTGGTGATGCAAATATGTGGCAGGGTCCGCAGGTGACGGATGAAGGTCCTGCGCCGGCAGATCCGATGAATTGGCTGGGAAAGAGCATTAAACGCAGTTTCGACATTGTTCTGTCCAGCTTGCTGCTGATTCTGTTCTCGCCGTTTTTCCTGGTCTCGGCCCTTGCCGTGCTCATTGATGACGGCCGCCCTGTTATTTATAAGCAGGAGCGTATCGGCCGCGGCGGCAAACCCTTCTACATCTATAAGTTCCGCTCCATGCGAAAAGATGCGGAAGCTGCCGGCCCCCTGCTTTATTCCGGCGTTACGGATCCTCGCCTGACGCGTTCGGGGAGCTTCCTCCGCCAGCACCATCTCGACGAACTTCCACAGTTGTGGAATGTCTTCCGCGGTGACATGTCGTTCATCGGCTATCGCCCCGAGCGGCAGTTCTACATCGACCGCATCATGGCTGAGAATCCCCGCTACCGCTATCTTTACCAGATCCGTCCCGGTGTTACCAGCTACGCCACGCTTTACAATGGCTACACCGATACCAAGGAAAAGATGCTGACGCGCCTCGACATGGACCTTTACTATCTGCGCAACCACTCCGTGTGGTTTGACCTGCGTATTCTGGGACTGACCTTCCTGAGCATCGTGGGAGGCAAGAAATTCTGATCATTATGGGAAACGTGCTCACATCCGACCGGCCTTGCTGGTTTGCCGCCCGCACCCGTTGCGGAGCGGAGCTCGGCGTCCGCGACCGGCTCGACCATCTCGGAACGGAGCATTTCCTTCCCGTGGAGCTACTTCGCCGGACCCGTTCCCGTACGACGTATGAGCATCCCCTCATTCCCGGACTGATTTTCCTCAGGGCTACGAAGAAGCAGGCTTGTGCCCTTACGAATGAAATGAGCCTGCCGGTCCGATACCTGATCGATCCTGCCACACGCTCCCTGCTCGTGGTACCCGACAAGCAACTGGAAGACTTCCGCCGTGTACTCGACTTGTCGGTCGGGGAAGGCGGGCTGATGGACCAGTCACTTGCCCTTGGCGATTTTGTTCAGGTCGTCAAAGGTCCTCTCCAAGGAGTGGAAGGACGTGTACTGGAGTTTCATGGCGCGGTTTATGTGGTAGTGGAACTTTTGGGCTGGTATGCCAGGGCTAGCGTTCCGCGTTCCTGGCTGGTTAAAATCGACCATCCGAGTACGTTTTGTGGAACTTTTTCTGCATGAAATTCGTAAATTAATTAATTGGGTTGAATATTAGACTATGATGGAACTGAAAAAATATGAAGCACCTGCCATTCTCGAAGACGTGAGCGTCGAAGTGGCATGTGGGATCCTTGCCAAATCGATTGTTACGAAGGATACGGAAGTTGAATCGGTGGGCCAGGAAGTCGTGGATCATACGATGACCGGCTATGATCATAGTTGGGAGTAGGAAATGATGGCCATGAAAAGAAGTTTTTGCATTTTTGCCTGCATCCTTGTCGGTTGCATGGCTGTACTGTCCGTTGTCACGGGATGTACGTTCAATGGTGAGACCACCAAGAACAACTTGGTCAAGTTTTCTGCTGCATCTTCGCTGGAGACCAAGGTCTATTATGGCGATGAAACGAACGGTTATGTGCAGATGATCTGGGAAAACGGCGACCAGATCCGTATCGTCAGCGACCGGGCCCAGACGTCCAACAATGAATATGCTCACGACTATACCTTGTGGCACGACCGGGAAGAAGGCTCCCACAGTTTCGCCAAGTTCGTGATGGACGAAGGTGAGACAGGTCTGCGCTGGGAAGAGTCAGGCTACTATGATTTCTGGGCTTCCTATCCTCCCGTTTCCCTGCAGACCGACGGCACGATTACGGCCACCCTGCCGGATGACGCTTATCTGATGGTTGCCCATACCAAGACGACCTATAACGATCAGCGGAAGGTATTCCTCAGTTTTTATCCTGCCTTCACCGCCATTGAGATTACCATTTTGAGCGATGCTGCTGGTGTGACCATTCAGGATTGCGAACTCTACTCGTCATCGACAGCCCTCAGCGGAAGGTTCACGGCCAAGGTCGGCGACAGCGAACTCCGCTCCTATTCGGTGCAGAGCGGCCTTTATTATGCAGAGCCTGCTTTGACGTCGAATATCTACGGTGGCAAGACGTTCACCTTCTTCTGCCTGCCGCATGATCTCCGCAACATGTCGCTGACCTGCTACTACACCAAAGACGGTTCCCGTCAGAACAAGTCGATCGACCTGGTTGAATCGGGCGGATCCATGGTGTTTGCCGGAGGCAAGTATCATCGCCTTTCCCTTACGGTCGACAGTTCGGGTGGTGGTGAGATCATCGACTTCTCGTCGTTGACGATGGGCGGCTGCCAGATGTTACTTTCTCTGCTGAAGCAGAATGCATGGCCGTTGCAGCAGTATGCACAGTCGCAGAATGTCTATCTGGACCAGAACCTGGCAGTCAATCTCTTCAATTATTATGTGAACGATGCCGGTGCTCGCCGCGATGCGCGCGATGCGTTCAAGGGCACCGGTTCCAACAGCTATTCGTCAGCACAGCTTCCGGTGGTCAAGAGCTTCCTGGAGACTCTTACCAATTACACCCATCAGAATTCGCTCTGGGCGACCATTGAGGCTTCAGATTTCAATTTCGTTCCCAACCTGGAGACCATTACGCAGCTGGAGGTCGATCCGCAGCGGATCAATGATTATAGTCTTTCCATCGACGTGAGTGGATTGCAGAAACTCAAATCGATCAGCCTCTACAAATGTACGCACCTCAAGGTCCGGAACTGCCCGGAGCTGACTTCCGTTTCCGTGTTGAACGTAGACAATAATGTGGCTTGTGAGTTTGAGATGGACAACTGCCCGAAAGTGACGAGTTTTTCCCAGGACTGGAACGGTCAGCGAGGATCCTTCTCCTTCACGAACATGTCCGGCCTGCAAGTTATTTCGTTGAAAAACGGTGCTTCTGTAAATGTCTCCAATTGCGAGTCTCTCACCAACCTGTCCATGGAGCAGTCGAGCAACCTGTCTTACCTTTCCCTGTCGAACGTGCCCAATTTCACGACGGGCAATTTCAACATGGTGGAGAAGACAGTGTCGGTTAACCTGAACAACTGCAGCACCAACGTGTCGGGGGCTACGCTCAACATGAAAGGAAACGGGAATGCCTCCAACGACGGCAAGACGAACAGCGACAATCTGACCGTGACCTTTACCGACTACGGCGGCAACGTGAAAGTCAGGTTTTGACCGTGTTTCCGCGAACCAACTCCCGGAAAGTATCCATCGCTTCCCTGGGGGCATAGCGAAGAGAGAAGGGGATACGGCCCACGAATGACAAAGCCGTCGTGATTTTCCGAATGAAGGGACTCCTTGCCTGGAGCCCCTTTTTTCTCATGGGGCTGGACATCCCGAAATTGCCACCCTGCCGGACAATACGCTCCAAAGCCCGGTAGTTGCAGGGATGGAAGCTAGGCAGGCAGTATTTCGGATCGAGCCCCAATTTATCGACCAGCATGGAGCACAGCATCTGGTGCCAGCGGAGGATGCCGGCCTTGCGGAAGGCATTTTCCAGCTCCTGTTTGTCGTAGCTGCCATCTAGCCCTGCCAGTGCCCGAGCCATATCACAGAGTTGTTTGAGGCCTACCCCGGCACCCAGGGCATGTTTCAGGATGTGTGAACTATAGAGCAACAGTTCCGCATAGACGGATGGAACGGCAGGCAGCCGGTCGTCAGGCAGGTGCAGGTCGAAATAACGAGGATGGAGCTCGATGATGACCCCTTTCCGCCGGAAGACCAGACTTCCGTCGGCAGACCAGGTTCCGTCTTCGATCAGCGAGCATGCTTGTTGGAAACTATCTCCCGGGAAATAGAAATCGATGTCGCCACATTGGCGAAGCAGCGGCATGGCATAATGCTTGGCCGCCTGGCTTCCTTTCTGGATAATGGGATGCAGACCCTGTTTTTCAAAAAAAGAACGGGTTTCCTGCTCCACAAGGTTGATTTGCAGGTTCTGCCGTTCAATCTCGTCGCCTTCGGCCAGCAGTTGCATCCGGATGGAAGGGGAAGGGAGTTGTTCCTTCGGCATGCGTGTGATGCAGCGGAGCAGCAATCCGACAACGGCCTGTCGGCGACCCATCTCCAGCATGCGTCTCGCACCCTGGTCGTCAGGTACGTGTAACAGGAATAACGGCCGTTCCCAGAGTCCTGCGCGCAGTAACCTGAGGAAGAGGCTCCATTCCTTATCGGATGCTGTTTTTCCCATACGGCGTATAAAGATAGGAATTTTCGAAATAAAATACTATTTTTGAAAATCAAATCGTAATTCAACCATGCGTATCAGGCCCGGATATCGTCTTCGAGAACTTGGCGATGACCATCTGGTCATCGGGGAAAGCACGGATGGCCGCAAGAATGCCCGGCGCGTTGTCCGGCTCAATGAATCGGCTGCTTTTCTGTGGCGTTCCGTCGCCGGCCGGACATTTGATGCGGGGACACTGGCGCAGTTGCTGCAGAACCGGTATGGCCTGGATGCCGGGACTGCTTCCGCGGATGCGGCTTCCATTCTCTCTGCCTGGGAGGAAGCCGGGCTTGCCGAATCGTAATTTCAGCACGTTTCCTGCTCGTTTTTGCGTAAAAATCAGTAACTTTGTTACTGATATGGCGATTCTGTCATTCGATTTTGCTTCGAGTCTGATAATCAGGCCCGTAGACGAAGTCTTATCTTAAACGCTCCCAATCTTGATGAGAAAGTGTTTTTTGCTGATAGCGGCGCTATTGTGTTTCTGCGTGTCAACGTTCGCCCAGAGGAACCCCCTAACGCCCTACGAATTCGGACAACGCTGGTACTTTGCCTTTCAGGGCGGCCCGCTTTATTTCAATAGTGACTACTGCAGTCGTCTCTCCAAGGAGGGGCGCTATATTGAATTGTTCACCATCGGTACCGGCGTGGCGGTGGGCTACAATTTTGACGCTGCCCATGCCATCCGCCTCATGGGAAAATATGCGCGAAAGACGGGTGTCTGCGAGGAATTTGTATTTGCCAATGCAAATCCGGGCGATGATCCGATTCCGGCCTATACCTACAAGTTCCGCAGTGTCCAGCTGTTTGCCGATTATGTCGTGAATTTCAATGCGCTGGCTGAATACAACATGCCCTTCAGCGCCAAGTCCTACGTGGGCCTCGGTGCAGGGTTCACCTACGATTTTACCGATCCGAAACATCCAGAAGTATGGCTTACGGATCCCAACCTGGTTCCTGCCCTGAATTTCGGTTTTCTGGTGGAATATGATTTCCGGGACAGTTTCGGTTTCTATTTTGATCTGGGCGTGGCCTTTTATACGGACCGGTATAATGGTCGCGAAAGGATCGGCTTCCCGTTGGATATGGACGTGTATGCACAGTTGGGTCTGATCTACCACCTTCCGATGAAGAAATAAGTTTTCGGCCGTATGGCTGAGTCACTGAAACAGAAAACGATAGCCGGGGTTTCCTGGAGTTTTGTCGAGCAGGTTCTGACGCGCGGCGTCAATTTTGTCATCGGCATCATCCTGGCCCGTCTGCTGAGTCCTACCGACTATGGACTGGTAGGCATGCTGGCCGTGTTTTTGGCCATTTCCCAGCTTTTCATCGACGGCGGCCTTGCCAGTGCCCTGATCCGGGAAAAAGATGCCAGTGAAGAAGACTATTCAACCGTCTATATCGTCAATCTGACCCTGAGCGTCGTTTTCTATTTCCTGCTGTTCTTTACGGCCCCGGCTATCGCCCGGTTCTACGATCAGCCGTTGCTCAGGGATCTGTTGCGGGTGATGGCACTTACTTTTGTCATCAGTTCGATGTCTTCCGTCCACGGTACGGTACTTACCAAGCGCGTGGATTTCAAGACCAAATCAATCATCTCCTTCCTGTCGTCCCTGATCTCCGGAGCCGTGGGAATCTTTTTTGCCATGAGAGGCGTCGGCCCCTGGGCCCTGGTCGCACAGGCCCTGTCTTCGGCCGTTGTGGTTACGCTCCTTACCTTGTTGTTCGTGCATTGGATGCCCCGCCTGTTGTTTTCAATGGTCTCGTTCAGACGGCTTTTTTCTTATAGTTCCAAGCTGTTGGGCGCCTCTTTGATCGGGACCATCTATTACAATGCTTATCCGATGGTCATCGGCAAGAAATTCAGCGCAGGTGACGTGGGGTTGTTCTCCCGGGCGAGCCAATTCCCCAATGTGATTAACGACACCTTCATCAGTTCGTTCAATCGCGTCGCTTTTCCGGTCCTGAGCCGGATCCAGGATGACGACAAACGGCTGGTTGACGTTTTTGAAAAGTATGTCCAGGTCTTCTGTTTCTTTACATTTCCTGCCCTGCTGGGTCTTTGCGGCTGCGCTCATCCGCTGGTATCCCTGCTGCTGACCGACAAATGGCTGGATTGCGTTCCGCTGATGCAGTTGCTGTGTTTCAGCCTCCTGCCCAATGGCATCATCATGATCAACCTGAACCTGATGTATGTCAAAGGCCGTTCCGACCTGCTGCTGCGCGTGGAAATCATCAAGAAGATCGTGATGTTCGGCGTTCTGTTCGTTTCGATGTTCTTCGGATTGAGGGCGATGTGCTACGGCATCATCCTCAACAGTTGGATAGACTTCTGCTTCTGCTCGTACTGTACAAACAAAATTCTGGGTTACAAGCTTGTACAACAGCTCAAGAGCGTAGCTCCCTATTTTTTCATCTCTTTGGTCGTACTGGCCGAGTCCCTGCTCTTCTCGTCCGTTATTCCCAACGATCTGCTCTCGCTGGTCGTCTCGTTCGTCGTTTGCGGCGCTTCCTATCTGCTGATTGCAAAAATGGCGAATCTGTATGCTTTTAATGAGGCTATGGAACTGCTGGGTAAAGTCATCCATAAAGTTAAACGTGTATGAGACAAGCCTGGCTCATCATCGCGCATAATGAATTTGATGTCCTGCGGCGGCTGGTCGCCGCCCTCGATGATGCAAGTTGTGACTTTTATGTGCATATCGACCGCAAGATTCCGGTGTTGCCGGAATTGTGCGTGAAAAAAGGTCGCCTATTCATGCTCCCGGACAGGATGGATGTCCGTTGGGGAAGTGTGTCACAGATAGCAGTGGAACTTCTTTTGATGGAGACGGCCCTGAAGAACGGCCCCTACGCGCATTATCACATTATTTCCGGGGTACATCTGCCCCTTAAGCCGGTCGAAACCCTGCTGGCTTTCTATGATGCGCATCCCGATGAATCCATCGCCCGTTTCTGGAAGCAGGAGGCCGGGGATGCCGACTTCAAGTTGCGCCGTTATCACTTTCCGTTGCGTCACTACAAGTATGGAAACGGGTTGCAGCGCCGCATCTGCCAGCTGACCTGGCAATGGGTGATCAAATTACAGAAGGTATTCGGAATCAGGCATCTGAAAGACGAACAGTTTGTAAAGACCGACAACTGGCTGAGTTTGACCGAAGATGCTTGCCGTTATCTGGTGGAGCACCGGGATGCCATCCTGCGGAAGTATCGCTGGTCTTTCTGCGGAGATGAATATTTTGCCGTCTCTGAATTGGTGAAATGTCCGGAACTGCGGATCCTGGATTGTCCGGAATTGCTGTATCTGGAGTTTCAGGGCGATACGCCCAAGACTTTTCCCCTGGAAGCCCTCCCCGCACTGCAGGAGACGCGCTTCCTTTTTGCCCGCAAATTCAAAGCCTGACCGATATGAAAAAGACTTTCTTGTGGAGATTGCTCCGGGAACGCCGTATCCTGTCCACACACAAGCGTGTGGCAGGCATCTGCAGCCAGCTGATTGCGGAATACGAAGCACATCCGGTAGATTTTGACATCAAGCCTAAGCAGCAGCTGCCTGACGACCGCATCATCTGGCAGTATTGGGCGCAAGGGTATGAGCATGTCCCTGAAACGGTCAGGAACTGCCTGGCCTCCGTTGACGCCCACGCGGCCGGATATACCGTCATCCGGCTTTCGGACGCCAACGTGTCGGATTACCTGGACATTCCGGATTTCATCCAGCAGAAGCGCGACCGGATGTCCATCACCCATTTTTCCGATATACTCCGGCTGATGTTGCTGAAAGCTTACGGCGGTATCTGGATGGATGCCACCATCCGGCTCTCGGCACCGGTCCCGGAATCATATGCCTGTCTGGATTTCTTTGCCTTCAGGCGTGATCCGGCCGAGCCCCACTACAAGTATTGGCGGAACGTATATGCCTACTATTTCGGATGGGCGAAAGGGTTCAGGGTCAATGTTCTGAACAGTTTTATCATCTGTCGGAAGGAAACGGAGCCGGTTGCTTCCCTATGCAACCTGATGCTTTATTGGTGGCGGGACCACGATGACGTACCCGATTATTTCTTCTTCCAGATCCTGTTCGACGTGTATGTGCCGTCCACGGTGTGCCCCATCGTGAGCGATACGCTCCCGCATTACCTGCAGCAGTCCATCCATGATCCATCCTTCTCCCTGATGCCCCGGGAAGAGATCGAAAGGAAGATACCCATCCATAAAATGACCTACAAATAAGATGACCCTGAAAGAAAAATTCATGGAATGGTGGATCCGTCCGGAGGGGTACTACATCAAGCGCTATCTCCGTTTCCTGCGGAAAGAAGAGAAATACACCTTTGTCCGCCCCAACAAATTGCTGTGCTTCTGGTACAGGGGGCGCAAGAACCGCCTCGGCGCAAGACTGGGCTTCATTATCAGCGCCGGTTGCTTCGGAGAAGACCTGCATCTGGAGCATTTCGGTTCGGTGATCGTCAATCCCAAGTCTCGGATCGGCAAAGGGTGCATCATCCATGGTAACTGCTGTATCGGCAGTGACGGCGGTTATCCCGATGACTCTCCTGTAATCGGTGACCATGTGGATATCGGGCAGAATGCCCAGATTCTGGGCGGCATCCGCATTGCCGATCATGTACGCATCGGCGCCGGCGCCGTGGTTGTAAAAGATATTCTGACGCCTGGCGTGACCGTGGTCGGCATTCCGGGAAGGATTGTCAGCAAATGAGAATCGCCTACATTTCATATCCGGCTTTCGCCGACTGCGACTTTCCCCTGGTCCGTGCCTTGCGCGAAGAAGGAAATGAGGTGTTATATTACCTGATCGTCACGCCTTTCCATTGCCATTCCACGCTGGTTGACATCGACCGGCTGCAAGAAGGATACGACATTGTTCCCGGGAGCGTGTATCCGGAGCTTCGCCAGTATGATGCTTATTTGGACAGCGCCTCGATCCGCCTTGTCAATTTCGGTGGCAACGAGAAGGGAAAGGTTTTCCGATTGTGGAGAAAACTGCATCGCGAATTGCGGAAAATCCGTCCCGATGTCATCCAGCTGACGCATTTCTTCCCGCCCCATGCGCTGTATTATTACCTGACTTTCCGTAGCCGCTTGTTCATTACCATTCACGATCCTGTCTATCATGCGGGCGAGTTCTCCCGCCGGGATGCTTTCCTGCGAAAGATGGGCGCTTCGTCCATGCGCGGGTTCGTATTTCTTAGTCACAATGACAGACTGACCGGTGTCTTCAGGGAGGCGTACCGCATTCCCGCCGCAAAGATCCACTATGCAGCATTGGCTCCGTATGACTGCCTGCAGGTTGTTCCGCGTGATCCGCAAACCCATGACAGCGATTTCCTGTTCATCGGAAGGATTTCCCCCTACAAAGGAATCGATACGCTGTTGGCAGCCATGGACATCCTGTCGCAGAAGCGTTCTGGGGCCAAACTGATCATTGCCGGCGCCGGAGACTTTTGGTTTGACATCTCCGCTTACGCGAACCGTCCGGATATCGAATTGATCCACCGCTTTGTCTCTACCAGCGAAATGGTAGCCTTGATGGCCGATACCCGATATGTCGTCTGCCCGTATGCGGAAGGGACGCAGTCCGGTGTCATCATGTCGGCGCTTGCCCTGGGACGGCCGGTCATTGCGACCGAAGTGGGGGACTTTGCTTCCATCATCGAAGAGGGCGTCAACGGCATGCTGGTACCGCCCTCCGATCCTGCCGCGTTGGCAGCGGCAATGGATGCGGCCCTTGCACCCGACCGGCTTGCGCACTTCCGTCAAAACTTTGACGTTTGTGACCATGATCCGGAGTGGCGCCGGATTGCACGGATGTATGAAGCTGCTTACCAATCCTGACAAAGGGCCATGAAGATCCTTCAAATGCATAAAAGTCTGGGAACCGGGGGCATCGAGGCGATGGTCTGCGGTTTGTCGAATGCTTTGGCACAAACGCAGGATGTTACCGTCTGCACGATCGTGCAGCCTTCCCCCGACGACAAGTTCTATCGGGAACTGGATCCGGCGATCCGGCGCGAGACCATTGGCCGGACAGGGGAGGGGAAGCCTTTCAAGGAGATGCTGCGCATAGCGCGTTTCATCCGGAAAGGTCATTTCGATATTGTGCAGCTGCATGGTTTTTTCTATTATTTCGTTCTGGCTATCCTGCTCTGTCACCGCAAGACCTGCTTCTGTTATACTGTACACAGCAATGCCCTGAAGGAAAACAATCCCTGGGATCTTCGGATCCTGTCCTTCAAGCGTTTCTGCTTTAGGAAGGGCTGGGTGCATCCCATAACGATTTCCCCTGCTTCCCAGCAGTCTTTCACCGAGTTGTACGGATGTGGAAGCCGGATGATTCCCAACGGAGTCATCCGTCCCCGTGTGGCTGAAGGAAGCAGCCTGGACGAGTATCGGATGACGCCCGGCACACGTGTTTTCCTGCATGCTTCGCGCATCAGCCCTGAAAAGAACCAGTTGGTTCTCTGCCAGGCGTTCGACAGCTTGATCCGTGAAGGAGCGGACGTGGTGCTGGTCATAGCCGGTCCCATCCATCATCATGATATTTTCGATCAGATGAAAGTCCTGTTTTCCGACAGGATCCACTATATCGGCACCCGGTCCGACATCCCCTCCCTGCTCTGTACGGCGGACGGGATGTGCCTGGCCTCTTTTTACGAGGGTCTGCCCGTAATCCTGCTTGAAGCGATGGCGGCAGGTTGCATTCCGGTCTGTACGCCGGTCGGCGGGATTCTCGACGTGGTCCGGGACGGGGAAAACGGCATTCTCGCGTCGGGAACGTCGGAGGAGGAGTATGTCATGGCCATGAAACGATACCTGGCATTGCCGGATACGGCACGCAAGGAGATGCAGTCGGCCTGTCTGCGTACCGGTGAACAATATGATATCCAGGCGACCGGGCAGAAATACCTGTCGTATTATACTGAGCTTCTGGCTCCTGCTGGAAAAGGATGCAGGATATGATGGAAGATCGTCAATACCGCGTTATTCAGGCGATGCGCTTTCCGCTCATCGTCCTGGTGGTACTCGCCCATTCTGTGGGAGACGATCCGTCGCCCATGCGATGGCCCGCCGATGGCGCGATGGTCTATCATTTTGTGTCGGAAATGCTCTCGCATCATCTGGCTTCCATCGGCGTGTGCTGCTTCTTTGTTTTTTCAGGCTTCCTCTTTTTCAGGAATGCGCCCAGGGAGGGAATGCATCTGTCCTGGTACGGAAACAAATGGAAGCGCCGTTGCAAAACCCTGCTTGTGCCCTATTTGCTTTGGAACACACTGAATATTTTGGCCATCCTGCTGGTGGTCAAGGTTTCTGCGCTGGCTGGCGTCGTCGTCAATGCGGAAGGCGCCGATAAGCTGGCCCTCGGCCCCCTGTACTGGTTTGTCACCGGGCCGGCCGATTATCCGCTCTGGTTCATTCGTGACCTGATGATCCTGTGTCTCATGACACCTCTGTTCTTTGTCGGTGCCCGACGGGTACCGTGGCTGACCTTGCTGTTGCTGATTGCGTGTTATCTTCCGCTATTCCCGCTTCCGTTGATTTCGTTCCGGGGCCTGTTCTTTTTCGGCATCGGCGCCTGGCTGGGTTTGCGGAACGTCAATCTCCTGTCCCTGGCCCGCCGTGTACGGGTTCCTGCAGCCGTCGGAGCAGTCGTGCTTCTGGTGGTGGCTACGATGGCAACGGGCCGTCCCGCCCACGAATGGCTGCGTCGCCTGTTTTTTCCCTGTGGCGTGATTACGGCCATCAATCTTTGCGACGGACTTTTAGACAAGGGTCATTTCGAAAAGCGGATGTTGCACCTTTCCTCTGCGGTTTTCTTTATTTTCGCAGCGCACGAGATTTATATCCTGGGATGGACGAAAGGCTTGCTCCTTCGCCTGTTCGGCGAATCGTTGGCGGCTGTCTGGGCCCGCTATCTGCTGGTTCCGTTGGTCGTCCTGCTGGTCTGCCTGCTTCTGTATCGTATCCTCAATAAGTTGATGCCGCGGACACTCGCTTTTGCCTGTGGCGGACGGACGACTGGAAAATGAACCGGATCCCCATCGCTATCGCATTCACGCCCAATTACTTTGTGCAGGCGGCAGCCATGCTCAAATCGTTACTGGACGCTTCGACGGGCGATTTTGAGATCATCTGCATGGTTTCCGATCCCATTCCGCAGAAGATGCAGGAGAAGCTGGTCCGGATGGGCGATGAAAGGTTCAGGTTCCGTTACATCCCGCTCAAGGGCCGGCTCGAGGGCCTGTATGTCGATCCTCGTTATACCGAAGCGGCTTCGTTCCGGCTCCTGTTGCCCGAACTGCTTCCCGAATACGACATGATTCTCTACCTGGATTGCGATATCATCGTCCGGCAGGATGTCGGCCGACTGTATCTTGAGACGGAGCTGGGTGAAAACTGGCTGGGTGTGGTTTTCGAGGCACCCATCGAGCAGCAGGCCGAACGCTTCCGGGCGTTGGGCTGTGACCCCGACCGTTATTTCAATTCCGGTTTCCTGCTGATGAATCTCGCGCAGATGCGAAAGGATGGCGTAACGGGAAGGCTGCTGGATGCCTGCCGGGTACCTTATCTTGAGTTTCCGGACCAGGACGCGCTCAACCAGGTATGTCAGGGGCATGTCGTGCCGCTCAGCCCGCTGTATGACAGTATCCGCACCTTCTTCATTCCGAAATACAAGCCCGATTTCGTACGGCAATACAGCGAGGAGTTGTGGGATGCCGTCCAGAAAGAGGGAACCATCCATTATACGGGCGGGAAGCCCTGGGATCTGTTTACCGTCCAGTTCCGGGCCTGGTGGCAGATTTTCGATTCACTTCCGCAGGAAATTCGGGAAGAGTGGAACCCCACTCCGAAGATGTATAGATTCTGGAAATGGTATCGGATTGCACCGGTCGGATGGACTTTCGATGCTCTCAGAAAATTGAAGCAGCGCGTATGAAACACGCTTATCTGATCTTGGCCCACAACGAGTTCGGTTTGCTCCAGACACTGGTTTCCTGTCTGGATGACCCGCGTAACGACATCTATGTCCATATCGACAAGAAGGTAAAGGAGATGCCGGAGTTGAGGACCGGAAAGGCCGGTTTGACGATGATTGACAAACGCTTCGACATCCGTTGGGGAGACTATTCAATGGTTGAGGCAGAATATGCCCTGTTCGAGGCGGCTGTCGCCAACGGCCCCTATGCCTATTATCATCTTCTTTCGGGGGTGGACCTGCCCCTGAAGAGTCAGGATTACATTCACCATTTCTGCGAAACGCATCAGGGCAAGGAGTTTATCGGTTATACCCTCACGGAAATGACACCGGAACTGTCGCAGCGGATGCAGCGCTGGCATCTTTTCCCCCGGCATTTCAGCCGGAGCAGAAATGCTTACAGCGTGGTCCGGGCCCTTTTCATCCGCCTGCAGCGGCTGCTTGGCATCCGGCGCAACAGAGACGTGGATTTCAAGAAGGGTACGCAATGGGTAAGCATCACCCAGCAGATGGCAGAATTCCTCCTGTCGAAGAAAGACTGGGCCCGTCGTACTTTTACCCATACTTTCGTTCCCGACGAGTGTCTGATGCAGACGCTGGGCTGGATGCAGCCTTTCCGAGAGCATTTGTTCGATACGACGGCCGATGAAGCTGGATGTATGCGTGCCATTGGCTGGCGGGATGACGAACTGTACGACTGGCAAGCGTCGGATTATGATAGCCTGGCCGCCTCTCCGGCCCTTTTTGCGCGCAAGTTCAACAGCAAGGATCCTGCTTTCATCGAACGTATCGTTTCTCTGTCAAGACAATGAAGATCAGCCTGATCATACCTGTATACAACGCCGAAAAGACCCTTCCGGCCACCCTTGCGAGCATCCGCGCTCAGCAGATCCGCGATTTCGAAGTAATCTTCGTGGAAGATGCCGGCACTGACGGCTCGTTCGCCCTGCTGGAGGCTTTTTGTGCAGAAAGCGGGCTGCCCTGTAAGTTGCTCCGCCAGCCGGTGAATCAGGGGGCAGCAGCTGCCCGCAACCGGGCACTGGATGTTGCGGAAGGGGAGTACCTGGCCTTTGCTGATGCCGACGACCTGCTGGAACCGGCCATGCTGGCACATGCCGCCGCTGCAGCACAGACACCCGACGGTCCGGCAGATATCGTGGGCTGGGATTGGACCCGTGGGCTGGATCCCGGGGGACGCTATATGCGGCAGGCTGATTATGACGAGCCTGTCAAGGCATTGTCGCAACTGACGGGCGGCGCCTCGCGCTGGAACCTCTGGCTTTTCCTGGTCCGCCGCTCCCTGATAGAAGAAAATGGCATCCGTTTCATTGACGGTGCCGACATGGGCGAGGACATGCAATTCATCTTGCGCTGCTTCCTGCATGCCGGGCGCGTGGTTCAGCTGCATGAATCGCTGTATCGCTGGAATGCTGCGAACAGTTCGTCCATCAGCCGCAGTTTCGCCCCGGAAAAGCGGGCGCAGATCGAGCGCAACCTGGCCGAATTTGCCCGGGATTTCCCCGGAACCGCCTTTGCCGAAGCCAATCCGGACGCTTTGTCCGACCTGAAGCTCTATCTCAAGCGGCCTTTGCTGATCAGCAGCAGTCGCAGCGACTATGAGACCTGGTACAACTGGTTCCCGGAGGCCAACGTACGGGCAACCGCCGCCGCTGACCTTCCCGGCCATACCCGCATCCTGCAGGGCATGGCGGCCCGCCGCCGCTGGGCGGGCGTCCGGCTCTATTATGTTTTGATCCACAAACTGATATACGGTATCTTGATCCGATAGATGTTCAAGCGTGCATTCAGAGCTATCGTGTTGACGTTGGTGACGAGTTTCTATCTCTTCCCCTTCTCTTTCACGTTCCTTCCCTATGCGGTCAACTCCAAGATACTGGTAGCCGTATTCGGAATCGCTGCTTTCGTGTACGACAGTATTCAGAAAAGAGCCTTTGAACTGTCCCGCTCGACCATCGGAGCTGCGGCGCTGGCTGCTGTTTTTTCTGTGTGGTGTCTGTACTGCGTGACGGTTGCCGGTACCAACGAAATGGACTACGCATCTTATTTCGTTTCTTTCCTGACTTGGATGGCCGGCGCTTATGGCGTCTACGCGGCACTCCGGATTGGCTATGAGAAAGTCAACCTGGGGCTTTTGATCCGTTATCTGGCGGTGGTGGGGGTTTTCCAGTGTGTGATGGCTGTGTTGATTGACAACAACCCGCGTATCTGTGAACTTGTCGACAAGTTCATGGTCGGGAACGATTATTATCGGGAGCACATGCGTATGTATGGCATCGGTGCGGCACTCGACCCTGCCGGCATCCGTTTTTCAACCATCCTGATCCTGATTGCCCATCAATTCTCGACCGATCCCGAGGCGCGTTCCAAAGGCTTGTATCAGGCAACGACCATGATTGCCTATACCATCATCACCGTCATCGGGCTGGTCATTTCCCGCACCACGATGGTGGGGGCATTGATGGGTGTCGGTTATATGCTCATCTCCCTGGTCCGGTTGCGGCAGGGTGGATATATGACGATGCGCATGATGCGTATCTTTTTCGTCTTCCTGCTGGTGTTGACAGGGATTATCGTGTTCGCCATCTACCTGTATCGGACAAATGCCACCTTTGAGGGCTACCTGCGTTTCGGCTTCGAGGCGTTTTTCAATTGGGCCGAGACCGGTGAGTTCCGGACCAATTCGACCGACGAACTGAGCCAGATGTGGATTTGGCCCAGCGATACCAGGACATGGATTATCGGCAGGGGTACCTATGGTGTCTTTGAGAACGATACGGACATTGGATACTGCAATTTTACCTTCTATTGCGGGATGATCGGCATGGTGCTCTTTTCCATCTATTTCATCTATGTCCATCTGACCTTGAACCGGAAGTTTACCCAGTTCTGGATCGTGTCTTTTTTGTTTGTGGCATTTACCTTTATCGTCTGGCTCAAGGTAACGACCGATATTTTTTATATTGATGCGCTTCTGATGTGCATCCCGGGAAACCGGTATGTGGAAGAGGAGGAAGAAATTTTGTCGGATGCCCAATTGGCTCGTGCATGAAACTCGTCTATTGCATAGCAGATGTCTACAACCCAGGCGGCATGGAGCGGGTCCTGCTCAACAAACTGCGCTGGTGGGTGAAACGCGGCGACTGCGACCTGCTGGTGGTGACGACCGACCAGAACGGGCGTCCGCCTTTCTATGCCTTTCCGCCGGAGGTCCGGATGGTCGACCTGGGTGTGAATTACAAGGCCGACAATGGACGGAACCCGGTAGCCAAGATACTGTCGTATTTCCGCAAGCGCCGTTTGCACCGGCAGCGGCTGCAGGAGTTGTTGCTGCGGGAACGTGCCGACATCGTGATTTCGCTTTATCCTTCTGAGTCTTCTTTTATCCCGAAGATCAAGGATGGCAGCAAAAAGGTGCTGGAGCTGCATTTCAACAAGTATTTCCGTCTTCAGTACAACCGCAACGGCTTGCTGGGACTTGCCGACCGTTTCCGTACCTGGCAGGACGAGCGCATCGTGCGCCGCTTCGACCGTTTCGTGGTACTGACCCGGGAAGACGCCGGCTACTGGGGCGCATTGCCCAACATGAAGGTCATTCCCAATGCGGCACTCAATATTCCGGATGTTCAGCATAAGTCAGGAAACCTCCGTGTCATTGCCGTGGGCCGGCTCGATTACCAGAAGGGTTTCGACCGCTTACTGGATGCCTGGGCCTTGCTGCCTGCTTCGCTGCGGGATGCCTGGCGGCTCGACATTTTCGGGCAAGGGGAGTGGGAACAGATGTTGAAAGACAAGGCCGTGGAATTGGGAATCGTTGGATCCGCCCGGATCAACAAACCGACGTCACTGATCTTTGAGGAATATGCTGCCAGCGATTTTCTGGTGATGAGTTCGCACTATGAAGGATTCCCGATGGTGATGATCGAGGCGATGGCCTGCGGTCTGCCGGTGGTTTGCTTCGACTTCCTGTGCGGCCCCCGCGACATCATCGTTCCGGAAGAGAACGGCTTGATGGTAAAGGAAGGAGACATCCCGGCCCTGGCTGCCGCCATGCAGCGGGTCATGGAGGATCCGATGCTTCTGGACAAAATGTCCAGGGGTGCAAAAATGATATCGCAGACCTATTCGGAAGCAGCCGTGATGGCGCAGTGGGAAACCTGTTTCAATGAATTGATGCAAAGATGACGGCGGAAAAGGGACAGCGTCTGGATTTCATCGATCTGCTGAAGGTCATCCTGACCGTGGGCATCGTGTTCCGTCATGCGGAACTAGTGGAGATGGAAGGCCGGTCGGCGGTATTCGATGTTTTTACACGCGGCATGATGGGAATCACATCGGTCTGTGTTCCGTTGTTCTTTGTCCTGTCGGGGTTCCTCTATTTCTACAAGGTTCCGGAGCGTCCTGATGCGAAATACTTTTTGGGGAAGACCCGCAAGCGCGTCTTTTCGCTGCTGATTCCCTACCTGATCGCCAATGGCTTTGCCTTTCTTTGCTACTGGGCGGCTTATCGTTATACCCCTTCGATGATCACGGGCTTTTTCGGTGATGACTGGAAGAATCCGCTTTTCGTCTTCTGGACGGGCCCGGTCAACATGTCGCTCTGGTTTATCCGCGACTTGATTATCGCCTGCATCATGGCCCCGCTGTTCTATCTGCTGGTCCGTTATACGCGCATCTGGGGCGTGCTGGCTCTGGCTGCTGTCTGGTTTTTCATCGGTGGTTCGCACTGGTACAATCTCTGGTTCGCCATCGGTGCCTGGGCTGCCGTTTGCCAGGGAGAGAATGTCGCCCGCTGGATCGGCAGGATCCGTTGCCGGGTTCCGGCTCATGCGGCGGCCTGGTGCTTCTTTATCTATTTGTATCACTACCTGTTGGTCATTGTACTCAAGAAAGGGTTGGTGGCCGCGCTTGATCCCGCATCGTTCTGGACTTTGCTGGGTGTATATCTGGTTTCTGTGCTGGTGACGCTGGCTGTCTTGACCGGACTCTTCCTTTTGATGAAGAAACTGCTTCCAAAGACGACAGGCGTCCTGGTGGGAGGTAAGCTATGACAAAGAAATTACTGCAGATCAATCCTGTGGTCCGGCTCAATACTTCGACCGGCCGGATCATGAAGGAAATCGGCGAACTGGCGATGGCGTCGGGATGGGAGAGTTATGTGGCTTACAGTGGCGCGCGCGATGGCATGCCCGCCCATAGTTCGAAACTTGTGCCGGTGGGCGACAAACTCGACCTGGCCGTCCATGCTGTGGCTACCCGGCTTTTCGATGCGCACGGACTGGCTTCGAAACGGGGTACACGGCAGTTCATCGAACGCATCAAGGCCATCGACCCCGACGTAATCCACATCCACAATATCCATGGCTATTTCCTGAATTATCCCTTGCTGTTCAACTATCTGCAGGAGAGCGGGAAGCCCGTGGTCTGGACGATTCACGACTGCTGGCTGTATACGGGACATTGCTATTATTATTCTGCTGCGCACTGCAACAAGTGGCAGACAGGTTGCGGCCATTGCCCGCAGAAACGGGCTTTCCCGGCCAGCTGGCTCTTTGACCGTTCCGCCTGCAACCTGAGCGACAAAAAGCGTGCTTTCGGTGCCCTCGAGAACCTGACCATCGTGCCTGTCTCCAATTGGATCCGGCAGGAAATGGCTTCCTCCATCCTGGCCGACAAGCATTTTCAGGTGATTCACAACGGCATCGACCTCGAGACCTTCCGCCCGGAAGCGGCGGATGGCGAGGTGCCCGTTGAAGGAACGCAAATTCTGGGTGTGGCCAGTATATGGCTGGAGGAAAAAGGCTGGAGTGACCTGATGAAACTGGCCGCCATGCTGCGGCCCGATGAAAAGCTGGTGCTGGTGGGAAAAACCACGGAAGAGCAGCGGAAACAACTGCCTGCGAACGTGCAACTGATCGAACGGACGGAAAACATCGGCAAGCTGGCTGCGCTGTATGCCGGATCGACAGTATTCGTGAACCCGACCTGGCAGGACAATTACCCGACGGTCAATCTGGAATCCATCGCCTGCGGAACGCCGGTGGTGACATACCGTACCGGCGGCAGTGTCGAGGCCGTGGCCGAAGGAACCGGTTCCGTCGTGGAGCAGGGTGATGTCGCCGCCATGCTCGAGCGGGTACGGGAACTGGCTGCCAGTGACCGTGCTGCAACGGCAGCCCGTTGTCGGGAACGGGCCCTGTCGCATTTCCGAAAAGAAGACTGTTACAAGAATTATATAGACCTCTATGAAAATCTTACAACTCGGTAAGTTCTATCCGATCCGGGGCGGCGTAGAGAAAGTGATGTGGGACCTGACATGGGGCCTCGCTGAGCGGGGTATCCCCTGTGACATGCTCTGCGCTTATCTGAAGACAGATCCCGTGGATCCGGAACATCAGGACCTCTGCCGTGAGACGGAAGAAGGCAGGGAGATCACCCTTGGTCCTTATGGCCGGGTAATCTGTGTGCCCGCCCGGACCAAGAAAGCCAAGACCATGCTTTCGAAAGACATGATCGCCTGGCTTCGCAAACATGCCGCCGAATACGATATCATCCATGTTCACCATCCCGATCCGATGGCGGCTCTTGCGTTGCGCATGAGCCATTACAAGGGACGTGTGATCTTGCACTGGCACAGCGACATCCTGGCGCAGAAACTCCTGCTGTTCTTCTATCAGCCCCTCCAGTGGTGGCTGATCCGCCGTGCGGAACGGGTCATCGGTACTTCACCGGTATATATCCATGAATCCCGCAACCTGTCCCGCGTCCAGCAGAAAGTGGTTTGCGTGCCGATCGGCATAACACCTGTCATCTATGATTTCAGGGCGGCTGAGGCGATCCGGTCTTCAATGCCCGGCAAGAAACTAATCTTTGCACTGGGACGCCTGGTTCCCTACAAAGATTTCGGAACCCTTGTGGAAGCGGCCCGATTCCTCAGCGAGGACTATCGGGTACTGATTGGCGGATCCGGTCCGTTGAAAGATGAATTGCAACAGCAGATCGACAGCTACGGCTTGCAGGACAAGGTCCGCCTGCTGGGTTATCTGGAAAGTTGGGATGTGCCGAACTGGTTTGGTGCCAGCGACCTGTTTGTCCTGAGCTCGGACCGGCGGACGGAAGCTTTCGGCGTAGTGCAGATCGAGGCCATGTCGTGCGGCAAGCCGGTTGTGGCCACGATGATTCCCCATTCCGGCGTGTCCTGGGTCAACGACAACGGAGTGTCGGGCTACAATGTGCATCCGCACGATCCCAAGGCGCTTGCTGCCGCCATCCAGCAGATCTGCGACGATCCGGACACCTATATGCAATTTTCTGCCGGTGCGATGGAACGCTTCGAGACGGTGTTTACTTCCCGTGAAATGATTGACAAAATTATCAAGATATATGAGAACAAAATGTAATTTGTGGATCATGGCAGTTCTCCTCATCCTGCCGTTATCATGCTCTACACCTGCAAAAATCGGCTATTTGCGGGATCTGGAATATAATATCCCCATGCAGGCCAAGCCAGCCCCTGAGCTCCGCTTGAAAGTGGATGACCGAATCAGCATTCAGGTATTCAGTGCCGAGCCTGAACTGGCCGCTCCTTTCAACGCCGCCATCAGCGGTTCGGCAAAAGAAGGTTCCGGCTCTTCCCTGCTCGGTGCGACCTATGGCGTAGATGCTTTCGGGAACATCGATTTTCCGGTGCTGGGGACGATCCACGTGGAAGGAAAGACCATCAATGAGGTGAAAAAAGAGATGGCTGCCGAAATCATCCGGCGTGGTTACATCAAAGAGCCGGTCATCAAGATCGAGCTCGAGAACTTTACCATCACCGTGGTGGGTGAGACGGCTACCAGCGTGATGCCGGTTGAGGGAGGAAGCATCAATATCATGCAGGTCATCGCTGCTTCCGGCGGAACCGAGGAGAAAGCCAAGATTCCCGACGTAATGGTTGTCCGTACCGAAAATGGCCAGCGCATGGCCTATACCATCAACCTGCAATCGAAGGATCTGTTCGATTCCCCGGTCTACTGGCTGCAACAGAATGACCTGGTCTATGTCAAGCCGCGCGGATTGCGGCTTTCTACAGGAGGCGATCTTTTCCTCAAGATTTTCAGCCCGGCAATTGCTGCGATCTCTTCCGTTGCATATATGCTGCTCTGGACAGCCCGTTAGTGTCATGAAGAAATCTGTCAAAAAAGTAACCCACAACGAGCAGGTCAACCTGATCGATATTTTCTATTACCTGCTCAACAACTGGATCTGGTTCGCGCTCTGTGTCATGATTTCACTCGGCGTGGCGTACTACCGTTACGCACGGATGCCCTTTGTCTATACCAATCAGGTAACAGCGATTCTGAAAGATCCTGGCAGCGGCCCTCGTTCCGCCCGTCTGGATACCTACAGCAACATGATCAATACGGTGTCGCTGACCAACGAAGAGCTGCAGCTCCGTTCGTGGTCGTTGATGTCGGAAGTTGTCCTGGCCCTGGATGCGGACGTAAGTTATACTGAGCATATCAAGTTCCGGGACGTGGAACGTTACAAGACCCAGAGCCCGTTTGTTGTTAAATTCTCCCGTGAAGTGGACGACCCCGGGTTGTTCGATATCACGGTCACGCCGCTGGAGGGATCGGTGCTCCGCGTTGATCTGGGTGCAGCGGGAATGACGGCCGTAACCTTCGGCGACACATTGCAGGTCGGCAAAGGAAAGATCGTCCTGTTGCCTACCAAACGTTATATCCCTGAGTATTATGACATCCCGATCCGGGTAAGGCGTTTCTCGCTGTCCGATGCCGCCGTTTCTTTCGTCAACCGGCTCTGGGTCTCGCATAAAGACGAAATCCTGACCATCACAATCCGCGATGCCAATGCGGAACGGGCTGCCGATATTCTGAACATGCTGGTGGTCAAATACAATGAAGACGCCATCCGGGAAAAGAACAAGGTCGCCGTCAACACTTCCAAATTCATTGAGGAGCGTCTGTTGATCATTGAAGAGGAGTTGGGCGGTGTGGAAGGAAGCCTGGCCCATTTCCAGAGTTCCAACCAGTTGATGGACGTGAGCGAAGCGGCTACGACCTATCTCGGTGAGAGCCGGGCCTACAGCAAGGATATCGTCGCTGTGGAAACGCGTATTTCTTTGGCCACCTATCTCAAGGACTATATCATGGGCCTGGGTGACACCTACCAGATGATTCCGGCCAATACGGGCCTGGAGGATCCGAATATCGAGGGTTTGATAGAACAATACAACGACCAGGTGTTCCGCCGTGGACAGCTGGTCGTGGCCAGCAGCCTCGAAAGTCCGGCCGTCAAGCAGATTGAGGGCACGCTGCTTTCGCTGCGCAGGAACATATTGAGCCTGATCCACAATCTGCTGAGGAGCCTTGAGATCAGCAAGCAGGATTTGCAGAAGCGTGAAGAGGAGTCGATACGGAAGTATTCGGCGATGCCGGGCAAGGCACGCCAGATGCTCGAGATCGAGCGCCAGCAGTCCATCAAGGAAGAACTCTATATTTTCCTGCTCAACAAGCGGGAGGAGAACGCACTGACCCAGGCCATGGCCACCGACAACATCCGGGCCATCGACCCTGCCGTTCCCATTTACGAGCCTTCTTCCCCGCAGCGGATGAAGATCATTGCCCTGGCTCTCCTTATCGGAATCATCATTCCGGCGTTCATCCTGATCGCACGCCTCTTCCTCGACACGAAGATCCGCACGCGCAAGGAGATCGAGGAAAACATCGATGTTCCGTTCCTTGCCGAGATACCGCTCAACAAGGACTTGCGCCGTTACATCTGGAAGGACATGCATCACATAAAAGGGACGAAGCAGCCTTCTCCTTTCGTATACGAGTCCAGTTCGCACAGTGTCTTCACGGAGGCCATGCGCATGATGTGTACCAACCTGAACTTCCTGGATCCCGACTGTGTGCCACCGATGGTCGTGGGCACCACTTCTTATTCGTCGAATTCCGGAAAGACCTTCATCGTGGCCAACATGGCGGCATGCCTTGCCGACGCGCAGAAACGAGTGGTGGTGGTGGATACGGATATGCGCAAGCGCTCGCTCTCGGGAGAGCTGGGGTTGAAACACAAGACGCTGGGCCTGTCCAACTACCTGTATGACTTGGATATGAAACTCGAGGATATCCTTCACAAGGATGTCAAGCCGGGCATCGATTTCATCCCGGCCGGTTCGACCCCGCCCAACCCGGCAGAATTGCTGAGCCGTCCGCGTTTCGACGAATTGATCAAGCAGTTGCGAGGGCTTTACGACTACATCATCCTCGATGGCGTCCCGGTACAGATGCTTTCCGAGCCGCTCATCGTCAACCGCGTCGTCGATTGCAACCTCTTCATCCTGCGCAGCGGGCAGCTGGACCGTCGTATCCTGCCGCAACTCGATGAGCTCAACGAGAACAGGCACCTGACCAATATGGCCATCGTCTTCAACGGACCTGAGGTCAAACGCCGTCGCGGCTGGGGATTCGGCTCTTATGGTTATGGTTATGGCTATGGCTACGGCTCCGGCTATAACGACTACAGTGATGATGAGAAGAAACCCTTCTGGAAACGAATCTTTAGCAGGAAATGACCATCGCAGTAGACTTTGACGGTACGATCGTCGAGCACAAGTACCCGGAGATTGGAAAAGAAAAGCCGTTTGCCATCCAGTGCCTGAAACAGTTGCAGATGGATGGCAACCGGCTGATTCTCTGGACATCCCGGGAAGATAAACTGTTGGAAGATGCGATTGCTTTCTGTCATGAACGCGGGTTGGATTTCTATGCTGTGAACGGCAACCAGCCCGATGACGCCCTCTTCAAGCGCCACTCAGCCAAAGTGATCGCCGATGTTTACATCGACGACCATAATCTGGGCGGCATCCCCGACGACTGGGGAGAGATCTATGAAATGATTACGAAACAGCGGGCTGAGCGCCATGCGGCCCGCCACAAGAAATCCATCTTTCCCTGGCGCAGTCGCTGAAGGGGAGAGCGAGGGCTATTTCCCCCGTAAAAACCGCTTCCGGTAGCGGTCCAGTGCCGGAAAATTGAGGTGGCGCCGCGCCTTGTCCGGGTGCATCTCGTCGAACTTGATGAGGATGCCCGCCTCGATGACATCACCGAATTCGTCGTTGATGCCAGCGCCGAACGACTTCATCGTCGGCGACATATTCATGTACGTATTGACCAGCGGCGGGATGTTGACGCCCATCTGCTGGATTTCCCGTTTGAGGATCTTGTAGTCAGCAGCGAAGTCGTCTTCAGTGAGGATTTCGCCGTATTCCTTTGACATTCTGATTTTCACGGGATTCTTCGGGATTACCATGCGGTCCAGACGCTCCTGCAGCTCGGCCTCCCAGGATCCGAAATGCTTGCGCAGGAAGTAGAGCAGCAAGCCCAGGCCTTTTTCGGGGAACGACGGGTAGATCGTCATTTTACCGAAGAAGTAGTCCATACGGCCCTTGTAGAGCATGATCAGGCCGCCCAGGCCGTCGAAGAGATTGTCGAGGGCGTAGAGGCTTTTCATGCCCTGTTCCGAGCTCTGGTATTCCGGACGGATGAACGAACGGCTGAGTTCGATGGTGCGCAGGAAGCCGTTCCGCAGGAATCGCTGCGTGAAACGGAACAGATGCGCAGACGGCATGATGGGCTGGCCGAAGCGGTCGTACATCACTTCGTCACAAAGGACATAGCGGTAGCCGCCGATGATGCATTCGGCATCGGGGTCCCAGAGCACGAGTTGTTTGTATTTGAAGGCCGCGTCGAGGTCGAAGGCGTCGAGGTCGACTTCTTTGCCCGTTCCGCCGCCGCCTTCACGGAACGCAATTTCGCGCAGGCGGCCGATTTCGCGCAGTACATTCGGCGCGCATTGATTGTCAACGATATAGAGTTTGTTTCCTGCGTGGTTGGTGTCGCGTAGGAAATGTTTGTCGGTGAGTTCCCGTTTGAGCAGCTCCTTGTCGACGGGAGCGATGATGGTTTTAGCTTTCATGCGATTCCTTTTCTTTCAGCTCATAGACTTTTTCCCGTACCCAGGCGGCCCATTCCCTGTCGGATTTTTCGTCGGTGAAGATCTGCCACGGGATGGGCTTCCCGAAGACCAGCGTGTAGGATTTGTGCTGGGTCTTGTACAGTTCGTCGGGAAGCGTGAGCATGGCGATGTTCAGTTTGAGTTTGAGCATGTTCCGCAATTTGTCGATGCGGTAGAAGCGTTTGGAGTTCTCTCCGCTGAACCAGACGGGTACGATGTCGCGATGCGACATCCTGCTTTTGGTGATGAAGGTTTTCTTCCAGGGCAGGTCCTGCACCACGCCGTCGATCTTGCGGGAGCACAGGCCGGCGGGGAAGATGATGACCTGGCGGTCGGAATTGAACGCGTCGTTGATTTTTTCGACCAGTTCGGCGCTCTGGCCGCCTAATTTGTTGACGGGTACCGTGTATTCGGCGATGGGCTTGAGGGCCATCAGCAGATCATTGGCGGGAATGACAATCTTGCCGTCGAACTTGCGGCCCACCTGCCCGATGACGCTCAGGGCATCGATGCCACCCAGCGGATGGTTGCCGGCAAAAGTATAGCGTCCATCATCGGGAATGGCCTCCAGACCTTTGACGGTCAAGTGGATGTCGTAGTA
>Ga0265299_10001510_pt1 | contig 26429 bp, 8 predicted proteins | sample AusTroGonzalo_MG_4_FD_193485 | JGI IMG/M metagenome (GOLD analysis project Ga0265299, IMG submission 193485) | Bovine rumen microbial communities from tropical cattle in Woodstock, Queensland, Australia - Gonzalo_02 | ecosystem: Host-associated > Mammals > Digestive system > Stomach > Rumen ... | reverse complement strand
TACCCCACACTGACGTGCGGGGCTATTGATGGTGGCGTGCCTTCGGCACTGAAAGGTAGATATATGTTGTATCATAAAATACCCCACACTGACGTGCGGGGCTATTGATGGTGGCGTGCCTGGCGGCACTGAATGGTAGATATGTCGTATCATAAAATACCCCACACTGACGTGCGGGGCTATGGATGGTGGCGTGCCTGGCGGCACTGAATGGTAAATATATCGTATTATAAAATACCCCACACTGACGTGTGGGGCTATTGATGGTGGCGTGCCTGGCGGCACTCTATGGTAATAATTGTCAATTAATTATCAATTGTCAATTATCAATTATCAATTATCTTTCACTTCGCCGAAGCCTTGGGCGCGGAGCTCGATTTGACGGTCGTCGTTGGTGACCAGTTGGTTGCCGGCGGCGGCCTCTTTGATGTAGCCGATGACCGAGACGTTCTCCACCTCCTTCAGGGCTTCGTAGTCCTTCTGGGCGATGGTGAACAGCAGTTCGTAGTCTTCGCCGCCGTTGAGGGCGATGGTGGTCGACACGATGTTCATGTCCTTCAGGGTGCGGAAGGTCAGCAGGTCCACCGGCAGCTTGTTCTCGAAAATCACCGAGCCGGTTTTGCTGGCCTTGCACAGGTGGATGAGGGCGGAGGCCAGTCCGTCGCTCACGTTGATCATGCTGGTGGGGGTGATGCCTGCCTTTTGCAGTTTTTGGATGATGTCCACACGGGGCTCGGGCTTCAGCTGGCGTTCGAGCAGGTAGCTGAACTCGTCGAGCTTGGGTTGCTCGTTGGGGTTCACCTCAAACACCTTCTTCTCGCGCTCCAGCAGTATCAAGCCGGTATAGGCCGCCCCCAGGTCGCCGCTGACGCACAGTAGCTCGTTCTCTTTGGCGCCCACACGCTGCACCAGGTGTTCGTCATCCACCTCGCCGATGGCGGTCACGGTGATGGTGAGGCCGGTCTGCGACGAGCACAGGTCCAGTCCCGCCAGGTCGATGCTGTAGCGCTCGCAGCAGCGCTGCATGCCGTCGGTCAACTCGTTCACCGCCTCCAGTGAGAAGCGGTTGCTGATGGCGATGTTGATGATCACCTGTTTCGGCAGGGCGTTCATCGCCAGGATGTCGGCCACCGCCACGGTGATGGTCTTATAGCCCAGGTGCTTCAGGGGCACGTAGGTGAGGTCGAAGTGGATGTTCTCGATGAAGAGCTTGCTGCTCACCACACTGTCGGTATTGCCGTGGGCAATCACCGCCGCATTCTCGTTGATGTCGGTCAGCGACGAGGCGTTGTGGTGAGAGAATTTCTCGCCCAGCAGTTTAATCAGGCCGAATTTGCCTAACTCTTTGAGTTCTTCGACCTTGGGGTTTACATCCGGTTGTTCCATATTATACATCAAAATGTGAGGAAATGGAAGTCTTCTCCATGACGCTGCGGATGACGTCGGCCAGCAGTTCGGCTACCGACACTACCTCGATGCGCTCTGAGGGGCGTTTGAGGGGGATGGTGTCGGTGATGATCAGCTTCTCGATGGCTGAGTTCTCCACGTTGTCCATGCCGCTACCCGACAGCAGACCGTGGGCGCACATGGCCATCACTCTTTTGGCGCCGGCTTCCTTGCAGCGGGCAGCTGCTTTGCACAGGGTGCCGCCGGTGTCGATGATGTCGTCCACAATAATCACATTCTTATCTTTCACGTCGCCGATAATTTGCAGGTCGGCCACCACATTCTGTTTGGCGCGTTGCTTGTAGCCGATGGCGAGGTCGCACTTCAGCGCTTTGGCGTAGGTAGAAGCGCGCTTGGTACCACCTGTGTCGGGCGATACGATGCAGAGATCGTCCAATTGGAGGCTCTTGATATAGGGCAGGAACACGTTCGACGAGAAGAGGTGGTCCACCGGAATCTCGAAGAAGCCCTGAATCTGGTCGGCGTGCAGGTCCATGGTAATTACGCGGTCTACGCCGGCAGCGGTCAGCAGGTTGCTCATCAGCTTAGCGCCGATAGAGGTTCTGGGCTTGTCCTTGCGGTCTTGACGGGCATAGCCGAAGTAGGGCACCACGGCGATGATCTTATAGGCTGATGCGCGTTTGGCGGCATCTATCAGCAGCAATAGCTCCATGATATTTTCGGCAGGGGCGAAGGTGGGCTGGATGATAAACACATGCTTGCCACGGATGGTCTCGTTGTAATACACTTGGATTTCGCCGTCCTTAAAGTGCGGAATATCAACGGATAATAACGACATGCCAAGGTGCTCGGCAATTTTCTCGGCCAATACCCTGTTGGCTCCGCCGGAAACTAATGCTACATCTGAATTCATAAGAAGCTGGTTTTTAATAGGTTGTTTTTTTGTGTTTGCAGAGGCAAATTTAAACGTTTTTTTGAATCCTCACGCACAATTTTTGTATTTTTGCATCGTTATTTTGAATGACCTAAGGATTGATATTATGAAAAGAATTTCATCATTGCTAAAAATATTTCTAACTACATTATTCTCAATATTTTGTATTTCCTCTTGGGCGCAGGTCTCCTGCACCGCCAGTGCCCCCTCGGAGGTGGGCGTGGGGCAGGCGTTCCGCTATCAGGTGGTGCTAAACGAGAAACCGTCCAAAATTTTGAGCACCGGATTTAGCAATTTTGACGTGCTGAACGGTCCCAGTCAGGGTTCCTCTTCTTCCATCAGCATAGTGAACGGCAAGATGACGCAGTCGTCGTCCTATACCTATACTTATACGCTGGCCGCCAAGAAGGAAGGCCAGTTTACGATTCCCGGGATGGTCTTTCAGGTGAATGGCAACCAGGTGAAGTCCAACAGCGTCACCATCAGTGTCGTTGAAGGTGGCGGTAGCGGCGGCGGTGCCTCTGGCGGCGGCCGCGGTCAGGGACAGCAACGCAGCCAGCAGTCGCAGGGTTTTGACAAGCGCGATGTCTATGTGAAGGCCTTCTGCTCGAACACCAACCCCTACGTCGGCGAGCAGGTCATCATCACCCACAAGCTGTATGTGGGGCCCAGTGTCAACGGTGGCTATCAGGTTACCTCTGTCAACGCGCCCACCCAGAGCGGCCTGTGGTCCTATACCTTGGGCAACCCCGATGCGGAAGCGCCTAGGACTACCGAGGTTATCGACGGCAAGAAGTTCACCGTCTTCGAGGTGCGACGCACGGCGGTCTTCCCCCAGAAGTCGGGCAAGATTACCGTCACCCCCTTCGAGATCGGTTTTGTGGCTCGCATCATCTACACCCAGCAGAACAGCAACGACCCCTTCGACATGTTTTTCGGAGGTCGCCAATATGCGCAAGACTATGAGCTCGACCTGAAGTCCAACAGCGTAGTGCTCAACTGCAAACCCCTGCCCGAGGCCAACAAGCCCGACGACTTCAGCGGACTGGTGGGCAGTTTCACCCTCAGCTCCAACCTCAGTCGCAGCGAGCTGAAGACCAACGACGCCACCAACCTCACGATTACCGTCAACGGCGCCGGCAACCTGCAGCATGTGGAAGCTCCGCTGATGGAGTTCCCCGCCGACTTTGACGTCACTGACCCGAAAATCAGCGACAACATCAACACACGGGGCAACAGCGTCACCGGCAGTCGTAGCTTCGAGTACATCATCATCCCCCGCGAGCCGGGCGACTTTACCGTGCCCGCCGCCAGCTTCTCGTATTTTGACCCCAAGACGCACAGCTACAAGACCCTCACTACCGATAGCTACAAGATGAAAGTGGAGAAAGGCAAGGGTGGGGGAGTCACCACCAGCTCAACCAACCAGAAGGATATCAAGTTCCTGTCGAAAGACATTCGCTATATCAAGACCAACGGCCACGCCTTCCACCCCAAGCACAGTGACTTCTACGGCTCCTCGTGGTTTTATGTCGGCATGATCCTGCCCTTCCTCCTGCTCATTATCTTTATTATAGTATGGCGCAAGCGGATGGAGACCCAGCAAAATGTAATGCTGCTGAAGGACAAGCGTGCCAACAAGGTAGCCAAGAGGCGGCTGAAACGCGCTGGCCAGCTCTTGAAAGCCGGTCAGAAGGAGGAGTTTTATGTCGAGATCTCGCAGGTGCTGTGGGGATATATGAGCGACAAATTCCACATCCCGCTGTCGCAGCTCTCGATGGACACCGTGGAAGAAAAACTGCGGGAGAAACAGGTGAACGAAGACGACATCAAGGAATTCTTGGAAACCCTGAACCAGTGTGAGTTTGCCCGCTTTGCTCCCGGCGACAGCAGCCAGATGATGAGCGACATGTATCAGCGTGCCCACGACTTTATGACTAAAATAGAACGAAGATAAAACAGCTTGAATATGAAAAGAATAGCCTCCATTATTGGATTTTTGACGATATGTTCCCTCACCTTTGCCTCTGTTGACGACTCGCTGATGCAGCGCGGCAACGACGCCTACCAGCAGGGCGACTACGAGACCGCCGTCGCCTGCTACCACGAGATTGTGGACCACGGCAACGAAGGGGCGGTCTTGTATTACAACCTGGGGAACGCCTATTTCAAGAGCAAGCAGACCGCCGAGGCCCTGTTGTGGTACGAGCGTGCCCTGCGGCTCGACCCCTCTAACGAGGATATCAAGCATAACATCGCCTTTGCCAACCTGCAGATTACCGACAAGATAGAGGTGCTGCCCGAGATTTTCATCGTTCGCTGGTGGAATGGGCTCTCGCACAGTATGACCTCCAACGGCTGGGCCGTGATGGCTGTCGTTTTCGCGGCTGTGTTTGCCCTGTCGGTTGCCCTGATGCTCGTTTCCCGCCGTCGCTGGCTCAGCGTTGCCTCGGTGGTGCTGGCCGTCGTGTCGCTGCTGATCGCCATCTTCTCCCTGATCTTTGCTTCCAAGGAAGCCAAGCGTTATGTAGAGCAGCCCGAGGCCATCGTGATGCAGTCGGTAGTCAACGCCAAGGGTACCCCTGACGAGTCAGGCACCAGCCTCTTTGTCATCCACGAGGGGTTGAAGGTAGTCGTCACCGACCGTGTAGGCAGCTGGCTCGAGATCCGCCTCCCCAACGGCGAGAAGGGCTGGGTAGAAGCCAGCGCGGTGGAAGTGATATGATTTAGTTAATAGTTAAGAGATAAGAGATAATAGTTAAGAGTTGTAGTCCTGGAGGGATGATGTTTTAGTAACCTTCACCCTGTTTCTACTTCTTTTTCTTTCTTCCCTTGGCTAGCTTCTTCACTGTATCAATTTCCTTGACAAGCTGTTCTGTGGTGGGGAGATACAGTTTATACTCGCTGGCGAGAATGGTCTTGTTGTCTTCGGGAAGCGTCATCCTCACCAAGGTGTCGTTCTTTTGAGTGCAAAGCAAAATGCCTATGGTGGGATTCTCATCGGGCAGTTTCTCAATGCGGTCGTAGTAGTTGACATACATTTGCAATTGTCCCAAGTCCTGATGAGTTAGTTTGCCCGATTTTAGGTCAATAATAACAAAGCATCTCAAGAGGCGATTATAAAATACGAGGTCGGCGAAAAACTCTTGATTTGCCGCTCCGTTTCTCGCGCCGTCCATGCATTGTTTACAGACTCCAACTCATAATACTCCCGTTTATCAGGATCTGAAATAGCAGTAAGCAACTTATATTGGCTCCAATTCAATTGCGTCCGCACTGCAGACGCAATTGGGTAAAGTCGGTAAAAAGCCCGCGCACGCTCCAATTGTCTTGGTCCAAACCCACTGCCATATTCAGGTGTTAAGCGCTTCGAAAGGTTCTTGATCAAATACGTGCCATAGTCGGCGCGTTCTTTCCCTTGCTGTTCTTCTTCAAAGATGCGCTTCCCCAAGTTCCAGTACATCTGCACCCGGCAGAAGTCAACGCTTCGAACAGCATTGCTACGGGCTGTTTCAATGATTTGACGGGCATCCTGATAGAGCACGTCCATAGGTTCAATGTTGTCCATAGATTTCATTTCTTTCTTTTCCATAGAATTAATGATTTAATAGTACTTACTGGCTGCAAAAATACAAAAAATAAACCATAAAAGCAATAGCTAAATACAAATTATTTTATTAATTTTTCATTGATACTGATGCAGGACAGCATCTGCGGGACGCAGATGCCTCCGTGGGAGGATGACGCTGCCGCCGACATTGCCCAAAATGGGCAGGTTTTGCTTTAGAGTAAACATTGGCAGATTTTTTTGCCATGCCTTTGGCACGCCCTTGGTACACCCTTGGTACACCTTTCGCACGCACTTGGCACGCACTTCGTTCGCTCTAGGCATACACTTGGCAGCCTCAAAGGGTATGCTTGGGTATGCTAAGTGCTTGCCAAATGTATGCCAAATGTATGCCTAGTGTATGCCTAGGGTATGTCTTGTGCTTGCCTCTTTGCCAATTCCCCTGATGCTGCGTGCGAGGGCAACGCCGACGGTTGGGGGGAACGGGGTGCTGCACCCCACACTGACGTGCTGTACCCCACACTGACGTGCGGGGTTATGGAGAGTGTCGTGCCTGCGGCACTGAGCGGTAGATGGGTGTGTATCGTCAAATACCCCACACTGACGTGTGGGGTTATGGAGGGTGTCGTGCCTGCGGCACTGAGGGGTGTTTTCACATTGAAAAATTTTTAAATTATTTGCGAAGATTTGCAGATTGTATTGGAAATTGTTGTATTTTTGCAGAATTGAAATTTAACAATATAATGACTATGAAAAAGGAAGAAATAATGGCTCTTTTTGAGCAGTTTGAGCAGGCTGTCTGCATGATTGACGAGACGGAATGCTGGAGTGCAAGAGACCTCTGTAAATTGTTTGGTTATAGCTTATGGCAGAATTTCTGCAATGTAATTATTAAAGCAAAAGATGCTTGTGCGAATGCTGGGCAACCAATACAGGATCACTTTATTGACGTCAATAAGATGATAATTGCGGGAAAAGGTTCCCAGCGAGATATCGAAGATATCCTACTTACCCGCTATGCTTGCTATTTAGTGGCGCAGAATGGCGATTCAAGGAAGCCGCAGATTGCTTTTGCTCAGACGTACTTCGCTGTACAGACGCGCCGTGCGGAGCTGATCGAGAAGCGCTTGATGGATGTCGAGAGGGTACAGGCCCGTGCCAAATTACAGGAGACCGAAAAGATACTTTCGGGTATCCTTTATGAACGCGGGGTGAACGACCAGACCTTTGCGGTCATCCGTTCCAAAGGCGACCAGGCGCTCTTCCGCCTCAGCACCAATATGATGAAGAAACGTATGGGAGTTCCGCAAGCCCGTCCGTTGGCGGACTTTCTGCCGACAATTAGTATCAAGGCAAAGGATTTTGCCGCTGAGATGACCAGTGTGAACGTACAGTCGAAAGACCTGCAAGGAGAAGAATCTATCACTCAAGAGCATGTGGATAACAATGCGGCTGTTAGGAAGATGCTTACGGAGCGAGGTATCGTTCCTGAAAATCTTCCCCCTGCGGAGGATGTCAAGAAGGTGGAACGCCGCTTGGTAAGCGAGGAGAAGAAGATATTTGGTCGAAAAAACAAGAACCGCATCTGAGGATGCGGTTCCGTAAGTCTTACAGTGCTGTCTGCTACCTTTTGCAGGTCGTGACGCTGTACGCCCATAACGTGCTGAAACGATGTTGCAAAGATAAATAATTTTTTTGATTCGACGAATGCAGTATGTGAATTTTTTTCTTTTTGGTGTTGTGTAGCAAGAGGTTTGCTGGAAGGTTGTTTCAAGTCTGAGGGAACTCTGAGGCAACACTCATAGGGTCTCGGTTGAGTCTCGGTTGAGTTTCGGTTGAGTTTCGGTTTTGGGAGGTGATTTTAAGCATTATTCTCCACCATAATGCCTCTGATCTCCTCTTCAGTCAAACCGGTCAAATCACAAATGGCGTCAATTGACAATTTTTGAGCCAGCATCCTGGCAACAATCAACTTTTTGCCTTCGGCAAAACCATCTTCCTTGGCGGCGACGCATGCATCACGTACATCCGCATAGTCCATTACACTTTTCTTGTACTCTCTCATTTCTGCTTCATTTAGGTTCGACATTCTGCAATCATTTATAAATTCAAGGAAAATCCCCGTCTCTCCTTTCACATCCTCCTCATCCATTTTTCCAATATTCCCGATATAATAGGCCCACTTCTGACAAAGGTCGGAAAAATCCACCTCCCGTTTTCCGTCTGCAAAGATACAAATTTTTTCTAAATAGAAAACTAAAATTATCGGTTCTCTGTAAAAATTTCGGGTAGTGAGGGAGAATATAATGGATCTTCTAGGTGGTTGAAATTTTCGACCACCTCCTCTTTCCCTGAAAATCGATTTTTTCGAACCGGTGGAAATTTTTCACCAGTTCACCTTCTAAGGTCAAAATTTTTGACCTTAAAGAATCAAACTCTTTTTTATCCTGCAAAGTTTGGGATAATTAGTCCCAGAGGGACTATATTCTATTAACCTCACACTAAGGCCGTAGGCCGCAACCAATCTCTTGCCCTGATGCTGCGTGCGAGGGCAACGCCGACGGTTGGGGGGAACGGGATGGTGCACCCCACACTCACGTGTGGGGCTATTGATGGTGTCGTGCCTGCGGCACTGAGAGGTATATGGGATGTATCGTCAAATACCCCACACTGACGTGCGGGGTTATGGAAAGTGTCGTGCCTGCGGCACTGAGAGGAAAAAAACTTCTAAATCCGCCAAAAGGCGGATTGTTGATAACTTTTGTTAACATTTGCAAATAAGTGATTTTCAATCAATTGCAAATGACGAAATTTTATTATATATATATACTTAAATTTTGTATTTTTGCGCGGCGAAAGATTAGAGGGGTGGATTGTGTCAAAAATGAACATTTAATAGTTGAGAAAATAAAAAAATTGAGATATGACAAAATTTACGAATGCGTTAATGAGAGATTGTTTGAATGTGGGGATGAGTGAATGTGATAATGCGTTAATGAATGAATGCGTGAATGAGCGCAAACAGCAACAAGGCATGTTGCTGCAAGAGAAACGCCTAGTTGCTGCCAGCGACATGCCTAGTTGCTCGCTGGCCGAGCCAAGCTGCGCTTCCGCGAAGCGCCCCCGCTCCCTCTTCCATCTTCCCTCTTCCTTCTTCCATCTTACCTCTTCCCTCTTCCTTCTCCTCGCTTTCCTTTTCGGAGTAAGCAATGTGGCGTGGGGACAAAATACGAAGGAATTTAATTCGGGAGGTAATGGATCATGGAATGTGCCAGCAACGGCTACTAAAGTCAAAGTACATGGTGTTGGTGGCGGTGGTGGTGGAGGTAGTGCAAAGGATGGTAGATGGCATTGGACAGCTGCTGGTGGTGGCGGTGGTGGCGCGTATGATGTAAATTTGGTTTCAGTAACTCTGGGTTCTTTTTCAGTTCATGTTGCTAATGAAGTTGGATCAGGAACAGATGGTGATTATTCTTCGGCTTCCTATACGTCTCAAGGAGCAACTACAGAAGTAATGCATGCTAATGGTGGAAGTGCTGGTAAAAACGCAAATTATGATGGTGTATGTGTCGAATGGAACGAAAAGTATGTTTGTGATGAATGGACATCGTGGCTACATATTACATGTAAGAGAGGTCATTATGAAACTGATTACTCGTCTTGTAAAACATACAATTATCCCAATCAAAGTGCTCTTGGAGGTGCAGGTGGAACGAGTAGTGGTAGATCTGGTGCATGTGCAGGAGGTAATGGTGCAAAGGGAGACTACGTTGATGGTATTACTTCAAAAGGAGGAGGTGGCGGTGGTTCTGCGGGTCCAGGAAATTTTTCTCCTGAGCATAGTTCCACTTCCACGCAAACACAAGATGGTGGAAATGGATATGGCAAGGGAGGAAATGGTGGTACGGATGGTACGGGAAATGATGGTGTGGGATATGGAGGAGGAGGAGGAGGAGGTTCTACCATAATTAATACCTCTTTTAGTGGTGGTAAAGGTCATAGTGGTCGCGTCTGGATCGAGTATATTACTGCTACACGAACAATTACCCATACTTGTTCTGGTAAAAATCAAGGAAAAATTGTGATTACAGTGAGTGGGGTTACAAAAGACCTGTCGATAGTAAGTTGCAAAAAAGATAATCAAAACTATTTGGGCACCCCAACCATTTCAGGCAACACCATCACTTATAGTAACCTTTATGAAGGTGAATATGAGATTGTCATTAAGCACAATTCTGGTTGCGAGTGTAAAGTGACTGCCACTGTGAATGGACTGTCGCCTAATTTTGTTATTAACAAACCAACAGTTACTAATGTGGCATGTAACGGTAATGCTACGGGTGAAATTGCTTTATCTACTTCGAACGGTGTGGGTACGGTTACCTATTGCCTATCACAAGATGGAACTTATCAAGATTCGCCTTTAACAGGTCTTACTGCGGGTGCATACACGGTGTATGCCAAAGATGGCAATGGTTGTATAGTTAGCAGGAGTGTTACTATAACCCAACCTTCAGCACTTGATTTAAGGGTTGATTCTACTGAGGTGACCTGTTATGACATGGGCAAGATTACCGTGACGGTGAGTGGTGGTTCTCACCCATACAGTATTCAATACCGTTTGCAAGGTTCAACCGATTGGAGTTCGACAATACCGTTAAACCAAGCTGGCACAAAGACTATTACGGGTCTTGGTGATCTTAATACAGATAAAATTTATGAGGTACGTGTGGTGGATGCCCATGATTGTCCGAAAACGGACACTATTACGGTGCCGCATCTCAATAATCCTATTCCACAAATAGTCAATATTATGGAAACTGTCTGTGGAGGTGCTTCTTTCAGTATTACGCCTTCGGTGACAGATCCGGTAAACCAGGTTATCCCTGCGGATATTAAATATTCATGGGATGGCCCGGAGAATACTGGTATTGCCGGAGAAACGGAACAAGATGATATTCATGGTAGTATTTTGAATTATGGTAGTAATGACTTACATGTGGTGTATGTGGTTACTCCTTCGGTGGGAGTGAATTGTGAGGGAGATACATTCAGAGTAGAGGTAGTGGTATCTCCAGGCAATGCGTCACCAGCCAACTTTACTTTGCCAGATCTCTATACCTGTCCAGGCAAACAGAATTTAGAGCTTTCCACCACTTTCCATGATGTGATATCCTCTTTCACAGCCCAGTGGAAGTTCAATGGTACGGCAGTGGGCCAGTCGCAAACCATTACAACCGATAATAGCAGTTTCTCAACTGGGGTAGATATTGAGAATTCACCAGTCGATACTATATACAATTATTCGATGGTGGTAACAGACATTACGACGGGTTGCCCCTCCACTAAAACGGCGCGTATCTATGTGGATTTACCCGAGTGGGAAATTACTGATGATGACAAACGCGATACGGTGACCTGTATTGCCGAGGCGGATGTGTTGCCACATAAAAATCCGGTCGTGACCATGCCGGTGGTGGATATCACCTGCGACAACACCACTTTCCATGCCAAATTTGACACCGTTCCACTCAAAATCGTGTCAAGTATGAATGAGTGTAACACTTCTGTAACTTATATATACACTTATGAAGCTGACAATGGTACTACCGACACATGGCGCTATACTTACTATGTGAAAGATACGGTAAAGCCTGTGATTACTACAGGATATAACACAGAAGTGGCCGTTGTCAACGAGAATTGTATATTCATGGTGCCTGATGTTACCGACAGTTTACGCAAAAGTATCTATTTGAATGACAACTGCACCCTTCTTTCGGAACTTACCCTTATTCAAACCCCTTCGGCAGGAAGCTACATTCCGCAAGCCGACACCGCAAAGTTGGTGAAGATTAATGTGACCGTAGTGGACAAGTGCGACAATAGGGTTACTACTACGGTGCCCTTTGTGACGATAGTTCCGCCTCGTTTTAATGCAGTGATAGATGACGCACACCTGGTGAACGTAACATGTAAGGACAGTGCAAATGGTTCGGTGGCTGTTATTGCCAGTGGTGGTACAGGAGAAGGAACTTATCAGTATCGTTGGAGTAATGACGCATGGAGCGAAGATTCTACTTCAGCCAGTATAAGTGGTCTTTCGGCTGGTTATTATATGGTGACTGTAACCGATACCAATGGTTGTCAGATGACCGATATTGTTACCATTACTGAGCCTACCAAGGTATCTGGTGCTATTGCTCTCACCAATAATCCCATCTGTTTGGGTGAGACCGCCATCATAGTAGGTCAAGGTACAGGAGGCGACAACACAAGCTATACTTACCAGTGGGGAGGTGCGGCTACTGGCACCCAATTCGCAACGTCCCTCACACCTACAGTAGCAGGATCCTATACGATTACACTGAACGTGAAAGATGACAATAATTGTCCTGCCGACGAGGTGTCGGCCACACTTACTGTAAACGCTTTGCCAGTAGTCTCTATTATCCCCTCGGATACTCTTATTTGTGCGGGAAGTGAAGTGGTTTTAAAGGCGGTGGTAGATGGCGAGATGGGAGAGGATATTGACCCCAATAATTATTCGTTGACATGGAGTCCCAGTGACGGTGAGAATTACCATGAGGGAGTAGATACTACGGTTACGAATGCTGGTATCTACACGGTAACGGTGGCCAACGCTTCCAACTGCGTTAGCACCGCTACTGCTACGGTGAGCACCTATCCGGCAGTGGAACTGGCGTTTGGAGCTACTGCAACACCCGTTCAGACCATCTGCTCAGGCATAGATATTACGCCGATTGAGATTGTGTATGACAATGCGGATATTGACATTACTTGGGATAACGAGCCGAACGGCATTTACCTGCAGGGTAATTACCTGATGGGAACCACGGAGAATGAGACTAGTCAGGCAGTGACCTACCAATATACTATTACGGCCGTTTCAGACCAGGATACCCTTGAGGGAGAACATCCGGTTTGCAGCCGTCAATATATCCAAGGTAGCATTACGGTGCGTCCGTTGCCGAAAGTGACCTTGGTTTCTGGAACCCTCGACACGACAGTGTGTTCGGGTGAAGCCATTGGCAATGTGGTGTTCTCGAATACCAACTCAAGCCTTTCGATAGCCTGGACTGACGACAATAACAATAATGGCAACTTGGTGTGGAATGCGAACACTAAGACCTTGTCGGGTACGCCCGTGCTGACCTCGGAGACAACCCCCACTACCTATCATTATACAGTAACGGCTACTTCCACCTTTGAGGGCAATCCTGTATGTGCTCCCGCCACTATGAGCGGTGACATCACGGTGAACCCGTTGGTGAACTTGACGGTGGGCACTAATACAGACCAAACCCGGTGTTTGGGAGATTCTATTGAAACCATTTCGGTGACTCACGATGTTTACTCCAGGGTGACTGTTACAGAATTGCCGTCGGGAGTACTTTACCGAGGAGACTCGATTAGCGGAACGCCGCTCCAGACAGGTACCTTCAATTATACTATTAAAGCTGAGAGTCAGTTTGCCCATGCTTGCGCCAGCAAGACGGCTACGGGTACCATCACGGTGAACCCGCTGGTGAGCCTTTCGCCCGCTTCTGATGCCAGCCCGACTACCTGTGCCGGTGTGGCCATGAACACCATCAGCATCAACTATGCCAACGCAGAATTGTCGATTGAATGGACTGACGATAACGACCAGACAATTACTCAGCCGGAAGGAATTGACACCAACAAGACGGCTGCCACCTATACCATTTTGGGTACACCGACCACTGCCGGCGTATATCATTATAAGGTAAAAGCTACCTCTACGCATGCGTGTGCATCAGACTCCTTGGAGGGTACGGTGACCGTGAACCCGAAGCCAGTGCTGACCATTAGCCAGAACACTACTCAGACCGTTTGTGCTGGAGAGGCCATAGAAACTATCAGCATCAGCTATCCGAACACCAATATCACCGAGCCTAACCTTTCTTCGTACGGACTGACTTTTGAGGCCAACAACACTAACCATACGGCAACGATTACAGGAACACCCACAAGAACGGCCATCTTCAACCTGACTGCTTCCAACAGTTGTGGTAGTGTTGATTCTACCATCACTATCACGGTGAACCCGCTGCCTACCATCAGCATCACCAATGCCGTTGATACAGTATGTCAGAATGAGAACATTGTGCCGATGATTGTATCGGTGGCGAATGCAACGGTGGATTCAGCTACTATCGCTGAAGCACTGCCCGCTGGGCTTTTGTACAGTAGCAGCACGGGCCGCATAACCGGTGCCCCCACGGCTGAGGTGAACTCGGTAACTACATATTCTGTTACGGTGACCGCCTACTCCACACTTACAGGCCGAAATGGCTCATGCGGCACCATGGATTCCACCATCCGCATCACGGTGAACCCGCTGGTGAAACTGACGGTGACGAACGACGAAGAGACCATCTGTTTGGGTGAAAGCATTGCCCCGATAGTAATCGACTACAGCAATGCTACCATTTCATACGACCCGACATTGGATGCCAGTTTGACGGCCACCTCTACTACTGGTAGGGAAACCATCACAGGAGCTCCCACCAGCGCAGGAACCTATAACTATACGGTTAGTGCCCAATCGACCTATAACTGTCCGACAGTGAATAAGAATATCAGCGTGAGGGTGAACGACACCTTGCCGCTGACCATTATTGGGGCTGACAGTGTATGTTTGAACAGCGATGCCTCGTTGAGCAACAAGGTGTTGACGCTGAGCACCAACAATGTACTCGGCTGCACTTATTCATGGGAATTGGACGGCGGAGAGTTTGTAGGTGACAATAACGATACCTACACCATTAATGCCAAATGGAGCACCGCCGGCACCAAGATAGTACGTGTGACGGTGAACAATGGCAACTGCTTGTCGCACAAGAGCGACACCATTACGGTGAACAGTCTGCCCGCAGTTGAAATTACAGCCAATGGAGCTTTGACGAATGTATGTCCAAGGGCCAGCAATGTGGTGCTCACAGCCACTGGCTCTGCAGGAAGCGGCAGCGGATATAGCTATGAATGGACTGGCGACCTGGCCGTTTCGACCACTACGGGCGAGGTTACGATTCCAACCCTATACTGCGATACAAATTATACAGTAGGGGTAACGGTGACCGACAGTAAGGGCTGTTCGGTAGCCTCTGAAAACACGACCATCAACGTGATGGACAATACTGCTCCGACCATTACCAATGTGATCAATTTAGCTGCCCAAGTGACGAACGGCAACTGTGCATTTAAGATTCCGGACTTTGCAAGCAGTTGGACAGCGACGGATGATTGTTCCTCATATGAACAGCTCCAGTGGGGTTTCCATCAGGAACCTGCCGCATTTTCATTGTATTATCAGGCTGATACAGTTCAGAATATTCCAGTAGAGCTTACTATTACGGATGCTTGCGGTAATGCTGCAGTCGACACCGTGTATGTAATCATTCCGAGGAAAATGACCGTGAGTGTAGCCACTCCCGCCGACATTTGTTTGGGCGATACCGCCACGCTGACCGCCGAGGTGCATTACCAGCAGGGTAGTGGAGCCATCACTTACGAGTGGATACCGACCATCGGGCTGGATGTCTCCGAAGCCGCTTCTGCTGAGGTTCACGCTTTCCCGTCGGCTACCCAGACCTATTATGTAAACGCTACTGACGGCAACGGCTGTGTAGCCAGAGCTAATGTAACGGTGACAGTAAAAACCGCTCCCGAAGCGTTTACTTTCGATTGTCCTGAGAACCTGCAGTATGAGAAAGGTCTCATTTTGGAAATCTCCAGACCACTTGAAACCGGAGAGACTGTAGCCTGGACTACTTCAGATGAGAATGTAATAGCCATAGCTGAAAATTCTAGTAATCCTACACAAATTGAAATTAAGGGACGTACTGCTGACTTGGCAGCTACCATTACTGCTGAGATTACAGATACTACCAAGCCGGCCGGATGTAATACCTCTTCATATTATTGCAAGATTGATGTGGTGGAAAGAGCCATTTCGATGGATTGCCCGGATGACCTCAGCAAAGTTTATGATGCTATTCCGCTGACTGCTGATGAGAATGATATTCACACTTACTATATTGAATTAGATAACTCCCACACGCCCGTATCTGCAACATTGAAATACACTATGTCAAAAGATAATGGAGAGCACTGGGGAGATACAACGAACACCATACCTAGAATCGAAAATGTTTTTGACGGACCTGTATTGGTAAAGGTGATTGCTTATCCAGATGATCATAATTATGCCACCCAGAGCTGTCGTTACTCTATGTCCATCACCCCCAAGCAGGTGGATGTAACGGTGAATGACTGCAAATCTTACGATGAATCGCTGTTGGTAACTCAGATGACTAGTAATACGGCGGTAAGTGTACCTGTTGACGCTTTGCTGAATAATGCCGCTTTCGTGGCCGGTTCCATCACCACCACAGGTGCTGATGGAGGCACTTATTTGATGAGTGACGGTACTTCCCAGATTTCTGAAGATTTTGTGGTGAAATCGGGTAATGATACGGTGACCGCCAACTACGACTTTACGGTTAATGCCACGCAAACCATTATGCGGGCGCGTATCAATGGAGTGCCCGCCGCCAATGACTGTCCGAAACCAGATGGAGAATACTACGAACTTAGTGCGGAATTGGTGAACCTGACTGGAGCTGACAGCTACAGCTGGAATGTGAAGAGAGACGGTAATAACTGGAGAACAGGCGACCAAGACACCATCCATATTACCAGCGATGGCAAATGCCATGTTTACGAGGTGACGCTGACTATTGGCAAGGGCACATGCAATTCGAATGTCGTTAGTGCCACTATTACTGCGGAAGACGAAGAGCGGCCAGTCATTATCGTGTTAAGTGATTCGGTGCCTGCTGTCCGCAAGGGAAATTGTACTTATGCTATTCCTTTGATGACCACCAACGGTGAATATGTGGATGCAAGCGACAACTGTTCACCTTTGGATAGCCTGAAAATTACGCAGGATAAGACTGGATTTATTACCACCGACACAATGGTTACTGTTTATGTGGAAGACCTTTGTGGTCGTCGTCATTCAGCGCAGATCAAGGTGTTGGTGCCGAAAGATTTGGCTTTGCATGATTATACTTCTACGTATGTTACCTGTAACGGCACGGCCACAGGTACTGTTACCATTGAGGCCGCTACTGGTGGTACCCCCGACTATACCTATTCAATTGGCAATAGGCCTGCTTCGGAAAGCCGCAACTTCATTGAATTGTTGGCTGGCGAATATACGGTGACCGCAACGGATGCCAATGGCTGTACCGCCACCATGACGGTGACCGTTGACGAACCGGATGCCTTAGTAGTGGGTTATTATTATGCAACTCCTGCTACTTGTGCCAACAATGATGGTACAATCAGCATTACTGGCACACATGGAGGTGTGGCTTATGCTAACAATATTGGTTATCTCTATCGCTTAACACTTGGAACCACCTTCGAGAGAAACAGCTTTGGAACCACTTCTGCTACGACTATTTTCAATAATCTGCCAAAGGGCACTTACACGCTGACGGTAACGGATGCCAATGGCTGCGAGCAAAGTCAGGAGATTACAGTGGAACGTACTTCCGACTTAAATGTTGTTTTGCCCGACTCACTGTCCATTTGTTCGGGTGGAACCGTTGTGATTACTCCGGAGTCAATCGATCCCATTTCCTACACACCGAATGTGCGTTACGACTGGACTTGTGAAGGAAGAAACGGAGGCAACGAGGTTACCGTCATCAGAGATGAGGATGTGGAGCTGGGAAGTGGTGTTACTGAGCCAGTGGTGCTCACTTACTATGTGACAGCCAAAAATGAAAACTGCATCTTGCCTTTGGACAGTGTGAAGGTGACGGTGAATCCAACGGTGAAGATCAATACCCAGCCCTACGAATTTTGCTATAACAGCAATGGACCGGTGGAGATAGAAACCGGCTTTGAAAATGTGAGCTTAGCTGCCAATAGATATACTCTTAGTGGCTCTATCAATGGAACAAATCTATTTACCAATGGAGTTATAACTAATGGTTCAGCCACCTTTATGACTACGCTGGCAAATATGTCATGTGGAAATGATTATCCATATACCATTACTTATACCGATGATGCTGGCTGTAGAGCTACTTCAGAGAATATCGTGCATGTGGGAGTTGTTGGAGATATTGAGTTCTCTACTAATGTGGCTGTTGAAGATACCGTAGAGTGCGAATCGGAGGCGGTAGCTGCCGGTGAGACTGATTCACGAATCGTTTTACCGCAGGCTACCAATGGATGTGGTGACGACATTACATCAGATTATGAACTGGTGCAACCAATCATTCGCAATATAAACAGCAATGGTGAGAGCACGGTGGCCTACACCTATCGTTATCATGATTGTGACGGCACCACCAAAGACTGGACATTTACCTACCACATTCTGCGCACGACGGCTCCTAGCGAGTATGTGGCAGCAGGTGGAACTGCAGTTCCCACAACGGCTATGGTGGAAAAAACGGCCGATGCCATTGCCCCGGTATTCTTGCCTGTGGTAAAGAATGTATGTGGCAACACGCTATCCAATCCAGAACCCGTAATTGAGACTACTGATAATGTATGTGAGAACACCCGCACCTATACCTATATTTATAGAGACAGTGTGGGATGCTACAAAGACAGTGTGAACAGTGTGTTTGTATGGACGTTTACCTATACCATCAAAGACACCACGGCACCTGAAATCAATACTTTGGCATTGAATATGAATCGTCGTCTCACGGCCAGCAATTGTGAGTTCTCTATACCGAACTTGACTGAGGATGTGCGCCTAGTATCAATAGACAATATCGTTGAAAAGTCTCATCTGATTATCAACCAATCGCCAGTGATTGGCACTCCCGTTGAATTGCGTGACACTGTGTATATTATTCCGGTATCAGTAACTGTTACCGACAGCTGTGACAACGACAGCACTGTAGTGATTAACCTGACGGTGCCGGCGAGGTTACAGCTTGACACGGTTTATACGAATAATGTTCAATGTAATAACTGTGGAAGATATGGTTTAAAGGGATCATTCCAAGTGGAAGCTATTGGAGGAACTCCTGCTTATAGCTATACTTACGATGGCAATGCATTTAATGGTACGGCTACTGATTTGTGTTTTACAAACGGGAATGATACTACTCAAACTTACCATGTTGAGGTTGTTGATGCTAATCAGTGTCAGGCATCACTTGATGTTGTTATAACAAAACCGACAATTTTGGATTTTGCTACTTTCCCTCATGATACAGTGTTGTGTTGTGAAGATGGAAAAGATTATGCTTTTTATGAATGTCCTGCTCCAACTTTGACGACTTATGCCAATAACCCAACAATTACTGTTTATGTTAGTGGAGCATTGGATTCTTTGCCAGCAGATGGTCATTATCCAGTTGGCACAACGACAATTCAATATAGAGTTAGTGAGCGTAGATTCTGTAGGCCATCAGTAACGCCTAGAACATATACTGTCACCGTTTTGGCACTTACCACTATTACTACAGAGGGAGGAGATGCCAATCAGGAACTTTGTTCGGGTAATGAAATTGATACTATAACCATTACATCATACCATGCTGCTAATATAGAAAAGACCGGTAATCTTCCAGCAGAATTCTATACGATTACTACGATAGATGACACTACTAAGAAAGTGGTTATTTCAGGTATACCTAGTGTGACAGAGAATACAAGTTATAACTATAGCTTTACTTTCTCCAGCGAAGCACTGCCCAATCAGAGTGAGCCTTGTAACCAAGAGGTCTTTTCAGGTACAATTACGGTAAAACCGGCACCAACAGCAACACTTACCGTTAACTCAAATGAAACCTGTGCAGGAAATAATGCTAGTGTTACGATTAATGTAAGTGGAGGTACCCCTCAGTCTGTTTTTGGAACAGATTTTTATCAGTATACTTACTATTCGGTATCAACCGGACAACCAACACCGTTTACTATAAACACCTTGCATCATGGTGATTTTACTTTAACAGTAACAGATCTCTTGAATTGTTCGGTAGAGGTTTCAACTGAAATTCTCTTGAATAGTCCATATAATGGTATTACTTTATCAGATGTAACCATTGATCCTCTTTGTAGTGGACAATCGTTTAATCATGCTATACCATCGAATATGCCGACCAATATGGGTGGTTTCTCAACCACCTATTCGTGGGATGCACCTGTTAATGCCAATATTAGTTCAGGTCTTGCTGCCGGTGATGCAGAAACTGATGTGTATGGCAATCATTTGACCAATAATACTACAGAAACGCAAATGGTTACCTACCAAGTGACACCTTTGACGGGTGATGCATGTTATGGTAATCCATATAATGTAAATGTAAGTGTTTATCCAAAATTCAATCTTACCGAAACTTCTCCCGATGCCATCTACTGCAAAGAGGATAACAATGTGACTGCATTGGCGGTGAGCGTTGTGGGCAGCGGTAGCTACACTTACCAGTGGTATCAAAACGATGTGGCCATTAACGGGGCTACCAGTGCCAGCTACACACCGAGCACAGCAGAAGCAGGTAGCTTTGTGTATAAGGTGAAGGTGAGCGATCAGACTTGCAACGAAGACAGCACTATCACCGTCGCCAACATTACCGTCAACGATTACGACACTCCGTCCATTACGGGTGAGAACGAGATATGTATCAATAATTCTACTACTGCAAATGAGTTGAGCTTGAGCACGCAGACAGGCATGAGCAACTATGTGTGGACAGTGGATGGTGGCACCATCACCGAAGGAGAGGGTACTGCCAGCATCAAACTGCAGTGGGCCTCGGCCGGCACCAAGACGGTGAGCGTGAACTTTACCAACGCCAGCGGCTGTATGAGTCCGTCGGCTACTACTAAGACCATCACCGTATATGCGCTGACCGTTCCTACCCTCAGCGGCGGCGAGGTATGTATCAACAACTCGGAGGCCAATGCCAGCTTGAACCTCACCACCCAGAGCGGTATGAGCAACTATGTGTGGAACTTGGGCGAGGGCGGCAGCACTAGCGGCAGCGGCAATGCCATAGAGGCCCAATGGAGCAGCGTGGGTACGAAGACCGTGAGCGTAAGCTTTGAGGACGCTCATCATTGTACCACCACCTCTTCGCCTGTGAGCGTACAGGTATATCCGAAGCCTCTGGTACAAGTGACAGTCGCCAACAGCCAGTGTTACAACACCGCTGACGGCTTTATCACCGTGAACCTGATGAACGGCACCCCGACCTATACGGTGGCTTGGAACGACAACAGCGTGAACACCAACGGCAGCACCAGCTCGCTTCCGAATGGTGAATACACCATTAACAACCTGGCTGACGGTAATTACAACATTGCAGTGACCGACAGCAAGGGCTGTAAGATGACTACCACCCAGGCTGTGGAGCAGATAGCCCAAACGCTGACGATTACCTCCGCTTCTCATACTTGGGATTATGACGGCACAGATCACAGCGACGCCAGCTACACCATCAGCTTCGGTAACGAAAGCTACACGATAAGCGCTGAAAACGCCGCTGCCGGCCATAGCTTGCAGAATGGCGATGTGGTGACCGCCACCGTGACGGGTAGCATTTACCAAGCTGACACCGTGGATAACACCATCGCTAACGTGAAGGTGATGAGAGGTAATGTGGATGTGAGCTGCTACTATAATATAGATAAGCAAGAGGGCAAGCTGATTGTGAAACGAGTGACCGTGACGGTAGCCGCTGAGGCCAAGACCAAGGTTTACGGCAACAGCGATCCTACCCTGACTGCCACCGTGAGCGGACTGATAGCAGGCGAGCCCATCAGCGTCATCGACTACAGCCTGAGCCGTGTAGCAGGAGAGAGTGTGGGTAGCTACACCATCACCCCTGCGGGTGCTGCTGAGCAAGGCAACTACCATGTGGAATACACCACCAACACGCTGACCATTACCCCGCTGACGGTGAATGTGGCCATTACGGGTAACACCGATATGGTGGCTTACACCGGAAGCGTGCAGAGTGTGAACGGCTTTACCGCCGTGGCCGACAACAGCAGCTATGATGTGACCAACGTGAGCGGCTCGGCATCAACCAGCGGTAGCGCTGTGGGCGTTTATCCTATGAACTTGTCTGCCGCCAACTTCACCAACGGCGACGCCAACTATAATGTCAACTTCAGCATTGCTGCCGACGGTTGGTTGGAGATTGTGCCTGCCGGTACGGTGATTGTGACCATCAGCGGTCATCAGGCCGTGGTGGATTACAATGGAGACGAGCACAGCGTGAGCGGCTATGATGTGAGTATTTGGGTACCGCAAGGCTCGGATCCCTATACTACCGACGACTTTGAATTCAGTGGTAACGCCACGGCCAGCAGAACAGCTGTGGGTACCAGCAATATGGGACTTGACGCCAACCAGTTTACCAACCTGAACAGCGCCTTCACCAATGTGAGATTCAACGTAACCGACGGTTACCTGACCGTCAACAAGGCCAATGTGGAAGTGTTTGTGACGGGTAATACCGACATCAACGAGTATCTGGGCGTTGAGCAGAGTGTGACGGGTTATGCGATCAACACCAACAGCAATATATACAATATTCAAAATAGTGTGGTATTCAACGGCAACGCCACCGCTTCGGGTACTGCCGTGGGTATCTACAACATGGGCCTCAGCGCCAACCAGTTTGCCAACAACAACGGAAACTTTAACGTTAGCTTCAATGTTACAGACGGATGGTTGGAGATTGTGAAAGCCGGTATTGTGATTGTGGAGATTGTGGGTCACCAAGACACGGTGGATTACAATGGAACCTTACAAACGGTGACCGGCTGGTCGATAGATACCGTGAAGGGTAGGTATGTGGAATCAGGCGAACCCTACGCAAATCACTATCCAGCTAGTGCCAGCGATATTCAGTTTAACGGCAACGCAACGGCAAGCCGAACCGATGTGGGAACAACGATGATGGGCTTGAGAGCCGACGACTTTGTGAACACCAATGAATCGTTCAAGGTGAGATTCCATGTGACCGACGGCTTCCTGACGGTGAAACCGCTTGACGTGACCGTGGCGATTAAGGGTAACAGAGACACCGCCAACTATGACGGCAACGCGCATGAAGTAAGTGGCTATATCGCCACCGCCAGCAGCCCGTTGTATAAGGTGAGCGGCAATACTACCGACTTTGTATTCAGCGGTAATGCGGTGGCCAGCAGAACCGAGGTGGGAACCACCTACATGGGTCTGGCCGCTGAGCAGTTTACCAATACCAACAGCAACTTCGGTACCGTGACCTTCAATATCACAGACGGTGATCAGACAATTGCCCCTGCTACCATCACCATCAAGGCTGACAACAAGACGAAGGTGTATGACAACAACGCCAGCACCGATCCTGAGTTGACCGCCACTGTGACGGGTGTTCCCGCCAACGGCGTTGCTCCGGTATACAGTCTGAACCGTGTAGCCGGTCAGAATGTGGGTGAATACGCCATCACGGTGACTGCTGAGGCTGCTTCGAACCCGAACTACAACGTGACGGTGGAGGGCGGTACTTTCAGCATCACTCCTGCTGCCATCACCATTAAGGCTGACAACAAGACGAAGGTGTATGACAACACTGCCAGCACCGATCCTGCATTGACCGCTACCGTGACGGGCCTTCCCGCCAACGGCGTGGCTCCGGTTTACAGTCTGAACCGTGCAGCCGGTCAGAATGTAGGTGAATATGCTATCACGGTGACCGCCGAGGCTACTTCGAACCCGAACTACAACGTGACGGTGGAGAGCGGCACATTCAGCATCACCCCTGCAGCTGTAACCATCAAGGCTGACAACAAGACGAAGGTATATGACAACACTGCCAGCACCGATCCTGCATTGACCGCTACCGTGACGGGCGTTCCTGCCAACGGCGTTGCCCCGGTATACAGTTTGAACCGTGCAGCTGGTCAGAATGTGGGTGACTATACTATCACGGTGACCGCAGCCGCTACTTCGAACCCGAACTACAACGTGACGGTGGAGAGCGGTACGTTCAGCATCACCCCTGCTGCCATCACCATCAAGGCTGACAACAAGACGAAGGTATATGACAACATCGCCAGCACCGATCCCGCATTGACGGCTACCGTGACGGGTGTTCCCGCCAACGGCGTGGCTCCGGTTTACAGCTTGAACCGTGCCGCAGGTCAGAATGTAGGTGATTATGCTATTACGGTGACCGCTGTTGCCACTTCTAACCCGAACTACAACGTGACGGTGGAGGGCGGTACGTTCAGCATCACCCCTGCAGCGATTACCATCAAGGCTGACAACAAGACGAAGGTATATGACAACACTGCCAGTACCGATCCTGCATTGACCGCTACTGTGACGGGTGTTCCCGCCAACGGTGTGGCACCGGTTTACAGTTTGAGCCGTGTAACTGGTCAGAATGTAGGCGACTATGCTATTACGGTGAACGCTGTTGCCACTTCGAATCCGAACTACACGGTGACGGCACAGGGCGGTACGTTCAGCATCACCCCAGCTACACTGACCGTGAACGTGACAGGACATAGCGCTACCGTATCTTATAATGGTACTACACAAAACGTGAGCGGTTATGACCTGAGCTGCACGAGCAGTTTGTACAACCCGGCTAAGGTGGTCTATAGCGGTAATGCCGTTGCCAGCGGAATGAATGCGGGCACCTACACCATGGGATTGACCGCCAACCAATTCAGCTATAACGACAACAACTTCACCAATGTGACTTTCAACATTGTGGACGGACAGTTGGTAATCAACAAGATTAACGCCACCGTGAAACTGCACGGTAACACCGATACAGCCAGCTTTGACGGCCAGGCACACACGGTGACTGGTTATACGGTGGATGAAATCAGCACTCCGCTGTACACCGCCAACGACTTTGGCTTGGCCACCGGCATGGAAGCCAGCGCAAGCCGCACCGCCGTGGGTACCACCACGATGGGCTTGACTGCTGCCTCCTTTGTGAACAACAGCAACAACTTCGGCACGGTGACCTTCCAGGTGACCGACGGCTGGCAGACCGTTATCCCGACGACCAATGAGGTAGTGGTGAAGATAGCGGGTAACATCGATACCAGCGAATATGACGGCGCTGCCCATACGGTGACAGGTTATGAGGTGACCGCTATTGAGATAGCCGGTCAGGCGACCACCCTTTATACGGTGAACGACTTCTCGAAGCCCGCACAGACGGCTACGGTAGCTACCGCTACCCGCAGCGAGCTGGGTACCACCAGCATGACGCTGAGTGCAGCCGACTTTGCCAACACCAACGCTAACTTCAGCACCGTGACCTTCCAGGTGACCCCGGGTGCACAGACCATCATACCCTCGACTGCAGAGGTGGTGGTGAAGGTGAAATGTAACAGCCAGACCAACGAGTATGACGGCAACGCCCATACGGTGACGGGCTACCAGGTGACCGCCATCGAGATTGCCGGTCAGTCGACCACCCTCTATACGGTGAACGACTTCACGAAGCCTTCACAGACAGCAACGGTAGCTACCGCCACCCGTACGGATGCCGGTACCACCAACATGACCCTGAGTGCAGCCGACTTTGTGAACACCAACAGCCACTTCACCAACGTGACCTTTAACATCATTGCGGGCGGACAGACCATTACTCCGCTGAGCACACTGGTGACGGTGACCGTGGTGGGTAACAACCATAGCGACTACTATGACGGTACGGCCCACAGCATTTCGGGCTATAACATCACCAGCATCAGCAACAGCATGTACACCGTGAACGACTTCACGAAACCTGCACAAACCGCTACGGTAGCCACCGCTACCCGTACGGATGCTGGTACCGAATTGATGACGCTGAGTGCAGCTGACTTTGTGAACACCAACGGTAACTTTGGCTCGGTGACCTTCCAGGTGACCCCGGGTTACCAGACCATCATGCCCATCAATGCAATTGTGACGGTGGTGGGTGCCAACAATACGATTACCTACGATGGTGCCGTGCATACCGTGGACGGCTATACCGCTACGGCCAACACCCCGCTGTATGACGTGAACAACAGCATCAGCTTCAGCGGCACCGCCAGCGCTTCGAGATCCAGTGTGGGTACGACCTACATGCAGCTGAACGCTAATCAGTTTAGCAATACGAACAGCAACTTCAGCACGGTGACCTTCAACGTGACCGACGGTTACCAGACGATTACCGCCGTGGATGAGGTGGTAGTGACCATTACCGGCCACCACAACACCACTACTTTCGATGGTCAGTCGCACAGCGTAAGCGGTTATGAGGTAAGCTTCAGCAATCCGCTGTATTCGGTGGCTGACTTTGACTTCAACGGCAACGCCAGCGCTTCGAGAACTGAAGCCGGTACGACCAACATGGGCTTGGATGCTAGCCAGTTTGTCAACCACAATACTGACTTCGCCCATGTGACCTTCAATGTGACCGACGGTTACCAGACCATCTCGCCGCTTAA
>Ga0265299_10001503_pt1 | contig 26489 bp, 47 predicted proteins | sample AusTroGonzalo_MG_4_FD_193485 | JGI IMG/M metagenome (GOLD analysis project Ga0265299, IMG submission 193485) | Bovine rumen microbial communities from tropical cattle in Woodstock, Queensland, Australia - Gonzalo_02 | ecosystem: Host-associated > Mammals > Digestive system > Stomach > Rumen ... | reverse complement strand
CAAGGACGGCTAGCCTGTGAGCGGCAAGCACGAAAAAGAGCCGGAGGAAAGTCATAATACAGTATTGGATAAAGACGATTTTTGACTATGTTACTAAAAAAGGGAAGTACAGGAAACGACGTTGTGCTGCTGCAAAGGGCTTTACACCTGTTTGCAGACGGTATATTCGGCACGCTCACATGTGAAGCTGTTAAGCAGTTCCAAAAGGAAAACGGGCTGCAAGTTGATGGTATTGTCGGCGATAAGACGTGGAATCTGCTGTTTTCATCCAACGAGAAAATAGCATTGGAACGCAGTACGCGCAAGATAACGGAGATTATCGTGCATTGCAGCGCAACGCCCGAAGGTGCTAACTACACCGTCGCTGACATCACGCGCTGGCACAAGGCACGCCACTTCACTACGATTGGCTACCACTACGTCATATACATTGACGGCAGTCTGCACAAGGGGCGCAACATCAACATTGCGGGTGCTCACTGCGAGAACCACAACAGGAACAGCATCGGAATCTGCTACATTGGCGGCTGTGCCAACGACGGCAAGCTAACGCCCAAGGACACGCGCACGCCCAAGCAGAAAGAGACGCTGCTTAAGCTGCTTAAGGACTTGAAGCAGCTTTACCCCAACGCGAAGATACGCGGACACCGTGACTTTGCAAACAAGGCATGTCCGTCTTTTGACGCGACACGCGAGTATTCACGAATATAAAACATGTATGAAGTACTTTTTTGGCAAATGTAGCTTGATGCTACTGCTTGCGGCTTTCATGCTTGCAAGCTGCGCACGTAAGACTTACAGCGCGATTGAGAGAACGGACACAGTGGAAAAGGACACGATGCAGCAGCACATTATTGACAGCCTTATTGTCAAGCTGCGTCAGTTGAATTTGCAGCTGGAGCTGCCCCAAGTACAGCTGTCCGCAGTGACAACGGACAGCGTGAGCGTACTTGAAGACAGCTTGTACATATCCACTGCAAGCTTTGTGGGCGGCAAGCTTCACCACACGCTTGCAACAAAGCCAGGCGCAAAGCTCAATGCAAACGTGCAGGTCGCTGACACGACACGCACGCACAATGAAAGCAGCTATGCAGTCCGTGAACGTGAGCGCAATACAAAGCAGGTCATACGTGAGCAGCCGAAAAAGGAAAGCTTTTGGCAGCGTTTGCAACGCAGGGCGGGCAACGTGCTTATTATCGGGCTGTCCGTCGTAGTAGCCGTTATCGTTGTGCGCATCATCTACGTCACACGCAGGAAAAAGCGCATCGACGAGCCGGCAGAAGATGAAGCTCCTCACTGACAAAAGCGGTGAAAAATTAGGCTAAAATAAAGCGGAAGGTGCTGTTTTTGCATCTTCCGCTTCTTATTTTGACGTTGTAACGCTTTCGCTTGCAGCGTGTTACGTGTCAAATATCAAATAAGCATGTTCAAACCTGCTTATTTTGCATCGTCCTTTTTGCGCGTGCGCTTCTTCTTGGGTATTGCAGGCTTTTCTTCTTGCTGCTCGTCCTTTTTGTTCAGCTTGTTAAACGCTTTGAAAAGCGCATCGTGTACGATGGCCGTCACTGCTTGACGCTGGCTGCAAGAAAGGCTGCTTTCCTTTGCGAGTATGCGCACGTACTCCTTACGCAGTTCCTCTACGTTGAACATGTGCCGCTGCTTAAGCTCGTCGTAGGGCGTGCGTCTGTAATACTGGCCTTTCTTTGGCAGCGGGCGGTTGTTGTACGTGTTGATGTTAATTTCAAGTTCCTTGCGAAACTCTTCTGTTGTCAGTAATTCTTTTGTTGTCATATTGCTATCTGTTAATGTAAAACCTTAAATTTGGTGGTTTGCGTCGGCTGTGTGCCGTTTTCTTTGCCGAAGCGGGTACTTATTCATCCAACGTTGAGAAAAACGCTTGTACGCTTGCTTTTCGGCTTTCGCGTACTTCATGCTCATAGTTGCTGATAAGCGTGTGCATGGCACGCTCCATCATCCAGCCTTTGCCAAAGTAGCCCTCCCTGTCCTCGCTTATAAGCGTACCAACGTATTTGTGGCGCACGCTGGCAGCAACCTTGCGTGACTTGTACGTGCTCCATCCGAAAAGCTTTGCAAGTAACTTACTCGTAAGGCCATAGTCCGAATTGTCGCAAACAATGAGCGCACACATAAACTTGTCAGCGTCGGAAAGCTCACGGTCTGCACTGAAATCAATGCCGCTGGCTATCACGCCGCTGCTGTAATGCTGCAAGTGTGGCATTCCCTGCTGATTTAGCGGGCGTTCACATTCCAGCATAAAACAGTCCTGAATCATCACTGCAAGCTCTCCGTAATAAGCTGCATCCTTCAAAAGCTCCATAGGCGTGCATCCTATACGTTCCATGTACTGACCAAAGTTTCCTCGCATTGTTTCCAGCGCGATACTAAAGCGTAGCTGCCCCTTATAGTACACGTCACACATATTCATTACACGTGTCACTCCATCATTATGACGGTGCTTAAACTCGAAATCATCCTGCTTCATAGCGTTTCAATCTCATTGTTTATAACGTTGATGCTTGCACGCACTTTGCCCAACAGGTCGTAAACAAAGCTGTGTGGCAGCTTTACGTCCTTGTCTAACTCTTTCGTGTCATGCACTATTATTGCACACTCGTGGTCACGGCGAAGTATTTTCTCCGCTGCTTCCAATATTTCCAGCTTTTCGCCAAGCTCCGCTGCACGCTTGATGTTTTCTTTCTTCATAATACGTTGCTTTTTGTTGTTTGTAATGTCGATGTCCGATGTGGTATTTCCCGCACACGCTGCACTTGTACGCCCTGTATGTTTCTGTTATGCCGTGCTGCTGCAAGTATTCCATTGCAGCGGCAAGGCTGTCAAACGGGCGCTTTGCCTTACGTGTCCTTCCGTGCTGCTTGTTCCAGTGTTCTCTTGGAAGTTCTTTTGTCATACTTGCTGACTGCTTTACAGCGTAAACAACTGACGCTTCGGAATGAGCCGTCGTCCATCTTCACAAGGAACTTTGGCGTACCCCAAAAGCTTCTGTAAGTCATAACGACATGACCCTCAAACGTTGCGGTGAAGTCCTCAATTTTAGGCTCGTCAATCGGGTAGTTCTTACATGCGTAGTCATACGCAATGTAGTTTGTTTCTGACCATTGTACTTTCATAAGATTTTCAGTTTTTAGTTTCGTTATCTACTTTTTCCAAACATTCCTCAGTAGCCCAAAGGCGAAGCATTTTGCCTTTGACGTGTACTTTGTAAACGGGCTGCTCAACGTCCGCGTCGCGCACAAGCGCAATGCGCCCAATCTGACCGACATACTCCGGCTGAATCTCGTTGCACACGATGCGCACGCGCTCACCCTTGCTAAACTTTGCTTTCTTCATCTGTTCCAAACATTAAGTGTTCTCTGTAATCGCTTACGAATTGTGAAGCATACTCGCGGCACAGCTTGTAAGTGTTTTCGTTAGGGTTGGCAACAGCGCATATCTCCGCAAAGATGCGTGATGCAGTGTCGAAAATGCGCTGCTCCCAATCAATCGTCGCAATAAACATTTCCTGCGCTGTAAGTGGCTTTTTTTCGGAATTTGCAGTGTTGTCCTGCTGTTGTTCCTCGTACTCGTCCATTGCTTGCAGCATAGCTTTCTTTGCAGCATCCAAGTCGCCTTTTACGGGCTTGCGTCTGCTGCTGTTGCTCCTTGCATTGCTGCATTGCTTGCACCAGCTTTGCAGCCCGTCCTTTGTGTGCTTGTCCTTGTAGAACTCCGTTACGGGCTTTTCCTGCCCGCAGTGCGCACACGTCTTTGTTTTCGTCTGTTCCATGTCTTATAAACTTTTGATGTTTATACTTTTATTTTTACCTACATACATACTACCGTACACGTAGATTGTAGGGAAATGTTCTTCTTTATGTACTTCAATGTTAATGTAGCTTTCTGCCGTAGAAAGCAGCGAGCGTACTATTTCACGTTTCGCGTTCTCTACAAGTCCGTCAACAGTATGTGAAGGAGGTATTGGGAAATGGCTACGCCTTGCAAATTGTTCGTCACTCATTGCACGCATAAGCTCGCTCTCTTTGATACAACGCTCACATGCTATCAATCGAGTGTTCTGCCTTGAATGCTCAAAAGCAATCTGTGCGAACTTGCATTTACCCGTATTGCAGTAGTTGATAGGCTTAAGCCTGTCTGCATAGCTTTCAAGTTTGCAGCCAAGCCAACGCTTCCAAAGCGGCTTCACGTCCTGCCCGTCCATAATGCAAGCAATGGTGTAAAGCACGCCTAACGTAATGTAGATAATTGCTATAGTCATATCGTTTTCAGTTTGATTGTTACTCCGTTTCTTTCCAATAACTTTCTGTAGTATTCGTTTTCCTTTTCCAGCTTGCGGATAACGTGTTTTATTCCTCGACGTGCTCTTTGTACGCAGGTGTTTCAAACTGCCTAATCGTCGTAGGATGGCACGTACACATATCAATGTCATCTGACACTGCCACTGCCATGCAGCCGGGAATCAGCACACGGCCTACGCCTTCCACGTTTTCGTAATGACACCTCATTCTTTGACAAGTTCAGGGTTATCGTAAATGTTGCCTAATAGTTGAGGGTCTGCAACATCGTTTCCTTCATAAATGCCATCACCATTGCAATGTATTCTGAAATTGCCGTACTCGTCAGACCATTTAATAACTCCGATATGGTGCTTCATCTTTTTGCGCTGGCGTTCAGTAAAAGCCCAATCGTCAAAGCCGATAATGTCACCCTCGTACAGTTCACTGCACTTACGCGGCTTCCATCCTGTAAACTGCCCAACCGTTTCGGGCTTTACGCGCTGCATGGGCAAGTTCCAATGCTCAAAATCATCAGTACCTACGGGCAAGCTTTCCGCAATAAAGCAAACGTCTGTGCCGTTGTCGCTTTGGCCGCTGACAAGTGAGCCGTACACCCATTTGTCAAGTCCATTCTTTGCACGAAATTTGATTGTCCTCATAACTCAATGATTTATTAGTTCGGGGTTGTCGTAGATGTTACCCAGTACTTCAACATAATCAAGGCAAAGCGAAAGGCACGAGACGTTAAAGCTTCCGTAATCGTAAACGACTACAATATCGCGGTAATCATCAACAAATTTGCCTGTATCGTCTTTCCTTTTGCCAAAAGTGTGTCTTACAATGTCACCCTCGTAAATCTCTTTGCAGTTCTTGTCATAAAGCCCTGTAAACTGGCATACAGTTTCTTCTACGACATCGTGCATCAGCTGAAAGCCGTCTGTTTCCTGTATGCACACCTTTTCACAGCGTGGGCGTGTGTAATGAATCAAGTCGCCGTACACCCAGGCTTCTTCACTCATTGCTTTTGCTCTAAACTTAATTATTCTTCCCATAGCTCGTTATTCGTCGTCCTCAAAAGTTGGAATTGCAGCGTTAAGACTTATTACCTTTGTCGGTGAAATGTAGTAGTCCGTTTTAACGGTCATTGTGTCTATGACTATTCCTGTTTCCTTTTCATAGTCATACAGCAGTGTGGCAACAGCCTTTTTCAGCTCTTGCGTCCGCTGTGCTAAATTTCGTTGGCTCTTTGAGCCGTGTTTCAGTTTTGCTTCCATCTTTGCATTTTGTTTTATAGTCCGACATTTGCCCAGCCGTTTTCCCAATTCAGACTGTCGCCGACAGGATTTTCAGATGCCATTTGGCAACGAAGCCCGACATTGAACTCAACAGCTTCTTCTATATCCTTTTCCGTTGCTTCATCGGGTACTCTTATGTAGCCCACGATGTTGATTTTTACTGATTTCATACTGTTATTGGTTAAATAAGTCCTGCTGCTGCCCTCCGTACTTACGCTTGCGCTGGCGCATGATACTTATGCGAACGGCACGTATTGCGTCCTCGCGCCCCTGCAAGCTTTCCTCATAGTCCAAAAGCTCCTTTTCTGATTCAGCTATATAGTAGCCGTCAGACGTTGCAATCAAGCAAGGCACAAGGTCATTTGTGCGTATGAAGTTTATCACCTTGCGCACACGTGCGTCGCTGATTTTGTAGTCCTGCTTCTTCATGCAGGAAACAATGTACTTGTTTGTTACTGCACGCTCCTTGCCTACCTTGCTTATAAGCCCGCGTATCATTACGGGTACAAGCACGTCGCGCTCATATTCGGTCAACGGCTCTGTCTCGTTGTCAAACCCCTTAATCATAGTAAGTCTGCCTTTACTGTTTTAGGATTTACAAGTATGTCAGCGTATGCCCACAGCAAACAGAACGGGTGCTGCTTGACGTATTGCGCATATTCAGAAGTCAGCACTGTGCGGATTTCGTAATCTTCCCGGTTAAGGAACTCCACAAGCGCAACACGCCTGTTTGCCGTCACCTTTGGCGTTTCCGTTTTGACCCAATGCCAACAGTTGAGCTTTGCAGCCCTGCGTCCAGCTTTGAAAGCTATTGCAAGGTCAGTTTCTCCTACTTTGCCGTCGCTGTGTTCCATGTAGTTTCTTGCCCACCACTGCGACTGACTTTCTTTAACTTCGTTTGCCATATTCTATACTCTTATGTATGGATATACTACGACCCACGGGTTGCTGTCCCATGTGCCTTTTCCGTTTAACTTGTCAATGAGTGCTGCAAACGCTTTGCGTGGCGTATCAAACCACCAGCGTTTGATGTTACTGCCCAGCAGCATGTTATACGAATAGCTCGTATAAGGCTTTACGCCGGGCGTTTCGTCAAGCTGCACAGTATGCGCATAAATGCCTTCACGCAAACAGTCCTCGTCGCTAATATCCTGCAAATGCTCAAACCAAAGGTCGGTCATTTGTATGCGGTTTGGCATAAAGTCAGCGCGAACAAACATTTTATTCCTATACCCAGCAGAACTTTCACATGTATGCTCGCACCATTCCGGGGCGACATACCCACTCTTGTTAAGAGTATGGTATGACTGTGCAATAGCAACGATTTCGCCTACTTCGTAAGGTAATGGCAGCTGTCCTAACTCGTGGCCGTTATCGTCAATCAGCACGCAGTCAAAGTACAGCCCTTTCGCGTTTTTGTGAAACTCCAGCTGCGGAGCGTCCACACCGTGAAAACGCTTTGGTACGTTCAGAAACCTGCGTGTCATTGTCTTACGCCCGTCTATTGCAGCTTGCTCCAAGCCCAAAGGCGTGTTGAACATTATCTTTTTCATACGCTTCTACTTTACTTTGATTACGGGCAAAGCAAGCTGTGAAAGCTGATTGCGTGAGCCTTGCGACGCTTTCTTTATTGAGCGTTCCCATGCTTCGTGCTGCTCCTTTGTGCGCATCCACTGCAAGCAAGGACGCTCCTTTGGCATTGTCAGCGCGGAAACTACGCCCATCATTTCGTCGTAGCCCAGCCAATCAGCCCATTTTTCGCCCTGCTGTACTTTCCAGCCGTGTTCGTCCTGCGTTATTACTATTGCTTCCATAGTTGTTACCTTTTGTCGTTACACTCGTTCCAGCGTCTTGCAATCTCGTCGCCCAACGCCTTTGCATCATTCATTGTCGCTTTGAAGTCCTTGTATAGGCCGCTGTCGAACAGCTCAATCTTCGCAAACGGGATATTCCACCCACAGCCTTCTTCTTTGAAACAAAGCTCTACTGTGCCGTGATTGTCGCTGGCAATACAAAGCATTTTGTTCGTCTTTGTTTCAAAGCTGCCTTCAACAAATTTGAAGTTCGGTGTTATTTCCATATTACAGCTCGTTTTCTAATATCAGCCCGCCATTTAAGACGTGTTCAATCAAACCCTCTCTGCCCTTTTTGCGCTGCTTGTTAAGCCACTCAAACGTTGGGCGCACCCAGTTCTGCACAGTAACCTTGTTCAGCATGGCATCCATTTCTATATGGTCTTTTCGTGCATCATAACCTCTTTGCAGTCCTTGTTACGGCACGCAATGGTAAAAGGCGTTACGCCCTTGTCCTTGTAGCGTGTGTAAACTACTGCACCACATTTCTTGCAGATGTAAACGTCAACGCCCTTGTCGCGCCCGTCGTACATCCTTTCGCCTGGCACTCTTTTCACCAGCGCATCATATTTCTGCTTAAGTTCTTTTTCGCTCATTTTTGCCGCTTTATTTTCGTTCTGTTCGCGTTAAACTTGTTTTCTGATAGATTGTCACGCAGTAAAAGTTTTGCGCTCTTAACGAGCGCAAAACCTGCTGCGCCATGTTACTTTGTGAACATCATCAAGTCCGCAAATTCTTTCAGGAACTGCGTTCCTGCGTACTCCGCTAACGCTTCACTCTTGAAGCACAGCCGCCCGCCGTAGAACGTGTTCGAGTGCGACGAAGCGACATTCGTGATCGAAAAGGCGACACCCGCATTCGCAACCGCATAGTCGTTCGAACGACCCAGCACACGGCCCTTTTCTTCTTCGTCCATGTTGTCAATTTCCTGCTGTGTGTAGAGGTCAAACCAAGGACACCATCTGTATTCGCCTTTTACGAATTGTGGCTCCCAGCCCTCGTTGAGTGCATACGCAATAATGCGGATTTTGTAGTAGGCAATAAGTTCGGCGCTGTCTGTAACAAGTCCGTTCCAATCGTCAACAAGTTCAACTGCTGTTTTGTCGCCGTTTTCAGCTCTTTTGTTCAAGTCGGCCAAAGCGTCCTCAAACGTCTTTATGCGTTCCGTTACAGGGCGGTTGTCCTGCTGCTGCTCGTCAATGAGTACAGGAACAGTTACGCCGTTTACCTCTCTCCACTCGACTTTCTTTCCGTCGGGTACTTGTAATGTTACTTCTTTCATAATGCTTAATGATAAATTGAAATGTTAGAATAATGTTACTTCTGTAGTTGTCTGCTTTTTTGTGCGTGGCTTGCGCTCCGTCTGCGTCTTTTTGGGCAAGCTCCAGCCCTTAAGCTTCGACACCTCGTAATTGAACTTAAACCAAACGTCATCGTCCAAAAACTCAAAGTGCATCGTGCCTTTCTTGTAGCCCCTGCAACGGAAGAATCCCCATTCAAACCACTTGCCCCATTCAGGCTCATTCTTGCGCACGTACTCGCCCAGCGTGCCTATTTCCTCCCAATTACGCCCGGTCATGTAGCAAAGAGCCTTGCACACGTCGTTAATCTTTGTCGCGTTGTCGTTGTAGCTGCTCCACTCGCGCACTTCCATCTTACCGTACCATGTGCCGACAGTCGTTATCCAGTTGCAGATAAAACGCTTGTTCACCATGTAGTTTGCGTTTGTTTTCCACTTCTCGCCCGCAGTGCTGTTTTCAGCTGACAGGCTGCAAATAGTGTTGAACGCTTCTTCAAGTGCCTTAAGCATACGCTGGCTGTTAGTCTTTACGACGATTTCCAACACGCGGTAAATGTTAGCCATAGTGAAAGGAATGTGCGTCTGCTGCTCAATGAACTTGTTTATGTTCTCACGCAGTTGTGCAGTAGCGTACTTTTCCATGTGAAGCTTTTTGAAGATGATTTTCCAATAATGCTTCTGCAAATACTTCTTGTACTGCTCATGCGTTATCTTCGTGCCGTTGTCGCCGCGAACATCTTCATCGTTCTTGCACAGTATAGCACCAAACGTTACGGGCAGGTTGTCATACGTATTCTTTACCTGCTTTTCCTCACCCGTCTTTTCGTCAATGACTGTTGTGTAGTCGAAAAAGTCAGCAGCTTCGTTTATCTGCTTTGCTGCAAGCATAACACCGTCAAACAGCTTTACGGCCTGCACATAACGCCCTACGATGTCACGCACAAAGTTGTATGATACAAGCCCGTCTTTGCAGCTGGCCGTGTCCTCGTCAACAGCTGAAAAGAAATAGCCGTCAAACTCGTTGTCGCCACTGCCCTGCTTGTAGAGCTTGACAAGTGACACCTTTACGTTTGTGCGTCGCTCTGCCCTGTCAAACACGCTGCCCAAGTCCTCGCTGCTGCCGTTCAACTGCACTGTCTCGCTTAACTTCAAGTGCTTTGTGTTGTAATACTCATTGCGCAGGTTGCTTGTATTGCACAGCGCAATGACAGTGCATCCAGCGGGTGCAATTTCCCAAGCGTGCAGGATATGGTCTGCTCCACGGCTAAACGGTGGATTCATTACGATGTAGTCAACGTGGCTCACCATGTCGGGCGTGACAGTCAGAAAATCGTCTGCAATCAAGCTGCACTGCCCAGCAAGCAGCTTGCGGCAATGCGGGTCGTTCTCGCAAGCAACCACTTCACGCGCTCCGTTCTGCTTAAGCCACCTTACAATGTTCCCACTGCCGGCAGACGGCTCTAAAACCGTCTTGCCGATGAAGTCCTCACTCATCATCATCTTTTCAATGACATGCGTAGGCGTGGGGTAAAAGTCGGGGTTGTTTGAAAATAAGTTCATGTCGTACTGTATTAAAGTGTGAAAATTCTTTCCAGCATAAGACGCTCTGTTTGTGCGAGCTTTGCCGCTGAAATGTCTCTGTTCCCAATGCACAGCTTGCCTTTGTAGCAAGCGTTGGCATACTTTACAAGCGCGTCAATCTGCTGCTGTGTAGGCGGTGTGAAGTTGAGCTTGCGGAAACCCCAATAGCGCACTTCGTCGTGGTGTATTCTTATCCAGCCTTCACGCTCCATTTTAGTGTCGTCACAGTTGATAATGCCCGCTGCGTTCAAAGCTTCAGCAATATTCAGGTGCAGTAAGCAAGCTGTCTCGCCATTAAGTCCGTAGAAGTCGCCGTTGGGTGCAAGCCATCCTGCATCATAGCCTTTTGTTATGTCGCGTGGCTGTATTGTGCTTGTCAAGTACTCCTGCATTTCCTTTTGCGTCGCTATAAAGTGTCTGAACTCCTTCAAGCTGCCTGTAATGCGTGTTACCTCGCCGTCGAAAATTACGTCAATACAAGCTTGCAGGTGTTTGTACACGTCAATGATTATCACGCTGTAAACGCTGTAATTTTCTGCGTTGGTCACTTTTCTGCCAAGCTCCCTTAATTCCGCTTCCGTTGCTTTTGGCTGCTTTGCTCCAAGCTCCTGCATCATAAAGTCTATGACCATCGTTGTACGCATGACCTGCGCACACCAGCTACGAGCGTACTTAAGCAGTTCCGTGTACTTCATCACGCCCTCGCTTTCCTCAATGTCGCGCATCATCTGTTGCAGGAACAAGTCTTTTGCTTCCGTTTTCTGCTCTACAAACACGTCGTACAAGTCCTTAAGCTCGATGTTAGTGCTAAAGCGTGCAACTCGGTCGCGTGTTCCCGTCCATGATACTTTCTTGTAGTAGCTTGCTAAATCATCACGCAGTGCGCGTCCTGTTTCCACAATCCACTTTGCTTTTCTTGCTACCCACTCGTCCACGTCGATAATAGGGTAGTCGCTGTCCTCCGGGCGTTCCGTTACGTTAATGCTCACGCCGTCCTCGTCGGGAACAATAATCAACTCCTTGCCTACAAGAATCTTCTTTGCAAGTTCATTGCTCATGCCACAAAACGAGCGTGTGAATGTTTCCAATGCTTGCCGTGGGTTGTAGTCGTAAAGCAAATGCTCCTGCGCAATCTGCATTACTACGCGCCCAGCATTTGCACCTAAACTGAAATGTACTGTTTTTGTTGCCATTGTCGTACTGATATAATGTCGTTAGTTGTTCACGTGATACCACGCTTCGTTAATCATGCTGATAATGTCCTTCACTTCGTCCTCTGTGATTGGGCGTGTAGGAACTACGATTGGAGCAAGTGAGCGTGCAACGCCCGTTGTTTCGCTGTCTGAAACGCTGATAAAGCTTCCCTGTCGTGCGCTGCGTGCTTTTATAGCGTACTTTCCGTATTGCAGTGATACAGTTACCTGCATCGTTGTTTTAACGCGGTACAGCTGATTTACAAGCTGCTGTGTCATTTCCGCAATCTGCTCGTTGCTGAACTCGTCCTGCATATCCAAGCACTCGTTTTGTGCGTGCTGTAATGCGAATTGATAAACCTTGTCGTTTTGCATAGTCGTGTCGTTATTTTGTTAATCATACAAAGCTTTCACGTACTGCTTGCACGCTTCCATGAACTTGACAGCTCCTTGTTCCAGCGTGCGAGCGTTGCCGTAGTAGTTGCAGCAGTCAATTTTTCCGTCTGCAAAAGAAAGTATTTCGCTCTTGTCTGCAATATTGTTCCACTCGCCCTTGCTTAAGCAAAAGACTTTAATGCAGTGCTTGTAATCCCATCCGCAAGGCGTTCCGTTGCTGTTTTCAAAGGTAAACTTGAACTTCATGCCTTTGTACTCGTGCAACTCAATGCGCTTTACAATACCCTTGTTGGTGTCCGTTTCCAGTGCAAGCACCTTGATAAGCTTGAAATTTTCTTTAGTCATTGTCGTATCTCCTATGTCGTTAGTTAATGTTATGCTGCGTTTGCAATCGCTACGCCCTTTTTGGCGTGCTTTGTAGTGCGGTCAAGCAAGTACTTTGTTCCGTACACGTCCTTGATGAATGCGAAGCAGTTTACTTTGTTGTCGCTGTCAACGTTTACAACACCGCTGCGGATGTACTTGTTCCCGTCAATCTCGTTAAGTATTTCGTATTCCTCGTACACGCCGTAGTAGCCGCTTTTCACGTACTTGTTAATAATGATGCCCACGATGTGTATGTAGTCGCCCGGCTTTGGCAAGTACAGCCCAGCAGCCTTTGCAGCCTGCTCTTTCTTGTATTCCTCGTACTTCTTGATAGCAAAGAACGCTGTAGCTGTGTCGCCTGCTGACATATAGTAGCTTTCGCCCAGCTCCTTGATTTTCATTTCAAATTCGTTGTATTCGCTTGCTTCAAAGTCCTGTGCTATCCACTGTGTCAGCTCCTTGTAGTAGGCGTTGTCTGCGTCAGCAGCAAACTTGTCAAGACTGCTGCGTATATCAGCTGCGCTTTGGCTCGGGAAGTACATACGTCCCTCGTAGTAGCCCTTTTTCCATACGCCGTTATGCTCGTCGTAGTACTGCTTTGCAGCCTGCACTACAATGCTTGTTTCAATGCTGCGCACTGCGTGCGGGTCGCTAAAGTGTGCAGGCCATTCCAGCGGCTCCAAGCCGTCGTACTCGCAACTGTACAGCGAGTAGCTTGCGTACAGCTCCTTCGTGAGCTTGTAAACGGCTTCCACCATGCCTATGCCAAACTTCTTTGCGCATTCTGCGCCTACTTGCAGCTCGCGTCCGTTTGCTGTGTTGCGCACAATGTAGCTTTTCTTCCACTGCCTATGCTTGCAAACGTCGCACAGCTGGTAGTCAGCACCGTGTCCGTTCTTAAGCTCCAGCTTTTGCTTATGGTCTGTAATAAACATTGCGCCCTCAACAACTGTAGCGACAAGCTGCCAATTGTTCTGTTCGGGAAGATCCAGTGTCACGTCCACTACGTCGTGCTGCATCTTAACTATTTCGCCGTCGAAGTAGTGCCTGAAAGTCTGCTTGCGCACTTTGCCTATTTCCCAGCGCAAGCCCGTGATGTTCTTTTCTGCCTTACGCACAGTCTTTACGAACTCGTCCGTAAGGTGTGCAGGGATTGTCAAGTTGATTGTCTGCTTCATTGTCGTGTCATGCTTAAAGGGTTATACATATACTTTTACTCTGCGTCCGTCCAGCATATCGCGCAGTTCGTTGCGTGTGTATGCTATCAGCAAATTGCTCCCGTCTGCAAGCTGTGCAGTCCATAGGAAGTGTACAAGGTGGCATCCGCTGTCGTTGTAGTGGTTTCCTCCGTGCTGCTTCCACACGTCCTCTTTCTTCCACGTACCCACCTTTGCAGTGCCGCAAAGGATTTCTCCGTTCTTTGCAAGTCGAAACCCGCCGTCCTTGCGAAGTAAAAATGTAACCTGTTTCATTGTCGTTTCTATTTATGTTAAACTGTTGTTTGTCGTTTACGTAGGCAAAGTTAGCCAATAAAATTGTAAAAACCTAATAATTACTATATAAAAATAAGCGTTATTAAGTAGTTTTAACCTAATAACGCTTAGTTTTACCTTATTTCACCCTAATTATGCTTAGTTTTGCTTACTTGCAGCAGCACTACACTATATCCAAATTGTCTTTTCGCGGTACTTGCGCGTGAAGTAGAACTGTAGCTGCTGCCCGTATCTGTCGTGCAGGTCGAAGCCCTTTAGGTTGCGTCTTACTGTTGTGCGCCGCGTAATACGTAGGAAAGGCGTGTTGAGCCTATCCACTTTCAGCTTGTCTAAATCAAGCTCCAGCGTAACATACAGCATCTTGTCGCCCTGCGGCTTCTGCATCGTGATAATCATACGGTCGTACTTGCTTATTGACTGCATGATAGGCACGTACCCGATGTGCGTAAACCAATTGTAGTGCCGTTGCAGCACTTGCACGCCACGCGAACGCTGTTTCTTAAATTCCTTTCCCATCGTCAAGCTCCTTTCTTAGCATTTCGTAGTACCTCTTGTTTGGGAACATTGGTTGTCCCCAACGCTGTTGACTGCGTTCCAGCAGCTTTTCTTTCCTGCGTTGATATACTCTGTTCATTGTCACTGTGTCTTTACGTTGTTTACTTGTCCGTACCATTCGCGAAAGCCCAAGACTGGCTTGCCGTTAGACTGCATCCACGACTTGTAGCAGCTGTACATTTCGCGTTTGTGAAAATAGCTCATTTGTCGTACTTTAATTTTAGTTCGCAATTATAGATGTTCCTGTAGCGGTGCTGTGCTTCGTGCAGGTAGATAAGCCCAGCGTAGCACTTGCACTCTTTTGTCTGCGCGTCCACGCAAATACTCACGTGTGTAGCGTATATTTCCATCAAGCCGAAGCAGTAGCAGGCATCGCTTCTGAAAAGCTCGTACTGCTTGTTAAAACCCAGACGCTCCAGCGTTTGCACGTCCTTTAGCAGTATTGGGCTGCACTGCTCCAGCTCATACTCGTTGCCGTCGCTCGCGCACATGAAGCAGCCGCGCTTTCCGCTGATACGCAAAACGCGCTTTCTGCTTCTGTGTGTGCGTACAAGCACAGCGTCGCCAACTTGCATCTGCTGAAACTCAAAGAATGTCATGCCTGCTCCTTTTCAAAGATGTTTTCAGCTTCAACGTCGTAGTACTCGCAGAACGGCACGATGTCAATAGCAATGTAGCCGTCCTTCATCACGCACTCCTGCCCTTCATCAGTAAGCAGTGTGCTGCCCTTGAAAGCCTTAAAGAAGTCCTCCAGCTTCCAATAGTCGATAAACACCAAGCACTGTTCGCCGTTCCAGTGATATTCGCATTTCAGCTGCTCGTTGAACAACTTGTAGAATTGTAGTTCTGTCATAGCTTCAGCTTTTCCTTAAGTATTCCTGCAATGCGGTGATAGCCGCTGTGTATGTGCTCTTGAATCCAAATGCGCTTGTGGATGGGGTTGCCGTCCTTGTCGCGCCCGCAGAACTGGTTGCGCCAGTGTCCGCTAATGGCAAAGGGAGTGTCAACGTTGATAGTCGTGTAGTACGTCGCGTTGCGGTACTCTACCCACTTGTCAGGCTCTGTGCCGTTAGCTGCTATGTACTTTGCGCTCTCGTCGTTGTCGTAGCTTACTTCGCGTACCTTGCCGTACTTTTCAGCGTACAGGAACAAGTACAAGATACGGAACATACTGTAGGCAATGCTGTTGCCGTCCTTGATGCGGTAGCTTGCAAGCACGTTTTGCTGCTTGCCGTTAGCGTCGCACGTGGCAATGGCTGCAACGGTGCTGCAATCGCAAAGAAAAGCGACGTTAATAGTCTTGCACTTGCTTTCCGTTTTCCACAGTATGGCGTTGTGTCCGCTGCCGTTTCCCAGGCACAGCACGCCGCTGTACAAGTGCGGTTGCAGCAGCTCCGTAAAGTTGATGTCCGTAAGGCTTGCGCCCATTTTGACAAGGTTTTCCTCGTACTCCTTGCTTAAGATGTAAGCGTGTGCAGCACGGTTTTGCGCCTTGATAAACCATCCCACAGTCTGCGTAATGAGCTGTAGGTAGCGTGCGTCCTTGTAGTCCTCGTCAAAGAACTTGGGAAAGTCCTTGTCAAACGTCTTGCGGCTTTTGAGGTAGGGCAGGAAAGCAAGCCCCATCCGCTCAAACGTGCTTTTCGCTTGCTGCTGTTCCTGCTGTGCTGCCTTTTCGGGATGCAGCAGCGTGTCAAGCTCCTGCCGCTTTGCTTGGATCTCCGCAGGCAGCTGCTCGTTTTCCATACAATCCCAGAATTGAATGTCAACGACGCGCCCGCGCTCGTCAATGCGGAAGTCGCACTCACGCGGCAGCTCCTTCAAGAAGCGCACACGTTCCTCATACGTCGCAAGCCTGTACTCGCCCGCAGGGGCAGGGTCAAGCACCCAAAGCCTGTCCGTTTCATCGTCTCTGTCCCGGTAGTTCAACGCAACGTAAAACCAGCTTTCTGTTTCCAGCACAGCTATTGTACGCCCATCGTTCCACGCTACTATTTGTCCGTCAACGTCTGCCATACGCCGTGTTACCCGTTACATTTGCACTGTGATAAGGTTACTTCACTCACATCAGCGACAAACACCGTGTCGCCGTTAGCTACTGCGTCCGCAATTTCCTTTGCCGTGTCGCTGTCGATAAAGTAAGCGAGCGCGTGCATAAAGTACACTGCTCCGCACGTCTTGCAGCGTATCGCAAGCACTGGATGCTTCTCTGCCTGCTGCTGTGCTGGCTGCTCGTCAAACAAGCTTTGCTGCTTGACCGCTTTCCCGTTGGCAATAGTGTACTGCGACAGCTCCGCGTCAACCTGCCTTTCAAGCTGCTTACTGCGTGACAAGTCCTGCGACGTGCGCATCTTAAAATAAGATTTCTGTGCGTCGCGCATCTTTGCCACGAGCTGCACAAAGTCTTTTTGTTCCATCATAATTGTCGTACTTGTTATGTTGTTAATACTGTTTTCCGTGCCTGATAGGACGCTCCGCGTTGTAGCGCATCTTAAGCTCAATGTGCTGCTGTAAGTCCACGCCCAAGTGCTTTGCCCAGCAGCGCACGAAACTCAACGCACGCGCGATTTTTACGCCTTTGTTTTCCGTTGTCGTAGTAATCATCCTGCAAAGGATAAACGCAAGCTGTGTAAAGGACAGCTCGCCGTACGCTTCCAGCCATTGCACGAAAGCGTCCTTTGCTGGCGCTTTCGTCATGCGTGCTTCAATCAGCCCTGCATAGTCGTACAAGCGGATGCAGATGTCTGCAAATTCATCAGCGAGCGTGTCCTTTACGTTTTCCTCAAACGCAAACTTGAAAGCCATGCCCTGCTCAATGCGCGTATGGTAGTTTTCCAAGTTCGCACGCAGCTGCTTGCGGTCTGCTTCCACAGCTTCCGATATTTCAGTAATGACAAGCATCAGCCAGTGCGTATCAGGTCTGTACTCGTCGTGAAACCCGTGATTGCACGCTGTTTCGTATGCCTTGCGGACATACTCGTTTTCTTTTTCCAAGTCTATTTCCATTGTGTATTCCATAACTTTGTTATAACATTTCAAGCTCAACGCCCTTTTGCGCTATGATAGTATGCTTGCCCGTGTTGCGCTTGACACGCTCCAAGAAGTTGTCCGCGTTGCTGTTGTTTCCCGAAAGGTGCAGCAGCACGATAGCCTTTACTTGCGAAAGATCGTTAGCCTTAAGCGTCTTGATGCAGTCCGCACAGCTCATGTGGCTACGCTGTACGCGCTCGCGCACTACCATAGGAACAATGCCGTTGCGCGTGTTCTCGTCAAGTATGCGCTGGTCGTAGTTGCATTCTATCATAATGTAGTTCAATCCTGCAAACGTGTAGCGCAGGTAATACGTGTCCGTAGCGAACAGCAGCAGCCCGAAGTCCGCGTGCTTGATAAGGTAGCCGCAGGGCTGTGCCGCGTCGTGCTGTGTGGCAAACGGCATTACTTTGAAGCTGCCTATCTGCACAGTGCGCTTAAGCTGCAATGCCGTCGCGTTGCTGCCCTGTTCCAAACGCAGTGCATCAAGCGTACCCTGCGTAGCAAAAAGCGGCATACGCTTGACGTATTGCGCTGCAAAGCGTGAGTGGTCGCCGTGCTCGTGCGTTATCAAGCAGCCAGCAACCTTGCCCACGTTGTAGCCCAGTGCTTCCTCGCAGCGTGCGAGTGAGCAACCGCACTCCAGCACGATTGCTTCACTCTCATTCTGTAGTATGTAGCCATTGGCATCACTGCCGCTGTTTAATACTGTCAGTTCCATACGCTGCAAAGTAGCTTACTTGAACATGTCGGGTACTTTCTGTGCGCCCATCGGCTTAACGCCACCAGCCGGCGCAGCATTACCGTCGTTGGCAGGTGATGCAGGTGCAGCGGGTGCAGGGTCAGCAGCTTTGCCGTCGCCCATGCCCAGCGTTTCCGTGTTCGCGTTTTCCTGCTTTTCCATTTCAGCGGCAATGTTCTCGGGCGAAGCAGCAGGGGCGTTGTTGAGCTTCGTATCTACAAGCTCCGCTTCGTCGTAAAGCTCTTCCGCTGTCTGCATACCCAGCGAGATTTCGGGTGCATACGTGCGCTGGAAGAAAGCGGCGGCACGGTACTGAAGCATGAGTTGGGGCATGGTCTGCCACTTGCTTCCGTTCTTGCTATACCAGCCTTCTGCCTTTGCCATCTTAATAGACACCCAGGCACCGTGCAGCACTTCGCCCTCCTTGTCAACGGCATAGGCTCGGCAGCTCCAATCGTCCGTGTTTTCCTTGCCTTTGAACTCATAGCGAAGCGGGCTGAACTTTCCGCTTGCATTGATGCAGGCAATAAGGAACTTCGCGCTGAAGCCGGGGTTGCCGTGTACGATGTAGAGGTTTTGCATGACTTGCAGCGGGCTTGCTCCGATACGTGAAGCCATTTCCATTGCAATGATGCAGTTTGACATGTTGTTTTGGTACTGTGTGGGAACAAGCGTACTTGTCGCAAACACCTTTGCCATGCGCTGGCAAAGCTCGAAGCCTTCCGTAGAGCCGAAGAACTGCAACTGTGCAGGCTTCATCACTTGAATCTCGTTTTCCATTGTTACAATGTTTTTAATGTGAATAATAAATGTTACTTTGAAAGAACTTTCAATAATTGTGCAAGCGCATAACGCTTGTTAGCTTCGCGGAATAGCTTTCCTGCGTGCTCGTCTCCCATTGCGTCAAAAATGCTTTCAATGACCCTGTCGCCCGTGCCGCATACGGCAGTCATTGTACCTGTTTTTCCGTCAGCAGCCTTGTCGATTGCAATCATTACAACTGCCTTGTTGTCGTCAGTTTTGGCAATTTCTGCCAACTGTTTGAAAGCGTTTTCCGCAGCTTTCATAAACTCTGTTTGTTTGTTTTCCATTGCTGTACTTTTTTTGTTGTTAAACTGTGCGAATACTCGCGTTATAAATGCCTTGATACTTTTCATAGTTATACGTCCTTTTCAACTGTAAGCATTGCGCCTGGCACAAAGCGAAGCTTGATAATCTGTGACTGTGTGCCCAGCACGTTCTCTACACTCTCCACGTTATCAACGAATAGCGGCAGCTCAACACCGCAGGCTTTTTTAATGCCCTCGCAGATGTCTATGCCAACGTTGACCTGACCCGCATTGTTCAAGCGGTCATACTCAATGCCCTTGTAAACAGCCGTGCAAACTTGCTGTTCCTCGTCATTCGTCTTGTTCTGCTCTGCGAACTTCCAACGTGCAAGATGGAAGAATACGTTAAGCTTGCTTTCCGTAGCGTCAAGCACCTTGCGGTTAAACTTGCGTATCTGTTCCAGCACTGCGTTACAGTCTGCAACGGTCTGTGACTGCTGCTGTGCAACGCCGTTAAGACGCTCCTTTTCCTTGTCGATGTTCGCGTTGGTCTGCTCACCTGCAAGCTGGCGAACAACAGCGTCACGCTGTGCCTTAAGCTCATTGCGCTTTGCTGTGTTTTCCGCGTCAGACTGTGTGACGGGCTTCTGCATGGCAGCACGCAGCACGTCGATTTTGGCCTGTATGTCCTTGATGCCGTCGTTCTGCTCAATCGTGCATGATTCCTCGTTGGCGCACTCCGTTTCAGCAGCCTTAACAGCTTCTTTCTTTGAAGCGACAAGCTTTGCGTCCTCGGCCTGTGTAGCCTTTTCGTACTGTTCCTGCTGCTTCTTAAGCACGTCAATCTGTGATTTGAGCTGGCCGCTCTCGTTGTAGAGCTGCTGCAAGGCGTTTGCCTTGTCAGTGTTGAACTGTGTAGCTGCCTTGTCGTACATGCGCTGTTGTGCTTCTGCTGAAAGCGGCTGTCCGCAGCACTCGCACACAGTGACGGGAGTGTATGAAAATTCCTCGTTGTTCTTTGCAAACCACTCTTGTTTCTTCTGCTCAAACTGCGTCTGCAAGTCCTTAAGCTTCTTGCACACTGCATCGTAGTCGCTCCTGTTCTTTGTCTGCTGCTTTTCAGCCTTGACAACATCGTCCTTTGCGTTCATAACAGCAACGCGAAGCTTCTGCATGACAGCAAAGTGATTGCGTGACCACTCCTGCCGCTGCTGATTAAGGCTGCTTTCCAGCGTTGCAAGTTCCTCACGGTTGCGCTTATCCTTTTCAAGCTCCGTCGGGTCAGCTTCCAAAAGCTTGTCGATGTCTGCAATCTGTGCATCCAGTTCGGCCTTTTGTGCGTGAAGTGCTGCAAAGTCAGCGGTGACACGTAGCTTGTCCTGTGCTGCAATCTGATTGGGGATGGTGTCGATTTCCTTTTGCGCACGCTTCTTTGTGCTCAACGTCTGCTTTTGCAGTTCCTCCAGCGTCTTGCCCTTTGCGAAAGCGTCCTTGACAAGCGGAAACTCTGCTACAAGTGCTTCCGTGTCAATCTCGCCCGTGATGCTTGCGAGGATGCGCCGGCGTTCCTCCATCTTCTGTTGCATGAAAGTCTTAATGTTGGAAAGCATGAGCCAGCTGTCAATGTTGAAGATGTCGTTAAGCTTTCCCTCAAACTCCTTCACGCTGCAAGGAACGTCGTTGTAGAAGCGTTCCATGGGTGCGCTGATGAACTTTTCCCCTGCCGTTCCCTCGGCCTTCCACTTTTCCGTAAGGCGGCGGCGCAGTGTGGTTTCCACTCCGTCCACTACAAGCACGACCGTTACTTCCGTGTCGATTTTGTGGACGATTTCGTTGTTTGCGTCTGTCGGCTGTACGCAGTCGTTCTTGCGCGTAGTAATGCCGAAAAGACACCACAAGTAAGCGTCATAGACAGTGCTCTTGCCCTGCTCGTTTGTTCCGCTTACCGTTGTTGTCTGCTCTCCAAATTCAACGCTCATACTGCGAATGTTTTTGAAGTTAGACAACACCATTTGCTTGATGATTACTTGTTTTGCCATATTATATATAAATAAGGTGTTAATAAAACTACTTTCTTAAGCTTGGCCCGCTAAAGTCCACAATCTGACAGCAGGAAAACAGGCGGTCAATAGTGCGCGTTCCGTACTTTTCTTCTATTTCCGATTGCGTCAGGTTTGTAGTTATCACTATAAGCTTGCCCTTTTTCTCTACAAGGTCTATAAGCTCGACGAAAACGTTTTTGCGCTCACCGTACTGTACGCTTTCGTTTTCAATGCCCAGGTCGTCGATGCAAAGGATGTGGGAAAAGAATACTTCTTTTTGCTTGCGGTTTAGGTCGTAGCTGTTATAGATGGAGTATATAAGGTTTCTCTCTGCAAAGAACAATGGCAGTATGCGCGTGGCGACGAGCGTTTTTCCGCGTCCGCAGCTCCCGGCAAGCAGCAGCCCTTTTCCTTTGTTGTCAGAAAGCCAATCAGCTATAAGCTCGTATTCGGGTAGCCATTGAGGTTTCTCGCCCTGCTGTGCAAGCATATAGCGCAGTCCGTTTGCGAGACGCTTGCGTGCGTCTGCCACTTTGATGAAAACACGGTTTGGCATTTCAAAGCCCGTGTCCTTAAGCCTTTCCAGCAAATTGCCTATCTTTTCCATTTCGGGTATTCCTCACTGATTTTGTCCGTTGCGTGTACCGTGTTTGCAGCAGCGTTTTTGCGCTCCTTAAGCTGAAAAAGCCCTGCCCAGTTGTTGCCAATGCTCTGCTCCACAACGAGGCGTGCAGTAGCCTTGTCGTTGTTTGACAGCCGTAGCATACGCTTGTACGCTGTTTCCATCGAGCTTTGCGTCTTGTAACGCTCCCTGCGTTCACGCTTGTAGTTGAGCCATGTGTAGAAGATGTCCTTGTAGTCCTCGTGAATGAAGTCAAAGTTCATTGTCTCGTACCCTTTGGGCTTGATGTCCGTAACCGCTGCAAGCAGCTCGTCCTCGCTCATTGCGTTGCCGTCCTCGTCCTTTTGCTGTGGAATCTTACGGACAGGCACGTTTGTAACGTCGAGGTTGATTTTGCCGTCCACCCAAAGGCCGTAGCGTTCCAGCATTTTAATGACGCTTGCGTGTACGCGGTTTTTCGGGTTGAGCGTTCCGTACTGATATTCAATGAAGCCTACAATAAACCACTTGTCGCCGCAGTCAATGGGTATGACGTGCTTCTCGTTCTTGTTGAACGCTTCGAGCGCAGCACGCTCGTTAAGCTTGATGTCCTTGCCCAAGTACATACGAGCTGCTTCAAAGTCCACAATCCAAATGCCCGCATGGTTGCAGTCACAAAGAATGTAGTCCCACAACAATTTGTATGGTGCTTTGAGCGAACGAACAAAGTGCTTCTTGTATTTCTCCGTGTCCGTAAATCTCTTTGCCATATCTGTTGTGTTTAATGCGTTTTGCACGCTGTATAAGTTGAAAATTGTTCCTTGCTCGTTCATATTAAAATTGTCGTACTTTAATATTGCGCTCCCCAATAGCGTTTGATTTCACGCCCTGAGTACACGCGCCGGTTATTGCATTTTCTAACTTTACACTTGATATAGCCCTTTTCCGTGTGACGCAGTACCGTTTTCCTGTCAACTTCAAGTGCTTGCGCCGTCTCGTTGACGTTGTACCAGCCCGCATCATTTACTTTAGGCTCAACGCAAGTCATAGGGCAGCACCTCCTTCAATACGCTTTCTTATGTTCAGAACAGTGCTCGGAGTGCAGATGTTGAACTCCGACATTACCTTGTACGTGGCTTCGGTTTTTGACTTACCTTTGTCCACAAGCTGCATAAATCTGTCATACACAGCTCTGTCTTTGTTTCTCTTAGTTACTGTCTTCATTTTCTTAATAAATTATAATAATGCTTTGTTTTCAAAATAAATTTGTAATTTTGCACCGTCAAAAACGTAATGCGTGGGCAAAGGTCGTATAAAAAACTAAATTTGCCTATAAATTACTATATAAATTTATAGATTATTAAGCATTTTTGAATAGAAATTTATGGATTTTAAGGAAAGGATGGGCTTATTGGCTCGAAACCTTGGCTTAAGCGTTGCACAGTTGCAGAAAGAAATTGACGTGAGCAATGCCTACGTGCAGAACACACGCAAGCCGAGCGCCAAAGTAGTGAAAGCTCTCAAAGACAAGTTCCCGCAGGTCAACGCAGATTGGGTCGCTGACGGTGTGGGTGATATGTTCGTTGCTTCTTACAGCACGGGCACAGAAGGCGTTACATACGTCCCGCTGCTGCCCATAAGCGTGCAGGGCGGCAGTCCTTCAAACTTTGAAGCGTCCGTCATGGAATACGAGTGTGAAATGATAGTAAGCCCGATAAAAGACGCGAGCCACGCCAGCACCATAACAGGTGACAGCATGGCTCCCGAATATCCCAATGGCAGCAAGATACTTGTCAAAAGGATAAATGAAGCAGCTTTTATTGAGTGGGGACGTACCTACGAGTTAGATACTGTCAACGGCCCTATCGTTAAGAACGTGTTCCCCTGCAAGGAGGATGACAGCCGTGTTTTGTGCAGGAGCATCAACCCCGACTTTGCAGACTTTACCGTCGCAAAGGAGGACATACGCGCATGGTATCGCGTACTGATGCAAATGTCCCTCAAATAGCCAAAAAGTTGCAAAAAAGTTGCAAATTAAAATTTGGCGTTCTGTAACATATTGATACACATTTAATTAAAACCGATAGGGGGTAGGACTGGAAAGCGTGTATACGTCAAAAGCGTATCCCGGGTTCGAATCCCGGTCTCTCCGCTTATCCAGCGGGTCAGCCCGCGAATATGCAGCAGGACATTTTGGGTCAAAAACAGACTATTTGGGGCAAAAAAGTTGCAAAAAAGTTGCAAACTCTTTGCCCCTTATTTTATAGCAAGGCATGGTTAAGGTATCTATACGGCTTGACATAAGGCACAGAAAAAAGGACGGCACATATCCGCTGAAGCTTGCGGTTGCACGCAAGCACACGTTTTATGTGCCGCTGGGTATAGACGTTGCGCCTGGCGATTGGGACAGCGAAGCACAGTGCATCAAAAACATTGCAAACAGGAAAGTCCTCAACGCCATCATACGCCAGCGTTGCAGCGAAGCGGAAACAAAGCTGTTGCAGCTGCAAGCGTCGGGCAAACTGCGAAGCTACACTGACAAGGCTCTCATTTCGTACTTGCAGAAAGAGGACGAAAACGACCTGCCACATCTTTTCAAGGACACATACGAGCAGTTTTTAGCACTGAAAACAAACGAGAGCACGCGCAGGATATACGAGCGCACCATTGCGCTTGTCAAGGAGTTTGCGCACTATGACAGCCTGACGTTTGAGCAAATGAGCATCAAGTGGCTTACTGACTTTAAGCTGTTCCTTATGACTTACAGCCCGAGCAAGAACGGGCGCAGCATACATTTCAGAAACCTGCGTGCAGTGTTCAACTTTGCGCTTAAGCAGGAAACAATAAGCTTCTACCCGTTCCGCAAGTTCGACTTTGAGTATGAGGAAACGCCGAAGCGAAGCATGAGCCTTAAGCAGCTACGTGACTTCATTGCCCTGCCATGTGAGCCGTTCCAGCAGCGTTACAAGGACTGCTTCATGCTGACGTTCTATCTGATAGGCATCAATGTCGCCGACCTGTCAGACCTCGCAGACCCTACGGACGGGCGCATACAGTATTTGCGCAGCAAGACACACAAGCTATATAATATTAAGGTAGAGCCGGAAGCGCAGGCCATCTTCGACAAGTACAAGGGCAAGCAGCACTTGCTATGTTGGTTTGACACGGTTAAGAAGTACAACATGTTTGCGAACAAGTGCAACCATTGGCTGGGTGAAATGGGCAAGAAGATAGGCATTGACAACCTTACGCTGTATTGGGCAAGGCACACGTGGGCGACGTTTGCGTATGACTTGGATATAAGCGACGACACGATAAGCCGTGCGCTGGGTCACTCGCAGACAACGGGCGCAAATGTGACAAAGGTGTATATACGCACGAACACAAAAAAGGTCGATGCAGCAAACCGTGCCGTCATTGACTACGTGCTGGGTGTGTAGTATTGCAAAGACATTGTGCAGTTTGTAGTTTGTGTAAGGTTATCACTTGCACAATCTTTTTGGGCGTATAAAACCGCTGTTTTTGTTGCTCAAAGTTAAATCATATTAAAATAAGCACTCTTTTATACTTATTATTGCTTATTTTCGCTTAGTTTTGATTAACTTTGACCCGCGAAAGCAAAATTGCCCATTTAATGACATTAAACCCAAATCTGAAATGCAACGCGGAAGAAGTAGCGCAAGCGGTGTGTGAGTCCTGCGAAATTGACGAAAAGGAGCTTGTCTATGGCCCTAAATGCAATAAGCTGAACTTTGCACGCGGCCTTTACTGTGCCGTAACTGCATTGGCTGGAATACACCCGAAAAAGGCAGCGCAGGTCATTAAGCGAAGCAGGGCTCATGTCATTACGAGCGCAAAGCACTATATTGGATATTTGGAGGTCGGCGACCCCGTAATCACAAAGCTTTACGAGAAAATACTGCGTTGTTTGCGCAAGGACGATGAACACGCTTACCAAGCAGTGAACTGAGTTTTTTTCATACAGTGGGTGAAGCCTGTTGCGAAACACGCTTCACTTCAAAAAGCAAGGGATTTACATACGTAAGTAACATAAACGTGTCGTGAGACACCACTATTCAAAAATGCAAAAGTTTAATTATGCGGTTACAGTGGTAGCCGCTTTTTCCGAAATCTTTTTTGTGTGGCATGATTATATAGATGTTTGCAGGGGGCGCAGTGCAATACGGCATTGCGCCCATGTTTGTGCTTACTGTTTGCACAACGTTTGGAAAATATTGCTTATAACTGCTTATTTTTGCTTACTTTTGCGTAGTTTTAATCAAAATAAGATAAAAATGAGCAAAACACCGTACCAAAACATTGACGTGAGCCTGTTGGAGCTGAACGAGGGTCAGCTGGAGGGCTTGCCAAAAAACCCCCGCTTCATAAAGACGCATCGGTATGATGCGCTTAAGAAAAGTATTGAGGACGCGCCCGAACTGCTGGAAGCGCGTACACTGCTTGTTTACCCGCTTGAAAACGGCCATTATATAGTAATAGGTGGTAACATGCGCCTGCGTGCGTGTAAGGAGCTTGGATTCAATGAGCTGCCGTGCTATGTGTTCAAGCAGGAAACGCCCGTGGAAAAGCTTGCAGAGTACGTAATCAAGGACAACGTGGCTTTCGGTGACGTTGATTGGAACTTGATTGCCAACGAGTGGGACACGGGCGACTTGGAGG
>Ga0265299_10001500_pt1 | contig 26513 bp, 43 predicted proteins | sample AusTroGonzalo_MG_4_FD_193485 | JGI IMG/M metagenome (GOLD analysis project Ga0265299, IMG submission 193485) | Bovine rumen microbial communities from tropical cattle in Woodstock, Queensland, Australia - Gonzalo_02 | ecosystem: Host-associated > Mammals > Digestive system > Stomach > Rumen ... | reverse complement strand
ATGAATTAGCATATCAACGCGCAAGAGAAGAAGGCGATGTTGACTTAGACTATGATGAAGATTTAATTCATGCTTGGGCTGAAGATTACTATGATTACTTAATTAATTTGAAAGGATGAGTATTATTTATATACAAGCGCAAATTGATAATGCTATTGCTATTACTGAGCATATGAAAAAAGAAATTGAAAAAGAAAACTATGAATATGCTTTAGTATTAAATAAAACGATTGTATATCTTTTAGATACTATAATTAAGAATAAGAAAGGATGAATTAAAATGCACGATATATTTTATTTTACTGATGTTCATGGATGTTACGATTTATATCGTGCTGCTATGAATTATTGTTTAGAACAAGATCCTGAATGCACAATTATTTACGGCGGCGATGCTTGTGATCGCGGAAAAGATGGCTATAAAATTATGCAAGAATTGCTTGACAATCCACAGGTAATATATCTTAAAGGGAACCATGAGGATCTATTCGTTCACGCAGCTTGGTTTATTAAAAGAGACTTTAATGGAAAATTAGATCAAAAATCTATTCAAGATTATTTATATAATTGCGAAATAAATGCCTTTACATCCCATGAAGTTCAGCTTCATATTTATAATGGAGGTTTTAATACTCTTTTTAATTGGATGCTGGATGGAATGCCAATGGATTTCGTAGACCGTATTAATAAGCTTCCTCTCACATTTAGTACTGATACACAGGACTTTTGTCATGCGGGCGGACGTTATAAAGAATTTGAGGCTGTCGCGCGAGATGAATATGAAGGGCAGTCTATTGATAAGGACGACTTTATGATGCTTGTTTGGGATCGGAATTATCTTGGGCAAGGATGGAAAGATGGACGTACCTGTATATTTGGGCATACTCCCACTCCACACTTACCTGCAAAGTATTATGGAAAAGATAAAAGTCTAGAAAATATACATCCATGTGCATATAATGCTACATTAGATGATAAATGGACCGGAAGAAAAATTGATATGGATACCGGCGCTTTTGCAAGTGGACGTCTATATGTTTTAAATTGCTTAACAATGAAAGCACAGGGATTTTATGATAAGGATTTGAAAAATGATGAAATTCATATGCATAACATTGAAAAAATTGGAATGATTGAGTTTTAATTTGGAGACTTAATTTTATAGAGAGAGACCATCTTTTTAGATGGTCTTATTTTATTTAAGGAGGTGTAGATATGGCGAAATTTAATTATCCTGGATATCCTCAAAATGTGTTAGAGCCGTCTACACCATATATTTATTTCAATAGTCTATTATATTCAAAAGATGGCGGAGAAATTATTTATAAGACTGTTAAACCCTTTTTTGAAGCACATATTAATGAAATTACATACAATACCGAAGAAATTACTTTAGCATTGTAGTATTTAAAAAAAATTATAGATAATGAAGCTTCTAAAGAAATTGCATTTATTAATCATTTTTCTAGTTAGTTTTCAGATTTAGATGAATTAACTATACCAACTTTACAATCAGATTGGACAAATTTTGTATAGACAATTTAGAAAAAATTAACTGTTGGAGACAATGAATTAAATAGTCTACGAGTAGAAAAATAGCGTTTATAGCATAATTATAAAATTGCTCAATCAGAAGATAAAAAAGCTTATGATTTCATAGATACAACTGCTGACTATAATAGTACAGAAATAACAAAATTATATAATTTTTTACGTGGTTCTAGTACAAAAGAATCTGTTCAATAGCAAATTCTTGATTTAATTTTAGACAAATTTGGAAATAAATTATTACAATTTGATAAAAATACAGGAGAATTAATTTTTTCTCCCTCAACGTTGACATCATTATTAGTTATGATTCAATCTCTGGTAATGAAACAATATGCTAACTTAAATATAGAAAATTTATCTAAGGTACCAGACCTATCTAAAATTGAAAATATATTAAAAAATGATAAATTCAATAAAGAAATTGAGGCATATATTGAAAAAATTCAATTACTTCCTTTTTTAGGCGATGATATTATAAGATCATTAGATTTCCAAAAACCAGAAGTATTATTTTCTAAAGAAGAGAGTGAGCAACTGCGATAGGTTATGACTTAGCAAAAGAAAAGTGAAAAAAAAGAAAAATCAGCTATATCAGTTTTATAGAAAATTCTTAAAAAGAAATAGATTATTTCTTCAGACAATATAAAAATTATTTCAAATGGCAATGCTTACGCAGAAATAGAGTCTATGTTTACCGCCGCATTATCAAAATCCTCAATTTATAGTAGTAATACTGGTAGCGCAGGCGCAAAACCTGATAACTTATTCGCTTATTTATCTATAGATTTAACATAGCTAGACTTACATGATGAATAGGTTCGTTCTAGTTTACAAACTATTCATGAAGCAATGCAAGAATTAGATTATACATTAGAAAAAACCAATGATTTAGACTACTATGAACGCCGCGAAGCAGCCTGGAATAAAGCAGAAAGTATTATTAACGAACAATTAAATCTTTTATAGAAAAAATATAAAGATTTAGATTGCTTTATTATAGAAGACTCTACCAAAAACTATACAACCTTATATAGAAATGAACATTATGGTAGAGTTAATTCGGAATTCCATGGTGGATCTTTAGGACCAAATATTACAGATCAATTATAGAAACTCAATGCTTTATAGATCGCCGGCGGCTTAACTCCAATGGATGTAGATTGGCTTCTCGCCGCTGCAATTAATGCTGGCCCTGGTATGATTGTTTCACGTAATTAGCGTCATCTGTTAGAGCAATATTTATCAACATTTGCTTGTATTTTATTGTTTGATGATCAACTAAATATTGCAAAAGAAGCTATTGATAAAATTGATTCAGAAACAAATAAAGTGACAACGCATGTTAAAAAAATTCATTTATTCTCTTTAAATGGAGGATATTATCCGCTATCATATGTACTGTCTTTAACCTATGATAATTTATAGAAAGCATATTTTGATGCTGAGGCATTAGTTTTACATGGTAGTGGTGCGAAAACTCACATTACTGGTTTCGTAGAAGAACCTAAAAAACCATATAAAGATACCGCCGCAGTTAAATTATGGGCAACCACTGCAGACAAAGCAAAGGCAACAACAAAAATTAAAATTTCCTTTTTAACAAACTTTATGAATATATTAAATTCATTATATCCTACATAATCTCTTCCGTTATGGTAGAGTTTATATATATATTTCTTCCAAAGGGGGTGATTGCCAATGTCCAAGATAGGTGAATTCTTCAAATTATTCAAGGAACGCTATGATGAGGAATAGAAACGTCTAATACGTATGGATAAATTTCTTGATAAGGCTGAAGAAAATAGCGATAAATTGAAAGAAGTAGTAATCGCAGTAGATAATTTAAGCAGCCAAGTTGGAGAAATTAAAACTAAAGTAGATAATCTTTAGAATCATATGACTCATATAGATGGCCGCCTTGCAATAATTGGAGAGGGCACAAAAATGGAACTCTTCGATACACTTTATAATTGGAAGAAAATTTTAGTAGATGAACGCGGTTGGGCTTCTTCTGCTGAAAAAAAGGAAGTTAAAGATATTTACGAAGTATATCATGAGGGTCTAAAGGGCAACGGTCAGGGTAAAGTTTATTTCGAGCAGATTATGAATCTACCGGAGAAGCCACCTGTAAATAATTGACTTTTTACAAAAATTATAGTATAATATAATTAAGTAAAGGAGGATATTATGTTACAAGAGAAGAGAAGCAACGCACAAATTGCAAAACTTGAAATTTATACAGATGGTTCATGTAAAAAATTAGGAACCAAAGCAACGTTTGGTGGCTGGAGCTTCATTGCTCTTCGTGGTGGAGAACGAATTTATGAAGTCGCCGGGAGCGAATATGGGACCACAAACCAGCGTATGGAATTATTGGCGATACGCAATGCCTTAGAATTCGCGCGCAAAAACCGGCAATTAAATGAAAATGTTGTAATTTATAGTGATTCGGCTTATGCTATTAATTGTTATCTACAAGAATGGTATACAAGATGGCAACATAATGGTTGGGTCAATGCTAAAGGTGAAGATGTCGCAAACCAAGATTTGTGGATTGATATCGTTCCTTTCTTTGATGATTTCTGGTATCATTTCTCAAAAGTAAAAGGTCATGGGACTAGCTATTGGAATAATGAATGCGATAGGCTTGCACAAATGGCAGCACAAGAAATGAAAGAAAATTTTAAGGGAGAACAAAATGGATAATAGTATTTATGAGGTCGAACGCGATGAATACGTTGGTTTTATTGGTCAGCTAAACAAAGAAAAATGTGAAGTTGAACAGTATTATCAAGAAGATATGACTATTATGAAAATCAAGAGTAAAATTACTGGTATTCATCTATGTACCCGTATTATTCCAGCTGAAGGCGATGAACACTATTATGTATTCAATATGCCATTGGACGATGAACGTGTTGCGCCAAAAGCTGTAATGAAAGTTACTCTTGATACTAAGGAAGAAGTCCAGGCATTCTTTGATGCTCTGAACAAACTTCAAGAGGCGAAAAAAGATGATTGAAATTTATCAAAATGTTAGTCAAGATGCAAAGAATTTAGCTGAAGCCGCATGGAATATTGTATTAACACAAAAAAATCCTGTTGATGCAGCAAAATTCCTTAATAGCATTACTGAATATTCTAGATATTTTTTAAATGATGAAGATGTAGAATTTCTCCAGTTCTACTTTAACATGAAAATGGAGATGATGAAAGAATGAATAGAACAATTTTAATCAGCGGAAAAGCTGGTAGCGGTAAAGATATGACCGCGCAATTTATGAAAGAAGAACTTGAAAAACATGGCAAAAAAGTTCTTATTATTAAATATGGTGATGCCGTAAAATGGGTTCTACGTGATTATTTTAATTGGGACGGTAAAAAAGATGAGGTCGGCCGCACGCTACTCCAGCATATTGGAACTGATGTCGTAAGAGCCAAACATCCAAATTTTTGGACCGCAATTGTAGTAGGACTTCTACAATCTTTTGAACCATATAGTGATTTTGATATTGCTTTGGTTCCAGACGCACGATTCCCAAATGAAGTAGATATTGCGCTACAAGAATTAAAAAATTGTGTTGCAGTACGTATTGAAAGACGCAATCCGGATGGATCTGAATGGATTAATCCGCTAATGACAGAAGACCAACGTAATCATGCTAGTGAAACATCATTAGATCATTATGCATTTGATTATATAATTCACAATGATGAGGGATTAGATACTTTAAGAGAAAGTGCTATTACAGTACTTCAGGATTTAAAAATAGTTTAAGGAGATTTAGAATGAATTATTTTGAAAGCGAACCGATGAAATATTTCGCGCCTAGTTCTACTATGACTAAAGAAGCACGGCAACTTAAACTTGAACAAATGGCATCCTCGGGCGATTATCTATTTGGATTAAAAACCGACGGTAACTGGTCTCGCGCCGTTATCACTGGTGACCGCCAGGCATTACAAACTCGCGGAATTTCCACTGTAACAAAAACTTATGGAGAAATCCAAGATAAAGTAATGTTCTGGGATGACGTATGTAATGCTTTTATTACAGGAGATTTAGAAACTGTTATCCTTGGTGAAGTCTATTTGCCAGGAGCAATTGATAAAGATGTGGGTTCTATTTTACGTTGTTTGACTCCCAAGGCTCTAGCGCGGCAGAAGGATAATCCACTTAGATGGCGTATCTTTGATGTACTTGCTCTTGATGGAGTAAATTTTATGAATGAGCCTTTTGAGTTTCGTATTTCTCATATCCCTGAAGTAGTCGGTCGTATTAATTCTCCTTTGGTAGAAGGAGTAACTTATTATGAAATGGATGATACATTCTTTGATAAAATGGCTGAAATCTTCGCAGACGGCGGAGAAGGTGCTGTTTGTTATAAAAAGAATTCTTTATATATTCCCGGTAAACGCGGTCCTCATGCTTGGGATACAGTAAAAGTAAAGCAGGAAATTTCATCTGAAATTGATGCCTTTATTAGTGGTATTGTCCCTGGAGAACGTGTATATACTGGTAAAGATATAGGTTCCTGGGAACTTTGGGAAAATCAACGTACTGGTGAATTAGTACGTGGTAATTATTTTGGAGAATATCAAACTGGCGGCGCCTATATTCCTGTTACTAAAAACTTTTGGTACGGATGGCCGGGTGCAATTCAAGTGTCAGTTTATGATAGCAATAAGAATGAAGTTCCATTATGTAAAGTATCGGGTTTAACAGAAGAATTTAAAACTTCTTTACGCGATGACCCCGATAGATGGATTGGTTGCCCAGTTACTATCGGTGGCATGATGGTTTCATCAGCTAAAGCAGATTCTGAAGGAAATGGTATCTCTATTCGCCATCCGCTTTTGAAGCGAATTAGAGAAGGCGATTTAACAAAAGAAGATTGCACTTTAGCAAAAATATTTGATTAAGCGCATTCGCGCTGAAGGAGGTTCTTATGGATTTAGAAGAACTACTTTCTGGTATTTGGGAAAAACTAAATGCTACTGAACTTAGTCCTACTATGTATCAGTATTATAATTAGCTTTTCAATCATAGAACTATTATACTAAATGATGATATATCAGAACATATTGTAGAATATGTATATCTTCCATTAAAAGCATTTGAAGAAGATGATTCTATGGAACCAGTTACTTTAGTATTGAATAGTAGCGGCGGTTCAGTATCTGATGGTTTCTTTTTAGCATATTATTTATCTCAATATTCTAAACCTTTAAATATTTAGGTCTTAGGGTATGCTTGCTCTATGGCTACAGTTTTACTAGCAGCTGGCGGCAAGAATGAAAATATAATTCGATCCTGTTATCCCTGTTCTTATGTTTTAATTCATGATGGTTATGTGGCACTCGCCGCGGCAGAGTCTAAAACCGCGGCTGATATTATGTCATTCAATAATGAAATTGATGAAAAAATTCGTCAGTTCTTTTTGGATAATACCAATCTGACAGCTGAAGAATATGACAAACACGCTAGGCATCAGTGGTTCTTATTCGCCGATAAGATGAAAGAAAAGAACTTAATTGACAAAATCATCGGAGTTGATGAAGAATGAATAAGCATTTCGCAGATACTTCTGCATTATTACATCAGCCTTTATTAAATCCTGAAGTTAATATAATTATAAGTGCAATTACACTTAGTGAATTAGAACATATTAAAAATGATAGCAAAGAAGATGAAAATACAAAATATAAAGCTCGTGAAGCAGTAAGAGCAATTCTTACATCTAATAAATTTGAAGTTCTTACTACAGATAATCGTAAAATTGATAAAATGCTTAAAAAGTATCCTTTTTTAAGCAATATTCCAGATCATCGTATTCTTTGTGCAGCAGAATTAAAAGCAATTGAACAAGATCAAGATCTTATTTTTCTTACGAGTGACGCATTACAATATTTATTCGCCTTGTAGATGCCACATCTAATGGCTACATATCCAATGGGAACTGAAGAAGCCTTTAAAAAAGAAGAGGACTGGGCAGGCTGGGGTAAATACTATCCAGATGAAAAAGAATTAGCTATTTTATACGCTGATCCTAAAATAAATATATTAAAATGCAAAACTAATGAATTTGCTGAAATATATGAAGGTGCACAATTAAAAGATGTCTTATTTTGGAATGGTTCTGAATATCGTAATTTAAAATATAAGAGTTTTACCGCTCCTACTGGTGAAACTATCAGTCCCCGCAACATTGAACAAAAAATGTATTTAGACTTATTGCAAAATGATGATATTCCAATTAAGTTATGTATTGGCCGCTTTGGTACTGGTAAATCAATGTTTGCAGAAACTTGGGGTACACATCAGCTTCAAATGGGTAAATTTGATAAGATTATATTTGTTAAAAATAATCTTGATGTTAAAGGCGCGGGAAAACTAGGCATTTTGCCTGGTGATGAAATTGATAAACAGTATCCTTGGCTACGTCAAATTGAAGACCATCTTGGTCCACAATTATTTGAATAGTATATTGATGAAGGAAGAATTGAACCTGCTCACTTATCTACTCTGCGCGGGCGCGATTTAAAACATTGTTTAATCCTAGTTGATGAAGCAGAGAATCTCTTAACTACAAATATTCAACTATTGCTTGGACGCGTTGGCGAAGGTAGCCAAATTATATTCTGCGCAGATGTAAAACAATGTGACTATAAAGATGCTAAAATGAGTGGTATCCCAAGATTAATCTCTGGATTAGCTGGTAACCCACTATTTGGTATGGTTAAACTTATTAAGACCGAGCGCAGCGCTATTGCTGCCTGTGCAGATTATTTAGATTGATATATCATTAATTTGATATATAGAGGCGACAAGCCTCGGGCCGTTACCATTGGGACAGATTGAAAAATCTGTCCCTCTTTTTTATTTGACTTTTTATGAATTTTGTGATATAATAAAAAAAAATGGAGGAATAAAATGGTTACAACATATTTTAATAGAGCAGATCTTGAATATGCTTGCTCTTTAATACGTAGAAAAGGTGAAGAACCAATTTTATATACTTCTATGAAAAATGCAGCAGAATTAGTTTCAACAACTCTTTTTGAAGATTGGGATAATGATACTAATATTGATCAAAAAGCATATGAAGGAAATGATGGTTTTATTGGTACTTATTATGGATGTTATGTATATGCCACTGATGCAGTAGGAGATTTATGGGTTATTGTACCTAGATGTAAGGAGAATTAACATGAACGAAGAAAAAAGACCACTTGGTTATCTCGGCGGCGATATTATGACTCATGGTAGCAATCTTGCCCGCCAGGAAGAATATGATAAGTTTAAAGAAGCAGGAATCCCTGGAGAAGTCTATAGCCCTGTACAAAACAAATCTATTAATGATAAGTCAAATATGACAGAAGAAGAAAATAATCACTTGGCTGAAAAGATTGTCGCAGCTGATGTTGAACGTCTTTGGAATAGTGATTATACTGTTTTATGTCCAGAACAGAGTGCCATTGGCACTATGTGCGAAATGGGTATTTTGTATGGATGGAAGTATATGGCAGATAAATTAATGAAAATATTTACGTCTGTACCATGCCCAGAATTAAAATCATTATCTAAAGAAGAACAAAATGAAGCAACATTAAATTATATTAATAAAGTTGCAACAAAACTTATTTATGAAATTAAACGTATTCAAAAAAAGAAAAACTATGCCCATTACTTTGATATTCGTACTAATCATCTAAACGAAAAAGATTGGCGCCGTAGCTTCTCTATTAATCAGTTCCTATATGGAATTATTCTTGCAGCTACAGAAGATGGAACTTTACACAATTCTTTTGACGAAATTCTTCCTATTCTACAAGAAGAATATAAAGAAGATAAAATGGATTTTGAATCCGATTGGAGGTAATATATGAATACAACTACAACAGATAAAGTCTAGGTTGGAAATTCTACTACTGAGACTTCAACAAGTACAACATATACTGTTGACTCTAGACCATAGGCAGAACGAGGCTGGGAATGTCCTCGCTGCGGGCGCATCAATGCACCCTGGAAATCACAATGTGATTGTGCTGGAAATAATTATTGGTATCCTACTTGGAATCCATGGGATTACAGAGAGCCTTGGTGGAAACAAATATATTGTGATGCTGATACATTTAAAGTACACCCAGAAACAACTACTTGGAAAGCACCAAGTTCAGTTTGTGAATCAGATAGCGCAACTGCAAAAGCAAACCCAAATGTTTACACTTATGTTACTGGCCATAATCAAATGGTAGGCGGTAGTGATTATTAGGATGAAAATCAAAAAACTTGGGCAAATGTTCCAACGCCACAATCAAATACGACTACTTCAGTAGACAGCCCATGGAATAAATTTAAAACTGTAACATATCAAATAGAAAAAACATTATAAAGAAAGGTGTATAATATGGAAGAAATTATTTATTTTGAATTAGACAATTGGTTTTGTGGTAGAGATTATCCTAATGCAGAACCATTTATAAGTTGGATGAGCAAAGATTACGGATTTTGCTTTGGTAATGATGAATGGTGCAAAGAAAATAAACTATGCGTCGAAGCCGGAGCTATTGATATGTCTACCTGCTTCTGCATTTCTGCACCAAAATCATGGGTTGAAAAAAATTGTCCAAAACTTCTAACAGATGAAGAATGTGGTTCAGAATTTCACGTAACCTACTTTGATAAAGAAAAAGATGAACGTGTTGAAGAAACTAGATATGAATCATGTAAATATTCTAAATTTGTATGTAAGCCAGATGAAGATGGATATGTATATGGTCGTATCAGTGATTGGCCATTCCGTGAATATAAAGAAGAAAATTTCGGAGTACATTGGAACGATTGGTGGTGGGGTTCCAATGATAACGATGAAGATGAAGAAGATGTGGAGGAAGAAGAATAATGCTTTATAATATTAATGATAAGCTACCTGCAAGACGGTTATTTGTCGCGGCAATGCAGCAGGTCATTGCCTGTTTCGTTGCTACTGTACTAATCCCACAAATTTGTGGAGTTCCTATCGCGCCAGCAATGCTTGGTGCTGCTCTCGGTACTCTATGCTATCAGTTAATTACTCGTGGTCAGAGTCCTATGTTTATTAGTTCTTCGGGTGCATTTGTCGCTGCAGTAATGGGCGCGCTTGCACTAGGTACTGCGCCAAATTACTTGGCAGTCTTTATTGGCGGCTTGATTGTATGCGCTGTTTATTTTGCGGTGGGCCTAGCAATCAATCATTTTGGAACCGCTTGGATTAATAAAGTATTACCACCAGTTGTAATAGGCCCGATTGTGGCAGTTATTGGTCTGAACCTTGCCACGTTTATTCCTACATACTTCCAAATCAATGGCGCATATAGCCTAATTGGATTTGGATTAGGTATGTTAACTTTGATTATTACTGCACTAATCTCACACTATGGAAAGGGCTTTATTAAGAATTTACCATTCCTAGTAGCAATTATTATTGTTTATGGGTTTGCTTCACTACTAACAGTATGCGGGGTACCTATAATTGATTTTAGTGTATTTAATAATATTAGTATTGTTCAAGTTCCAGATTTTTCATTCCTACATTTTGGCAGCTGGGATTGGGCACTACTTCCACAAATTTTACTACTATTTGTGCCACTATCTCTCGTAACTTTGTGTGAACATACTTCAGACCACAAGGCATTAAGTGCCGTTATCGGTACCGATTTAACGCAAAAACCAGGTCTGGGTTACACTCTAATGGGTGATGGTGCGGCTACGGCTCTCGGTACTCTAATTGGCGCCATGCCTAACACAAGTTATGGAGAGAGTGTAGGAACAACAGGATTTAGTAAGATTTGTTCTAAATATGTTATTACTTTAGCTGCAATCATTATGGGTATCGCCGCATTTATTGGACCATTACAAGCATTCCTTGTAAGTATTCCTAGTGCTATTTTTGGTGGTTGCGCCGCTATTCTCTATGGTTATATTACTCTATCTGGTATTCGTACTATTAAGGATAGTAATATTGATTTAAATAATAATAAAAACGTTACAATTATTGCCAGCGTTCTTACTCTTGGTGTTAGCGGAGCCGTATGTAACTTTGGAGTAGTTAGCATCGGGACAACTGCACTCGCAATGATTGTCGGAATTATACTCAACCTTGTATTAAAGGAGAAGAAAAATGTGTAAATACTGCGATGGGACTCATGAATATCGCGATCTTGAAGATCAAGAGGTTGATGCATTTGTACGTAATGATAACGCATTAGAAGTACTAATGTGCTTTTATGATGAATTACGACCAACTAAGATAGGATGCGCTTGCGCTCTAGCTATAAACTATTGTCCTTGGTGTGGCAGAAAATTGGAGGAAGAAAATTCAACTAAAGAAGAGCATTCATGGGATATTTGTTATGGTGGCTCTGATTGCTAAGGAGTTAAATATGTATAGAATAATTGATAAACGTGGGAGTGGTAAAACCTCTCGTCTAATGTTACTTGCAAAAGAAACCGATGCTACAATTGTTTGTTCTAATCCCGAAGCCTTTGCATATAAAGCAAAGGCTTACGGATTAGAAGGTATAGAATTTATTACCTATGAAGATTACTTTAATTATATTCTTGAAGATAAATCAAATAAATATTTGATTGATGAATTAGACGGACTTTTACAATGTTTTGATAATAATATTATTGGTTATTGCCTAACACCAGAAGATTAATATTTGACTTTTTATATAATTTATACTATAATTTATATAGAATAAAGAGAAATTAATTTAATACTTGTCCCAGTAATGGGACAGGTATATTTTTGCTTGGAGGTGTGTGCTATTTGATACAATATATTATAGACAGATTTAAAAAATATATGGCGGATAATAGCCTAACTCAAGGAGAGGCCGCCGAGCTAGTAAATATAAGTAGAACGCATTTAAATAAAGTATTGAATGGAAAAGAAACTCCGTCAATGGCTCTCCTAATGCGAATCGAAAAGGCAATGGAGGGACACGATGGCTAATTATGCAAATCAATTAACTATTAAACTAGATTTAGAGAAGGCTGTATATAAAGGTAATGGAAATAATGGTGAAATGTATGCTCCTTGGATATTTTGGAAATATAAGAAAGCGGCAATGAAGAAACTAACAGGTAATGGATATAAACTTTGGGAATATATGTTTTCTTGGGCAGGAAATGGTAAATTTGATTTATCGCCAAAAAAGATAACAGAAGAAATTGGAATTAGTGATAAAGGCATCCGCTTGGCGCGAAAAGAACTTGAAGATAATAACTGTCTCAAATTAGAAGAAGGTAAAACGAATGTTTATGTTTTTAACCCCGATGGCATACTGTAAAAATTACCGTATTCAATAATGTAATTTTTACCGCATTGAATACGGTAATTTTTACAGCTTCTATGCGGTAATTTTTACCATAGGCTCCTGTAAAAATTACCATAACCTACTGTAAAAATTACCATAACTTCCGGTAAAAATTACAGGAGTAATAATAATATATAATAATATATATAATAATAAAAATAATAAAGATAATAATAATATGGTTGGCGCGAGCGCCAACATGGAGGTAATATGAGTAAAACAAATTGTTGTAACTGTGGCGCAGCACTAGACATCTTTTCTCCTAAATGTGAATTTTGCGGAACAAAGAATATTAATATGACGGAAATTGATCTTGATTCTGGTGAAGCCGCAAACTTTATCTTTAAAATGCCAAAAAATATTATTGATTCAGATGGTAATCAGCTTTATATGAGTATTCTTGCTATTCCAGAATTAGAAAAAATGGAAGTTACTAGTAGCCCAGTAATTATTTCGGGCGGCTGGAGCCATACAAAATTAGCTTGCTATAATAATAGATCATTTGAACTTGGTATTAATTTACATGCGGTAGAAAGAAAAAATCACGAACTTTGTAGTTTGACAATAAGATAAAATTATGATATAATAAAAGAAAAAGGAGTATCTATATGAGATTAATTGAGACTATTCCAATTCATAGTACCGCAACATGGGTTGCAATTATTGGAGTTATATTCTTTGTTTTTACCCTTATTTTTGCCTTTGTATATGCATTGACAGATAAAAAATCAATGCTTATTATCTTTATAGCAAGTATGGTTATCGTATTAATTATGTTAGGTTTAACTGTTACTCATGCAGCCGATACCTTTAATCATGAGGAATATGTGGTCGAATTAACTGATATAACCGCGCGAGACTTCTTTAAAGAGTATGAAATAACTAAAACATTTGAATACTCAAATGTTGTACAAATTAGAGCAATAAGATAAAAATAGGAGATTAATATGTTTTGGACTGGTGGAAAAACTATTTATAATAAAGATGAACTTACTACAATGGTACATAATACAATTGAATATTATGAAGAAGATAACAAACGTATCGGAGAAATCAATAAGAAATTAAAAGAAGATGCTGAAGGAGTTGTGCGCGCTGAATATGAACAGAGAATTGCACGACTAGAAGAAAAACTCAGACTTTCATATGGTGAATTTGCTACTCAGAAAGAGAAAGATGCTTATGATGATTTTGAACAGCGGCATATGCATGAGCGTGCCACTATGAAAGCACAAGGTGGAAAATGTCCATATCTCATTCCAACAGGAACCGGCATCGGTACTAATTTAAAAGTAGTATGTCCTATTTGTGGTGAAAGTGAAGATATTACAGATTTGGAGGCTTGGTAATGATTACTTGGGAAGATTATAATAATATAGAATTGTCAGAATATTTATTTACGAATAAAGAAAAAACTGATATTGCTTGTCCTCGGTGTAAAGCAGCATTATTCAGAAGAACTGATATTGTATTAGCAAGTTATCCACCGCAGAGTCAGTATGAATGTGAAGAATGCGGCTGGGTTGGATACTCATACAGATAAGAGGTAATTATGTGGAAAATTATCATTATAGCAAGAGAACATTTTGATTCAATATGTGATGCTTTTACTAAATATGATGTAAAATATAGACGGATGAAAGATTTTATGGAGATAAAAGATCCATTAATTTATATAACAATTTTCCGTAATCCTACATTTGTGCGAGGATATCGTGCAGATATAATTTATTGCGATCGTGAAGGTCAAGAAGATGAGTATGATTATATAATAACACCTTGCGCGAATGGTGGAATAATTAAACCATTATGTAAACTACTAATGAGGTTAAATATAAATGAAAACGTATGACTATAAAAAAGAAATGGTAAAAGATATTAAAGACTGGATTCTTATGAACGGTATTCTTCAACAGGCAAAGCAGGAAGAATGGTCTGATGAGGAATGTAGAGACTGGCTATATGATGAACTATGGGATAAGGATTGTATTACAGGAAATGGTACTTATGGATATGCGCCGGAAGATAAAAGCGAAGAATATGTCTGCGGTAACTTAAAGTTATTTTTTGAAGTTGCTATAGAATGGGATATACCAGTGATTAGTAAAGAAAATGCGCCTAGATTGTTTGAAAAGCCAGCGCAATATATGGATGCAACAATTAGATGTTATCTTTTGGGTGAATGTATTGATATCGCATTGGAGGAATTGAAACATGAATGATTTAAGAAATTCATTAAATAATCTTTTAAATCATTATAATGTATATAATGATGATGAACGTTATAGGCTAATTTATAAAAGTATTAAAGAAGTATATGAAGAAATGCCCGATGATAAGCGTGAAGAACTTAAATTATTGCTATTTGAAGAAGGTATAAAGCATCTGGCGGGTATTTGACAATTTTTTAAAATTATGTTATAATTAAATGTAAAAAGAAAAGGAAGTGATAAGATGCCGGAAAAATATGATATTGATAGTATTCAGAGCTTGGACTTCAGAGAGGGTGTCCGCACCCGAATTCAGATGTATCTTGGAAGCGATGATATTGAAGGTGCGTATCAAGCAATAAAAGAGATTATCAATAACAGTACGGATGAAGCACTTGCTGGTTATGGTGATAAAATTGACATAACATTTAATCATGGTATTAATGGAATTCGCGTCCGTGACTACGGTCGTGGAGTTCCTTTTGGTATTCGTGAAGATGGCGAGAATGTTCTCGTATCCATTTACACAAAATCACATACCGGCGGAAAATTTGATCATAACGCATATAAAAATGCAAGTGGTCTAAATGGTATTGGTGGTTCATGCGTATGTCTTTCATCTTTATACTTTGAAGTTACTAGTATTAGAGATGGGAAGATGGCTACTGCTAAATTTGAAAAAGGCATCCTTACAGAATATAAAGAAAAAAAAGAAACGCATGTAAGAAATGGCACTGATATTTATTTTATACCAGACCCGGAAGTTTTCTCAAACGGAGATATTAAATATGATTATGAGCGTATCTGTAAAGATATTGAAGATATTTCATATTTATATCCAGGTATTAAGTTTACTGTAACTAATGGTACTTCTGATACTACTTACTGCGCGAAAAATGGTATTGTAGATTTTGTTGCTGATAATATGAAGAAGCCTTTGCATAAGCATATTATCACAGGAACCGCGACTGACGGAACAGACAGTATAGAAATTGCATTTCAGTGGGGCACAAAACATGAAACCGCTTATGTATTTGTAAATGGACTACGTTGTCCCGAAGGTGGAAGTCCAGTAACTGGTGCTCGCGCAGCAATTACAAAAACATTTAACTCACTAGCTAACGCTTCATTTGATGGAGAATATATTCGTAAGAATTTATTTTATGTTATTAATTGTAAAGTAGAAAATCCATCATTTGCTAACCAGACAAAATCAAAAGTAAATAATGCTTCACTTCGTACTCTTGCTTCAACTGCATTTACTAATGCTCTTAAAGATATGAGCATTACATATGCGAATGAATTTAATGCAATTGTAGAAATGCTTACTAAAATTGAGAAAGCAGAAGCCGCAGCAGAGAGAGCACGCGAAGCTGTTCTCAATATGGAAAAGAAAGAAGTTGAGCAGCGCAAGCGTAAAATTAGTACTTCTGATAAGTTTAAAGATTGTGAAAAGCATGGACAAGATTCAATGCTTATTATTAGTGAAGGTAATTCTGCATTAGGCGGTCTAATGCCTGCGCGTGATGTAAAGACAGAAGCACTTTATGCTGTGCGCGGTAAGGTTAAAAATCTTATGAAGCATCCACTTGATGAGTGCTTGGAGAATCAAGAAGTAAGTGACATTATCCTGGCACTTGGATGCGGTATTCAAGAAAAATATAATAGTAGAAAGTTGAACTATGGTAAAGTTGCAATTGCAACAGATGCTGACGTAGATGGATATGCAATTATGTGCTTAATTGCTACAATGTTCTATGTTCTAATGCCGAAGTTCATTGAAGAAGGCAGACTATGTTGGCTGCGTGCACCTCTATATCGCTTAACTAAAGGTGATAAAAGAGTATTTGCATATGATGATGCAGAACTTGAAGAACTCAAAAAAACTCATGTAGGCTGGGAACAGGGTCGCAATAAGGGTCTTGGAGAAATGACCTCTGCTGACATGAAAGCGTCTATGATGCATAAAACTGATAGACATTTGGAAATCCTTACTATTGGTGATGCAGAGGCTGCGCGAGAATCATTAAAAATGTTGATGGGCACTAAAGTAGATGATAGAAGAGATTTCTTATTTGAGAATGTTGATTTTAGTATATTAAATAATTGAGGTAGAATATGAAAATAGTAACTAGTAAAGAATATTGTGATAGATGCGGCACAGAAATTGAACTAAGTAAAATATGGGGTAGTAAACCCATTCGATTCTCATTGCATAAAAAGATTAAGCTTATTACTTTTAGTGCTAGACCTTGGCGTGTCAGAAAGGACGAAGAGATTACCGATTGGCATTATGAAGAAGGACAATATCAAACACTATGTCCTACTTGCGGGGAAGAATTTGTAGAATGGTGGGAAGAAAAAGAAGATGATAAGAAACGTAGACTTTCAGAAAACAACTGAGGATGCTTTTTTAAAGTACGCCGCATCTGTTGCTCAGGAACGTGCAATTCCAGACGTGCGCGATATGTTGAAAATTGGACTACGGCAGGGACTTTATGCACAATATACGAATAAACTTACTCATAAAGATAAGTTTCAGAAAGCGCAGAAATCAGTTGCTGCCGCTATGACACAGAGTTATGTACATGGTGATGTAGCCATGTATGATACTCTTATTCGCGCGGCAAGACCTTGGTCAACACATTATCCACTAGAAGATGTCCAAGGTCAGTATGGAAATCCATCTTCTCCTGACTCTCATGCGGCTGCTCGTTATGTAGAAATGCGTTCATCTGAATTATCAGATTATTTCTTTGCTGGATTAAAGAAGAATGCAATTAATGAGTGGTATGATAATTATGATGATACAGAGAAAATTCCATCTGTATTCCCATCAATTGGTTATTGGAATATTGTAAATGGATGCTCTGGTATTGCAGTTGCGATGGCCACTTCTGTACCGCAGTTCAATCTTAAAGAAGTTAATGCTGCACTAATTAAAATCATTAAAGATCCAAATGTATCTTTTGATGAAATTTATTGTGCGCCAGACTTTGCAACAGGTGGAACAATCACAAATAGTAAGGAAGTAAAAGAAAGTCTACGTTATGGTGGCGGAAAATCCATTCGTATGCGTGCGACACTCAAATATATTCCTAATGAGAATATGATTCAGGCAACTGAACTTCCTTATAGTGTATTCACCAATACTGTAATTGAACAGTTAGCAAAGTTAACTGAAGAAAATCCAGATTATGGTATTGCTAAAGTTACAGACTGGACTGGTGAAGTCGCTGATATTCGTATTTATCTTGATAAAGGCGTTAATCCGCAGAAAATGATGGCTAAACTTTATCATGATACTTCACTTGAAAATTGGTTTTCTGTGAATATGGTTCTTCTTGATAAAGGAAGATTTCCAAAAGTATTTGGATGGCGTGAGGCTTGTGATGCTTATATCGCTCATATTAGAGAATGTGAACGTAATATCATCCAGTTTGAATTAGATAAGGCCGTAGCGCGCGAAAATATTATTGAAGGACTTCTACTTGCAATAGCAAATATTGATGATATTGTTGCTATTATTCGCGGTTCAGATAATCCAGCTGCCGCCGCGAAAGCGTTAATGGAGAAATATCATTTCAATAAAGAACAGGTTGACGCAATCCTTGCTATGAAACTATCTTCTCTATGCCGACTTGACGGTGTGAAATTAAATGAAGAGCTAGAAGAAAAAAGAAGGTTTATTGCAGACTGTCGCTACCTATTATCTGAGCCTACTGCCCTAGATAGAAAACTAATTGAAATGCTTGAAGATGTAGCTCAACGCTTCGGAGACGCTAGACGCACGCAGATTACTAATGTTCTAAATGAAGAGGAAGAGCCTGAAGAAATTAAAGAACAGGATATCGCGGTTATTTATAGTGGTAGAACCATTAAATTAGTAGAAAAAGAAAAGGCTTCCAGAATTACAAAACAGGAAGTTATTTATACAACTAATCTTGGTTATCTTACTTCTATTACAGATAGCGGCAGAATGTTTAACGCTTCATTAAGCAAGTTAAAACTTGGTAAGGAATATAAACTTTCAGAAGTATTTGAAATTGGAGGAGATCATCCGTGCCTGCTAATTGATACTATGAGTTTTAATGCCTATCAGTCATTGACTTGTATAACAAAGAATGGATTAATTAAAAAGAGTCGCATTTCAGAGTATACAACACTTTCTAAAAAAGGTTCTATGATAATGAAACTTGATGAAGGTGATTATGTAGTCGCGGCAATCCTAAGTAGTGATGATGATGATAAAGTTGTTATTATTGCAAGTAATAACTACTATAATTGTTATCCATTAAAAGATATTAGCTATACTGGGCGTTTAACTAAGGGCGTTAAAGCAATTAAATTAGATACAAATTGCTATGTTAAAGATGCTAAATGGGTAGGCGATAATTCATATAAAGTTACCGGTAGGGCGGTAAAAGGAGTAAAGAATGGATAAGAAATATGTTACATTATTTAAAGAATTAGCAAAAACAACAGCTGCTTCCGCTGAAACGGTAATGGAATATGATCGCGAAAAAGGCGATGAAAAGGGACTTGAAACCGCTACAATTATGCGTGATGATTATCAAATGCTTACTGAAGCCATTACTAATGCTGGAGATAATTATGTGCCTACTAAAAATGAAGCAGCTAAATTATTGGTTGGAGCAATGGTTGTAGTAAATCAACTACAAGATCAAATTAATAATTTAAGAAAAGCTATTCAAGGCTATCAAACTAATTTGATTCCTAAACTACAAGAAATTGTAGATAATGCGACGACAGACGATGATGCACGTCAAATGGCAGAAGCAAGTTTTATATTTGAGGATAATAAATAAATATTTGACTATTTTGAAAATTTATTATATAATAATTGTAGAAAAGATGAGAAGCCCGTGTGCGGGACAAAATAATTAAAAGTTAAAATTGAATAATTTGTAAATAAGCGAAATCGCTTAACATAATAAAATTGTAAAGTACAAGGAGAAATGGTATATGACAATTAATAGTGAAAGAGTTTTAAATTTCCTAAAAGAACATTATGGTAATGAGTATTCCAAGAAAGAAATTGCAGATGCTCTAAATATCTCTCTATCTGCAGTAATTGGTTCCATCAATCCACTAGAGAAGAAGGGTTATACGCAGATTACTCGTGAAGAGACTGTAGAACTTGAACCCGCAACCGAAACTCGCAAGGCAAAGACAAAGGTAGTTAAGTATCATACTCTAACTGAAGCTGGTCTAGCCTATGATCCAATTGCTGAAGAAGCAGAAAAGGCTGCTGCAAAGCAGGCTGAAAAGGAGCGTAAGGCCGCTGAGAAGGCTGCAGCTAAGGCCGCAAAGGAAGCTGAAGCTGAATTTTAATAAATAACTTAAAGTAATCGAAGCAAAGAAAAAGGAGAAAAGAAAATGAGTAAAAGTATTTCTAGTCAGGCTAATAACAAACTAAATCTCGCTGGTACTCTAATGGATGTATCTTTTGGCAATGGTACTCTTGCCGATGGACGTCCATATCAGCGCGCAACCGTGACCATTCGCGTCAATCAGACTTACGGTGGCCATGATGAAACTAGCGACGTCCAGGTTGGTATGTTCGCAACCGAGTATACTTCCAAGGGTACTACTAATCCCGCCTGGAAGAGCCTAAATGATCTAAAGCTAATGAAGACCGCGCAGAATGTTGGTATTGACAATGCATCTCATGTACGTCTTACTGGCGCAACCCTACAGGAGAATAACTTTGTTTCTCGTAATGGTCAGTTAATTAATGGTTGGCAGATTCGTGGTTCTTTCATTAATGAAGCACGTGTAAGTGATGTTGCTTCCTTTGTAACAGATATCTTCATCATGGGTATGAATCCCGAATTTGATCGTGAAGGAAATGAAACTGGCCGTCTAAAGATCAAGGGTGGTATTGTACAGTATGGCGGTAAGCTCGACGTTGTTGAGTTCATTGTCGAAGCTCCAGATACTGTTGAATATATTCAGCGTAATTGGGAGAATAATGGTACTGTAACCGTAAAGGGCCGTATCCGTGTTCTTTCCCAGGAAGAAGAAGTGCAGTCCAGCGGTTGGGGTGAAGATGTTCCGGAAACCACTACTCGCTTTGTACGCGAACTAATTATCACAACTGGTGACGATGAATGCAAAGAAGAAGATTTTGCATATGATCCAGATGAAATTAAAAAGGCGTTCAATGAGCGCCAGGCTGCTATCGAACAGATGCAGATTAATGCTCGTACAACTGCTCCAAAGCAGGGTGCAGGCAGTGCGAATGCCGCTGAAGCTTCCTCTAAGAAGTATGATTGGGAGTAAGGCATAAGCCTTACTTCCCATTTTCTTACGAAAGGAGGCGAGCTAAATGGCAGATATTGATATTTTCTCTCTTGAACCATCAAAGATTTCAAGAGATTTAAAAGGTAAGTTCCTATTGATTTATGGTCAGCCAAAGACCGGTAAGTCTACATTCGGTAGCCAACTACCGCGCGCATTATTCATGAACTTTGAACAAGGTACTAACGCATTAGCTGGTATTAAGAGCCAACCGATTCTACGTTGGACTGATGCAAAGAAAGTTCTTACACAGCTACGCAAGCCACAGGCAAAAGAAATTTACGATACAATCGTAGTAGACACGGCCTCAATTGCTTGGCAGCTTTGTGAAAAGTATATTTGTCAGCGTGAAAATGTTGATAGTATTCGTGATGTGCCGTGGGGCCAGGGTTGGAATATGTTAAGACAGGAATTTTCCGAATTTTGGCGTGAAATTACATTACTTGGATTTGGTATTCTTTTCATTGCTCACAGTAAGGACAAGCCTACTGAAATGAGAAATGAGGATGGAGAAGCTATCACTGCAGTTTGTCCAGATTTACCAAATCAGTGTTATACGATTATCAACTCTATTGTTGATATTATTGGATATTTACAGGTTCAGATGAATCCTGACGGAACATCAGAACGTTTCTTATATACTCGCTCTACTCCTACAATTTTTGCAGGAAGTCGGTATCAATACTTAAAACCAAAGATTAGGTTCGGTTATCAAGAACTGGTAGATGCTATTGGAGATGCGATTGACCAAGCAGTTGAAAAGGATGGTGCGGAAGTGACCGACCATACTGAAATTGCACAGATTAAAGATCGTCCATTCCAAGAAGTTATGGCAGAAGCAAAAGATGTATGGATTAAGTATCTCGAGAGCGGCGGTGAGGAAAATAAAGATCAGCACCTGGCAATTATGAAAGATATTATTAAGAGAGTGTTCGGCTCGGAAGAATTCAAGATTAGCCAAGCTGTTCCATCACAATCCTCACTTGTTGAGTACTTTATTGATGAAGTAAAACAGTTGATGTAATATACGAGGAGCCGAGAGGCTCCTCTTTATTTGACTTTTTTTAGAATTTATGCTATACTTATTATAGAATGAAAGTATAGGAAGTGAATATATGCAACTCACACGAAAATGTTATGGATGTAAGCAAGACATTCGTAAAGATGAAATGATTCAGTACGCGACTTTAAGCGGTAAAACTTCATATTGGTATTGTAGATCTTGTTATGAAGAGAAGTTGGCGCGAGAAAGATTTCAAAATAAAGTTTGTCAGATTTTTGGAATTAAGTCTCCAGGGCCACTTATTTGGACGCAAAGAAAACGTCTAAAAGAGACGTATGGATATACCGATGATGCGATTGTTGATTGCCTTGAATATATTTATCATGTAGCACATATGGATAAATTAAAAGAATCTTTGGGTCTTGTTGGTCCACGAAGTATGGCAGAAATGAAAAAGTGGCGTGCAGAGAAGCAAGGACAAGCAGGCAGTCTTGTCGCCGCGATGACTAATACAGAAGTCACAAAGGAAGTCGTTCCCTTTAATGTACAAAAGAATATAAAGAAAACAACAGTTTTGGATGATTCAATTTTAGAATAAAGGAGGAATTATATGACGCTATCCGACACTATGGCGTATCGCCAAGTAATCGGTTGCTTAATGTATAACCCTCTATTATTTTTAGAGTATCAAGACATGGAAGTAGGAGACTTCGATATTGAAGTCCCCAAAATATGTTTTACTGCGATTAAAAAATTATATGAGGAGGGCGCGCGAGAATTATCACCAGTAGAAATAGATCAGGAGGTAATGCGAAGTAGCCCTGGCATAATACAATCATACACAAATAATGGTGGTTTGGAGTTTCTTAAAAGCTCTTATAAATATGCCCAATTAAGCAACTTTTCGATATATTATAAGAGATTAAAGAAGTATTCATTATTGAGAAGGTTAAAAGCAGCACATTATGATATTAGCGAATATTATATTGAAGATAAAGATATTAAAGATCCAAGCATCGAAAATGAACTTATTCAACGTTTAGATGATGCTTCACTAGAGGATATATTAAATAGTGTAGAAAGAGATTATAGTGAAATTAGAAATCATTATTTAAATGGTGGTAAGACGAAAGGTGACCCCGCAGAAGGTCTAACACAATTATTAGATGATTTGAGAAAATCTCCCGATATTGGTGTTGGATTAGAAGGAGAATATTTTAATACAGCGTGTCGCGGCGCGCGAAAAGGCTGTTTTTATTTAAAGAGTGCAAGTACGAGCGCGGGTAAATCTCGTACAAGTATATTTGATGCTTGTCATATTGCATATCCAAAGAAATGGTCACATACACAGAATTGTTTTGTACAAATGGTTAATTGTACTGGTGAACCACTTGAACCTCAGAAAGTTTTATTCATTGTAACAGAAATGGATAAAGAAGAATTGCAAACAATTATGTTAGCTTATCTCTCAGGCGTAGATGAAGATCATATTTTAAGAAATGCTTATGAATTAGGAGAAGAAACAAGAGTTAAAAGAGCAGTAGAAATTATGGAAGAATATAGTGGTTATTTTATTATTGAAACAATAAGTGATCCTAATCTTCAAAATGTAGAGGCAACGATTAAAAAATATGCAATTATTGATAATGTAGAATATGTATTCTTTGATTATATTCATTCGACAGCGAGTATGATCGCTCAATTTAGTAAGAATAATATTCGTGAAGATGTTATCTTGATGATGATGGCTAACCAGTTAAAGCAGTTAGCAAAAGATTATCATTTATTTATATTTTCTGCAACACAGGTTAATGCATTAGGTATGGGCGATGAAGAATTAGAGTTTAAAGATGAAAAAAGTATTCGTGGCGCGAAGTCTATTGCAGATAAAGCTGACGTTGGATATGTAATGACAAAGGTCACAGAAAAAGCATGGAATTCTGTAAAGTCAACAATGGAACAAGCGGTCAGAGAAAATAGACTAGATCCATCAGTATTAAATATTCGTCCATCTCATGTATTAGATATTTATAAGATGCGGCGTGGTCGTTATAAAATGGTTCGTATTTGGACTTATATTCATTTAGGAACAGGTGAACGTCAAGATATATTTATGACAACAGCTAGTAATCAACCACTAGGAGAACCAATAAATTTATTCTCAAATATAAGTGAAAAACCTATTGAATAATTGAAAGAAGGATAAATATGGTGATGTCATTACAGGGAACAGATCCCGCGCTTGAATTACTTGACATAAGTATTCAAGATATAATTAATTCTATTACATTAGAAGATGTTAAGACATTTTTAGAAAGTTTGGGTGTAGATCAAATAGCGGTCTATGAAGATAAAGGATATTTAGTATGCCCAACAATTTGTCATAATCCTTTAGATGAAGCTGAATCTATGAAGTTGTATTGGTATCAAAATAATAAAATATTTAGATGCTATACAGAATGTAATGAAGCGATGTCAATTTTTACTCTTTATCAAAAGTTCATGAGAATTAATTATCATAGAGTAGAATTTGAAGAAGCTGTAGATTATGTTAAGAAATGTCTTAAACAAATAAATATATCAAAGAAAAAGAAATATAAGCCAGATATTGACTTTGAACAATATAATTTTGATTCAGATATTCCTCAATTAACAGAATATCCTAAAGAAATGTTATCATATTTTCTTTCAAAACATCATCCACTTTGGCTTAGAGAAGGAATTAAACCAGAGGTTATGGATAAGTTTCATATAGGTTTTTGGAATAGAGAAAATAAGATTACAATTCCGCATTTTGATATTAACGGAAGATTAGTTGGTATTCGCGCGCGAACGCTAGACAAAGAAGAAGCAGAACAATTTGGTAAGTATCGTCCTGTTCAAATAGGTGATACACTATATTCGCATCCGCTTCATTTTAATCTATATGGAATATATGAACATCAAGAAGCTATTAAAAAACGTAGAAGTGCTATAATAGCTGAAGGAGAAAAATCTGTATTATTAGATGATGGATATCATGGCGAATTGAGTAATACAGTTGCGTGTTGCGGTTCAAATATCAATAAATTTCAAATTAGTTTATTAACAAATATATTGGGCGCAAATGAAATAACAATTGCTTTTGATAAAGAGTATGAAGATTGGCGCTCAAATGAAGCACGAGAATATCGTGTGAAGATTGAAAATATATGTAAGAAATATAAAGGACAAGCAACATTTTATTATATATGGGATATGGATAATCTTTTAGGATTAAAGGATTCTCCATTTGATAAAGGTAAAGAAGTTTTTGAAGAACTTTATAAACATAGGATCAAAGTGAGGTAATATGTTTAAATATAATTTAGACGTAGAAAAAGATAAACAATGCTGGTTATATAAATATAATTGTCCTTGTCGCACAGGTGGCTGTTATGGTTTACCGGATGAAGGATGCCCAATATATAGATGGTTTAAACAAGTAATTGAATATCAAGAATTTAGGAGTAATGATGTAGAATGAAATATAGAAAGAAACCGGTTATAGTTGAAGCGGTCCAGTGGACTGGAAATAACAGAGAAGAAATGGAAAAGTTTATTCCAAACACTATTATTGTTAAAAAGAATAGTGAAGATGAACTCGGTATTGGGACTCTCGAAGGTGTAATGACTGCAAGTAAGGGTGACTTTATTATTAAAGGAGTACATGGAGAATATTATCCATGTAAGCCGGATATTTTTGAACAAACTTACGAACTGGTGGTTGAAGAAAAATGAAATATAGATTAAGAAATAACTATAGTACAGATTCAGACAAAGCATTAAAAGAAATACTCCAAGATAGAGGAGTTAAAGATATTGAACATTTTCTAAAACCAAGTGCTGAAACTTGTGAATTAGATCCATATAAGTTAAAGAATATTGATGCCGCGGCAGAAAAGCTACTTTATCATCTACGTAAAAATAGTAATATTTTATTTATTGTAGACTGTGATGCTGATGGCTTTACAAGTTCAAGTATTCTTTGGCTCTATATTAAGCACATCTTCCCGGAAGCAAAATTAGAATTTACTTTA